>Ga0070741_10007032_pt1 | contig 23667 bp, 24 predicted proteins | sample Coa_R1_4_FD_66440 | JGI IMG/M metagenome (GOLD analysis project Ga0070741, IMG submission 66440) | Surface soil microbial communities from Centralia Pennsylvania, which are recovering from an underground coalmine fire - Coalmine... | ecosystem: Environmental > Terrestrial > Soil > Unclassified ...
GGAGCGGACCTGGTACGACGAGCACCCCAAGGAGCGGCACGAGGCGGAGGCGGCGGGCACCTGGCCGCCGAAGTGACCCCATGGCGCAGAAGCTGACCTGGCACGACGTGCTGGACATCGGGATCGCGCTGCACGAGAAGTTCCCGGACATCGATCCGCTCTCGGTGCGGTTCACCGATCTCCACCAGTGGGTCCGCGAGCTGCCGGGCTTCTCCGACGATCCGCAGAAGTCGAACGAGAAGATCCTGGAGGCGATCCAGATGGCCTGGCTCGACGAGCGCGAATGAGGCCGTCCGCCGCCTGGAAGTCCCTGAAGAAGCACGCCGCCGCGAAGCCCGGCGCCTGGGAAGATCACCCGTGGGGCGAGACGGTCTACAAGGTGGCGAAGAAGGTCTTCGTCTTCCTCGGCCACGCCGACTCCGGCTACGGGCTCTCCTGCAAGCTGCCCGACTCCGGCGAGGCGGCCATCACCATGTTCTCCTTCGCCGAGCCCACCGGCTACGGCCTGGGCAAGGCCGGCTGGGTGAGCGCCCACTTCACCCCGAAGGACGACGTCCCCCTCGATCTCCTCAAGCAATGGATCGACGAGAGCTACGCCGCCGTGGCCCCGAAGCGGCCCGCCCCCAGACTCCAACGCAAGCGCCGCGCAACCGCCCGCTGAAAAGCGGGGACACGATACACGTTCTTTTTTTTGCGCGACCGCCGCCACTGAAGACGGGTCGCGCAAAAAAAAGAACGTGTATCGTGTCCCCGCTTAGCCGCTTAGGCGAGGGGGGCGGTGAGGAGGAGGTCGATTTCGGTGCCGTCGTCGAGGCGGCCTTCGCCGGGAGGGATGATGGCGACGGCGTTGGCGCCGGACCAGGAGGCGATCTGCATGCTGCTCTGCTGGGCCGCCGGCGAGAAGACGAGCTGGGAGCCTTCGGTGGTGGCGCGGCCGCGGGGAAAGAAGGTCAGGCCCTTCACGCGGGAGAGGGATCCGCGCAGGCGGGCGCGCGCCTGCGGCCGGCCTGGATGGGGATCGCCAAAGAGCAGCCGGATTGCGAGGCGCACGAACAGCTCGAATCCGAGCGTCGCCGCGGCCGGGTTCCCCGGGAGCCCGAAGACCAGCCGCCCTCCGGAAGCGGTTCCGAAGAGCACCGGCTTTCCCGGACGGATGGCGACGGTGTGGAAGATCAGCTTCCCCCCGAGCCGCTCGAGCGCGTCCTGCGCGTGATCGTGATCGCCGACGGAAGCGCCGCCCGTGGTCACGAGGATGTCCGCTGGCGCATCGCGCAGCTTTTCGGCGATCCGTTCCACCGCGTCTTCGGCGATCCCCAGCCGGGAGACCTCCGCTCCGGCGTCGCGGCAGAGCGCCGAAAGCGTCAGGCTGTTCGTCTCCACGATCTTTCCCGGCGGCGGCTCCTCGCCGACCGGCACCAGCTCGCTGCCGGTGCAGAGCACCGCGACGCGCGGGCGCCGGTGGGCGCGTACCGAGGCCGCCCCGCACGCCGCGGCCAGCGCGAGATCGGATGCGTCGAGCACGCGGCCCCTCGGGAGCGCTTCGACGCCGGCGGTCAGCTCCTCGCCCCGGCTCCGGATGTGCTGCCCCGGCTTCGGCGGCTGCTGCACGCGCACCGACGATCTCTCGCGGACGGCCTGTTCCTGCATCACCACGCAGTCCGCGCCGGGCGGCAGAGGCGCCCCGGTGAAGATGCGCGCCGCCTCGCCGGGCTGGAGCGTGCGTGTCCAGGGGGCATCGCCAGCGGCGATCTCGCCGCCGACGCGCAGCGGGGCACCCGCGTCCGCCGCGCGCAGCGCATAACCGTCCATCATCGAGATGTCCGTCGCGGGCTGGTCGCGCCGCGCCCGCACCGCTTCGGCCAGGACGCGGCCAGCCGCGTCGGCGAGCGGCACGTCTTCCGCGGGAAGCGGACGCGCCTTGGCGCGGACGGCCGCCAGCGCCTCGTCGAGAGGGGTGATCATCTGCTGGGCGACCGGCAAAAACAGAAAAGCCCCGGCCACTTGGCCGAGGCTCTGCCGTCCGGTGACGGGCGCGGATCGGAGCGCTCAGGGATCCGCCGCCGGGGCGTCGGTGGTGCCGAAGAGAGGACTCGAACCTCCACGGGGTTGCCCCCACCAGACCCTGAATCTGGCGTGTCTGCCAATTCCACCACTTCGGCTCGACGCCAGAAAAGCCGTGGCGATCTAACGAACTGCACGATTCAAGTCAAGGAGCGCACGTCCGCGCACACACGCATGGACAAAGCTTGCGCCCTGTGGTCGCATGTCCTACCTCAGCGAAAGATCAGCGTGAAGAGGCAAGATCTGATGAGTGGCCGTCGCGTCCTGATCGTGGACGACGAGGAAGGATTCAGGGACGGCGTCGCCGACCTCCTCGGAATGGAGGGGTACGAAGTCTCGGTCGCGCGCGACGCGGTGGAGGCGGTCCGCGTCCTGCCGGAGTTCCGCCCCGAAGTGATCCTGCTCGACCTCCGCATGCCTCATCTCGACGGCGAGGGCTTTCTCCGGGGAATGAGCGGGTTGCCCGCGAGCAAGCGCGTCCCGGTGGTGCTGATCTCCGCCAAGGAGGATCTCCAGCAGATCGCCAGCCGCACCGGCGCCGCCGGATATCTGAGCAAGCCCTTCGAAGCGCCGCAATTGCTCTCGCTTCTGGAAAAGGTCCTTCCCTAGACCGGCTTCTTCTCTGCGCCGTTCTCGGAGCGTCGCCGGATCGGCGGCACCCCGCCGCCTTCCGCCGCGACGACGGTGTCGGCTTCGTCCGCGCCGATCGGTTCTCCCGCCTCCGCGGCTTCCCGCGAGGCGCCCTCCAGCGGAGACGCGCCTTCCGCAGCCGATTCCTCCTGCACGCGATCGGCGGCCGCCGGCCCGGTGGCCTTCGGCCTGTCTTTCTGCGGCGGCGGCGCGAGCGGGATTCCGGCCTGCCACAGCTTGCGCTCCGCCTGGGCCAACCTCTCCTTGACGATCTCCAGCTCGCCCTTGGTGATCAGGTAGACGCGGTTGTTCGTCTCCGCCCTGCCCTTGTGCTTGCGCACCTCGTCGCGCAGCTCCTGCTCGCGGCGCTTCGCGTCGCGGGCATGGCGTTCCGCCGCGGCGACCTGCCGATCCAGCTCGCTCTTCGCGGCTTCGAGCTGCTCGCGCATCGGATCGAGCTGCGGCGGCGGAGCGACCGGGGCCGCGGCCGGCGCCGGCCGCTCGGCGAGCTCGCGGATCCGGGCCTGCGCCTTCTCCAGCTCGGCCCGGAACTGCGCTTCCGCAGACCTCGCGGCGAGAAGGTCGCGGCGGGCTTGCGATTCGGAGGCGTGCGCCTCCTCGGTGAGCCTGCGGGCGTGCGCCAGATCCTCCTCGAGCTCCGCCTCGCGGGCGCCGCGCGGAGCCACCTTGCCCGAGCGGCCCTCCTGGGCCTTGCGCCGCGTCTCCGCCAGCTTCTCGCGCGTCTCGGCCAGCTGGGCGGCGCGCGTCTTCATCTCCTCCTGCGCGCGGCGCAGCTCCCCGCGGACCGCCTCCGTCTCCTTGCGCGCCGCCTCGGCGTCCTCCCGCAGGCTGATCACCGCTTTCGCGGCGGACTGGCCCTGGAGGAAGAACACCACCGCGAGCACGGCAGACACCACGGCGACGATGAACGCGAGACCGACCATTCTCCGCTCCGGGAAGGGCGGCGAGACTAGCGAAGATTCGCGCGCGGATCGAGCGAAAGCGCGACGGGCGCCTGCTCAAATGGTAGGCGTCGGACCTTTCAGCTCCGCGTAGACGCTCTCCTCGACGCCTCTGCGGTGTTCCTTGCCGGGATGGAAGCTGTAGCTCGGCCCCTTGAACCGGATGCCCGCGGCCGCGTGATCGCGCACCTCGTCGAGGCGGACCGCCACCAGCGCGCAAGGAAACGGCGCCGACTGCATCATCTCCTTCTCCACCAGCGCGGTGCCCCGCAAGCCGTAGCAGATGTCGTCGCCCAGGACCTCGATCGCCACCCTCGGTCGCGCGCGGATGTTGCTCATCGAGCGGCTGCGCGTGTCGACGGCGAGGGTGAGCGTCTGCGGATCGCGCGCCACCGCCCAGGTCATCAGGGTGGTGAGCGGCGAGCCGTCGTCGGAGACCGTGGCGACCACCAGCGCCTGCCCTCCGAGGAGGAATTGCACCAGGTGCGGCGGCATCTCGACGGGCGCGTTCTCGGCCATCGGCTTCGGTTCAAGGGCAGGAGGTGATGCCCGCACCGTGCAGGCGGGCCCGGAACACGGCACAGGCCTGGTCGCGCTCGGCGCCGTCGAGCTGCGCCGCGACGAGGGAGAGGAGGGCGGCGGGATCGGAGGGGCCCGGCGTGAGCGCCCGGGCGGCCGCGAGAGCGGCCCGCGCCGCGCCGGTGAGGTCGCCGCTGGCGTCGGCCCACGCCCAGAGCGCGCTCGCGAGCACCGCGGAGGCGGAGGCGTCGGGAGGCAGAGGCCGGGAGAGGTCGAGACGCCCGATGGGATCGCCGCCGGGTTCCGACGAGGCGAGGTAGCCGGGGTCGGCGGCGGCCGCCGCGCCGAGGAACAGCGCCACGCCTTCGCCTTCCTCGGCGTGCGCGGCGGTCACGGCGCGAAGCTGCCGCCGCGCCATCTCCCGCGTCACCGCCCCCGGATTGAGCGCGAGCGGCACCCGCGCACCCGCCGGACCTTCGCCGAGCTGGAACGTGTCCGTGGCGCCGTCGTACCGGAGCCCGGGTTCCGCTGCCGGGTCGACCAGGACGGGCGCGGGCAGGAGCGCCTCGGCGCCCGCGGCCAGCAGGAACTGCCGTGAGCGGTCCATCGCCGCGTAATGTCCGAGAAGCGACACGCAAGGGAGCGTCCGCGCGATCAGCGCTCCCGACGGCCTGCGGCGCAGCGAGCAATCCGGGACGCGCGCGGACGCCGTCGTGGCGCCGAGCATCATCATCGCCGCGGGCCCGCGGACGGCCGCGAAGTCGGCGCCCGGAAGCTCCACTTCCTGGCCGGTCAGCTCTCCGGAGAGCCGGTCCACCCCGAGCACCGCGACGCGGTCCGGCAAGGCCGAGCCGCCACAGGCTGCGGCCAACGCAAGAAAGGGCAGGACCCGGCGCATGGGCGCTAGAATGTAGATCGATGCGCCTCTCCATCGCCACTAAAGTCTTTCTCGGGTTCGTGGCGGTGCTGGCTTGCAGCGCCGCGGTCTCCGCGTACGGCGTGGCGAAGCTGCAGCGCATCGGCCTGGGGTTGTCGCTCATTTCCCGACCCTACCTGCCGCTCAAGAGCGCGGTTTCGAACCTGGAGGCGTTCCACAAGGAGCGCGAGCGGAGCACGGATCGGCTGCTGGACGAGGCCAACCCCGAGATTCGCAGGAACCTGATCGCCGTCGACCGCAACTTCACCAAGGTCGTCGGCGAGCGGCTGGACAGCGCCCAGAAGCTGCTCGCCGCGGCGCAGCAGACCGCGACCGATCGCGACGTCCTGGACCGCGTCGGCGCGCGGCTCAACTTCGTCGCTGCCCGCGTCGCCGACGAAGAAAAGGCCGCCGCCGCGCTCACCCCGTCGCTGGGGCGGATTGCCCGGGCTGCGACCGACGATCCCTCGCTGGCCGACGCGATCGCGACGCTGAAGACCGCGCAGCGCCGCGTCGACGTGGAGGTGCGCGCGCTCGGACAGGTGCTCCAGGATCAGATGAACCAGGCCGTCGACGAGGCGGAGAAGCAGGAGCGCGCCGCGCGCTGGGCGATGCTCGCTCTCTCCGGGGTCGCGCTGCTCGTCGGCCTCCTGGTGATGTGGGTCTCGCAGCGCGCGCTGCGCCCCATCCGCAGCCTCACCGAGGCGGCCCAGCGGCTGGGCCGTGGCAGCCCGGAGACGGTCGCCGTGCCCGAGCAGGGCGGCGACGAGCTGGCCGTGCTCGCCCGCGAATTCAACGCCATGGCGCAGCGGCTCGCCGCGCGCGAGCGGGAGCTGCGGGCGCAGGGAGAAGCCCTGCTCCGCTCGGAGCGGCTGGCCGCGATCGGGCGCATCGCGGCGCAGATCACGCACGAGATCCGCAACCCGCTCTCCTCCATCTCCCTCAACGCGGAGGAGCTGGGGGAGCGCGCTCCGGAAGCGAGGGAGCTGTGCGACGCGATCGTGCGCGAGGTGGACCGCCTGACGGCGATCACCGAGGACTACCTGCGATTCGCCCGGCTGCCCAAGCCGCAGCTCCAGCGCGCCGACCTCAACGAGACGGTGCGCGATCTGCTGGAGTTCGTCCGTCCCGAGCTCGACGCCGCCGGCGTCGAGGTGACGCTGTCGCTCGCCCCGGAGCTGCCACGGGTGCTCGCCGACGTGGCGCAACTGCGGCAGCTGCTCCTCAACCTTCTCCGCAACGCGCGGGAGGCGATGGGCTCCGGAGGCGCGCTCTCGGTCACCACCCGGGGCAGGGAGAACGCAGTCGAGATCGAGGTGCGCGACTCCGGTCCCGGGATCCCGGAGGGCCGGCTGGCGCGGATCTTCGACCCATTCTTCACCACCAAGGAGCGGGGCACCGGGCTCGGGCTCGCCATGGCGCAGGAGATCGCGCAGGAGCACGGCGGCCAGCTCTCCTGCGAGAGCAAGCCCGGGCGAGGGACCGCTTTCACCCTCCGGCTGCCGGCCAGCCCGCTCCTGGAACAGGCGCACGCCAGGGCGATTGCAACCGCCTAGGTCGCCGCATATCCTCCGCCGCCCTCGATGACCGACCCGGCCCAGAAAAGCGTCCTGAGCAACGGTTTGCGCGTGGTGACGGTAGAGCTGCCGCACCTGCACACCGGGATGATCGCCGCCTATGTCCGCGCCGGATCGCGGCACGAAGACCCGGCGCTGAACGGCGTCTCCCATTTCCTCGAGCACCTGTTCTTCCGCGGCTGCGAGGGCTACCCGGAGGGGCGGGCGATGAACGCGCTGGTGGAGGACTGCGGCGGCTCGCTGAACGGCGTCACCACCCGCGACCACGGCTACTACTTCTCGCCGGTCCACCCGGAGCGCCTGGAGGTGCCGCTGGCGGTGATGGGCGACATGCTGGCGCGGCCGCTGCTGAAGGAGATCGAGATCGAGCGCGAGGTGATCCTCGAGGAGATCCTCGACGAGGTCGACGAGAAGGGGCGCGACATCGACATCGACAACCTCTCCAAGAGCGCCCTCTTTCCCGGCCACCCGCTGGGGATGAAGATCGCGGGCACGCGGGAGTCGGTGCGCGCGCTCACCGAGGACCACCTGCGCGCGCAGCACGCGCGGGCGTACGGCGCCCGGAACATCGTGCTGGCGGCGTCCGGCCCGCTGCGTCACCGCGAGGTGGTGGAGCTGGCGGAGAAGCACTTCGGCCGCCTGCGGCCCGGCGATCGCCTCGAGGACGGAGCGCTCAACGGGACGCCGCGGGGACCGCAGCTCGTCGCGGCCGATCACACCGAGTCCCAGATGGAGCTGCAGATCTCCTTTCGCGCGCCGCCCGAGGAGCACCCGGACTTCCCGGTCCTGCGGGTGATCAAGCGGGTGCTCGACGACGGCCTCGCCTCGCGCCTGCAGATGCAGATGGTGGAGCAGAAGGCGCTGGCGTATTCGGTCGGCGCGGGGATGGACGGCTTCACCGACTGCTCCGTCTTCGAGGTCGGCTGCGCCTGCGCTCCCCGCAAGTCGCCCGCGGCGCTGACCGAGATGCTGCGGATCCTCGCCTCCCTGCGCGAGCAGGATGTCCCCGAGGAGGAGCTGGTCCGGGCCAAGAAGAAGTCGCGCCTGTGGCTGGAGTTCTCGCTCGACGCTCCGGCGGAGATGATCGGCTGGTTCGGCGCCGGCGAGCTGCTCCATCCGCCCGCCGAGTCGTTCGAGACCTGGCTCTCGCGGATCGAGGCGGTCACCGCTGCGGACGTGCGGAGGGTGGCGGGCGCGATCTTCCGCCGGGAGAACCTGGTGGCCTGCGCCGTCGGACCGCTCCCCGGGGTGGAGAAGAAGCTGCGGGCCGCGGTGGAAGGCACGCTGTGACAGACCCGCTGGGCGGAATCTCTCACGAGCACCCGCCGGAACCCGACCCCGAGCCCCGGGCCTTCGTCCGCCCTCCGCGGCCGACCACCTGGGCGCTCCTCGTCGTGCTCGGCGCCGTGTTCGTAGCCGAGGGGCTTTTGGGCGGGGATCCCTCGGTCGAGAGCACCGTCGCTCTGTTCCGTCTGGGGGCGCTCCATGCTCCGGCGGTGCGGGACGGCGACTTCTGGCGGATCGGCTCCTACGCGCTGCTGCACATCGGCTGGATCCACATCCTGGTCAACGGCTATGCGCTGTGGATCCTCGCCCCGCAGCTGGAGATGACCTTCGGCTCCAACCTGACGCTCGGGCTGTTCTCGGCGACGTCGCTCGCGGCCGGAGCGGCCAGCTACGCCTGGAGCTTGCACACCGATGCAGCGCGGCTTTCCGCCGGAGCGTCGGGCGGGCTGTTCGGACTCTTCGGCGCCACCGTCGCGCTCTATCTGCGGGTCCGCAAGCACCTGCCCGAGCCCGTCCGGCGCGGCATCGCGCGGGCGATCGGGATCAATCTCCTGATCAACCTCGCCATCGCCTTCACCGCGCCGGTGGACAACGCCGCGCACCTCGGCGGCCTCGTTTCCGGGATCCTCCTCGGGCTCGTCGCGCCGCTGATGCGCGGGGAGCGCCAGCCGTGGCATGGCGCGGCGCGCCTCGCCCTGCTCGCGTCGGCGGTCGCCCTCGCTTGCATGGAGGGAGCGGCGGTCGCGCGCGCCGTCAATCCCGGCACCCGCACGTTGCGCGGCCCGGGCATCGAGGCGCAGGTGCCGTCGCTGGCGGTCCCGGTGAAGCCCGGCGTCGCGTACCTGGCGGGCGTCCTGGAGGTGCACATCCGCCGCGAGGACGCCGCCTTGCGCATCGCTCCGGGCGAGGACGCCGTGCGGATCGGCGACCGCACCTGGCTGCGCCAGCGGACCTCGGAAAACGGGATGGACAGCGCCGTCTACGCCACCGCCGCGGGCCGCGGGACCCTGGTGATCGAGTTCGCCTGTGACAACAAGGTGTGCCGGGGTGCCGCGGGGGACGCGATGGTCGCGCAGATCGCCCGCACAGCCCGATCGGTCGAGTGAAAGTCAAGCCTGTTTTCGCGCGCCTCCGGTGGTACCTTTCGTCGCATGCGGGAGTTCCTCTACCGGCTGGTGCAGCGCCTCCAGGAGGAGGCGCGCCCGCTCTCGCGCAACAAGCACTTCCACGCCTTCGCCGGCGACGCGCGCCGGGCGCTGCGCATCGACCGCCACCTGCGCGACCTGGCGCAGCACCTCGAGCTCCTGCACGACCGCGGCGAGCGCCCGCGAGTGCGCGCCCTGGCCGGCGGGTCGATGCAGCTCGTCCTGAAACATCCCACCCTCGCCGTGGTCCGCACCGCGACGCTCTCCCCCGAAGAGGTGGAGCTGCTCGTGCGCACCCCCGCGGGGGCCTGGGCGCTCGGCCAGGACGACCTCGGCGTGCCGGCAAAGCCAGCCGCAAAGCGCGGTTAGCTGCCCAACAGTCGCGCAGGCATACGTAAGGCGGGGTAGGAGTCCGCCCCCTTGAATCGAGCTGCGCCGTGTTCCTATCCTGAGATGCTACCGGAAAGCTTTGCGGCTGTTCGGGGGCAAGGCAGTGCGGTTGCACCAAGGCGCCCGCTCGGGAGCCGCTTGCGAAAGGCAGAACCGGAATGGCGACAGGGACAGTGAAGTGGTTCAACGACGCAAAGGGCTATGGCTTCATCACACCCGACGGAGGCGGCAAGGACGTGTTCGTCCACCACACGGCGGTCCAGATGGAAGGCTTTCGCAGCCTCGCGGAGGGCCAGAAGGTCGAGTACGAGGTCACCGAAGGGCCCAAGGGGCCGCAGGCGGCCAACGTGCGGAAGGTCTGAGCTCACATCTCGCGACGCATCCGGAACCGCCTGGCCAGGGCACCGGCCGGGCGGTTTCGTTTTCCTTGCCTACTTCAGGTACCAGAGGAAGTTGAGCCGCAGTCCGTACGTGCTGGAGATGTCGTCCGGCAGGCCGGCCCGGTTCGGGATCTGGTGCCAGTTCACGAACAGCTCGGGGCTGAGCGAGAACCAGGGAGTGACCCGCGCGTCGTAGGAGAGGCCGCCGGCCAGCGCGAGGCCGCTCGAGGACGAGTACGTCGAGTAGTAGCCGTTGCTGTAGTCGACCCCGCCGACGCCGATGCCCAGGTTCAGGTTGAGGCCGTTTCCGGCGCGGTCGCCGACCAGCACCGTCTGTCCGCGGATGGTGAACATCCAGGAGGCGAAGTCCGAGCTCTGCGGGTACCGGCCCGCGTCGACGGCGAAGTCCATGAAGAGCTGGAACCGGTCGGAGAAGCCGTATCCGAGACGGAAGTCGAGGTCGAACGCGCCGGTGCGGCCCGGGCCCTGGTTGGACAGATAGGCGGAGCCGCCGCCGAGCCCGAACGAGAGCAGCAGCCCCTGGCGGGCCTGCATCTGGCGCTGGCGGTAGGGGCTCCATGCGTCGTCGCGCGCGCGCTGGCCATAGGTGGGCTCGCGCGGAGGTGGCGCCGCCGCGTCGATCGCCGCCGCCTGCATGCCGAGGGCGGCGGTGTTCAGGAAAATGTCGAAGAGCGCCAGGCCGGTATCGACCGACACCTGCGAAGCAGTGGCGGCGCTGCCGTGCGAGGCGCTCCCGCGCGTGCCCCCCTCTTCCGCGCGAAGCGGCAGGGCGGCGGCGAGCAGGAGAGCGAGCGCTGGGAAGGCAGTCTTCATCGCTGCAGGGACCTCGCCGCGCCCACGGCGGCCACGCCGTTATAACCGTGCGCCCCAGCGACCGCCTTCTGCAGCCAGCTGCCCGCACCCCGCCGCGACATCCTGACCGCCGGAGTAGCGGATCGCGAACGGGACCCGCGCCGCCGCGAGCACGTCGAGGAAGGCGGAGCGCTCCTCGCGCGAGGAGCGGCGGAATCCGCCCGTGTCGCCGTTGACGTCGATCAGGTCGACCTTCACCAACGTGCGGTCCAGCAGCGCCGCGAGGGCGCGGGCGGCCTCCGGCGAGTCGTTGACGCCGCCGAGGAGCACGTATTCGACCAGCACGCGGGTGCGCCGGGTTCGGGCGTGATCGTGCAGCGCGGCCACCAGCTCCGCCGTCGGGTGCACCTTCTCGATCGGCATCAGACGCAGCCGCTTGGCGGCGACGGCGTGCGTCAGGGAGACCGCGAGCCGGAACTTGTGCCCCTCGGCGGTGAAGCGGCGGATCTGCGGGACGATGCCGGCGGTGGAGATGGTGATCGCCCGGGCATCGATGGCCCCGCCGCAGGGGTGGCTGAGGATCCGCCCCGCGCGGATCACCTCGTCGTAGTTGAGGAACGGCTCGCCCATCCCCATGAAGACGACGCCGCGCACCGGCCGGTCCGCCTCGGCGCGCACCGCGAGGACCTGCCCGACGATCTCCGCCGCTTCGAGATTCCGCCGGAACCCGAGCGCGCCGGTGGCGCAGAAGGCGCAGGCCAGCGCGCATCCTGCCTGCGAGGAGATGCAGACGATGTACTTCTTCTCCTTGCCGGCGTAGGCGCTGGTGTCGGCGCCGGGAGCCTCGCAGGGCACCGGGATGCGCACCGCCTCGATCCGGGCGCCGTCGCGCAGCTCGAACAGGTACTTCACGAACCCGTCGGCAGCCGCCTCTCGCGCGACGATCCGCAGCGGCTCCGCCGTGGTCTCGCCCTCGATGCGATCCAGGGTTGCCCGCTTGACTTCGCGGACGTCGCGCAGCGTAGGGCTGTGCCGCTGCACCGAGGAAGCCAGGAGCTTGCGCCCGACCTCCTCGGCGGCGCCGAAAGCAGCGTAGTCGTGCGGCAGGAGTCCGTGGCGGTGGGCCTTCACGGACTCCCCTCTACCTCAGGGACGGTCCGTCGTGTAGGCGATCGTCACCCCGGAGTATCGGCATCCGGAGGCCCCGAGCGCCTGGATGGAAATCTGCGCATGGAGGAAGAGGAATGAGTTCGCCGCAACGACCACAGGAGTGAAGGCGGGGAAGAGCTTCACTTGCGGCCCCGAAGCGGTGAACGCGAAATCGTTCCCGTCCACGCCGTCGAAGACCGAGCCGATGACGGTCCCGAGCGACGAGGTTCCGAACACCTTGGTTCGCAGATCGGCGCCGACCAGGCAGTTCGTCGAGGCGTCGAAGTAGCCCATCGACGCCGCGACGACCGTGATCGAGGCGCCGGAGTCTCTCGGGAACGGGACGGCGCAATAGAAGTCGTAGGTGCCCGCATTCGTATTCGTGATCTCGACGGACGGCCCGAAAAAGTTGGCCGTCGGATGGTCCGTTGCCACGTCCTGGTACGGAAGACCAGAGGTCCGCTGGCACATCACCGGATCGGCGAAGATCTGGCGGAGCAACGGAGCGTTGAAGCGGTAGGCCGCCGCCGTGACGGTGGTGGCCGGATTGATGTTCGACCCCGCGATCGTTCCGGCCGCGATGTTCGTGCTGCTGATGACCCCTGTGCCGAGATGGTTGGCGAGGATGGCTCCGTCGGCGATCTGCGCGCCGGTCACCGCCTGGGCGGCGATGTTCGCGGTCTGCACCACGCCATCCCCGAGCGCGGCGTTGCCCACGGCGCCCGGCGCGAGCGCCGCGCTGCCGACTGCTCCAGCCGCGAGAGAGGCGCTGTTCACGCAACCGCTGCAAGGAACGCCGGGATCGCCCTGCTTTCCGTCCTTGCCCACGGTGCAGGCGAGCGCCGAAGCCACGATTACGACCAGGAGACCCTTGATGTCACGATTCACGATTCACCCCCGAGAGGTTCAGAAATCGAAGAGAAAGAGAGCGCCGGTGACGACGGCGAGACCGCCGCCGACGCCGTACATGAGATTTGCCTTGCCCGCGTCGCTGGTCGAACGCGAGCTGAGCGTCTTCGCCCCGAAGACGCCGCCCGCGGCGAAGGCGACGGCGGTCGCGCCGACGGCGACCCAGCGCAAGGTGTGCGACTTCTCCTGCGGCCGGGCGGTGGCGGTGAAGCCTGGAGGCACGCTCGTGGCGGTGCGGGAGACCGCGGGGACGGCCCGTGAATCGGCCGTCGTCGCCGGACTCCTGGCGGGGATCGCCGCGACCGCCTCGGGCTTGGCCGCCGGCTGCGTCGTCGAGAGCGCCGGCGAAGGCGAGGCGGCCGGCGGCGTCGCCGTCGCCGTCGGCTTCTGCGCGGGCGTCCCCCAGGGTGCCGGCGAAGCGGCGGCCGCCGGCGGAGACTTCATCGGCAACGAGGCCTCGGGCGCGGGCTTCACGCCCGTCGGAGGCCCGTTCTTCGCCTGCTTCTCCTTCGCCTGCAGCTCGTCGATCTCCTTCAGCGCCCGCTTCACCGAGGCGGTGGTCTGGGCGTCGGGATTCTCGCGCAGGTACGACTGGTAGAATTGCTTCGCCTTCTCGTACAGGCCGGCCTGGCGGTAGGACTGGGCGATGTTGAAGAGCAGCGCCGGCAGCGGGCGGACCCGGTAGACGAGGATGTACTCCTCGGCGGCCTTCTCGAACTCGCCGAGATCGTAGTGCACCTTCGCCTGCGCCGCGTGCTGGCGCGCCTGCTCGAGGTCGGCATCGGCGGCGCGCGCGGCGCCCGCGAGGACCAGCGCGGCACAGCTCACCGCCAGAAGCATCGTCACCCGTCTCATGTGTGCCCCCCTCAGAACTCGACCGGAATCGTGTCGTCCTTCATTTCCGCTGACGCCTGCCTGGCCTTCTTCTCCTGCGACTTCGCCTTCGAGATCCGCCGCGCCGGCGCGGCTTTCGCCTGCGCGGCCAGCGAGGCCCGCACCACCCGCGGCCGGTCCGCCACCACGTCCGTGGCCCAGGAGACGAACTCGGGTTTCGAGAAAGCGAAGTGGACCGTCGCGTTCCGCGGCACGAGGACGTCGAACGGCGTCACCGCCGCCTTCGCGCCGCCGCTCCACGCCGCCTCGACGGCGGCGCCCGCCGGTTCCGAGACGACCGAGAGCTGCACGCCCTCGCTCGCAATTGGCTCTTCCTGCGCCGCGCCCGCCGGCTCCCGCGCCTGCACCGTCCGCTCCGAGGCGAGGCGCGCCGCGCGATCCGCGTCGCGACGGCTCTCCTCCGCCTGCTCCGCGATGAGCAGCGCCACCCCGCACCCGATGGCAGCGGCGGAGGCCGTCCCGGCGAGCCACCAGCGCCGCGCATGCCGGGCGTTCCGGGAACGGCGCGGAGGCGGAGGGGCGAGTCGGGAGGGCGCATCGGGCGAGGATGCGAGATCCGCGGCGGCGGCGGGCGGGAGCTCGCGCGAGATCCCCAGGCGATCCATCACCTCTGCGATCGCGGCGTGCACCTCGCTCATGCTCTGCCAGCGATCCTCGCGCCGCTTCTCCAGGCAGCGGAGGATCACCGCCTCGTACGCCTCCGGGATCCCGGGATGGATCTTTCGAGGGCGCGGCGCCGGCACGGTGAGATGTCCGACGAGCACCTCGCCGAAATTCGCATCCGGGAAGGGGAGGCGCCCGGTGGCCATCTGGTACATCATGCAGCCGAGGCTGTAGACGTCGCTGCGGCCGTCGATCCGCGCGCTGCCGCCGGAAGCCTGCTCCGGCGACATGTACGCCGGGGTCCCCATCACCAGCCCGGTCTGGGTCGTGCCGGTGGAGGCGCCGGAGCGATCGCCCAGCCGGGCGATCCCGAAGTCCACCAGCTTGACCACGTTCTTCCGCCCCCGGTGCACCGTCAGGTAGACGTTGGCGGGCTTCAGGTCGCGGTGGACGATCTGGCGATCGTGCGCCGCCTGCAGCGCCTCGCAGACCTGGAGCAGGATGGGTCCGGCGACCTCGAGCGGCAGCGGCGCTTCCGACTCCACCAGGTCCTGCAGCGACCTGCCGTGGAGGAATTCCATGATGAAGTAGCGCCGCCCGTCTGAGGTGACGTCGATGTCGAGGATCTTGAGGATGTTGTCGTGCCCGATGACGTTGACGGCACGCGCCTCGTTGAAGAAGCGATCGACGATCTTCCTGTCGGCCGCGTAGCGGCGGTGGAGGAGCTTGATCGCCACCCGCGAGCCGATCGCCGGATGCTCGGCGAGGTAGACCGCGCCCATGCCGCCGATCCCGAGGAGCCGGGTGATCCGGTAGCTGCCGATGGTGCGCCCGATCAGCTCGTCCGGCGGCTCGGTGCCGGAGAGGTCGTCGCCGGCGAGCCCGACGAGCGCGCCTGCGGAACCGCTGGGGGACTCGGGGCAAGGGCGGGGCAAGAAGAGTTTCTCCGCGAGCGCGTGGGCGCCCACAGTTGAAGCTTCTGCCGAGGGTGCTGTCAAGCGCTGAACAGGCCGCGGGGAGGCCGATCGGGCGCCGATCACTTCAGGTCGTCGAGGATGTCGACCACGCCGTCCTTCGTCTTCGGCGTGCGCTGCTTCTTCGCCTTCCGCCGCTCGGTGTGCGGCTTGCGGTCCGTGGCCTCGACGACCACCGCGGCGGGGGTCGGCTTCGGCTCGGGCTTCAACGCCGCCTGCACGGTCTGCGGCTGGATGGCGGTCACGTCCATCGCGTAGTCGAGGTATCCCGCCTTGTGGAACTCGAAGTGCACCTTGGCGTTGCGCGGGACCTCGAGGCTGAGGGGGGCGACGCCGCGCTTCTCGCCTCCGTCCTTCCAGGTGGCGACCACGTCGGCGTCGAGCGGCTCGGAGACGACGGAGAGGAAGACCGGGGCTTCTTCGACCTTGGCCGCCGCCTCGACCGGTGGCCGGGGGGAGGGGACAGGGGCCTTTTCCCCGTCGCGGAAGTAGACGAATGCACCCGCGCCGCCCGCGACCAGCACCGCCGCGATGCCCATCCCGATGAACAGCCCCTTCCGGCTGCGCTGCGGCGCCGGAGTGAGCTGGGTGGGAGGCTGCGAGCGCATCGTCGCGGCCGGGCCGCGCAGCGGAGGCCTGGAGATTTGCGGCCTCGCGCCCGAGACCCGGTTCTTCGAGATCGGCGCGGTGGGGCGACCGGGGGTGCGCGCGCCCGGATACGACGGGGCCCGCGCTTCCACCGCGTGCATGTCGATGTCCGTGTCGTCGGCGTGCGGCAGCTCGCGGGAGATGCCGAGCTGATCCATGCAGCCCTCGAGGGCGTCCTTCAGCTCCTTCATCGACTGGAACCGCGCCTCCTGCTTCTTCTGCAGGCAGCGGAGGATGATCGCCTCGTACGCCTCCGGGATCTGGGGATTGATCGACCGCGGCTGCGGCGGGGCCAGCTGCAGGTGGCCGATCAGCACCTCTCCGAAATTCGCTCCGGGGAACGGCAGCCGCCCCGTGGCGAGCTGGAACATCATCACGCCGAGCGAGTACACGTCGCTGCGGCCGTCGATCTTGCTGCTCTCGCCGGCGCCCTGCTCGGGGCTCATGTACGCCGGCGTCCCCATCACCATGCCGGTCTGCGTCTTCCCCGTCGAGACGCCCGTGTCGTCGGTGACGCGCGCGATCCCGAAGTCCACCACCTTCACGAAGTTCTTCTTCCCCTTCATCGTGATCAGGTAGATGTTCTCGGGCTTCAGGTCGCGGTGGACGATCCCGCGCTTGTGCGCCGCTTCCAGGGCGTCGCAGATCTGCACGGCGATCGGTCCGGCGATCTCCAGCGGCACCGGCGCGTTCTGACGAAGCAACGCCTGCAACGGCCGCCCGTACAGATACTCCATCACGAAGTAATGGCGGTGATCGTCGGTGACGTTCAGGTCGAGGATCTTGAGGATGTTGTCGTGGCCGATGACGTTGACGGCGCGCGCTTCGTTGAAGAAGCGCTCGACGATCTTGTCGTCGTGCGAGAACTGCGGGTGGAGGAACTTGATCGCGACGCGCGACCCGATGCCCGGATGGACACCCATGTAGACCGAGCCCATCCCGCCTTTGCCCAGCAGCTTTTCCACCCGGTAGCTGCCGATGCTCCGGCCGATCAGCTCGTCGGTGAGCGGCAGGTCGGAGAGGCCGCGGCCGTCCTCGGGGCAGTGGCGGACCTCGTCGTCGTACGTATTGTGGCAGTCGGGGCAAGTGCGCGACACGGCAAGCAAGTTGAATCTTGCCGGGACGGTACTGTCAAGCGCCCCCCGGCATGGTTGCAGCGCGAGAGGCTGGGACGCTCTAAACTGCGGGCCGATGCGGTTCGCCAAGCTTCACGGGCTGGGGAACGACTTCGTCCTGCTCGACCTGCGCGAGGGCGGGGAGCCGCTGCCCGCGCACCGGGCGCTCGAGGTGTGCGATCGGCACCGTGGGGTCGGCGCCGACGGCGTGCTCACGCTCCTGCCGGGGAGCCGCATGCTGGTGCAGAACTCGGACGGTTCGGTGCCGGAGATGTGCGGGAACGGGGCGCGCTGCGCGGCGCTCTGGATCGCCACCGCCGGGTGCACGCGGCAGGCAACCGGCCGGGTGGAGCTTCTCACCGACGCGGGCCCGCGGCCGTGCACGGTGGAGGCGAAGGAGCCGCGGCGGGGCCTGGTGGAGATCGACATGGGGATCGGCATGGTCGAGCCTGCGCGCCGGCTCTCGCGCTGGGAGGCGGTGCCGGTCTCGATGGGAAATCCGCACCGGGTGATCTTCGTGGAGAGCGGCGCGGCGGCGCTGGCGCGCGACGAAGGGCCGGCGCTCTGCCGGGCGGAGAACGCGAACATCGAATTCGTCGAGCGCGCCGGCTCCGCACGCTACACCGCGTCGGTGTTCGAGCGCGGCGCGGGGCTGACGCAGGCGTGCGGGACGGGCGCGTGCGCGGTGGCAGCCGCGGCGGTCGCGCGCGGCGAGGCGAAGCCCGATCAGGAGATCGCGGTGGAGCTGCCGGGCGGCACGCTCACCCTGCGCGTCGACGCGAAGAAGCGGGTGCGGATGCGGGGGCCCGCCGAGCTGGTATTTCTCGGCGAGTTCCCCTGACCGCGATCAGAATACCCAGGTCCACTGAGCGACGAGGGTCTTGCTCGCGGGCCGGCCCAGGCTGTTGAAGGGCTGGTCGCCGGGCGCCACCCGCGGCGCGTATCCCGCGGTCGCCGCGGTGATGGTGGTGGGCCCGACCGTCGATTGGCCGCGGTTCAGCGCGAATTCCAGATCCAGGTGGTTCAGGGCCTTGTTGAAGTAGAGGGCCACGCCGGCGCGGAAGTTCCGCGAGTCGGCCGTGTGCGCCTGGGCGCACTGCGCGGTGGTGATGTCCCCTGGAGTGTTGGTGCAGTCGTCGGAGTTGAAGTACTCGAACGAGACGTACGGCTTGAGGAAGCCGATCCGGTAGGCCACGTCGAGGGTTGCGCCCATGCCGGTGTTCGCCGACCCGGTGCCGCTGCCGAAGAGGTACCCGCCGAGCGTGGTGACGAACTCCTGATCCCCGGGCAGCGGCGCGTCGAAGAACACGGTGCTGACCAGCGACCGCTGGTTGGAGAGCCCTTTCAGCGTGCGCAAGGCATCGGCCTGGTAAGAGCCGGCGAGCGAGACGCTGAGGACGGGGTCCTTGGCCCAGAGGAGGCCCTGGTACAGGTAGCTGCCTTCCTCGGAGCCGATCAGATCGACGTTCACGAACATCGCCGCCGCGGGATAGCGGTGGGGGTTGAGCGGCGGCAGCGTCGCGGCGCCGGTCGCTCCGACCTGGGCCTCGGGTTGCACGCCCTCGTAGATGCCGCCGCGGAATCCGACCTTCTTGTTGAACCACCAGCCGCGGATCTGCAGGCCGGTGGTGCGGTTCGCCGGGAACTGGCTGGCGGTCAGGCTCCGGATCAGGTCGGGATGGCCGTCGATCGTCGGATAATTGTTGCTGCTCATGATGGTGAAGCGCGACTGCGGGAAGAAGATCAGCCCGCCCTCGAGCAGGAGGACGTTGTCGCCTTTGGTCCCGAAGGGCCCCCAGGAGATCCACGCGTCCTGGACGATCATCCTGCCGGTGAAATTGCCGTACCGGCCGAAGTTCGCATTGTCGATCTGGAACAGATACAGGAAGTTGTCCCCGATGTTCCCGTTCGCCTGGAGCCGGGTCCGGCGGACGAAATAGTCGTACGCGAGATCCTGGCCGTTCGGCGTGCCGTTCTCCGTCATCTGGAAACGCGGCTGAACGTAAATCTGGATATTCAGCGTCGAATCCTTGGTGGGAAGGACGACGTTGACCGCTTGGGACGCGGCGGGAATGAGGCACAGCAACAATGCAGGAAGAAGCACCAGGCTCTTGCGCATCTGTTTCCCCTCGGCACAGGTCAGCGCTGCGTCCGGCTGGTGCAAGGTAAGACTTTTCGGCAGGCGCTTGTCAACTCCCCGACTTTTATTCGTCGAGGATCTCTTTGAGGACTTCGCGCCCCGAGGCGGTGATCCGGACGGTGCGCGTGATGTCCTTGCCGAGGTCGGGATTGACCAGGCGGACGACGTGGTCGCCCGCCGCGAGCATCAGCGGCTCGTTCAGGGGAGTGACGCCCACGTCCCTGCCGTCCACCTCGACCTTTGCCCAGGGCCGGATGAGCAGGATCAGCTCGCCCTTCGCCGCCGCGACCGGCGTGGATTCGGGCACTTGGACCACGATCGGCCGGCGCGTCCGGACCTTGGGCGCCGGGGCAGGAGGCGTCTCTGGCGGCGGCGCGGACGGAGTTGCGACGGGCTGCGGTGCGGGAGCCGGCGTCGCAGCGACCGGCGCGGCAGGCGTCGCAACGACCGGCGTGGTGGCCGCCGCCGGCGTCGCAGCGACCGGAGCCGCGGCCGGGGTCACCGGCGGAGGCGCCGCAGCGACTGCGGCAGCGGTCACGGGAACCACGGCGGATGCGCCGGGAGCGGGCGCGGGCGTCGAGGGAGCCGCGGGCTGCGCGTCGGCGACCTTGGGGGCTTCCTGCGGCGGCGCCGGGTCGTCCTTCTTTTCAGGCGCGGGCGGCTTCGCGGCGGGCTGCTCCACCGCCGCGGCGCGCTCGATGGCGACCGGCTCCGGCCGGAAGTCGCCGCGGCGTTGCAGGTACACGTAGCCGGCGCCTCCGCCCACGCCGGCGACGCAGAGGAACGCGACCAGGCCGTACGCAAAGCCGCGCCGATCGCGCGCGGGCGGCGGCGCGATCGCCACCGTCGGCGCGAGAACCTGCCGCGCCGCCGGCCGGCGCGGCACCGGCGCCACCGGACCCGTGCCGTTCATCTCCGCTTCCAGCGCCTGCATGGCGGCGCCGGTGCTCTCGTCCGGCGCGGCTGCCGGCTCGGCGTACGCTTTCGCGAAGTCCGAGATCCGCGCTGCCGAGATGTTCTGCCCGAGCATGACGAGCAGCGCCTCGAGGTCCGCCTGGAGATCGTGGCAGCTCGCGTAGCGCGCCTCGCGATCCTTCGCCAGCGCGCGGTCGATCACCGCCACGAGCCCGGCGGGAGCATCGGGCCGTGCGCTCGCGAGCGGACGCGGCTCCTCGGAGATGATCCGTCCGATCAGCGAGACCTCGCTGTCCCCCTCCCACGGGCGCTGGCCGGCGATCATCTCGTAGAGGACGACCCCGAGCGCGAACACGTCGGCGCGGCGGTCCAGCGGATCGCCGCGAAGCTGCTCGGGCGGCATGTACGCGACCTTCCCCTTGAGCGTGCCGGTCCGGGTCATGCCGCCGGAGTTCGCCGCCTTGGCGATCCCGAAGTCCACCACCTTCGCCGCGCCGTTGCGATGGACGAGGATGTTGTCCGGCGAGATGTCCCGGTGCACCAGCCCGAGCGGCTTGCCGTCGTCGCCGGCGAGCTCGTGCGCGTAGTGCAGCCCCGACGCGGCCATGGAGATGATCTTCACCACCTCCGCGATCGGCAGCCGCTCCCCGCGCTCGTGCGCGCGCTTTCCCACCGCACGCAGCGACGGGCCGTCGATGAACTCCATGGCGATGAAGTAGTTTCCGTTCGCCCCGCCGAGATCGAAGATGCTGACGATGTTGGGGTGGTCGAGGCGCGCCGCCAGCCTCGCCTCGTTGAGGAACATCTCCACGAACTGCTTGTCGCGCGCGAGATGGGGGAGGATGCGCTTGAGGCAGACCAGCTTCTGGAACCCCGCCGCTCCCGCCTGACGCGCGAGGTAGACCTCCGCCATCCCGCCCGCGGCGATCAGCCGGACCAGCTTGTATTTCCCGATCGGGGTGGTCATCGCGCCGTGCGATGGTACCGCACGCCCGGCGCTCGACCTAGGTTTTCACGGCTTTTTACCGAGCTCGCGCAGGGAGTTCTGCACCGCCTCCAGCTTCCCCGAGAGCGCCGCCGCGTCCGCCGCATGTGCGCCGTTTCCCTGCCTCACCGCCTCCAGCTTCCGGCGCGCACCTTCGACCATCTCCGCGGCCCTCGCCATGTCCGCCTGCGCATCGTCCCAGGCGAGATCGGCGCGCAGCGAGCCCAGCTCGGCGACCTGCGTGCCGGTGAGTCCGGGCAGGGCGCTGGCGCGATCGACCAGCATCGCCGCCGCCTTTCCGTCGCCGCGCTTGCCGGCGTTCTTCGCCCAGCCGGCGAGCAGATCGAACAGCCAGCGGTCGAGCGCGTTCTGGTCTTCGAACTCCGAGTCCGCGGGCGGTTTCTCTCCGGCGGGGATGGGGATGGGCGCATACGCCTTGTCCGAGGCGGGCATCGGAGTGGTTCCCATGGGGAAGAAGCGCCCGCGCTCGATCACCAGCGCGCTGCCCTGGGCGGCGACCCGGAAGTGGTGCTCGTTGCGCTCGGAGGCGAGCCACCAGACCGCCGCCAGCAGCGCGAGGATCACCAGCCAGAGGACGAACCGCTGGAACCCGCCTCCCCTCCGCGGCGCGCTCTGCTCAGCCATGCCGGAGGACGCCGATGAAGGGAACGTTGCGGTACTTGTCGCCCGAGTCGAGCCCGTACCCGACCACGAAGCGGTCCTCGATCTGGAAGCCGAGATAGTCGATGGGGATCCGCGTCCGCGAGCGCCCCGGCTTGTGCAGGAGCGTGCACAGCTTCACCGAGGCGGGATGGCGGGTGGCGAGGTTGTCCAGCAGGTAGCGCATGGTGAGGCCGGTGTCGACGATGTCCTCGACGATCAGGACGTGCTTGTTCTCGATCGGCTTGCTCACGTCGCTGGTGATCTTCACCACCCCGCTGGCCTCCGTCGCCTCGCCGTAGCTGGAGAGCCCGATGAAGTCCACCGAGAGCGGCAGGTCGATGGCGCGCGTCAGGTCGGAGATGAAGATGTACGATCCCTTCAGGACCCCGAGGAGCACCAGGTCCTTTCCCTCGTAGTCGCGCTCGATCTGCCGCCCGAGGTCGCGGACCCGCCGGGCGATCTCCTCCGCCGAAAACATCTGCGTCAGCTCCTGCGCGAGTTTCAAGTGGGCTCCTGGTGTCAGACGTACGCGTTGTTCATGATCTCGCCGAACCCGCCGCCGCCCGGGACGATGTACTGCTTGTCGTCGAGCCCGCGCTCGCGGTCCCACTGCGTTCCCGGAACGGTGTCGAACACGTCCTCCGGCGAGAGGCCCCGGTCGACGCGCAAGGCGTAGATGATCGCCTCGGGATGCGTGGTGGTCACCCGCTTGAGGTATTCCGGAGTGACGATCAGGTTGGCGGCGATGATCTTCCGCGGCTTGCCCACCACGTCCTTCTTGTACGCGTCGATCGCGGTGCACATGCTCCCGCCGGTCGCTCCCATCGGATCGGGGAAGAGGAGGATGGCGTCGTCGACGTCGCCGCCGATCTTGCTCCCGAAGATCTTCGCCCCGGTGACGTGGGCGGCGTCGTCGAGCACCCGGGCCATCACGAAATGGTCCTGCCGCACCACCCGGGGATCGAGGATGGTGTTGAGGAAGTCGTAGGTGATCTGGGAGGGCAGCGTTCCGGCGCGGGCGATGTTCACGGTCACCGCCCGCACCTCCGGGTCGATGGTCTCGCCGTGGAAGACCGCGTTCGGAGTGGAGTCGATCATCCGCGTCGCGGTGGCGGTGGCGCGCCGGGGGAACTCCGAGTTGACCACCACCCGCAAGAGATCGCGGTAGAGCACGGCGACGAGGGTGTTGATCTCCGGCTGCCAGGTCCCTTTCGCGCACAGCCTCGCGAGCTGGGTGAGCGCCAGCGGGTCGGCGATGATGTGCACGGCGGGGCCGTAGCGGTGCTCGACCTGCGGCGCGCGATAGGGAATCCGATCGTAGGCGTGATCGCGCATGGGTCACCTAGCGCGCGGCGCTCTTCTTCGCCGGCAGGAACCGGATCCAGAGGTCCGCGTCGATGCCTTCCTTGCCCGGGCGCGCCTCCAGCAGCGCGTCGCGGAGATCCGAGGCGCGGTCCGCGAACGAGCGCGCGCCCTGCCCGACCATCCCCCCCTGCGCACCGGCGGCACGCTCGATCGACCGGACGATTCCGCCGATGTCGACCCAGGCGTTCTCCTGCCCCGGGACCTCGAACCCGGCGACGCCGATGCGCTTCAGGTGCTGGCCGAGCGAGGTGCCGCCTCCGGTGAGGACCCGTCCCATCACGCCCAGATCCTCGATGGTCAGCTTCTTCGGCGGCTGCTTCTTCGCGCGTCCACGTCCCCGGGCGGGCGGCGGCTCCGGCGCCGGAGCGCCCCCGAGCGCGATGAAGAGCACGTCGTCCTTGATCGCCGCCTGCACCCCGTCTCCCAGCCGGAACCAGGCCGCCCCGTTCACCAGGCCGCGATCGCTCGCCGGCCGCGCCCGCATGGCGCGCTCCAGCGCCGCCTGCACCGTCTTCGCGCTGGTCAACTGCGCGGCGATCACGAACGCGGAGCGATCGAACGAGCCCACCTCTTCGCCGAGCAGCGCCTCGATCAGCGAGCTCGCGTCGAGATAGACGCCGACGCCGA
>Ga0070741_10007033_pt1 | contig 23663 bp, 12 predicted proteins | sample Coa_R1_4_FD_66440 | JGI IMG/M metagenome (GOLD analysis project Ga0070741, IMG submission 66440) | Surface soil microbial communities from Centralia Pennsylvania, which are recovering from an underground coalmine fire - Coalmine... | ecosystem: Environmental > Terrestrial > Soil > Unclassified ...
ATCTTTTCACACACCTGGAGCCCATCGAGTTCCGGCATCCGAATATCCACAAAGGCGAGTTGAATCTGCGGCTCCTTGTTCAAGATGTCCCAACATTCCTGCCCATTTGTGGCCTCGACAACGGTGAGTTCATGATAATGTCTGGTGAGAAGCACCTGCAATCCCTGGCGGATCATGCGTTCATCATCTGCCACCAGTATGCGGTGCGTCGGCTCTCGCTTTTGCTCCATCAAGTCACCCCTTCCATCGCAGGTTCTGCTGAAGAACAGAGGGGCAAGCGGATCGTGATGACAATTCCTTCTCCCGCCTGACCTGCGGCCAGAGCAAGCCCATATTCTGGACCAAAGATCCGTTGGATCTGTCCCTGAACATTGAGGATACCAATGTGCCGCGAGCGTGTGAAGAGATTGGCCTCATAGGTGAGTGCAGACTGCCAGCGTGCAAGCTCCTTCTCCGTCATGCCGATGCCGTTATCGCGCATTGAGAGCACCAGATGCTGTTCTTCCTGCCAGCCCGTCACCTCAATGCAGCCGCCCTCACTTTTCGGGTCAATGCCATGATAGATTGCGTTTTCAACCAATGGTTGCAGTGTAAAACGTGGAATTTGATAGCTCAGTAATGGCTCTGGGATCTGGATCACATACCCCAGGCGGTCCTCGTAGCGTTCTTGAATCAGCGACAGAAAATGCTCGATATGCTCCACCTCTTGTCGTAGTTCCACCAGCGTTCCTGGCTCCAACGAATAGCGCATAAGCTGCCCTAAACGATAGGCCATGCTCGCCAGGTGATCCTGGCCCTCCATCATGGCAAGCATCTGGAAAGAACCCAATGTGTTATAGAGGAAGTGCGGATTTAACTGGCTATGCAAGGCTGCCAGTTCAGCTTTTTTGCGTTGCAATTGCGCCTCGTAATTATCCTGAATCAGCCGTTTCAAGCGTATCACCATGTGATTGAAGCTTTTTCCTAATGATGTCAGTTCGCCCCTGCCGTGCGCGTGAAAACGCACGTCGAGATTGCCCATTTCGACCTCTCTCATCAGAGAACGGAGCTGGGTGATGTGTTGACTCAGCCGGGTAATCACCAGCAGCGTTGCTCCGAACACGAGCAAGATCGTGAGGCAGATCATCACCATCGTTGTTTGCTTGATGGCTTCAATATCCTGCATCAAACTGGAACTGGGGACGAGCGCCGCTACGGTCCAGCCGGAAAGTGGCGAGGTATTGCTGGAAAGAAAGTAATCGGTATTCTTCCACGTCAACTGCCCGCTCTGCTGATGTAGCGCCTGCTGCACTGCATAGGAGAACGCTGGCTCTCTCGGTTGATCGTCACCAGCATTATTCTGTAAGGGCGTGACATAGATGGTCTGATGATTGGCGCCATAAATAAGAAAGGTGGTATCGCTCTGATTTTCAGTTTCGGTGATCGTTTGCTCAATGGCGTTCTGGGTGTCAAGCGTAATCACAATAGCGCCGACGGTCTGGAATGTCTGGATATTGACGATAGCCTGAACAACAGAGAAGATCAGACGATTTCCCTGCACCGATGGCACCTCATGGGTCGGCAAAAACAGGGTGCGCACCGAGGAGGAATGCATGAGTTCCTGGAACCAGGGCAACGACGTCCAGTTCGTGAACGATTGCAGACCGATCATGCTCTCAGGGAAAGCGGCTGAACCTGCGGTATAGATATCGACAGAATCAATATTGGTGTTGTGAATCAAAATATTGAGGGAAAAATTCTCCATCGCCTGGATATCCGCCAGCGATGCATGGTCAAAATCGATTTCGGGATGCTGCGCATAGTAGGTAACGATTTGTTGGATAGTGGTATCGTAGAGCGGTGTTTTCGCCAGTTGAATGGCCTGTTGCAGCGTGGTATCCAGGTTTTGGTTAACGAGTGAGGCGATCTGACTGACATTCGCCGCCGAGCGATTCTGGAGCGCGTGATACGAGATTTGATACGAAACAAAGCCGATGAAGGCGAGCGGGAAGAGAATCATCGGCAAAAGGATGAGAGAGAGTTGCGTGCGAAAGAGGAGCACGCCGTGGTTGCGCGACTTCATTGTTGAGCTCCCTTTGTTATCTCCCTGAGACAGGACCGTCAACGACGTAACCCGTTGGTCGAGCTACCCAGATCTATTGTACTCTATTTTGCGGTCAATGCCTGCGTCTGTTTGAGGAGGAGCAGACCACAGGAAACAAAGAGCGTAGATTGACAAACCTTTTCGTAAAGTTACTGCCTTGTGGCATCGGAGAAGGCTCCCTATACTTTAATTAACTATCAGAGGCATGAAGGCACATGGCTTTCCCTCACTCAGAAGGGACGGAGTAGTCGGTCTCAACTGCTTTCATAGCAGAAAGGGTGTTCCAACATGGCAGATATGTATGACAGTTCTCCGCTCACCCGTCGCCGTTTTTTGCACAGGTCAGCCTTGCTCGCAGGAACCGCGCTTGGGGCCGAGTCGTTGCTTGCTGCTTGTGGCGCATCTGGCGCGTCCACAGGTGGACAACAACCAGTGACGCTGAAATTTTATCATTGGATTGGCACGGATGCCGGACCCGTCGTCGCTGAGATCAACAAGCGTTTCCATACCGAGAATCCCAACATTACTGTTCAGTTTTCCTCGAATTCTTCAGATCAGTACGAAACGGTCCTGAAAGCACGCCTGGCAGGTGGGGATGCACCAGATGTTTTTGGCGTGTACCCCGGTGTAAAGTTCTATCCGTATGCAAAAGCCAACTATTTAGCGGATCTTTCCGCAGAGCCCTGGGCGACCCGCCTCTCGGCTGGAGCCAGGAGAGTGGTGACGTATACCGATGGGAAGGTGTACACGATGCCTATGGACGAAAACGTCATCGGGGTCACCTATAACAAGCAGATCTTCAGTCAGCATGGCCTGTCGGTGCCGACGAACTGGGCTGACTTCCTGGCCGTGTGTGAGAAACTCAAAAGTGCCGGTGTGACGCCTCTGGCCCTGGGAATCAAGGATCAATGGGTTGATCAACTCATTCCCTACGCTATGGCCCCTTCGGCTCTTTACCGCGAGAACCTCAACTTCGATAAGCAGTTGCTGAGCGGGACCAGCACCTTCTCGCATTCGGCCTGGACCCAGATGATGCAGGATTACCTGGCGCTAAATGCGCATGGCTACTTCAATCAGGGTGGGCTTGGTACCACCTATGTCCAGACTACCCAGTTAATGGCCGCAGGCAAGGCAGCGATGGTGGTCAATGGCAACTGGATTCTGGCTCCGATCAAACAATTGAACCCCAATCTCCAACTGGACATGTTCCCGCTGCCGTATGTTCAGCCTGGGCAGCCAATCTGGATCTCCTCGGCAGTTGGAACTACCACCGCGATTTCCGCGACGACGAAACATCCGGTGGAAGCCAGAAAGTACCTCCAGTTCTGGGCCAGACCCGATATTATGGCATTGTATTTGAAGGAGAAGGTGGCCTACTCCTCCTTCACAGATGTTTCCAATCCCGCGCTAGATCCGGCGGCGCAGGCAATGGTCGCTCCTCTCAAAGTAGGTTCTTATAACTTCCTGGATCAAAACTGGCCGGTCGGTGTGCAGGATGTCATGCTCAAAGATATCCAGGGCGTTTTTGCTGGTTCCATGAGCATCCCACAGATGTTGCAGGATATGGATACGTCCTTCCAGAAGAATAAGGGGCAGATCGGATAATCGACTGGCACGCTCTCGGGCAAGCGCTCCAGTGCAAACTGGAGCGTGCCTGCCACCTGTTCATGCTTCTCCGCTGAGAAAGAGGTCTGTTATGGATGTGATGGAGCAAACCCCCATCGTCATTGAACCCCTGGAGCCAGGCAAGGAAACGCCCGTCACGCGTCAAAGAAAAGCTCGTCTTCGCCAGTTCCGTGTGCAACTGCTCTTTCTGCTGCCTGCACTGGTCATTTTTACGGCGTTTGTGATCTACCCGATTCTAGCCAGCCTCTACTATAGCCTGACCGACTGGGACGGGCTAGCCCCCACCCCGCATTTTGTGGGCCTGGTCAATTTTCAGCAGTTCGTGAGCGATCCCACCGTCTTCATCAACTTGCGGAATACGCTGGTGTTTGCGGGAGGCGTGATGGTGCTGCAGAATGGGATCGCGCTCCTGCTCGCCCTCATCCTGGATGGATTTTTGCGGCGTTTCTCCTTTCTGCGCGTGCTGTTTCTCCTTCCAGCCATGTTCAGCGGCCTGGCTATCGGCTATACCTGGAGCTACATCTATAGTCCTGTGTTCGGGTTTCTCAATACCTTTCTCGGCAGAATCGGGCTGGCAAGCTGGCAACAGGATTGGCTGGGCAATCCTCACCTGACGCTTGCCAGCCTGATCTTCACCAACTCCTGGGAGTTTATGGGTCTGAGCATGGTCGTCTTCCTGGCTGGCTTGCAGGCGGTGCCGGCTGAATTGTACGAAGCGGCGGATATCGATGGCACCTCTGGCTGGCAACGGTTTCGGCATATCACCTTTCCGCTGATCGCTCCTGCCGTTACCATTAATGTCTTGCTCACTTTGATTGGCAGCATGAAAGTCTTCGATCTGATTCTGGTCATGACCAACGGTGGACCAGGCAATGCCAGCGAATCCCTAGCCCTGCGCATTTACAACGAGGCGTTTACCCAGAACCAGTTTGGCTACGCAACAGCGATTGGCATCGTCATGTCCCTACTCATTCTCGGTCTGTCCATGCTCAATCTGCGTCTGCTGCGCAAACGAGAGGTGGAACTGTAAAATGCAAGTACCTGTCCTTTCCAGGAAATCCGCAACACAGATGCATCCCGTTGTGCTCGTTTCGAAAAGTCTGGCCTTGCTCATCGTGTTGTTCTGGAGCGCCCTGGTGATAGTCCCGCTCATCGTGTTATTGTCAGTTGCGCTCAAATCACCGACAGATTTGCTCAATAACCCTTTGGGATGGCCTGCGCAGTTCCTCTGGTCGAACTTTGCCGACGCCTGGAATAACGCGGCGCTTGGGCAGGCGCTCGTCAACAGTGTGCTGATTACCAGCATCACGCTGCTCGGCCTGATCGTCTGTGGAGCAATGGCGGCGTATCCTCTGGCCCGTTTTACCGGTTCCTGGTCGCAGCGGACCTATCTCTACTTCGTCGCGGGCTTGATTGTTCCCCTCCAGCTTGGTCTCTTTCCGCTCTATAAAGAGATGCACGATTTGGGATTCATCAATACCTATCATGGGGTGATCCTTCTCTACATTGCCATCAATTTGCCGTTTGTCATTTTTTTGTATACAGGTTTTATCAAGACGGTTCCTCGCGAGTTAGAGGAAGCGGCGTTGCTGGACGGCGCTGGTCCTATGCAGACCTTCTGGATGATTGTGTTTCCGCTGCTGCGCCCGGTGACGGCGACAGTGGCAATCACCAGTGCGCTCTCTGTCTGGAATGACTTTTTTATTCCGCTGATTTTCTTGCAGCGCGATGGGATGCAAACGCTGCCGCTGGCCATTTATAACTTTGTCGGACAATTTAACGATAACTGGTCGTTGATTTTCGCTTCAGTGATCATCTCCTCGCTCCCGCTGATTGTGCTGTTCTTGATTCTGCAACGCTATTTTATCAAGGGGATTGCGGCTGGCGCTCTCAGAGGATAGTGGCGTGCTGGAGGTATGAACGTATGAGGGCGCTATCCATGTCGTCTCTGAGCCTCCCCCGATTTAGTGGAGTGGAAGAAGATGAGCTCTACTACTGATGACTGACACCTGGGGTTTTGCTTTGCACTATGTGCAGAACCCCAGGTGTCAAGGATGAATTGGCTCTGGAAGACTATCCGATTTTGTCGAAACACCCCTGCAACAACTCCACAAGATGATACAGGTCAGGTGTTTTTAGAATGGAGTAATGGTTGCCAGGTATGGTGTGGACATCGGGTTCCTGGCTCGTATGAGCCTGCCATCCATGAGAGCAATTAACGTGCATATTCCCATTGGGTGATCTCGTCGTGAAAAGGGTAAGTTGACCAGGATAAAGACCGGGTCGATAGCGACGAAATGCCTCGATGTTGCTTTCATAGATCGAGAGCATACGCTGAAGATGCACCAATTCCAGGTCGGGTGGTATGATGTCCTCCTGCCTTGCTTGTATATAGACGTGTGCCAGTTGTTCATCAAGAGAGAGGTTGTGCAGCCGTGCGGGATCGATGTAGAGCCTCTTGCTGAAAACTCCTTCCAGATCTTCGCAGAAAAGCTCGATCAGCGTTCTCTCGCGTTGCGGCACAGTTGGGGGGGAACTTTCGAAGAGCGCAAGTAAGGCCACAGGGTTGCCTTGCTGCACTAACTGTTGTGCCATCTCAAAGGCGATAACTCCACCCAGCGACCAGCCTCCGAGAAGATATGGTCCGCTCGGCTGCACGCTTTGCATGGCCGCGATGTAGGAGCGCGCCATTGCTTCTATTGTTTGAAGAGGTTGTGGATGGGATTGTCCGGGAACTTGCAGTCCATAGAAAGGCTGATCTGCCCCTAGCTGGTGTGCAAGTTCTGCGTAGCAGAACACTTCACCCCCGATAGGATGTACACAGAAAAATGGGAGCTTCGTGCCTGTCGGCTGAATCTCGACCAGCGCAGCATGAGTCGTAGACCAGCAACGCCTGAGTAGTTCTGTCGCTAGCTGCTCAGGCGTTGTTTTCTGGAAAAGCACCGAAATGGGAAGCTTTTGTTGAAATTCGCGTTGAATCTGGGCCATCAAACGAACTGCCACCAGCGAATTCCCGCCCAGATCAAAAAAGTTATCGTTCACGCTGATCGGGCTGGTCTGTAAAAGATCTTCCCAGATGCGGACCAATTTCAATTCGATCTCGCTGTGAGGAGCAACGTGAGCCTTCGTGCGCTGTCTGAGGCTATCAAGTGTAGGTAATTGCTGGTAATCAACGTTCCCTTGCGGCGTCATTGGTAGCGCATCAAGCAATACAAAAGCGGAGGGTAGCATGTAACTGCGGAGGTATTGCGAGACATGTTTGCGCAGTTCGCCGACTGTAACCGCCTGCCCCTCGCGCGGCACGATATACGCTAGCAGTTGCCTGTCTCCTGATGTATTTTCACGAGCTAGCGCCATAGCAAAATGCACAGCCGGATGTCGGTTCAGCACAGCCTGGACTTCGCCCTGCTCGATGCGGATGCTGCGTATGATGATCTGGTCGTCGATGCGCCCGAGGAACTCAACGTCGCCATTGGGTAAATAGCGCGCCAGGTCGCCAGTTTTGTATAAGCGGGCGCCAGGCTTCGTGCTGAAAGGATCGGCAATGAACTGCTCTGCCGTTAATGCCGGGTCATGCCAGTAGCCTCGTGCGACATGAGATCCTCCAATATACAACTCGCCGGGTGTATAAATGGGCACAGGTTCTAGTGTATTGTCCAGGATGTGGATCTGCACATTCGCAAGAGGTCGTCCGATGGGGGTTGATGTATGGCTGTAGCCGCCCTGTTCCTGTTCTACCAGGCAGGTTGTCGCTCCAACGATGGCCTCTGGTGTGCCATAATGATTGAGGATGGTACAGGTTGGATGCTCAGCTTTGAGCTTTCTCAGCCAATCCCAGGCCGAAGTTTCTCCATCCACAATCAGACAGTGGCGCGGCATAATCTGCCTGCCCTGTGATGAAGAGTGCAGGGCTGCCAGGTGAGAGGGTGCAATTTTCAGATAATCTATTCCATATCGTTGGAAGTAATCGCTGAGCATGGAGGCGTCAAAAGCATGCTCTGGCGAGAGCATATGCAGGGTGCCTCCGGTACACAATGTAGCGTAGATGGCCGTCACCGACGAAGCCGCCGTTAGAGGCTGAACCAGCGCAAAGCTGGAGCCCTGCGTGATCCCTGTACGTTGTGAAATGGCTCGGGTATAGTTCAACAACTGCCGATGCTCTACGATGGTGGCTCTGGGCGCTCCTCTCCTATTAGCGGCATAGAGCACAGAAGCGGCGTTCTCCCCTTTTGTATGAGGGGTTGGGTTTTCCATGCTTTCCTGCGCAATGACAGAGCGTTCTGTATCCAGAGCGATAATATGGCCGTGATACTCATCTGTAGTCTGCTCTTGCTGTGCGATCAATGCAGCGACCTGCGTATCTTTGAGGATAGAAGCTAACTGGTCTGGAGAAGCAGGTGCATCTAGTGGCAGATATGCTCCTCCGGCTTTGAGCACTGCTAATAGTGCAACAAGCAAATCAGGTGTATACGGCAGATATAGGCCGACCACAACTTCAGGGCCAACGCCCATACGGCGTAGATGGTGAGCAAGCTGGTTAGCGCGCTGGTTAAGCTGAGTATAGCTCAAAGTCTCTCCCTGCGCTATCAGCGCCGTTGCTTCAGGAGTACGTGCGGCTTGGGCCTCGAAGAGGTGATGAACACACATCTCCTGCTCAGATGGTGCCCCCTGGTGGGTATTGTTCCACGCTATTAGCAGTTCGCGCTCCTGCTCTGGTAGGAGAGACAGGTGCCAGATGGGCCGATCAGGCTGAGCGACTGCTGCTGCAAACAGACAGTGCAGGCGCTGGGCAAAGCGAATGATCGTGGTTTCATCGAAAAGGTCGCTGTTGTAGAAAAAGCCTCCTTCCAGGGAAAAGTTACCATCCTCCTCCTGCACTCTCATACGCAGGGAAAGATCAAACTTCGCGGCCATATTTTTTTGGATCAGGCCCTCGACATCAAGATCAACGTCCCGCTTTGTTCTTACCACTATGTTGTCAAAGTGGAACATCACCTGAAAGAGAGGAGAATAAGCGTAAGCACTATCACGTTCTGGTCGAACAACATGGAGCACTTGCTCAAATGCAATGTCCTGGTGATTGTAGACGCCGAGAGCCATCGTGCGGACGCGCTGTAAGAAGGCACGGAAAGAAGGATTGCCTTCCATCGGTGTGCGGAAAACGACAGTATTGACGAAGCAACCGATCAGTTTCTCGAAGTCCGCTTGCCTGCGGTTAGCAATGGGGGTGCCAACAAGGATATCTTTCTGGCCGCTTAAACGGCACAGCAGAATTTGAAAGGTGGCAAAGAGCGTCATGAATAAGGTCACGCCTTCGCTCTGACTCAATTGCTGGAGCGCTTGATAGAGCGAAGAGGGGAGAGGGAAGCGATAAATGCCGCCATTGAAAGTTTGTCTGGCGGATCGTGGGCGGTCGGTGGGCAGGTGAAGCGGACCTGGAAGGTTGGCTAACTGGTGTCTCCAGTACGATAACTGTTGTTCCAGCAAAGAACCTTGCAAACGACGCTGCTGCCAGAGAGCATAATCGACGTACCGAATGGGGAGGTCGGCGAGTGGCGAGGGACGGCCCTGAGAGAATGCCTCATAAAGGGCTCCTAGTTCCTCGCGGAATATATCAATAGACCAGCCATCACAGGCAACATGGTGTATGTTGACCATGAGAATAAAAACGGTATCTGTTAGTTGAAGCAGGTGAGTGCGCAGAAGATGTCCCTGCCGTATATCAATGGACGCCAGGGGCCCCTGCTGCAAAAGCAGCTCCTCTTCCTGCTGCCGTTGTGCCGGGCTGAGGGAACGCAGGTCGATAAGGGGAACTGGAAAGTTTGAGGGCGGGCAGATCCTTTGCATAGGAGTGCCGTCAACGATAAGGAAGGCGCTACGCAGGGGTTCATGACGGCGCACAATTTCGTGCAGCGTGCGCACTAGAGCTTTTATGTTGAGCTTCCCCGTTGCTCGTGACGCAAAGAAGATATTGTACAGCGGCGTGCCTGGATCGAGCTGATCTATTAACCAGTATCGCTGTTGCGTGAAAGAAAGCGGAAATAGCTGCCGTTCCTTGTCAGCTTCCTGTAGTGAGGCTTCTTTGCCAGCCTCCGGCAACTGCGGAGAGGAGGAAGCATGTTCCTTTTTAAGCAGCTTTTTGAGTAATTCTTTCTTCCCCGCCGATAAATTCAATGCTCCACCGAGTTTTGACTGTGATGCGCGAGGCTGCTGACGCTCCTTTCCTGCTTGTGGCGCCGGTAATGCCTGGCGATCAATCTTGCCGTTGCTTGTCCGAGGCAAAGCCGCTAGTGAGACAAAGAAGCCTGGGAGCATATACTCCGGCAAACGTTGCTGGAGGAACGCCAGAAGTTCATCCTCAAGATGTTTATGCGGTTCGGTGGGTACGACATAAGCTACCAGGATCAGATATGTGCTGCCCGCTTCTGGTTTACGTGCCAGAACGACGCACTCTTGAACCTTGTTATGTTGGCGCAGCACGCTCTCGATCTCGCCCAGTTCAATCCGATAGCCGCGGATCTTGACCTGCTGATCGGCGCGCCCCAGGAATTCCAACTGCCCGTCGGCTCGATAGCGTGCCAGGTCTCCTGTACGATAGAGACGCGCTCCGCATTGCTGGCTGAAGGGATCGGGGACAAAACGGTGAGCGGTCATCTCGGGGCGGTTCCAATAGCCGCGCGTTACTCCTGCACCTCCCAGGTAGATTTCGCCGATAGTCCCGCTCGGCACCTCATATCCATCCTGATCGAGCAGATAGACCTGGCTGCCGTCGAGAGGATAGCCAACAGGCACATTTTCGCCGTGCTCGTCGCGATCCAGTAGAGACCAGGTGGAATAGGTGGTATCTTCGGTTGGACCATACAGATTGTAAATACGCTGAACGCCCGGCAAATGGTAGAGCCGCTCGACAAGAGGACGCGGCAGCGTTTCCCCGCAGAAGGTGATGACGCGGATCGACTCGGGGATAGTGGTGGTACGTGCAAGCTCAGCCATCACCGAGGGTACCATATTGAGCAGTGTCGCCTGCTCGCGCGCGTCCCCTTCTGGCAAATGCAAACCATTCTCGACCAGATAGACGGTGCCGCCGCAGCTCCAGGGCACAAAGAGTTCGAAGATCGAGAGGTCAAAGCAGACCGAAGTCCCTGCCACCATCCCGCGTACATCCTCCAGAGTGAAGTGGCGCAGGGACCAGCGAATCAATGCCATTGTATTACGGTGGGCAATGCAAACCCCTTTAGGCCAACCGGTCGAACCAGAGGTATAGATGACGTAGGCCAGATGATCCTCGTGGCTCTGGCAATCAAGGTTGGCATCCCAGGATGAAGGCGTTGCGTTATCCTCCTCACCAGGCTGATCGAGGTAGAGTCGTGTAACCTCAATCCCTTGCCAGAGGGATTCAAGAGAGGAGAGGGTCAGCAGGATGGGCGCACCCGAATCCTGGATCTGGAAGCGAAGGCGGTCAGGCGGATAGGCCGGGTCAAGGGGAACGTAAGCGCCGCCAGCTTTGAGAATCGCTAAAAGAGCAATCAGCAGATCAGCCGTGCGCGGCAAACACAGGCCGACCAGCACCTCGGGGCCGACGCCCAGAAGCTGTAAGCGATGAGCGAGCCGATTGGCCTGGCAATTAAGCTCAGCATAACTCAGGGTCATTCCTTTTACGACAAGAGCTGGCGCTTCTGGCGTCTGCGCGGCCTGGGCCTCAAAGAGCTGATGGACACAGATTTTTTGCTCGCCGAGCGTCGTTACTTGAGGGGCAGCGTTGAACGTCGCCAGGGCCGCATGCACTTCTTCGTGTTGTCGCAGGGGATGATCAATTTGAGTGAGATTCTTCATGGTCATATCGTGCTCCTTCTTTAAAAGCTCAGCATGCCTTGCGCGTCTTGCTCTTCTGCTACCAGCATTGCTGCTACTTCTTCTTCCGACATCTCTGTGACGGAGAGCAGCAGTTCCATAGCTTTCTCAACATGTTCCCGGTTGTTTTCATCCTGTAACAGCGCCTCGGCAAAGTCAGCGATTGTGGGGGCATCAAAAACGAGCTGGAGCGGGATTTCTATGCCGAGCACATCCTGCGTACGTACCAGCAGTTGTGTCGCCAGCAAGGAGTGTCCTCCTATCTTGAAAAAGTTGTCGTGTATCCCGATCCCGTCTACGCCCAGTATCTGCATCCAGATCTCTACCAGAATTTCTTCTAGCGGCGTGCGTGGTTCTCCCGTTTCGTCTTCTTCAATGGAACGTGGCTGTTCGAGCGTTGGGATTATCTTGCCATTCATCCGCGCCACATTCCAGGTCGCTATGGCCTGTCGTTCCGCTGCGGGCATAGGTATGGCTAAGATAGGCCGGGTGGGATCTGTCGTCACGCTGGTGAGCAAGAGCAAGAAATGGTCTCGAATGCCCTCAACCGTTGAAGCATCGAGAAACTCAGCGAGATAGAAAATCTCTCCCGTAAGCTCCATCCCATTGTCCCAAAGCCCCATCACGAAATCGAACTGGGACACATCAACGGCAATAGTGCGAGAGGTTGTACTTGTTTCTGAGGGCATTGAAGATGACTGTTGGGATTGCTGGAAATCGAGCATGATCTGAAAGAAGGGATTGCGGCCCTTATGGCGCTGCGGGGCGAGTTCGGCTACCAGTTTTTCAAAAGGAACATCTCTGTTGGCATAGGCGCCAAGCGAGGTATCTCGTACACGCTGTAGCAATGTCTGGAAGGTCGGATTGCCCGAGAGATCAGTACGTAATACCAACATGTTGATAAAACAGCCAATCAGCGACTCAAGTTCTGGTTTTGAGCGACTGGAAATCGGCGTGCCAACGATGATGTCATCCTGGCCACTATAATAAAAGAGCAGCAACTGGATTGTAGCTAACAGGATCATAAACAGGGTAACGCCCTCGCGCGCGCTCAAGTTTCTGAGTTCCTCCGTTACAGGTGTGGGGACAGTGAACGAAATACTCATTTTATGCGCGTCTTGAATAGACTGGCGCGGCCTATCTCCATAGAGGAGAGGTTGCTCAGAAATGTTAGCCAGGGTTTGCTGCCAATAGGCCTGTTGCTGCTTCCAGAGGTCTCCCCGCACACGCTGTTGCTCCCAATAGGCAAAATCGGCGTACTGGAGCTGTGGTTCTGGCAATGGAGAGGGTTGTCCTGCCTGGAATGCCGTGTACAGCGTGTATAATTCCTTTTCAAAAATATCCAATCCCTGTCCGTCACAAAGGATATGGTGGATCACGCTTACGAAGATCGTATCAGCTTCGCTCATTCTGATAAGCATGTTGCGCCAGAGCGGACCTTTAGCCAGGTCGAAGGGAGCCTTGCCCATCATAGCGATATAGCGTTGCGCCTCTTGCTCGCGCTCAAAATCGGGCGTTGCTTGTAAATCGATCTCAAGCAATGACAATTCTGCGGCGGCATCCTCATATGGATGCACGATTTGTTGCACCTGTCCATCGCGAAAGGCAAAATTACTGCGTAATATTTCGTGGCGGCACATAATCTCTACCAGCACGCTCTTCAGAATATGGGCATCCAGTTGTGTGGCAAGACGAAAGGTTTTTACCTCGTTATATGCAGTATTGCCGGGTTCGAGCTGATGCATAAACCAGAAACGCTGTTGTGCAAATGACGCCGGGGCAGGCGCGCCCTGAGGACGTGGGAGAATAACATCTACGCTCTCTCCCAGAGGGACAGCGTTCTGTCTGCGCTTTTCCAACAACATCTGTTTAGCCGCGGACAAGTTGGACCGCCGTTGTTCAAGTTCCTCTCTTGTAGACATATCTCGTCTCCTTCAGAATATCAGAGCCTCGGTGGAGGGGGCACAACTGGTAATTCCATGCTCAGGCCGATCACCTTCAGCTTTTTAGCCAGCGAGCTTTGTCCATAACGTTGGGTGATCCAGGGGTCTTCATGTCGCGCGAGCAGTTCAGGAACCAGAGCTTCATCGGGCGCCAGCGCATCAATTGCTGCCGGAGCATAGGTTTTGATCGCAGCCCGGATGACATCTCCGTAAGCGGTATCTTGTTGCAGCATGTCGCGCAGGAATTTGACGCCGAAAAGCACATGGCGGGACTCATCGCGCGCGACGGCAGTAAAGCCGCCACGGAAAGCTGGAAAAATATTTTTCTGGCGGAAATGCTCAAGGATGCGACGCTGTCCAGCAAGCGCCATTGTGCCCTCGGCAATCACATGGTATAACGTTACTCCCTCCACCAGTAGCGCCCTATTCTGTGGCTCGCGCTGCAAGCGTTGCGCCATATCTGCTAATGCATCGATCAGAATAAAGCGCATAGAGGGAGTCATAAATTGTTGCGCAAGAAGCAAACGCTCTTCGATCCTGCCGTCATCTACATGTAATACTTCTTTGAAAAAGCGGTCAAAGAAGATAGTATGGCGTGCTTCATCGGCCAGTTGCGTCGTGACGTAAAAGCGCATCTCCTCATCAGGCATGGCAGTGACGTAGGGAGCCAGGGCCGTGGTAACCGAGGCTTCCCCCTGGAAGAAAGAGGCGATAATATCGATGACATCATCCCATTCATCTTCTGTCATTTGATCCCACTGCCTGACATCGGGGGTGAAATCGATATCCTGCGCCTGCCATTGCTGGCGCTCCCAACGGTAATAAAGCTCACGATAAGAGGGTAGATGCACTAAGCCGTGGTCGAGAAGCTCCAACACGCTATCTATGGGTGTTTGCTGTAGCTGCTGCAAAGAGGCAACTTCAGGTGATAGCTTGAGAGACATAAATACTCCTTCTTTAAACCCCAACGGGCTCCTGGCTATTCCAGGTCTTCAATATGCCCTGCAAAAACGCCTTGCGGCAGGCTGATCGCTGCAGTTTGCCACTTGATGTTTTAAGCATTCCCCCAATCTTCAGCAGCAGTATCTGGTGTGCGCGCACCTCGTGTTGTTCGGCAACGGCTCTGCGCACGCTCTTGATAATCTCTTGCATATCTACCTGGGAGAACTCACCTGTAGAAGAGAGGTTTGTTTGAGGGCGATAGCGGTGATTAACCTCGGCCAGGATGATCAGGCGCTCTTCACCTTCGTGTTCATAAGAGAAGGCTGCGCAATGGCCCGCGATGATGGCCGGATGCGCCTGCTCAACGGTGATCTCGATGTCTTGCGGATAGAGGTTGCGTCCACCGATGACGATCAGATCTTTGAGGCGTCCGGTAATGAAGAGGTTTTCATCTTGAAACACTCCTAAATCACCTGTACGCAAAAAAGGTCCTTCTCCCGTTGCCAGGTGGGCCTGAAATACGCTGGCAGTCTCTTCCGGGCGTTGCCAGTAGCCCTGGGCTACACTCGGACCGGCGATCCAGATTTCTCCTACCTGAGAGCTCTCGCAGCGCTGCAACGTTTCGGGGTTAACGATGACGATGCTCTGATTATCAATGGATTGACCACAACCAACGATTTGTTTCGCATCGTTCCTGACTGAGCTGGCGGCCTCCACATAGCCCTCTTCTAAACGTTGCTTGCTGATAGTCTTGATGGCTGTAGGCTCCTGCTTATATCTGGTGGTAACAATCAGCGTGGCTTCGGCCAGGCCATAGCCTGGTCGAAAAGCCGTGTGCGGAAACCCGCAAGCAGAAAATCGCTGTATGAAACGCTCAAGCGTGCTGCTGCGCACTGGCTCTGCCCCGTTGCCCGTGCCCTCCCAGCAGCTCAAGTCGAGGTTCGTCAGCTCCTCTTCTGAAGTGCGGCGCAAGCAGAGTTCATAGGCGAAGTTCGGGGCGCAACTGAATGTTCCACGATAGTCTGAGATGGCCTGTAACCAGCGCGCTGGCCGCTGCAAAAAATCCGCTGGCGACATAAAATAAACTGGATAGCCGCTATAGAGCGGAGAGAGGATGCCCATAATCAAACCCATATCGTGAAATATAGGGAGCCAGTAGACGCCTACTGGATGGGCGGTTTCGTCTACTTTCCAGTGGGCATGGATCGCAGCCAGATTATGCATAATATTGCCGTGGCTGACCATAACTCCTCTGGGTGTCCGCGTTGAGCCAGAGGTGTATTGCAGGAATGCTAGCGCGCTCTCATCGATGGAACTGCCTTGCCACAGTTCAGCCTCGCAGATGTTGAGGCTGTCAGTGGCTATCCATGTCAATCTGGCCAGGTCGGGAGCCTTTTTGATCCAGCGTGTAGTTTTTGTATACTCCTCTGTCGTGGTCAGCACAATATCGGCCCGAGCATCGGCGACAATCGCCTGAATACGAGGCAGGTCACGCGCCGAGTGTGGCGTGTAGGCCGGAACGGCTATCGCGCCTGCATAGAGGCAACCGAAATAGGCTGCAATATATTCTAAACCTGACGGAAAAAGCAACAAAACCGGTTTCCCGCTTGCCCCCTTCTTACGCAACTGTGTACTGATCAAGCGCGCGTGGAGATCCAGTTCCCCATAGGTGAGGCTCTGATTGCCAGCTTCACTATAGCGAAGAAAGGTATATCCAATCTGCTCAGGCTGCTCTAGCGCATGCCTGCGTAGGCGATGTACGAGCGTATCTATCTCTAACGCTGAAGATGCCAGCGTACTGCTCATGTCAAAAACCTTTCTCAACGATCAGGGTTGTAATATCCCAAATGGGCGATGTGCTTGAAATACATCGCGAATCCCCGCTAAATGTATAGCAGGTTCGCGCATGGAAAAACCATCGGCCCTCAGGTTGAACTTTTCTCGTCTCTGATGATCATGTCCTGGCGTATGCCCTGCACGAAAACTTTTCTTTTCGTGTGGATGAAGAAATGATCGCCGGCATACATACGCATCATGAATTTGTGGCTGGTCTGCAATCGCCACGCCTCAACAGCAGCGCGGGTCGTTCTGAAATCTTGTAATCCACCGCAGGCAGAAATCGGGCACGCAAGCGGTTCTTCAGGGACATAGGTGTAATGCTCGTAAAGAGCGAAGTCCGCACGCAGGAGAGGTAATAGCACCTGCATAAGATCAGCATCTTGTAGCACGGTATCCGGCGTGCCGTTAAAACGGCGCAGGGCCTGGATGAATTCCTCGTCTGGCAACTGGCTGATGGGGGCATCCGTTGCGGGAAGCTGGGGGGCGGGACACCCTGATACAAACAGATGCATTGGAGCGGGGCCATTTTGGCGGCGAAGATGCCGAGCCAGTTCAAAGCTGATCAGCGCCCCTAAACTATGGCCATAAAGAGCAAAAGGAACAGCTAAATGCGGCGTCAGAGCCTGTGCTAACTCCTCCACAAGAGGCTCTATATAGGTAAAAGGTGCTTCGCTCAATCGATCTTCCCTGCCAGGGAGTTGAACCGGGCAGACCTCTATATCTGGCGAGATTGCGCTCATCCAGGAGAAATACGCGGAACTGCCTCCTCCGGCGTACGGAAAGCAGAAGAGACGTACACGTCTGCGTGTCTCAGAGTTGATTTTTACCCAGGAGCCGGAAGTCAATACTTTACTCATGATGGTCTCACTCCTTGCTGTGCTGTGCTATAAACTAAAGCATATCTCTTTAGTACTGCCCCAGTGATCCTTTCAACTTCGCGCGTTTTTCACAAACAACGTATATGAACCAACCTGCGGCAAGGTAAATCGACGAGTTAATAGCGAGCCAGAGCAGACTGCCGTTGCTCACCGTGCTGCTTAAAGATTGTCCTTGCAGGACAACATTGCGCATGAGGAAAATGCCCTGTGTCAGAGGTAGCGCCTGAGCGACGACATAGAGCCACTGGGGAAAATGGGTGATGGGCAGCAACGAGCCCGTCAGGAATAAGAGCACGTTCTGGAGCAAATCCGCCAGGGTGTTAATCTGTTTGAAAACCAGCGCGGCTCCTGCCAGGGCGAGCGCGAGGCCGAAAAGACCGGCCAGCGTGATGGCGAAAACGATCAGACCTTGCCAGCGAAAGGGAAAATGAATTCCTAGAGGCGTTACGATGAGTATCGTTGGAATAATCACAATGACGGTTGAGGTGAAGAGCAGCACAAACATGCGCGCCAGCAGAATCCAGGCCGGATGGGCAGGACTCATGTATATTTGTTCCAATGTGCCAATCTGCGCCTCGCCTATCATTTGTGAACTAATGTTCAGAATCACAATGCGGGCATAATACCACACTGTGTAGCCTAACAGTATCGAAGTAATTTGATCTGGGCGGAACTGGCCTCCACCAACAAGAAAGGTCGCTCCTACGAAGATCAGGATCATCATGAAAATTTGCATGAACGCGTTCGACTTATAATCCCAGAGGATCAGCGTGCGTTTGCGAGCTTCATTGTACAGAATGAGTGAGAAGTTCATGGCTTTCTTCTTGCCTTTCTTGGGTGATCATGTTGATGAAAACTTCTTCCAGGTTCGGTTCGACCTGAGTGACGGAGCGCAATGGCAGCTCCAGCGCGCGTATCTGGTTGAGCAGGGTATGCAGGGCGTTCTGGTCCTCTATCGTGCCTACGAGCACAGTGTCATCCTGCTCATAGCGGCAAGAAAGTCCCTCAGGCATGTCCAGAGCCTGTCTTTCCATATGACCTTTGATGCGAATCTGGTAGCGCTCTTTGTGAACGGCGAGCAGCTTCGCCAGGGGCTGGTCTGTCAGGAGCTTCCCTTTGCGGATGATGGCGACACGATCACAGAGTTGTTCGGCCATGTCTAGCTGGTGGGTGGTCAGGATGATGGTTCTTTTCTGCTCCCGCGCCAGTTGTTTGACCCACTGCTTTACCGTAACCGCGGCCTGCACATCGAGTCCCAGGGTTGGCTCATCCAGCAGCACAATGGGGGGATCGGCGATAAGGGCGCAGGCGATGGCAACTTTCTGTTGCATGCCGCGCGAAAACGTGCGGATGCGATCATTTCTGCGCTCCCATAGGCCCAGTTCCGCCAGCAATCTTTCGGCCTCTGCCTTGAGCTGTTTGCCTGTGAAGTTTTTGAGCCGGCCAAAATACAAAATGTTTTCCAGCGCGGAGAGGCGCCAGTAGATATTGCGTGTGCCCTCCAGCACGGCCCCGATCTGCTTCATAGCCTCCTTGCGCTGGTGCAGCACGTCGTAGCCATTGACGCGAACGCTGCCGGTGTCGGGAGTGATGAGCCCGCAGATCATTTTGATAGTTGTCGTCTTACCCGCCCCATTTGTGCCGAGAAAACCAAAGACCTGTCCGCGTGGAACCGTGAGGTTGATAGGCTCGACAGCCGTGAGCCACTTCTCCTCGCCGCGAACGCGGTACTTTTTGCTCAAGTCGTTGATCTCAATGGCAGGGCATGATGGTGAGTCTTGCATGATACTCTAATCCCTTTCTCTCAATCTGGTGTCTGGACAGAGATGATAGAAAACGTCTGAACGGTAAATAAAGACAACGAGACGTTTAGATGAGCAGTTGCGCTTCTTCCTCTCTCAGGTTTTCAACCTCCTCAATCATCAGCATCTCGACTACTTCGGCTAACTCAGCAACGGTAGGACCTTCAAAAAGCTTCAGCAGGGGGATGTTTACCTGGAAAAGCTGACGCAAGCGCGCAATGAGCTGCATGCCGAGCAGAGAATGCCCGTGGAGTTCAAAGAAATTATCGTGAATCCCTATCTGTTCAACTCCCAGCAGCAGTTGCCAGATTTCGACAATTTTCCGCTCAATCGGGCTTTCTGGAGCAACATATGCTGCTGATGCCTTAGGTTTTGCTGTGTCCTGCGCCGTTGCTTCATAAGGCGATAGACTTCCTGATAAGTATTGCTCCAATTGTTTGAAGCGATTGAACAAATTGCCTGTGGAGTTAATCATGCGCATCCAGCGGCTGGCAACGATGCGTGAGAGCGCTTCTACCCCTTCCTCGGGAAACATCATATATCTGGAGATCGTTGTGCCTGAGAACCTCTGCTCGTTCTCGCGCGTGCGCCAGAGGTCCCAATTGACGCTGACCCAGAGCATTGATGAAGTCTGGTTCTGCTTGAAAACAAATGCGTCCGTAAACATGCTTAGCGCGGCCTCAATGGTGCATCCCAGCCCCCCTAAAATTCCTGTAAGCGAGGAAAACAGCAGGCAAAAGTCGGGAGAAGCTCCCTGTAAAGCTTGCTCCAGGGCATGGAGACCATAGACCTTTGGCCGGAAATAGGCTTCGTAGCTTGCCTGATTCATGTCCTGAAGCGCCCGCAGTTCTGAATTTCCGGCAAGATGCAGGACGCCGTGCAGAACGCCGAACTGCTGGTAGATCCAATCGACTTGCCGTTTCATTTGTGCCGCATCGGTAAGGTCTGCCTGGTGAATCCATATCTGTGCTCCCCCTGCCTCCAGCGCCTGCATGTGTTGAATCGTCTGGCTGACTGGATCATCTGGTGGGTGATTCTCAAGCCAGGTAGACCACTGATCGCCTGGTGGGAACGGGGCTTCATCGATCAGCACGATTCTGGCCTGAACCTTTGCTGCCAGATATTCGGTCAGAAGCAGGCCCACTTCTCCCAGCCCCCCGATAATGAGATATACTCCTCCGCTGCGGAAGGGTGGGGTTGCTCTTCCTGCTTGCTCCAAACGAATGGGGGCATAGTGCTGGGTCCAGCGCGTGATGCCGCGATAGGCCACTATAAGGTCCGTAGAGGTGGATAAGCATTCCGCCGCCAGATCCTCTATCAGGCGCGTATGTGTCCAACTCGCCGTATTCAAACAGGTCACGGCCAGGTCGATGCTCTGGCAGGTAATAGCTGGATATTCCTGAGCAATGACTTTGCGTATTCCCAGGATGGCGGCTTTCTCTGGACAGAGGAGTTCCTGCCCGGTGACGGCCTGAACGTAGTTAGAAACCACGATGAGACGAAGCGGCGCGTCGTGAAGAGATGTTCCTATTGCCTGCGCGAGACAGAGCAGGCTGGCGAAGCCTATTTTTTGCTGGGCGTTGAAATCTGCGGAATGGACCGGCGCCACCTCGTCCGTGGTGACATTCCAACAGTGCATAATTGTCTTTGGCATGCATCCACTGCTGCTCAACGCTTTGAACAGCTCGGCATAGTCCTCGCTGCTATCCGCTCTGAGCGTGAAACGATTCGCGCTTTGTTGAGCAAACTCTTCTCCGACCTCCACCAGGATGGTAGCGTACCCCTCTTGTTCCAGCTTTTGTGCAATGCCGGTTCCTATACCGTACGCATCCACGAAAATCAGATACGGGTCGTCTAATTGCTTTTGTTGTGACCTCTCGGGCAGAACTGGTGGCCGCTTTTGCTCCCAGTACGGCAGATAGAACCAGTCCGCTATATCACCCTCTTTTGTCGTTGCTGCTATGCGCTGACGGATGATATTGAGATTAGCAGGGTCATCGATCCAGCAGCGCTGGCGCTCGAAGGGATAGGTGGGGAGCGACACTCGTAGACGACGTTCATGAGCGGAAAGACGCCGCCAATCGATGGTTACGCCGGCCAGCCATAAACGTCCAAGCGCTGATAAGAGGTCCGCCTGGTCGAAGCGTTGCGTGAAGAGAGGAATTATCTGAGCAGACTGTTCAGATACGCAGTCCGCCGTCACTGCCAGCAGAACACGTCCTGACTCCTGCAAGAGCCGTTCCGCCTCCTGATCGCGTTGAGCGGGCTGATATAGCTGCCCCGCCCAGTAGTCGGGGTCAGTGGCCTGCTTTTTCGTCACCCAGGTGCCGGTCACACTCGATATATAAGGGATCTGTGGCTCATGCCAGGTAATAGAGCGTAGCAGCCTGCTCACAGATTGATCCACCGCGCCGTGTGTGGCAGTCAAGCTAGCCCTATATGCTATAAGGATCAGAGCGTCTTCTAGCGAAAGCACACCGGCCAGGCAGGCCGCAACATACTCACCTGGACCATAACCAAGCATGGCTTGCGGGCGAATATGCCATTCCATCAGCAGCCGGGCTAGGGCGTATGCGACAATGAACGTGACTGGTTGCATGACATCGATCTGTTCGCCGTTCGCCCGATTATTGGTTTGCCACCTTTCTAGCAATGTATTGCAGGTTACTTCAGAAGTGCCATCAGTTGCCGGCTCTGGCGATAACAGGGGCTGGAGATCCAGTTTCAGGTGGGTCTGCAAAAACTGGCAGCACCTGTCAAGCGTCTCGCGAAAATGGGGCTCCTGCCCGTACAGGTTACGAGCGACGTCGATAGAGCGCTTGCCCATGTCGGAGAAGAGAAAAGCCACCGCACGATCTCGGCGCTCTTGATGACTCACAAGCGTCTGCTTCTGCTCTAGAGCCGCGCATGCTTCCTCTGCCGTTTGTGCGACGACGAATTGGCGGTAGCTGAAGGCGCAGCGTCCTACCTGTAAAGTGTAGGCAACGTCAGCCAGCGATTGCTCAGGGTGAGCTCTCAAATGAGCTGCTAGATTGCTACTGGCCTGTTGCAAGGACCATGCAGATTTGGCTGAAAGAGGGAGCACCTGCCAGTCTCGTGAAGGACTGCCGGCTTCGCGCTCTGGCGCTTCTTCCAACACCAGATGGACATTCGTGCCCCCCAGGCCAAAGGAATTGATAGCCGCCCGGCGGGGTGTTTGTAATCGTGGCCAGGGGGTCAGGTTGGTATTGATGTAAAAAGGACTATTCCCCAGATCTATTTCCGGGTTGGGTTGCTCGTAGTGGATATGCGGCGGCAACTGGCGATGGCTGAGAGCCAGGGCTGTTTTTATTAAACCGGCAACGCCCGAAGCCCTATCCAGATGACCAACGTTTGATTTCAGCGAGCCAATGCCACAGAACTGCTTTTTGCGCGTTTTAGCTGCGAACGCCCGGCTCATTGCAGCCAGTTCGATAGCATCGCCTAGCATGGTGCTTGAGCCATTGGCCTCAATGTAGGCAATCGTCTCGGGATGGACTCCCGCGTAGCTCATGGCGCTGGCGATGACCGACGCCTGGCCCTCCAATCCAGGAGCGGTATAGCTGACCCTCTGGTTGCCGTCGTTATTCATGGCGGAGCCGCGAATGATCGCATAGATCTGGTCGCCGTCATCAAGCGCCTCCTGAAAACGTTTCAGCGCAACAACAGCGGCCCCGTTGCTCAACACGCTGCCTTGAGCTCTGGCATCAAAAGGACGACAGTAGCCATCCGGCGAATTAAGCAGACCTTCCTCGTGAAAATATCCTTTCTTCTGTAGAGAGTTGAGCGCAATCCCACCGGCAACAGCTAGATCGCATTCAAAATTAAGCAGACTCTGGCAGGCCAGATGCACTGCTGCCAATGAGGTTGAGCAGAAAGACTGCACCGATACGCCTGGCCCTTTCAGATTGAGCTTGTACGCTGTCATGGTTGCCAGCACATCCGCTTCCTGGGCAAGACTGATCTGAAATTCGCTCATCGCTTCATTGACGCTGGGCGTCCGATTAATATGGTGCAGGAGGTAGTTTTTGTAACCGGCACCTGCAAAGATGCCGATTAGCCCCTCGAAGGTTGTGAGATCATAGCCTGCCATCTCCAGAACCTCCCAGACGCATTCTAGAAAAATGCGAAACTGCGGGTCTAAAATCTCGGCATCGCGCGGGCTGAAGCCAAAGAAGGACGTATCGAAGTACTCGATATTCTCTAAAACGGCCCCTGCCCTGACGTAATTGGGCTGCTGGATGTCCTCCGGCTTCACGCCCGCAGCCAGAAGCTCCTCTGCGGAATAATGCTGGATTGAGCAGACCTTATTAGCAATGTTGTGCCAGAACTGCTCAAGAGATCTGGCCCCTGGGAAACGCCCGGCCATGCCCACGACAGCCAGTGCCGTATTATATTCAGAGGAATACTGTGCGTTATTCATCGTCGTCCTTCTTTACCTGATTTGAAATGTTCCGTTCCAATGGCCTCTGCTGCGTTGGTAGGAGCAATCCCTTGCGGTTGCCCTGCTAGCCAGCCTGAAATGTTCCCCTTCGGGGCAATCCGTGGCGGTTGTCCTGCCTCGACGCGGTTGGCTTGTTGCCCAACATCGGTAAGGGCCATCCCTTGCAGTTGCCCCGGTACGTCGGTAGAGGCAATCCCTTGCGGTTGCCCCGGTACATCGGTAAGGGCCATCCCTTGC
>Ga0070741_10007034_pt1 | contig 23661 bp, 18 predicted proteins | sample Coa_R1_4_FD_66440 | JGI IMG/M metagenome (GOLD analysis project Ga0070741, IMG submission 66440) | Surface soil microbial communities from Centralia Pennsylvania, which are recovering from an underground coalmine fire - Coalmine... | ecosystem: Environmental > Terrestrial > Soil > Unclassified ...
CACCAGCACGTAGTTGCCGGGGCTCAACAGGTTTTGAACTTTGCTCGCGTTGGACGGAGTGATCACGTCGCCCGGTTTCACCTGCGCGGCCGCCGCGCCGGCGATCATCAGGAAAGCAAGGGTGAGCGGTGCCAGTCTTCTGATCATCATGATTTTCAGTGTCCTGCGTTCTGCAGCGCCTCCGGTGTGAAAAACGAGTTGTCAACCACGCCCATGTCGATATACCAGCATTCCCGATCCGGGGCCGTCGGTCCGGGCATGAACGCAACCGTGCTCAAGTGCGTCGTCAGATCCTCGTCCACCAGTCCCAGTTGGAAAATCCGCTTGTACGGATACACCGCCACCTTCGCGTCCGGAACCGGCCGGTCGCGGTAGGTGTTGTAGGCGACCACCGTCTTCCACAGCCCGCCCTCTCGGTCGTACTGGTCCGAAGCCGTGATGAACCATCCTTCGGAATCGATGTACAGCAGGCGCTTGGAGATGCTGAAATTGCTGCCGGGCTTCGCATCCGCCTCGATCACGTACAGATGGCGCATCTCCCAGTTCTCCGGACAGAAGGTTCTGCCTCCGTCGTTTGGACAAACCGACTCCGGCGAATTCTTCGCGTGCACGCACGCCAGCATGTTCCGATCGCCGAGATAACGATAGCTGTAGTCGGCTTCCTTGCCTGAAAATCCAAAGAACGAATCCGGATCCAACGTCGAGGTCATCCCGGCCCCTCCGCCGGTCGGTCCGCCTCCGCCCATCCCGCCGCCGGCTCCTCCGCCGAATCCCGCGATCGTCCCGATCGCGTCCGTGAGCATCGCGACCGACTGCCGCCTGAGCCGCCGCGACATCGGATTGAATACCCACGTGTTGTCCTCGGTCTTCGGATCGATATGCCGGTAGCGCAGCAGGCCGTAGCCGCGCAGCGTCGCGGGCTCGAGAAACGGATAGAAGCCGAAGCGATAGCGGATCCCGCTTGCGGCGCCGTCTGGATCGGTCGGCACCGGCGGCACCTCGATCCGGCCGATATTGTTGTAGAAGGCGAAGTGACCGACGGTGAAGAACGCCACCGGCTCGCCCTTCGACTCCGGCTTGAAACTCGCTATCTCCGGATACCGCAGATCCGCGTCGTCGCTGTACAACGGCCGGAAACTGTAGTTCCACATGATCTTCGCCGCGATCTGCGGGTCGTTCGGATCGAGCAGGGGAAACGGTTGTCCCGCCACGTAGTTCTGCAGCGAGCCGTCCGGCGCAAGCTGCACCTGCGAATGATACTTCTCGGTGGCGGCCGTGTATGGCGGCGGCCATTCGAGCTTCTCGGTCGCAACGATGTTGAGCTGCATGCCCTGCTTGACCAGCTCGTAGTTGCCCGGACTCACCAGGTTCTGCACCTTGGACGCGTTGGCGGGCGTGATCACGTCGCCGGGTTTGACCTGGGCCGATGCGGCCCGGGGAGCGGTTAGCCCCACGACGAACCCCAGCACAATCGCAACTCGTTTCAGTCGCATGGAACGTCCTGCCTCCCGGTTCGTGGATGCTCCGCGGGCGCGCCCTGACGTACGGTAGCTAGGTTGATCTCGCCGAAAGCCCATTGATCGAGCGTATGGTCAACTCCTAATCTTCAAGTGGTTCGCCTGCGGTCGCCGGTATTTGTATGGCGATAACGTACAAACATTAGAGAGAAATAGCAATATGAATAAGCAGGTGTTCAAGGCCGCCCGATTCGCCGCTGTCGCGGCCCTGCTGCTCGCCGCCATCCTCCCCGCCGCCGCGCGTGCGCAGATGGCTCCGATGGGAATCCCCATCAACACCACCCTCGTCATCTCCAGGCCCGCGCCCGACCAGATCTACGGCGACAAACAAGTCATCACGATGGGAGTGGGGGACAAGGAGTACAAATTCCTTCTCAATGACGCCTACGTCGACGACCGCATCGTCCGATGGCCCGACATCTGGCAGCAGGTGCGCATCTATCGGCCGAACTTCGTGATGCAGGGTCCGCACACCGACGAAATCACCCATCTGCAGCCCGGCGAGATGATGACAATCAAGGGGATGTACGCGCCGCTGGACCGGACCTTCGAGGTCGTCTTCGTCGAGGCCGGCAAGGGCCCGTTCGAACCCAAGAAACAGTACTGACGCGCCGTCCGAATCCGCCCCCATCCGGGACCCGCGCGTTGTGCCGGTTGCATCCGCTGATATACCCTGTCGTCATCAGGGGAAAGCACCCGTTCGTCCTGCGACAAAAATGAAGAAGCTGACCGGAGCCCAAATCGTTATCGAAAGCCTGATTGCCGAGGGGGTTGACGTCATTTTCGGCTACCCCGGCGGCGCCATCCTGCCCACCTACGACGCGCTTCTTGATTCGAAAATCAAGCACGTCCTCGTCCGCCACGAGCAGGGCGCCACTCACATGGCCGAAGGCTACGCCCGCGTGAGCGGAAGACCCGGTGTGGTCATCGTAACCTCCGGTCCCGGTGCGACCAACACTGTCACCGGAATCGCCGACGCCTACATGGATTCCACCCCGATGGTGGTTCTTTCCGGGCAGGTGTCCACCTCGCTTATCGGCAACGACGCCTTTCAGGAAGCGGATTTCGTCGGAATCACCAGGCCATGCACCAAGCACAACTACCTCGTCAAGGATGTCCGCGACGTCGCCCGAATCATCAAGGAGGCCTTCTATATCGCCGGCACAGGCAGGCCCGGCCCTGTCGTGGTCGATCTGCCCAAGGACGTTCAGCAGGCCGAACATTCCTTCAAATATCCCGACAAGGTCGAACTGCGCGGCTTCAAACCCACCATCCGCGGCAATCCCCGCCAGATTGAACGCGCCGTCGAGGCGATCGAGAAGAGCTCGCGCCCGCTCCTTTACGTCGGAGGCGGCGTGCAATGGTCGGGCGCCGCGGGAGAGCTTCGCGAACTTGCCCGCGGACTCGGAATCCCGGTCACCGAGACCCTGATGGCGCTCGGGTCGATGCCGTCCTCGGATTCGCTGCGGCTTGGGATGCTCGGGATGCACGGGTCCTATGGGACCAACACCGCCGTCACCAACACCGATTGCCTTATCGCCGTCGGCGCCCGCTTCGACGACCGCGTCACCGGGCGCATCTCCGATTTCGCCCCCAAAGCCGAAACCATCATCCATGTCGATATCGACCCGTCCTCGATCTCGAAGAACGTCCGCGTCGATATCCCGATCGTCGGCGACATCAAGATGGTCCTTTCCGACATGCTCCGGATGCTGAAGGGCCGCGAGAGCATCGCCCGCCGCCGCCCCGAATGGCAGAAGTGGCATCAGCAGATCCTCGAATGGAAACGCAACCGTCCCCTCTATGAGAACGGCAAGGGCGGCCGCAAGGACGGGTTGGTCTCGCCGGTGCAGGTGATCGAGGAGCTGCACGGGATCACTAAGGGCGACTGCATCATCGCAACCGACGTCGGCCAGCATCAGATGTGGGTGGCGCAGATGTTTCCCTTCGAGCATCCCCGCTCGTGGCTCACTTCCGGCGGCCTCGGGACGATGGGCTATGGTCTGCCCGCAGGAATCGGCGCCAAGTTCGCCGCGCCCGACAAGCGCGTCGTGGTCGTCTCCGGCGACGGGTCGATCCAGATGAACATCCAGGAAATAGGCACGGCCGTCCAATACGGCGTCGATATCAAAGTGATCATCCTGAACAACTATTTCCTCGGGATGGTCAGGCAGTGGCAGGAGAAATTCTACAACGAGCGCTACTCCTACAGCGCGATGTCGGTGCCGAATTTCGTCAAGCTGGCCGAAGCCTACGGCGCCCACGGCTTCAGGATCGAGAAGGCCAGGGAACTGTCCAAGACGATGAAGGAAGCGTTCCAGACACCCGGCCCGGTCCTGATCGATATCGCTATCCCCAAGGATGAGGCCGTGATGCCAATGATCCCGCCGGGAGGGTCGATGTCGGAAATGCTGTTCGCCTAGACGCCGCGCCCAGACGCGGCGAGCATTGAATTTCGGGAGGAAGCCATGGCCGCGCGAGTCCCTTATCTCGACCGGGACGATCTGCCCGAAGCGGATCGCGAAATCTTCGACAATCTGATCGCCGAGCGCGGGCGTCCGGTCGGCAACATCTTCCGCACGCTCGCCCATACCCCGAACCTCCTGCGCCGCTTCCTTGCCCTGGGCGGCGAGCTGCGAAACGGCACCGCTCTCGACCCGAGGCTGCGCGAGCTTGCCCTATTGACCGTCGGCCGGCTCGCCGAAGCCGAGTACGAATTCGTCCATCATTGGAACCTCGCCCGCCGCGTCGGCGTCCCGCGCGAGAAGCTCGAGGCTCTGGCCCAATGGGAGAGTTCATCGGCTTTTACCGCCGAGGAGCGCGCCGTCATCCGCTACGCCGTCGAGGCGACCCGCAACGTACGCGTAAGTGACGACACCTGGAACGCGCTTAAGGCATTCCTGGATACAAGACGGATGATGGAGCTAGTGCAGAACGTCGCCTTTTACAACATGGTGGTCCGCGTTCTGGTTCCGGTCGGCGTCGAACTCGAACCCGGCGTAAAAAAGCTCTGACCAGGCCCGCCCGACAGGCGCCGCCGGCGCAGATTGTGGGAATCGGCGCCCCGCGCCCATTGACATACCGATCGGTCAAGTGCCATTGCTTGCCGCAGACGCGCTAATGCGGCGCATAAGCGGAGGTGTCTGAAATGGCCGAGTACGATGTTGTCATCCGCGATGGAATGATTGTCGACGGTACCAGGATGCCGCGGTTTCGCGGCGATATCGGAATCAAGAACGGTCGTATCGCCAGGATCGGAAGGCTTCGCTCCAGCGATGCCGCCCGTACGATCGATGCCTCCGCGATGATCGTCGCCCCAGGGTTCGTAGACCTGCATACCCACTACGATGCTCAGCTCTTCTGGGATCCCTACTGTTCGATATCGAGCTGGCACGGAGTGACGTCCGTCGTCATCGGAAATTGCGGCTTCGGTTTCGCTCCCGTTCATCCCGACGCGAGGGAACGGGCGATGCTCACGATGACGCGTGTCGAGGCCATTCCGTATGCGTCGATGAAGGCCGGGATGCCGTGGGACTGGACCACCTTCCCGGAGTTCCTCGACAGCATCGACCGCCGCCCAAAAGCGATCAACATCCTGCCCTACGTTCCCGTCTCGCCGCTGCTCACATGGGTGATGGGCCTGGAAGAGGCCAAAACGCGCCCACCCACGGAGCAGGAAGAGCGTGAAATCTGCCGCTTGCTCGACGAGGCGATGGATGCCGGAGCGTGCGGATGGTCGGCTCAGCGGCTCGACCCCAATGGACCGGCCTGCGTGCAGCGCGATTTTGACGGCACGCCGATGGTGTCCGACCTGATGTCCGACGACACCTGCCTTGCTCTCGCCCGCGTGCTCGCGCGTCGCAACGAAGGCTTCATGCAGATGACCCTGGTGACTGCCGACTCGCAGCACGATTTCGAGCACTACGAGAAGCTCGCCGAAATCAGCGGCCGGCCCATCCTGTACAACGTCGTGCAGCCGCGCGACAGCCTTCCGTTCGTCCATCGCCGCCTCATCGAATGGCTCGACAGTTGCCGCAAACGCGGCATCCGCGTCTACGGGCAGGCCGTCACTGCGGACACCGGCATGGCCTTCACCTTCGAGAACTGGAACTTGTTCGACGAGTGTCCCGCCTGGTGCGAAGCCACCACGGGCACCCCGGAGGAGCGCAAGCGCAAACTCGCCGATCCCGCTCGGCGCGAGGCGTTGCGGGCGCAGATGCCGCGGGTTATCACCGATCAGTTCGACCTGATCTTCGTGACCGAAGCGCAAAAGGAGGATCTCAAGCAGTTCGATGGCCTGACCCTGCGCGAAGGAGGCGAGCGCACCGGAAAGCATCCCGTGGATTTCATGCTCGACCTCGCCGTCGCCGATGATCTGCGCACCGAGTTTTACGCTCCGGGCCCCAACCAGAACATGGATTTCATGAAGGAGATGCTCGACTATCCGTGGCTCATTCCCGGAGTCTCCGACGGCGGCGCCCATACCAAGTTCTTCACCGGCGGTCAGTATCCGACCGAGATGCTCGAGCGGCTGGTACGCGAGCGCGGGATGCTCGAGCTTGAGGAAGCCCATTGGCGGCTCAGCGCCTTGCCCGCCCTTTGCGCCGGTTTCCGCGACCGCGGTTTCCTGCGCGAAGGCGCCCCGGCAGATATCGTCGTGTACGACTTCGAGAACCTGCGGGTGAAACCGATGGAGATAACGTGGGACCTTCCGGGCGGCGAATGGCGCCGCGTGCGCAAAGCCCAGGGGTTCCGTGCAATCCTGGTCAACGGTCAGCCGATCATCGAAAACGATCGCGAAACCGGAGCCCATCCAGGCCGCCTGCTGCGCCACGGCGCGGCCTGATCGCACGATGGGGCGGCGCGATTCTTTTCGCGCCGCCCATCTTTTCAACCAGCCCGGCCGGATAGGAATCATCGAACGACATGACCGCCGGCCCGCGCGACCACCTCAAGGAAGGCGTCGATCTTTTCAACGCCGGGCGCTTCTTCGAGTGCCATGAGGCATGGGAGCGCGTATGGCTCCGATCGCCTGAGCCGGAGAAGACCACGATTCAGGGTCTAATCCAGGCCGCCGTCGCCATCCTTCATCTGGAACGTGGGAACCGGGCGGGGGCCGCCTCCCTAGGCGCAAAGGCGATGGAGAAGCTTGCGCGGGCACCCGCCGACTTCGGAGGCATCGACATGGATCATCTGCGCGGGAGCCTCGGACGATTCTTTGCCGCGGCGTTCGATTGGCCGGAGCCCACTCTGCCCAATCGGCCCAGAATCAGAATGGTTGCTGAGACGGACTAGAAGGGGATGTCCTCGTCGTCCATCGGCGGTACGTCGTCTCCGCCGGCAGGGGCGCTGGCCCCGCCGCGGAACTCTGCCGTATCCTCGACCGCTCCGCCGCGCCCGCCGAGGAATTGTACTCGCTGCGCGACTATCTCGGTGACGTAGCGCTTTCCGCTGCCGTCCTTGGCTTCGTAGTTGCGGTACGAAATTCGGCCCTCGATATAGACCTGGCGGCCCTTCTTCAGGTACTGGCCGCAGAGTTCGGCCTGCTTTCCGTAAACCACGATGTTGTGCCAGTCGGTCCTGTCCTGCTTCGTACCGTTGCGGTCGGTATAGGACTCGCTGGTGGCGATCGAGAAGTTGGCGACGGGATTTCCGGAGGGCAGATAGCGGACCTCCGGGTCTCTCCCGAGGTTTCCGATGAGAATCACCTTGTTGACAGCCATTGCCGCGCCCTCCAGAGGGCGAAGCTAATCTTGGCATCGGCCTTAAGCAAGCCGTCGCCGAAAAACCTTTGAACAGGGCGCGGGTTGCGCCCATAAGAAGACTGTCCGGCCGTGCCGCGCACTGCGCAGCCGTTCCCGCCGGGGATAGCTTTCGGGCGTTTTCGCCCCGCTATATAATCGCTCCCGGTGCAGTGGGAGGGGTGGGCAAGCGATGGCGGAAGGCACTTTTACATCCGCTCCGGTAAGAGTCGTCGCGCTAGGCGGACTCGGCGAAATCGGCTTGAACCTGATGGCCGTCGAATGCGCCGGCACCGCAATAATCGTCGATTGCGGCCTCATGTTTCCCGATCAGCCGGAATTCGGCGGCGGAGTCTATGTTCCGGATTTCTCCTGGCTCGAACGAAGTCTTCCGCGAGTCGAGGGGATCCTCCTGACCCATGCGCATGAAGATCATATCGGCGCGCTGCCCCATCTCCTCTCGCGTATCGATGCGCCGGTGTACGGAACCGAGGTAACGCTGGCCTTCGCCCGCAGGCGGCTTGTCCAGGCCCCGGTGACATTCACGCGCGATGCGCGTCTCGTTCCCATCCAGCCCCGGCATCCTTTTCAGCTTGGCCCGTTCGAGATCGAACCTCTGCGCGTGACCCACTCGACGCCCGATTCGGTGGCGCTCGCGATGCGCACGCCCTCCGGGACCATCGTGCACACGGGCGACTTCAAGATCGATGAGCGTCCGGTTGACGGAGAATCGTTCGATCGCGAGCGCTTTGCACAATTGGGTCGCGAAGGCGTGCTGTTGCTCCTGTCTGATTCGACCAACGTCGAGCGTCCCGGACGCACGGGCTCCGAGAGTTCGCTCAAGCCGGTGCTGCGGGAGATCATGTCGCGGTCGCGAGGGAGGTTTTTTTTCTCCGCCTTCTCCTCGCATCTCCATCGCTTTCGCCAGGTGACGGAGGTCGCGCGGGAATTCGGGCGCCGCGTCGTCCCGCTCGGCCGCCGAATCAGCGAAAGCGTGCGGCTTGGGATGGAAGTCGGCCAGCTCGCGTTCACTCCTGGAGCGTTCGCGGATCCGGCCGAGGCGGAATTCCTCGAGCCGCTGCGGCGTGCCTATCTCACCAGCGGCAGCCAGGGCGAGCCGCTGTCCGCGCTCGCGAAACTGTCAACCGGCAGTCATCCACGCGTGCAGATCGACCCCGGCGACGTGGTCGTGCTTTCCTCGCGCTTCATCCCCGGCAACGAACGCACGATCAACACGCTCGTCAACCGGCTCTACAAGCTGGGAGCCGAGGTCTTCTATGAGGCCGTCGCTCCGGTTCACGTGTCGGGTCATGCGAGCCGCGACGAACTCGCCGAGATGATCGCGCTCACCCGGCCCAGATACTTCGTGCCGATCCATGGAGAATTCCGTCATCTCGCCCGTCATCTCGCCCTTGCCGTCGAGGCCGGAATACCCGAGCGCAACTGCTTTCTGCTCGAGGATGGCGACTCGCTCGTGCTCGACCGCGGGGAGGCGCGGCGCGGGCGAAGCGCGCATGCGGGCCGTGTGATGATCGAGCAGGATGGCGAGCCCGGCGACCCCTCTCTCGTCGGCGAACGCCGCGTGCTCGCTCACGAGGGAAGCGTAACCGCGATTCTTATCGTCTCTTCCGAGACCGGCAGGATCGTGGCCGGCCCCGAACTCGTGTCGTGTGGTTTGGTGAATGGCGACGGAACGTCAAAGCATATGCGGCGCGCGCGCCAGGAGCTCGCCGCGCGCCTGGCGCAATTCGCGGGCCCGTTCCGGGCCGGCGAACTGGCCCTCAAGGAAGAGGTCATCCGCACCGTAAGGCGCTACTTCAGCGATGAACTCGGGCGCCGGCCGATCGTCGTTCCCCACGTGGTGGAGGTCTAGGCCTATCGCCCGCCAGAACGGAAAATCCAATTCTCCTCCGCCTCAGGCCCCCGCGCCCGCCGCTCCGGAGGCGGCGGAGGCGGCAAGCGGCAGAATCGCGCGCGAATTATGCTCGCTCGCGCTTCTCGTCTTTGTGGCCTATGCCGCCGTGAGCCTCGCCTGCCTTGATGCCGGGCGCGAACCGAATCTCGGAGGGCCCGTCGGCGGGATGATGGCAGCCGCGCTTGCTGCCGCTCTGGGCTACCAGGCGTATGCCGCTCTCGCGCTGACCGCCGCGCTCGCGCTCAGGATCTGGAAGCGCGTCTCGCTCTCCACGATCGGGCGCGAGGTCCTGGGAGGAGCGATGGTGCTGGCGGCGCTTGCAACCGCCGGCGGCCTTTTCGATCTCGCCGATCCTCGATTAGGCGGATTGATTGGCTCCGCTGTCGCCGGAGCGCTCGCCGCTTCGCTCAACGTGGCGGGCGGCTACATGGTCGCGATGCTGATGATGGTCTGCGGGCTGGCTGCGATGTTGCGGAGGGCGCCCACCGAGCTTGCCGCCGCGGCAGCCGCACGCGTCCGGCCCGCGCTGCGCCGCCGCAAGGAGGGCGATGAATCCGGAGAGCGCGAATCGACGATCGTGGAGCTGTTCGATCCGGTCGGGGAGGGCGATGCGACCGGCGACGGAAAGCGGCCGCCCCTGCTGGTGCGCAGGATGGAGATTCGCGACACGCCCGCGCGCGACAAGCGCAGGGATGCACAGGCGTCCCGCCCCCGCACGCGCGGAGCATACAGGATTCCGCCGCCTTCGCTGCTCGATATGCCCCCCGCCGAACACACGCAGGTCGATGAATCCACGCTCGAACGCAGCGCCCGCGTGCTCGAACAGAAACTCGCTGACTTCGGCGTGCTCGGCCGCGTCGTCGAAGTTCAGCCGGGTCCGGTGGTGACGATGTACAAATTCGAGCCCGGTTCCGGAATCAAGGTCAGCCAGATCGTCAATCTCGCCGATGACCTCTCGATGGCTTTGCGGGCTGCCGCGGTCAGAATCCAGGCTCCCGTCCCCGGAGAGGCGGTGGTCGGAATCGAAGTGCCCAATCGCAAACGCGAGCGCGTTTACCTTCGCGAGATTCTCGAGGCCGAGGAGTTCTCCAAGGAAAACAGCCAGCTCACCATCGCTCTCGGCAAAGACATCGCCGGCCGTCCCGTGGCGGCCGATCTCGCCCGCATGCCGCATCTTCTGATCGCGGGTGCCACCGGCACCGGCAAGTCGGTGTCGATCCACACGATGATCGCGGCGATCCTGTTCAACGCCACCGCCGATGATGTGAGGTTCATCCTGATCGACCCAAAAATGCTGGAGTTGTCGGTGTACGAGAACATCCCGCACATGCTCGTGCCCGTGGTGGTGGATCCCTCCAAGGCCGCCGCCGCGCTCCTGTGGGCGACGCAGGAGATGGAACGGCGGTACCTGATGATGCGCGATCTCGGCGTCCGCAACATCGACAGCTACAACCAGGCAATCGCCGCCGGCGCCAAGCCGGTTGAACTCCGGCCCGTCGATGCGGACCCGGACTCGCCCCCAATCCAGCATCGCAAGCTCCCCAAGATCGTGATCGTGATCGACGAGCTGGCCGATCTGCTTCTGAGCGAGGGCAAGACCATCGAACGCGACATCTCGCGGCTGGCCGCCAAGGCGCGCGCTTCCGGAATCCATCTGATTCTTGCCACCCAGCGGCCTTCGGTTGACGTGATCACCGGATTGATAAAGGCCAACCTGCCCGCACGCATCTCGTTTCAGGTCACCTCGCGCGTCGATTCGCGCACGATCCTAGACTCGATCGGCGCCGAGCGGCTGCTGGGCGCGGGCGATATGCTCTTTCTTCCGCCCGGTAGCGCGAAGCTGCGCCGCATCCACGGACCCTTCGTCTCCGAGCACGAAATCCGCCGCCTCACCGATTTTCTGCGCGAGCAGGGCTCGCCCGAGTACCAGATGGAAATCCTCGAGACCAAGGCTCCCGGAGAGGAGGGCGCCGCCCCCGGCGACGAAGAACGCGACGAGATGTACGACGAAGCCGTGCGCATCGTGATGGAAACCAACCAGGCATCCATCTCGATGATCCAGCGCCGCCTCAGAATCGGCTACAATCGCGCGGCGCGGATGGTCGAGCAGATGGAGCGCGAGGGAATCGTGATGCCGGCCGACGGCGCCCGCCCGCGCGAGGTAAGGATGCGGTCCGCCAACTAGGCTTTGCCCGGATGAAGGGCCGGCACTCCTGTTTCGTCTCAAGATATTGCTCGATTGCGGGGTTTGGATGTTCAACGAGGAGTTCATCAAGGCGCTTCGTATCGCCTCCGCGGTCCTGATGGTTGCGGGTTTCGTGGGAGCGAGCTACGAAGCGCGCGCCACTCAAACCGAGCCCGCGGTCGCCCGCGCCGTCGATGGCCTGCAGCGTCACTACCGCGAAACCAGATCGTTCAGCGCGAAATTCGTCGAAGAGATCGCTCCCGTCGGCGCTCCCGCCCGGACCAGGTCCGGGACCGTATATTTCAGCAAGCCGGGGCGAATGCGATGGGAATTCGATGAACCTTCCAAGGAATTGATCGTCAGCGACGGCGAGCGCCTGTACAACTACGACCCCGAACTGAACCAGGTCATCGAGGCTCCTCTGACGCAGGCGCTGCGCTCTCCCGGTGCGACCGAATTCCTGCTCGGCGTTGGAGATCTTTCTCGCGATTTCAACCCCTCGCTGGCCGGCAATGCTTCGTCCGACGGCCTGATGCATCTGAAGCTCACGCCCAAAAAACCGGGAAACACGGTGGAGTTGGGACTTGAGGAAAAAAGCTACGATATTCGAACGATTCGGGTGACCGATCAGCTCGGAAACGTGACGTTTCTCAAGCTTGCCGACATCGAGAGCAATCGCGTGCTACCCGACTCGATGTTTGCTTTCAGTCCGCCAGCCGGTGCGGACGTGGTGCGCTCGACCCCGGCAAGATAGCGTAATATTTGGCCATTTTGTCGCCTTGGCACCGTGCTTGCTTCTCACGATTGCTTCGCCGCTCCACGGCGAGTAGAAATATAGCCCCCCTAGCGGGTACGCCGGTCAATGGAAAAGGTTCACCTCCTCACGCTCGGATGCCCCAAAAATCTCGCGGACAGCGAATTGATGCTGGGTGCGCTCGTGCGGGCCGGCTTCGAGGTCACGATGGACCCCGGGCAGGCCGAGGTTCTCGTCGTCAATACCTGCGCCTTTATTGAAGCCGCCAAGAAGGAATCGCTCGATGCGATCATGGAGGCGGCCGAGTTGAAGAAACAGGCTTCGCATCGCCGGCTTGTCGTCGCAGGCTGCCTCTCGCAGCGCTACGGCGCCGAATTGCAGCGGATGCTGCCGGAAGTGGATGTGTTCGTCGGAACCGGCAATTTTCTCGACCTGCCCGACCTCCTGCGCCGCACCGAGCCGCCGGAGGCGCGCCCGGTCCCGTACCCCGGAGCGGCGCATCTTCTCGGCCGCGCCGATTCCGCGCGCGTGCGCCCGGGTGATTTCTTCACTTCGTATTTGAAGATATCCGAGGGATGCAATCACCGCTGCTCGTTCTGCATCATCCCCACCATCCGCGGCAAACACGAGAGCCGGCCGGTGGACGACCTGGTGGCCGAGGCAAGGACGCTCGCCGCCTCCGGAGTGCGCGAACTCAATCTCATCGCGCAGGACCTGACCGCCTATGGACGCGATCTCGATCCGCCATCGTCCCTTGCCGAGCTTCTGCGCGGCCTCTCCAAGGTCGAGGGAATCCGATGGATTCGGATGCTGTACTGCTATCCGAATTTCATCACGGACGATCTGCTCGATGCCGTCGCGTCGCTGCCCAACGTCGTGAAGTACGTGGATCTGCCGTTGCAACACGCCGACGACGGCATCCTGCGGGCGATGCGGCGGGAGCGCTCGGGCGCCTCCCTGCGCAAGCTTCTCGACCGCATCCGGACCCGAATCCCGGGCGTCACGCTCAGGACCTCGTTCATCGTTGGTTTTCCGGGCGAGGACGATGCGGCGTTCGAGAGGCTGCTCGAATTCGTCCGGGAAGAGGAATTCGACCGGGTCGGCGTCTTTACCTACTCTCGCGAGGAAAATACTCCTGCCTGTACAATGCCCGGCCAGGTGCCGGAGCGCGTCAAGCGGGCCCGCCGGGCCGCGCTGATGGAGGCGCAGGCGGAGATTTCACTGAAAAAGAACCGCGATTTGCTCGGACGTGAAATGGAAGTCCTGGTCGAGGCCCAACTGCCCGGGCGCAACGCGCGCTTGCGCGGGCGAATTGCGGGGCAGGCGCCGGATATCGACGGCGCGGTCTTTCTCAAAGGAGAGGCCCAGCCCGGCGAATTCGTCAGCGCCCGCGTCGAACGGGCGTTCAGCTATGACCTCCACGCACGGGTCGTCGAAGCAGTCGCGTGAACGACAGGAGAAAGGTGGCAAGCCATGCCTAAGAAAGCGGCCGCCGCGAATCGCAGAAAGTTCCTGGCCAAGGTGCGCGAGCACCTCCAGGACATGAAAAACAAGCTCCTCAGCGAAATCGACTCGGAACTCCGGGCCGAGCGCGAAGGCAACAAGGACGAAGGGATGGATACCTACGACCTTGCGTCCGAAGAGCGCGATCGCGAGATCAATTTCATCCTTTCCGACCGCGAGCGCCTCAAGATTAAGCAGATTGACGATGCGCTCGAGCGCATCGACGACGGAAGCTACGGCGTTTGCGAGTCGTGCGGTCTCGAGATCGCCGAAGAACGCCTCGATGCGATGCCGTTTACGCGCCTGTGCCGCGACTGCCAGCAGGAGCAGGAGCGCGAGGCGAAAACCCAGCGCAGGTACGAGGACGAACGCAACACCTATCGCAAGCTCGGCTCCACGGATGCCGACGAAGAGAACCTCTGACGCGGCATGATGCCGACCGCCCGGCTCCGTCGCCGAACGCCGCCCGCCGCGGCGCCACGGGGATAGCCTTGCGCCCGCCGATTGTGCGGAGACGCTCCGGCACATAGGATTTCTCCAAACGGAGCCGGGGCCGTTCGCGGCGCCGGCGGCTCTCGCGAAAGGAAATGAGGATTTTCAGCGAATTCGCGGCCGATGCGGATCTCAACGATTCGCACCGCCGGGAAGCCCTGCGCGCGCGCATCCGGGCCAACTTCACCGACGTTGCCGCCACCCTGATCTTTGCCAGCGCCAAGGGCGGCGTCGGCAAAAGCGTGATCGCCGTCAACGTCGCTGCGGCCTTGGCCCTCAAGGGCCGCAAGGTCGCCCTGATCGATGCGGATCTCAATTTCCCCAGCGTGAGCGCGATGCTCGGGATGAAACAGCCGCGCGGCCTGCCGATGGTCGAGGGTATTCAACCCGCGCCCGGGCCCCACGGATTGCGCATCATTTCGAGCGACCTGCTCGCCGGCGGTGAGGCGCCCCCTATCGCATTCGTCGAATCCGACGGCCAGGATTCCGCCCCGCAGGCGCCGACCCTTCCCGCCGAACTTAGGCCGTCGGAAGCGTTCTTCCAGATGCTCGCCCAGTCGCGTCTCGGCGCAATCGATTTCGCGATAATCGACGTGGCTCCCGGAATCGAAGACCTTCACGCGCTCGAGCGGATGCTCGCAGCCGATGGAATCGTGCTCGTAAGCCATACGTCCGACCACGCCGTGCGGGCCACGCAACAGGCGGTTCGGATTTTGCGCCGCTGCCAGGCGCCCGTGCTCGCAATCGTCGAAAATATGGCCGGCTTCAATTGCGACGGATGCCGCTCCGTGCGCCCCCTCATGCCCGAAGGAACTCTGGCCGGCGTCGCAACCGATCTCGAACTCCCCGTGATCGGACGGCTTCCCTTTGACCCGAGGCTCGCCGAGTCAGCCGACCGCGGAAAGCTCTTCGTTCACCAGTTCGCGGAAACTCCCCTCGCCAAGACCTTCAACGACATGGCCCTGAGCATCGAACGGCTGTTGGCCGAGCGCCGCGGAAACTAGACGCGCGCGATGCCCGCGCGTCAGTCCGAATCCGAATCCGCTTCCTCGCTCGATTCGCGTCCCTGCGCCCGCCGCGAATACTCGAACATCCCGCATCCCATCCGGTCTCCCCATCGGTATGTTCCGAATCCGAGCGATGTGTAGATGCGGCTTCCGTTCGGTCCCGGGCGCGAAAGCGGAACGAATGCCAGTGGGATGCCGCGCAGATCGAGACGATCGCCCGCGGCGTCGAGGGCCGCGGCCTCCAGTCGATGAGGCGGCGTGTCGGGGGCGGAGGTTTCGATCGCGAGTCTTTCGACCCTGAGCCCCGACCATCCGACATCCGACAGCGCGCGCCCGTGATGATGTGACGATCCGTCGTCGCCATTCACGTACCGAAGCTCGATCGCGTGCGGGCTTCCGGCCCCACCGTCGAACATCGCCCACACCATCCTGCGCTCATTGAAGCGCTGCGGACCGAGTCCGGTGAAAGACACTCCTGCGCGTGTGCTCGCGCGAAGGGGGTATTCGATGCCTTCCACCCGCGCGCGTCCCTCGCAGAGGGCGAAAAGCGCGGCGCCGCCGGCGGGTGCGGAGCGCGGATCGAAAAGAATGGACGGATCGAATTTACCCGCTCCCAGCGGAACCTCGATCGCGACGCGTACGTCGGGGTCGAGCTTCCCCGTCGCGAGCGCGTTTTCGATACTCAGGTATTTCGAGCCGTCGGGCACAACCACCGCCGGGCCCGAGAACCTCAGCGCGAGCGAGTCGCCGCGAAGCGCCAGTGACAGGGGGCCCAGCGCCAGCCGGTCGGACTCGCGCGCCGTGGTTCCTTCACATGTGCAGAGGATCACCCGCCGCTCGCCCACGATCATCATGATGCGCGCGCCGAAGCGGGGAGCGCCCACGTCAAAACTCGCCATCGCGCCGATTCGCGATTGCGGATCGTAAAACTCAAGCCCGACTCGCGATGGCACAACCGGGGCGGGCGAAGGTTTTACCCGCGCTGCCGGCCGCGCGGTCCTCACGATTTGCAGGGCGGAGCGCTCGCCCGAAGCTCCCGCAGGGGCAGGGGAGAACGTCTCCGCTATCGCGTCCAGACAGCCCCGCCGCAGCGGACCCTCCATCCTGACCGATACCGACAGCTCCAATTGAGCCGTATCCACTTTGCGTTCGGATGCGATGGATGCGATGCGGCGCAGGGCCGGAATCTCGCTTTCACGATGGCGTTCGGTGAACGCCTGCACGAGGTTGTTAATCCCGCCGGCCGGGTATCTCATCCCGAAGCTCGATTCGATCCCCGCCATCCGCAGGCGCCGCGCCAAAGCGGCCATCGGACCGTTGATGAATTCGTCGCTCGCCGACACTCGCGCGGAGCCGACCGGAAGCAGCTCGTCGCCCCTCCGACGCACTCCAATTCCGAAATCGATGCGAGGTTCGATGATGTTCCATCCGTGGATCAACAGCACGATCACGCGCCCGAACCGATCGACGATCGCCTCAAGCCGGTCGGCGATTAGATCCAGCATCCACGGCGCCTGCGCGGCGAGCTGCGGAATGCGGTTGCAATCGAGCTGATTGCGGTCCATCGCGGCGTTAATCAACGCGCTCGCACGAAGCCGCGCCGCCAGTTCCCTCGTGATCTCGGCCGTATAGAGGTCGTTGACCTTCGGATGAAGCATGGCGCGCGCCGCTTCCCCCGCGCGCCCTCCGTGAGGCGCTATCAGCAGTACCGGCGAGTCGCCGGCCATTGTTTCAAGCCACGGCTCGGGGGACATCCCCGATGGGACCGCGGCCGTCATTTGGCGACCGATACCCGCGCGGCGCGCCCGTGAAGCGTCCTCGCGTGAAGCAGGAACGAAGCGATGAAGTAATAGGCGATGAAGCTCAGCGACGCGCCCAGCATCACACGGTTGATCTCAGGCAGCATCAGGAGCATCGCGATCGTGACCACCGCCCACAGCACTCCCAGGGTGAGCGTAAGCGGCCTCAGCGGAATGGTGCGGTTCGGATAGATGTACTTGATTGGAACGAAGACCATAACTCCCAGCACCGCGAGCACGATCCAGTTGAATAGCGGCGGTCCGCCGAGACAGTAGAGATAGAAGGCGACCAGGTTCCAGTAGTTGGGAAAACCCAGAAAGTAGTGATCCGCGGTCTTCGCGTTCGTCTGGCAGAACCCGTACACGCTCGCCAGCATCAGGAAACATGCCAGCAGCAGGCCCGCGTGGGTCGTCGGGATGATCCCGGCCTCCAGCATCAGAAACACCGGCGCAACCGTGTACGTCAGGTAGTCAACGATATTGTCGAGCAGCGTCCCGTCGAACGAAGGCACCCGCTGCTTGACCTTGACCAGCCTCGCCAGCGGCCCGTCGCTCGAATCGATGAAGGTGGCCGCGGCCATCGCGAGAAACGATGCCCGGAAGTCCCCGCGCGCAGCGTAATAGATCGCAAGCAGTCCCGCCGCGGCGCCCAGCGCCGTGTAGAGATGCACTCCCCATGCGCAGGCGGTGAGAATCTTTTGCCTCGGCTTCATTCCGGACAAGCTTCCCGCCGCGATGCTCATATTCTACTTGTCGGGCTTGTAGTCGCGCGGACCGAAATAGTCTTCGAGGATCGTCATGAAGGGTCCGCACGCACGGCGCGCCTTCACCGTTCGCAAAGCCTCCTCCAGCGACATCCTGCGATGGGCCCGCAAAAAGGCGATCGCGAGAGTGGGGGCGCGGTTCATTCCCGCGTTGCAATGCAGATACACGCGGCCATGGTGGTCGACCAGCGAGCGCAGATCGTTGAGCGCCGCCTCGAGCCGGTCCGCCATCGCATCCGCGCTCCCGTCGGGGATCGGCGTGCGATGAAACCGGATTCCATGCGCATCGTATTCCGCGAGCAGGATCTTCAGGTCGAGCCCGTTGTGCCGCAGATCCTCGTCATCCTGAAGATTGTGCACGGCCGCGACACGGTACTTTTCCTTCAACCACGCGATATCCTCGCGGGCCGGGTACTCGCCGATCAGCAGCTCGTGCGAGATTTCGCTTACGGACGGGCGGCGGCCGCCGCGGGTCGCGCGATGGTGATGGTCATCGTCACGCTTGCTGAACCAATCCATCGACAGGAATTCACCTGCCTGTAAATTTACTAACTGAAATCGCCCCTGACCAGTCCGCGCCGGACGCGCCGCGGCTTTCGCCGCATCGTGCCGGGCTGCCCGCCGCCTTCCATTCGTACAGCCATATTGAAGCAAGTACCGATGCGGCATCGGCTATCTGTCGCGTTGCCGCAGGACCCGCCCCGGCAAAAAAGGCGTTTGCATACTCCGGGTCTCTCCGGGAGACCTTGCGCGCCTTGCGGTCGGCATCGATGAATTCGCGGACGAGCGCGTTGGCCCGCCTGATTTCCTCGATTTCCACGGGCCAGACCCCGTCTATCTCGCGTACCTTCACTTCGCGCGCCGCGGCGGGTTCTATCCTGGGCGCAAGGTAGTCGACCGCGGATTCGATGCGCGCGTGGATCCCGCGGTCGCGGCTGTAGCCGTCGTAGTGGATGGTGCTGTGCAGGGGCTGGCTCGCGTCGGCGACGTAGTGCGAGAGATAGCCGCCCTCGCGCAGCATCTGAGCGCAGTTGCCCTTGCGCCACGCGTTGCTGAATTTGCGCGCGGTAGCCTCGATGCTCCACGGAAGCGTGCCCGACGCCTGAAGCGTCGCCTCGCCAGCCTTCCGCTTCATCACCGCCAAGTCCGGGTTGAGCCCCGAAAGCGCCTGCGAGGTATCGCGGTTGTAGAGTTCGAGGTCGATGTAGTGACGGATTTCCTCGCGCCGCCCGTAGCGCTCCTTGAGGATCGAGTCGGGCTCCACCGCGCGCTGCTCGAGCACGGATTCGTTTCGCTCCAAAGCCGCCTTCAGCGGTGAGTCGGGCAGGGCGGCTACGGCGAGCCTGGTTATCATGCGATGGGTGTCGCGGTCCCATGCGCGCGCGGCGCTCCCATGGAACAGTTCCGCAACCAGCAGAAAGCAGGCAAGAAGGAAGCGCAATGCGAACCTTTTCAAACTCCTCTTCGCGCGCGGCCGTGCGAACGCGATTCGCGATGCGCCGCAGGCGCGGGAAGGGCCTTGACCGGTTCCTCCGCGGCGCGCGGCTTGCGCGGTTTGGTCGGGGTTCGGCGCCCTGCCGCGAGCGCCAGCACCGCGTTGCGCATGTAGTCGGCGAGCTTCCGATACGCTCCCATCCCCTCCGAATTCTCGGCGAGCGAGCGCAGCGTGGCGGCGCTGATCACGCTGCCGATTCGCACCTCCACGTCGTGCCGGCGCGGTATCAGGCTGCCTTTGCCCAGCACTTCGTGCGTGCCGCGAATCAGTATCGGCAGCACATCGCATCCGCTGCGCAGCGCGAGATACCCCGCGCCGCTCTTGAACTCGTGGATGGCCCCGTCGGAAGAGCGGGTTCCCTCGGGGAACATCAGCACGCTCTTGCCCGCCGCCAGCTCCTCGAGCGCATCGTCCAGCGATTCAAGCTGCGCCCGCTCGCGGTCGAACGGGATCAGCGTGGTAAAGTTGGAGGCAAGAAATCTGCGCGCCGGGGTGTTGAAGAAATAGTCCTTCGCGGCGAGCACTACCAAATCGTCGCCCATGCTCCCGAGCGCGTATCCGACCAGCCCGAAATCGACGTGGCTGGAATGATTCGCGACGATCAGAACATTGCGGTTGGCCGGGATATTCCCGCGGCCCAGGATTCGCGGCTTAAGCCAGTTCTCGAATATCGCGCGCTGCGCGCCTCGCGTCGCCGCCCGCGCCAGTCCCCGAACCAGGCCGGGCAGTTTGGGCGTGTAGGGCTCCGCGAATTGCGCATACGAGGGAAGCCGATAGCGTCCGTTCGATGCCTCCGTCGAGGCCAACCGCTGCAGATCCGCGACCGTTCGCAGGTCCGTGGTCTCTTCCGGCCCGATCTCGCGCCCCGCGTGCTCGGCTAAGTGCTCCGCCAACTCCGCCATCGCCAACGAATCGAGCCCAAGGTCCTCGATTAGTCGCGTTGCCGGCGTGACGTTGATCGCCTCGCTCGATACCTGGGCCAGCGCCTGCGCTAGCCATGGTTCGATTTCCGTCGCCGCCGACGAGGCGGCCTGATCGGCGCCGCTCTCCAGCATCCTGCGCAGGATCGCGACCACCTCGTTGCGCTTGATCTTGCGCGTGCGGGTGCGGGGCAGCTCGGCGTCGGTGAAGCGCAGTATCCGGATGCGCTTGTGAGGGCTCAGGCCGCTTGCGATCTTCTCGAAATCGGCTCGCAGCCGATCCTCGACCGCCCGCCGGCTTTCACCGCGCGAGTAGGCGGGAACCGCCAGCGCGGCGACCTGTTCTGCTTCGCCGACCTTCAGGCCTACCACCGCCAGCTCCTTTAGATAGGGCGAATGGCCGTAGGCCTCTTCGAGTTCGTCGATGTAGATATTGTTGCCGCCGGAATCGACGATTACCTCTTTGGCGCGCCCGACGATGTACAGCATCCCCTGTTCGTCGAAACGCCCGAGATCTCCCGTATGCAGCCATCCGTCGCGCAGGACTTCGTCCGTCGCCGCCTGGTTGCGGTAGTAACCCGCCATCACGTTCGGCCCGCGGGCGATGATCTCTCCGATTCCGTTCGACTCGCCGTCCAGCTTTACTTCGATTCCGTTGAGCGGACGCCCGACCGAACCGACGACCAGAGGCTCGTCGGGATGCGCCGCGCTCAGAACCGGCGCCGCTTCGGTAAGACCGTAGCCTTCGAGCAGCCGAATTCCGATGTCGTTGAAGAACTCGGCCACACGGCGGGGCAGGGCGGACCCGCCGCTCACCGCGAGCCTGAGCCGTCCGCCGAGCGCCTGATGCGCCTGGCGAAAGAGGATCGAGCCCGCGTTGACGGCGAAGTCGCGATCCAGGCGCCGGTTCAGTTGTCGTAGCTGCCCGAACGCCGCCGCGAAGAACGGGCCGTGGTCCTCGACTTCATCGATGATTCGGCGATGAACCGCCTCCCATAGCGCCGGCACTCCAATCAGCGCCGTGGGACGCACGTCCGCCATGATCCGCGAAAGGTCCTTCGCATCGAAGTCAATCGGATATGCGATCGCGGCTCCGCTCGCGAGCGGCAGCAGCATCCCGCACGTGAACTCGAACGTGTGATGAAGCGGCAGAAGCGACAGCAGCGTGTCCTCGCCGGAAAGCGAGAACACCCGTCCGATCATTCCGACCTCGGCGCCGAAATTCCCATGCGTGAGCATCACGCCCTTTGGCGCTCCGGTTGTCCCGGAAGTGAACACGATCGATGCCAGCGCCTTGCGATCGGGCGGAGGCGGAAGCGTTGCTCGGCGGCCCAGGATGAACGGGCGCGACAGCTCCGCAAGGTCGATCCGCACGATCCCCGGAGCCGCTTCGTTGATTCCATTGCCCAGCCGCTCGCCGACCTCCGCGGAGAGCAGGGCGGCGCGCGGCTCCGCGATCTTGCAGATCGGCCCGAGTTCTTCCGCCGAGATCAGATGGTCGAGCGGCACGGCGATCGCTCCCGCGTACTGGATCGCGAAATACGCAAGCACCCAGTCGGGGGAATTCTCCGAAATCAACAGCACGCGATCGCCCGGCTTGATTCCGCGCTGCGCCAGCAGCAATCCCGCGCGATGTGCCCGGTCGCGCAGCTCCCGGTACGTCGTCGTGGTCCTGCCGCCTGACGATGCGCGCGCGATCAGCGCGGGCGACGACCCGTAGCGCTCCGCCGCCCGCTCGATCAGATCGATCAGGTTGCGAAAACGCGGCAGCGTTCGCGGCCGTAGCCGGGTGTGAAGGTCAAGCTGGGGAAAGATGTGCCGGCGCAGCCCCGGCATATGAACGTTGATCCAGTAGTCGCGCCAGTCGATCCGCTCCGGATGATACGGATGGCGGGCGGCGTCCGCCGGGCGCATCGAGGCGTAAAGCGCGCGGATGTTGGCGCCGTGGAAGGTATAAATCAGCTCCTGGATATAGGGCCGATAAACCTCCACCAGCTCGCGCGCAAGGTCGGTGTTGTCCTTGATCGAATCGATCCGGCTTTCGAGGTTGCGCAGCCGCCGCGAGGTCTTGTTGTTCGTGACGGTTCGCACCACGTCCGTCATCCGCTTGAGCAGGCGGGGCAGGGTGTCGCTGGCCAGATCGTATGTGTTCTGCGAGACGACCACCGCCTCCAGATGCTTCGCCATCCTGCCCATCTCGCCCTTGTCGTTGCGATGCTCCTTGCGGTTGGCGAGCGCCGTCAGCTCCACCAGCCGGCGCATCGGAAGCGGATTCCGATCCGACGTGCAGAGTTGATAGATGGGCTTCTGCCGCTTGAGCAGCAGCGCGGCGAGAATCGGGATCATCGCGTGCGCCGCGAGATCGACCGGGATCACGTCCAGCACAAGATCGGCCCGCGCCGGATAGAACCGGTACCCCCGCCCCGCCAGATACGTCAGCGGAGCGCTCGTGTTCACGCCCTGGTTCCATCCGGGAAACGGGTCCGCCAGCGCGCTCTCGATCACCGCCGGACGCACCACCGTGACGTCGAGCGTGCCGCGCGCGGCCAGAACGAGTTGCTCGCCGAGGCTCTTCGTGTAGCTGTACGTATTCGGCCATCCCCAGCTCAGCGAACGCTGCTTGCCGATCTCCTTGAGTTTTTCCTCGACCCATCGCTTGCGGCGATGCTCAGAAGTGCGGGCCTGATCGCCGTCCGGCTCCTCGTCCTCAGCGTCGCCCTGAAGCTCGCTGCGCCGCAGTTGATCATGCGATTCCGCCTCGACCCGCGCGATCGCCGCGAGCGCGTCGCGAATCTCGCGCTCGAGATTGAAGTCCTTGCGGCCGATGGGGCACCAGTTCTCCGGAATGTCGTCCTCGTAGCGATGTCCGTCCGCCGCGCCCGCCACGTAGCAGGTCGAGACGTGAAGCATCGCCGCTCCCGACTTCCGGCAGAAATCGATCACGTTGGCGACGCCGGTCGCGTTGACCTCGATCGCTTTCGCCAGCGATGCCTCGAAATTGACGAGTCCCGCGCTGTGCACCACCGCATCGAGACTGTCGCGCTTGAACGGCTCGGCGCCGTCATTGAGCAGACCCGGGTTCGTGATGTCGCCGGGGACCACGGCGACCTTCTCCTCGATGTAGCGGTCGAAGCGCGAGCCCATCCGCTCCCGAAGCGGCGTCATGACCGGAGAATCCAGGATCTCCCGGCGAAAGCGGTTGAGGCTGCTCCGCTTGTCGCCGCGGATGAGAAGATGCACGCGCTCGATCTCCGGATGATGCTTCAGCAGGAGCATCAGGAAGACCTTGCCCAGAAATCCGGTGGCGCCGGTCAGCAGGATCCGCCGATGGCGAAAGACCTGCTCCAGCGGCGGCATCGCGGGCGTCGATCGCCCGTTGTGGCGGCCGTTGCTATTCGACATCGGCGATCACCAGGGGAGGCAGATGGAGATAGGTGATTGATGCGGAACGCCCCATTTCCGAGGTCGCCATCGCGATCGCTTCATCCAGCGTGTCCGCCGCTTCCCATCCCAGCCGCGCCGCCACTTCCGGTTCCTCGCATCCGGCGGCGATAACCCGGCCCACGTGC
>Ga0070741_10007035_pt1 | contig 23661 bp, 27 predicted proteins | sample Coa_R1_4_FD_66440 | JGI IMG/M metagenome (GOLD analysis project Ga0070741, IMG submission 66440) | Surface soil microbial communities from Centralia Pennsylvania, which are recovering from an underground coalmine fire - Coalmine... | ecosystem: Environmental > Terrestrial > Soil > Unclassified ...
GCCCGCCGCCGCGGCGAGCGCGCCGGCGAGCTCCTGCTCGCTCGCGACGCCGATGCCGTTCACCGCGGTGATGAAGTCGCCGACCAGCGCGCCTGCGGAGGCCGCCGGCCCGTCGAGGTCCATGCTGATGATCGCCACGCCGCCGACGCCGTTGCGCACCGCGACGCCGAGCATCTGCGACGGGTTGGCTCGCTGCGCCACCGGCCGCGGCGCCCCGCTCGCGGTCTTCGGGCGCGCCGGCGGGTCCTGCGGCGCGCCGCAGGCCGCCGCCAGCAGCAGAAGCAGGGGGGCCGCGAAAAGCCGCGGAAACCGCAGGCCCGAGCGGCGCATGAGGAGGGAAGCATTCATGTAGCAAGCGCAGGCGCTGCAAGCTTCGGGCCCGGACCCGGAGCGCGGCTTGCTCCGCGGGAGCCATGGCAATTTCCCGGCAGGACTTTCCACTGAGGAGATGAAATGGCATCCGTACTGAGCGAAAACCCGTTTGTCGAAAGGCGCGCCGGAGAGCGCCGGCGCATCGCCTATCCGCCGCTCGCCCGCGTTCCGGCCGACGGCATGCGCGTCTCGTGGGGCGGCATCTGGGGCGGCGTGCTCGTCGCGATGGGCCTGCTCGCGCTCCTGAGCGCGCTCGGGGTCGCGGTCGGCGCCTCCGCCTTCATGCACGGCGGCGCGCAGGACGCGGACAAGCTGATCACCGGCGCCGGAATCTGGGCGGCGGCCTCGCTTCTCGTCTCGCTTTTCATCGGCGGCATGGTGTCCACGCGCATCGGCGCGGTGTTCGACCGCACCACCGGGTTCTTCGAGGGCGCGCTCGTCTGGGTGATGAGCCTGCTGCTCGTGATCCCGCTCGCCGGCAGCGGCCTCGGCTTCATGGACGGGATGAGCTTCGAGATGCCCGACACGCCGACGGCGGCCTGGATGGGCTTCGCCGCGCTCGTCATCTCGCTCCTCGCCGCGGTCCTCGGCGCGCTCGCCGGCCGGCGTCAGCCGGCTTCGATCGGAACGTAGACCGAGCCCTCGCCGCGGCGCACGAGGAGGGCGAGCTTCTCGCCCTTCCTGCGCTGCGCGACCAGGCGGTTGAATTCCTCGACGCTGCGGAAGTGCTGCTGGTTGACGGCGAGGATCACGTCGCCCGGCTGCAGGCGGCTCTGCGCGGCGGAGCCGCCGGTGACGTCCTCGACCACGAGCCCGTAGTCGATGCCGAGCTGCTTGAGCGCCTCCGGCGGCAGCTCGGAAACCGCGAGCCCCAGCCGGTTGTCGCTGGAGGCGGAGGGCTTCTGCGCCGGCTCGCGCGCGGCGGTCTTCGCCTCGTCCGGAAACTCGCCCACGGTGGCGACGGCCGCCTCGCGCCGGCCGTTGCGCCAGAGCTCGAGCTTCGCCTGCTGCCCGGGCTTCGTGCCCGCGACGAGCCGCGGCAGCTCGTTCGGATCGTCGATCTTCCGGCCGTTGTACGAGAGGATCACGTCGCCGACCCTGATCCCCGCCTTGTCCGCCGGGCTGCCGTGCTCGACCGCGGTCACCACCGCGCCGGTCGCGGAATCGAGCTTAAAGGACTCGGCGAGCTCCTGCGTCACCGGCTGGATGCCGATGCCGAGCCGCCCGCGCGTCACCTTGCCGTGCGCCTGGAGCTGCTTCGCGACCTCGAGCGCCATCTCGATCGGGATGGCGAACGACACGCCCATGTAGCCGCCGGTGCGGCTGTAGATCTGCGAATTGATGCCGACCACCTCGCCCTTCAGGTTGATGAGCGGGCCGCCCGAGTTCCCGGGGTTCACCGCGACGTCGGTCTGGATGAACGGGACGTAGGTCTCCTCGGGCAGGGCGCGGCCGGTGGCGCTGACGATCCCGGCGGTGATCGTGTTCGAGAAGCCGAAGGGCGAGCCGATCGCGGCCACCCATTGCCCGGGCTCGAGCTGCGCCGAGTTGCCGAGGCGCGCGGTGGGCAGCCCGGAAGCGTCGATCTTGATGAGCGCGACGTCGGTGCGCTTGTCGACCCCGATCACCTTCGCCTTGAACTCGCGCTTCGCGTCGGAGAGGCGCACGGTGACGTCGTCGAAGTCGGCGACCACGTGCGCGTTGGTGAGGATGTAGCCGTCCGCGCTGATGATGAAGCCCGAGCCCAGGCCGCCGCGCGGCTCCTGGCCGCCCGGGCCGCCGGGCGTATCGGGCAGGAAGCGGCGGAAGAACTCCTCCATCGGGTCGTTCTCCTCGCTCTCCGCGCGCCGCGAGCGCGTCGCCTTGCTCGTGGTGATCACGTTCACCACCGCCGGGCCTTCCGCCTTCATGAGCGGCGTGAAGTCGGGGAGCGAGGCGAACTGCGCCGCCGGGGCAGGGGGCTGGCTGCTTCCGGCGGATGCGGAGGCGTCGGCCGACGTGGTCCAGGTCTGCATCGGGGCCGCGGGCCTCTGCGCTTCGGGCTGCGGCGCCGGCTTGCACGCGCTGAGCGCGCCGGCGACGAGCAGGGCGAGCGCGCTTTTCCTCAAGTTCGGGGCCATGGCGCCCCGGGGTCGCAATCTCCGTGCCTATGTCGCCGACACGAGCCAGGCGATCGCCGCCGCGATCAGCGCCGCGCCCGCCAGCATGCGCGCGCCCAGGCGCTCTTCGCGCAGCACCGCCGCGCCGAGCAGCGCGGTGATGATCGGGTAGCCGGCGACGATCGGCGCGACTTGCGAGACCGGCGCGCGCGCGAGCGCGGCGTACATCACCAGCACGGCGGCGCCGTTCAGGACGCCGGTCGCGACGAACCACAGGATGGCGGCGCGCGGCGGGCGGACGGCCTTCGGGCGCAGCGCGAGCACCGTGCCCGAGGAGACGGCGTAGCCGATCAGGCTCGCGGCGAACGGGCTCGGCCAGAGGGCGAGCGCCGCCTTGGCGAGCGCCTGGGCGGCGCCGCGCACGCAGGCACCGGCCACGGGGATCCAGAGCGCGGAGGGCGGGAAGGCGGCGCGCCCGCGCCACGAAAGAAGCGCCACGCCGAGGACCACGCCGCACGTCGCGGCGAGCGCGCGCCCCGGGATGCGCTCGCCCAGGAGCGCCGCCGCCGCCGCGAGGGCGAAGAGCGGCGCGGTGCTCGAGACGCTGCCCGTGACGGACGGCCCCAGCCGGTCGTTCGAGCGGAAGGTGAGCACGGTGACGAGCGCGGGGAAGAACACGCCCACGAGCGCGAAGAGCGCGGCCGCCGCCGGATCGAAACGCTCGAGGCTGAGCGCAAAGGGAGCGGCGAGCAGGAAGAGCACCGTCGCCGTCGGGATGCTGAGCGCGGCGCCGGTGCGCGCGTCCACCGAGCGCAAGCCGATCTTCGCCGTGACGAGCGCCGTGCCGAAGCAGAGCGCGCTCGCGCAGGAGAGCGCCGTTGCGCCCTGGGAGGCGAGCGCCGCCCCCATCAGGCCTGGCCGAGCGCTACCGCGCGGCCGCGGGCGACGTCGATGCCGCGCAGCAGCGCGAGCCCGGCGACGAAATAGAGCCCGGTGGCGAAGATCGCGAGGCGATGGTTGCCGGAGAATGCCCAGGTCACCGCGCCGTAGGTAAGCGGGCCGAAGATGGAGGCCGCCTTCACCGAGAGGCCCCAGAGGCCGAAGAACTCGGCGAGCCGCGCCGGCGGCGCGAGGTAGCCGACGAGCGCGCGCCCGGCCGCCTGCGACGAGCCCATGCACAGCCCCGCCAGGTTCGCCGCGATCCAGAACGAAACGCTGGAATGGGAAGAGCCGGCGATCGCGACCATGACGATCCAGCCGACGAGAGTCAGCGCGATCGCGCGCACGTGGCCGATCGCATCCTGCAGGTAGCCGAAGGCGAAGGCGCCCACCGCGGCCGTGACGTTCACCACGAGGATCAGGATGATCGTCTGCTGCGTGGTGAACTTCATCGCCTGCTCGGCGTAGATCGCGGCGAGCGCGACGACCGCCTGGATGCCGGCCTGGTAGAACACCAGGCAAAGCAGCACCCGGCGCAGATCGCGGTATTCGCGCGCATGGCGCAGCGTATCGAGCACCCGCGCCCACGGGTTCTCCAGCCGGGCCTGCGGCACGGCCCTCTCCCGCAGGAACACGAAGGTCGGCACCGCGGCAAGCGCGAACAGCGCCGCGGTGATCAGCATGGTGGCCGGCACCGCGTCCGCGGCGCCCGCGCTCGCGTGCGACAGGTAGAAGAGGCAGGCGCCGAGCGAGACCAGGCCGCCGACGTAGCCGAAGCTCCAGCCCCAGCCGGAGACGCGGCCCATCGCCTCGGAGTCGGCGAGCTCCGGAAGGAAGGCGGCGATCACGTTCTCGCCGACGCCGTAGAAGTAGTTGGACAGAATGATCAACGCGAGCGAAAGCCCGATCGCTCCCGGGCCGGCGAGCGAGAGAAGCGCCGTGAAGAGCACGCAGCCCGCCGTGGAGGCGAGGAGCAGCTTCTTCTTCGCCGCGTGCGCATCGGCCCACGCGCCGACGAGGGGGCCGGTGACGAGGATCGCGGCATAGGACACCGAGAGCGCGCCGGTCCAGGCGAAGGTCGCCCACTGCGCGTTGCGGCACACGACGCTGACGAAGTAGGCGCTGAACACCGCGGTGATGACGACGGTGGTGTAGCCCGAGTTCGCGAAGTCGTACATGCTCCAGGCCCAGACTTCACGCACTTTGACTTCCCGGTTGAGGGCAGATGCCACGCGGGCATTCTAGGCTTTCCGGTATAGTGCCCCTCGGGATGCAACAAGCCGTAAGAACCGAGCAGGAACGCCGGCTCAACCTTGCCGAGATCCTCGACTGGCTCGTCGCCGACGGCCTCGTCGCCAAGGACGTCGCCGAGACGCTGAAGAAGGAGCGCCGCTACTACCGCGGCGCGCTGCATCCGCTGGTCATCGTCGCCGACCAGAAATGGAAAAGCCCGCAGCCGCCGAACAAGCTGCTCGGCCTGGAGACCCTCGCCGAGTGGCTGGCGAAGCGCGTCAACATGGACTACGCGCACATCGACCCGCTGAAGATCGACTTCACCGCGGTGACCGAGGTGATGTCCTCGACCTACGCGACGCGGTTCCACATCCTGCCGATTGCGGTGAACTCCAAGGAAGCGACGATCGCGACCAGCGAGCCCTACGTGCGCGACTGGGAGAAGGAGCTCGCGCCGATCATCAAGCGCGACATCCGCCGCGTCATCGCCAACCCGCAGGACATCGAGCGCTACCAGGTCGAGTTCTACAACCTGGCGAAGTCGGTGAAGACCGCCAACAAGCAGGCCGGCGGCGCCTCGAGCCTCTCCAACTTCGAGCAGCTGGTCGAGCTCGGCAAGGAGAACAAGCAGTTCGACGCGAACGACGCGCACATCGTGCGCATCGTCGACTGGCTGTGGCAGTACGCCTTCGAGCAGCGCGCGAGCGACATCCACGTCGAGCCGCGGCGCGAGCAGGGCATCGTGCGCTTCCGCATCGACGGCGTGCTGCACCAGGTCTACCAGATCCCGGCGGCGGTGCTGAACGGCATGACGAGCCGCATCAAGATCCTCGGCCGCATGGACGTGGTCGAGAAGCGCCGCCCGCAGGACGGCCGCATCAAGACGCGCACCGCGGACGGCGAGGAGATCGAGCTGCGCCTGTCGACGCTGCCGACCGCGTTCGGCGAGAAGCTGGTCATGCGCATCTTCGATCCCGAAGTGCTGGTGCGCGACTTCCGCGAGCTCGGCTTCTCCGACGACGACAAGAAGCGCTGGGACGCGATGACGCAGAAGCCGAACGGCATCGTGCTGGTCACCGGCCCGACCGGCTCGGGCAAGACCACCACGCTCTACTCGACGCTGAAGACGCTCGCCACCCCCGACGTCAACGTCTGCACCATCGAGGACCCGATCGAGATGGTCGAGCCGGCGTTCAACCAGATGCAGGTGCAGCACCAGCTCGAGCTCGGCTTCGCCGAGGGCGTGCGCGCGCTGATGCGCCAGGACCCCGACATCATCATGGTGGGCGAGATCCGCGACCTCGAGACCGCCGAGATGGCGGTGCAGTCCGCGCTCACCGGCCACCTCGTGCTCTCGACCCTGCACACGAACGATGCGCCGAGCGCGGTGACGCGCCTGCTCGAGCTCGGCGTGCCGTCCTATCTGCTGAACGCCACCCTGAACGGCATCATGGCGCAGCGCCTGGTGCGCACGCTCTGCCCGCACTGCAAGCAGACCATCGAGTTCAACCGCGCCGAGGACCACGAGTCCTGGGACGCGCTCGTCGCGCCCTGGAAGTCGAACCGGCCGGGCAAGATCTACCGCCCGGTCGGCTGCCTCGAGTGCCGCATGACCGGCTACATGGGCCGGGTCGGGATCTACGAGACGCTGCTCTACACCTCGCCGATCAAGGTGCTGGTGAGCGCGCAGGCCGACATCGCCGCGATCCGCGAGCAGTCCTTCAAGGAGGGCATGAAGCCGCTGCGCATCAGCGGCGCGCTCAAGGTCGGCGCCGGCCTCACCACGATCGACGAAGTGCTGAAGGTCGCGCCCCCGGTGCGCGACGCCGCGGTGCGCTAGCGGCGTGGTCGACGCGCTCGTTCTCGCCGCGATCGCGGGCGCCATCGTGTACCTGGTGATGGACCTCGCCTCGCGGCGCGACTACTTCCGGCTGAAGAAGACCGAGGAAAGCGAGCGGCGCTTCCGCGACCTGACCGAGCTTTCCGCCGACTGGTTCTGGGAGACCGACGCCGAGCACCGCATCACCTGGCTCTCGGGCGGCGCCGGCGTCGCCACCCTCTTCGGGCCGACGGCGACCTACGGCAAGCGCTTCTGGGAGATCCCGCGCATCGAGGTCGACCCGCAGGCGCTCGAGCGCCACCTCGGCCGCCTGAAGGGCCAGCTGCCGTTCTTCGACCTGGAGATCTCGCGCGTCGACGAGCGCGGCGCGCGCCAGATCCACATCATCTCCGGGCAGTGCCGGCGCGACGCGCGCGCGCGCGTGCTCGGCTACCGCGGCGTCGGGCGCGACGTCACCGAGCAGCGCCGCGCCGAGGCGGCGCTCGCCGAGGCGAAGGGGCGCCTGGAGCTCGCCCTCGACGGCGCCAACCTCGCCGAGTGGCACTTCGAGCTCGACACCGACATGCTCTACGCCGGCGACGGCTGGGCGCGCTTCCTCGGGCACGAGCGCTCGCCCGAGCTCACGCGCAGCGCCGACGTCGCGAGCCAGATCCATCCCGACGACCGCGCGCCGCTGCGCGAGGCGCTCGTGCGGGCGCTGAAGAACGAGGCGCCGGAGTTCGACGCCGAGTTCCGCTTCGCGCACCGCACCGGCGAGTGGACCTGGCTGCACGCGCGCGGCCGCGTCACCGAGCGCGCCGGCGACGGGCGCGCCCGGCGCATGAGCGGCGTGGTCGCGGACATCGGCGAGCGCAAGCGCGCCGAGCGCACGGCGGCCGAGCGCGAGCAGCGCTTCGCCGACGTGGTCGAGGCGTCCGGAGAATTCGTCTGGGAGACCGACGCCGCCTGGCGCTACACCTACCTCTCGGAGCGCGCCGAGAGCGTGCTCGGCTATGCGCGCGCCGAGATGCTCGGCCGCCGGCCGCAGGACTTCATGCCGCTCGCCGACGCCCGCGAGCTCGAGGGCTGGTTCGCCGGCCAGGCGCGCGATCCCAAGCCCTTCCGCGAGCTCGAGCAGCGCTCGCTCACCAAGGGCGGCAGCGCCATTTGGCTCGCGGTGAGCGGCCTGCCGGTGCGCGGCGCGCGCGGCGAGCTCAAGGGCTTCCGCGGCACCGGCGCCGACGTGACGGCGCGCAAGAGCGCCGAGGCGCGCGCCGAGTACCTGGCGACGCGCGACGCGCTCACCGGGCTGCCGAACCGCTGGCTGCTCACCGACCGGGCGGGGCAGGCGGTCCTCAACGCGGCGCGCACGCGCGGCCAGCTCGCGCTGCTGTGCTTCGACCTCGATCGCTTCAAGCTCGTGAACGAGTCGCTCAGCCATAGCGCGGGCGACGCGCTGCTGCGCGCGGTGGCGGAGCGGCTGCAGGGCCTGCTGAACGACGACACGCTCGCGCGCGTGAGCGGGGACGAGTTCGTGCTGCTGCACCCGATCCGCACGGTCGAGGACGCGGCGGTCCTCGCGCAGCGCATCCTCGACGTGCTGGCGCGCCCCTTCGAGCTCGACGGCAAGCCGCTCGGCGTGGGCGCCTCGATCGGCATCAGCATCTACCCGAACGACGGGCGCGACTTCGCCGAGCTCCTGAAGAACGCCGACGCCGCCATGTTCCACGCCAAGGAAAGCGGCCGCGGTACCTTCCGCTTCTTCTCGCCCGCGCTGCACGCGCGCGCGGTCGAGCGCCTGCAGCTCGAAAACGACCTGCGCAGCGCGCTCGCGCGGAGCGAGCTGCTCATGCACTGGCAGCCGGTGTTCCGCGGCCGGGTGGGTGCCGGGCGCGTCGTTGGCGCCGAGGCCCTGGTGCGCTGGCAGCATCCCGAGCGCGGGCTGCTGCTGCCGGAGGATTTCGTGCCCCTCGCCGAGGAGAGCGGCCTGATCCGCGCGGTGGGCGAATGGACGCTCGAGCGCACGCTCTCGCAGGCCGGCGCCTGGCAGCGCGCGCTGCCGGCGAAGCTCTGGTTCGCGGTGAACGTGTCGTCGGCCGAGCTCGCGCAGGGCGACGCGTACTTCGAGCGCGTGCGCGACGCCCTCGCGGCGAACGGCCTGGACGGGGCGCAGCTCGAGCTCGAGGTGACCGAGCGCACCCTCATGACCCACTTCTCCGAGAGCGCCGGCACGCTGCGGCGCATCGGCGAGCTCGGCGTGCGCTTCGCCATCGACGACTTCGGCACCGGCTACTCGAGCCTCGCCTACCTGCGCATGCTGCCGATCGCCAAGCTGAAGATCGACCGCTCGTTCCTGCGCGAGCTCGACACGCACCACGCCGACGCCGCGATCGTGCGCGCCATCACCGCGATGGCGAAGACGCTCGGCATCTCGGTCGCCGCCGAAGGGGTCGAGACGGAAGCGCAGCTGCGCCGCCTGCTCGAGCTCGGCTGCGAGGAGTGGCAGGGGCATCTCTTCAGCCAGCCGCTCGACTCGGCGTCGTTCCAGAGGCTGTTCGAGAAAGGGGAGGAGGCCCTGCGCGCATGAAGCTCCTGATTCCGCAGCTCAAGCCGTTCTACGACGCGGTCGAGCCGCTGTCCTACGTGCTGGTGCGCCTCACCGCCGGCCTCATGATCATCCCGCACGGCTGGCCGAAGCTCATGGCGGGCCTCGGCCCCACCGCGGCGAATGCGCTCGCCAAGCGCGGCATCGAGCCCGCCGAGCCGCTCGCCGTGGTGCTCATCCTGCTCGAGACGCTGGGCGGCCTGTGCGTCGCGCTCGGCCTCTTCACGCGCTTCTTCGCGCTCGGCATCGCCATCGAGATGGCGGTCATCGCGCACGTGTACTGGCCCAAGTTCGGCTGGACCGGCCCGGGCTACGAGTACGCGCTGATGTGGTGCCTCGTCATGATCGCCATCGCGCTGCGCGGCGGCGGGCCGTGGTCGCTCGATCGCGCCATCGGCCGCGAGCTTTGAACGCCGTCGCTCTTATCGTCCTCGCCGCGCTCGCCGTCGGCGGCTACCGTTACTACGAAAAGCACAAGACGCAGGCCGCGGCCGCCGAGCAGGCCACGGCGTCGGCGAGCGCCGACGGCTTCATGGCGGTGCCGCCGATCCAGGGCGACACCGGCGCCGTGCTGGTCGTGGCGCAGGAGAACTGCAGCCGCGAAGAGGCGCGGCGGGCGGACCAGCTCGCGCAGGAGCTCGCGCGCAACGGCGTGAAGGTGCGCCGTACCCACTCGATCCAGTTCAACGACGTCCCGATGGATGACCGCGCCATGATCGGCCGGCTCAACGGCCTCATGAACGGTACGCTGCCGGTCGTCTTCGTGAACGGGCGCGGCAAGTCCAACCCGACGCTGGCCGAAGTGCTCGCCGAGTACAAAGTGCTCGCCGAATACAAGGGCAAGTAAGCGGCCGGGGGCGATGCTCGCCAACCCCGAAGCCGAAGCGTTCTTTCAAAGCCGCTCCGCGCGGGACGAGGTCGGGAGCGCGCTGATCGAGTCCCTGAAGAAGTGCGGCGAGTACGACGTGCGCGGCGACCTGCGGACCTGCAGGTCCCCCTATGCGGTCACGGCAGGCGATCGCGCTCGCCACCGGAGGCGTCGAGGCGCCGATCGGGCCTGAATGGGTGCGCATCGAGCTTTTCCGGCCCCACTGGCCGAAGCCCGATCTCGCGCACTGGGCGCTGCGCGCCTATGACTTCGCGCGCACGGGGAAGTGAGGCGGCTACCGGCCTTTCCAGGCGGGCTTGCGCTTGTTGAGGAAGGCTTCCATGCCTTCCTTGAAGTCCTGGCTCATGTAGCACATCAGCACGAGGTCGTTGCCCTCGCCGTGCGGGATCTCCGGGCGCAGGCGGCGCACGGCTTCCTTGGTGGCCTGCAGCGTGAGCGGCGCCATCCCGGCGACCTCGCGCACGAGCTCCTCGGCGCGCTTCATGAGCGCGGCCTGGTCGTCGTGCAGCTCGCTGACCAGGCCGGAGGCAAGCGCCTCGTCGGCCTCGACCAGGCGCGCGCGGAACACCACGTCCTTCACCTTCGCCGCGCCGAGCAGGTAGACGAGGCGCGAGTAGTTGCTCATCGAGAGGCAGTTGCCGAGCGTGCGCGCCACCGGGAAGCCCCACTTGATGGCGCGCGAGGCGATGCGCAGGTCGCAGCAGTTCGCGATCCCCGCGCCGCCGCCGGTGCAGGCGCCGTGGATCGCGGCGATGGTCGGCACGCGGCAGCGCTCGATCGCGTTCATCACGCGGTCGATGCGCTCCTCGTAGGCGAGCGCATCCTCCTCCTTGTCGAAGGCGCGGAACTGCGAGATGTCGGTGCCCGCGGCGAACGCCTTGTCGCCGCCGCCGGTCATCAGGATCGCGCGGATCGAGCGGTCCTGGTTGGCGTCCTCGCAGATCTTCGCGAGGCCGTCGTACATCGCGAAGGTGAGGGCGTTCCTCGCCTGCGGGCGGTTGAAGGTCACGTACGCGACGCCGTCGCGCACCTCGTGCAGCAGCTCGGTCATTGGCTCGGCCCCCCGAAAACGCCGATTATTGTTTACTTGGCGCGTTCTGGTCGAGCGCCATCAGCCGGCGTGCCGGCCGGGCGCGTCGCGCAAGCTCAACGCCGGGCTCCGAGCAGCAGGTGCGACAGGAGCCACGAGATCAGGCTGTACACGATGGCGCCGAACACGCCCGGCCAGAAGCCCATGACGACGAAGCCTTTCACGAAGCTCCCGACCCACCAGAAGAGCAGGCCGTTGATGACGAAGATGAAGAGCCCGAGCGTGAGAAGCGTGGCGGGAAGCGTGAGGAGGATGAGCAGCGGCCGGATGACCGCGTTCACCAGGCCGAGGACCAGCGCGGCGAGCAGCGCCGCCCCGAGGCTCGACACCGCGACGGTCGGCATCAGGTAGGCGACGGCGACCAGCGAGACCGTGTTGATCAGCCAGACGGCGAGCAGCCGCAGCTCAGGTCCTCATCTCGTGATAGGGCGCGACGCCCGAGTGCGTGCCCAGGCGTCCCGCGACGCGCAGCGCCTCGAGGCTGTAGAGCCGGCTGTTGCACAGCTCGAGCGCGTTCAGGATCTGCAGCGTGAGGAACACCGCCCCCGACATCGAATCGCGCCGCCAGCGCCCGTGCTCGGCGCTCGAGAAGAGCTCGGCGCAGTACTCGGACACGACGTGGAGCTTGGCGCGGCAATAGTCGTCCTCGATGGCGTCGGACGCCTCCTGGCACAGCGCGACCACCCTGCGCAGCGCGCGCCAGTCGGGGCCGCTGCCGGAATGGCGCCGCACCAGGTCCTGCAGCGCCGCGAGGTGCGTCCGTACCCTGCCGATGTTCGCGTCCATGTGGTTCCTCCGCGGCACGATTCTCACGCCGCGCGGCCGGCACCGCAGCCGTTGCTTCCAGAACGCGTTGTCGCTGCGGAACTACAGGGCCGTTATTCCCACAGGCCCTCGGGCAGGGGCAGCCCCGCGTAGTCCTTCTGCGTGAGCGGCCCGTCGGGCCGCACGCCGAGCTCCTCCAGCACCACCTGGATCTGGCGCGCATGCTGGGCCGAGTGCCAGGTGCAGCGCTCGAGGACGTGGTGCAGCGGCTGGACCCCGTAGTAGGTCTTCACGGTCCCGCCGCAGGACTTGTCCTTCACGCCGGCCCACCAGCGCTCCACCCGCGCGGTGATGCCGGCGCCGAAGGCGGCGATGTCCGCGGGCGTCTTCACGCTCGCCGGAGGCGGCGCGTTGTAGATGGTCGGCAGGTGCTCGAAGCCTTCCTCGACGAGCTTCACGAACGACTCGGGCACCTGGTACACGTGGCAGGCGAGGTCGCGGATGCTGCGGTCGCGGCCCTCGGTCGCGCGCCGCTGCAGCTGGTCGGCCGGGATCTGGCGCGCATGGCGCTGCGCCGCGCGCAGCACGTTCAGCCAGCGCTCGACCAGCACCGGCGCCGGCAGGCGCTCGAACACCACCGACTTGCCGAGGAACTTCGAGACGTCGGCGAGTTCCTGCGCGAACACGTACTCGCTGCCGCGCGAGACCACCGGCACGGTGCGCACGCCCATCTCGAGCAGCTCGTTCATCGCCTCGGGCCGCGCCGAGACGTTGACCGACTCGTACTCGACGCCGAGCTTGGTGAGGAACTCCTTCACGCGCACGCAGCTCGAGCAGCCGGGGCGCCAGAACACCTTGAGCGGTTGGGTTTGCGGAGTCATGGATTGAGCTTGAAGAGCGGGCCGAAGCAGGCCTCGGAGGTCTCGTCGCTGCAGACGATCATCTGCGTGCGCCCGGGAAGGAAGAGGACGTAGGAGGTGATCGGCTTGCCGGTCGGGTCCTCCGTCTTGCCGCTGCAGTCCTTGCCGGCGTAGTACTTCGTCGCCGTCATCACCAGGCGCTTGCGCCCGGCGGGACCGGGCTTCGACGAGAGCGCATAGCGATTCTCGGTGCGCTCCGCGCCGCTGATCACGTACGCCGTGCCGTCGGGGCGGAAGTCGAATACCTCGGTGCAGCGGTTCTCGCCGCCCGTCCAGCTCCAGGTTCCGACGAGCGGCGTGTTGTCGACCGCGTCCTGCGCGAGCGCAGCCGCGGGCGCGAGCGCGAGGAGGACGAGCAGGCGTTTCATAGGCGAAACCATATCAGGGGAACCGCGCCCGCGATAGCGGCTCCAAGGCTTTCATGACAACTCGACGCAAGCTTCCGCTGTTCCTTGCGCTGGGCGCGCTCGCTGCCGGCGTAGCGGCAATGATCGTGCGCAGCCAGACGCGGCGCGCCGAGCGCCTGAATCCGCCGGCGGGGCGCTTCGTCCACGTCGACGGCGTGCGCCTGCACTACGTCGAGCGCGGGCAGGGGCAGGCGGTCGTGCTCCTGCACGGCAACGGCACGATGGCGCAGGACTTCGACCTGAGCGGCGTGCTCGACCTCGCCGCCGCGCACTACCGCGTGCTCGCCTTCGACCGCCCGGGCTACGGCTACAGCACGCGTCCGCGCGGGCGCATCTGGACGCCTGCGGCGCAGGCGGCGCTCTTCGCCAAGGCGTTCCGCCGGCTCGGCCTCGAGCGTCCGGTCGTCGTCGGCCATTCGTGGGGCTCGCTCGTCGCCCTCGCGCTCGGGCTGCAGCACGCCGCGGAGATCCGCAGCCTCGTCCTGCTCTCCGGCTACTACTTTCCGACGGTGCGGCTCGACGTCCCGCTTCTTTCGCCGCCGGCGATCCCGCTCGTCGGCGGCCTGCTGCGCTACACCGTCTCGCCGCTCCTCGGGCGCGCGCTCTGGCCCGCATTCATGCGCCGGCTCTTCGGCCCCGGCCCGGTGCCGCGGCGCTTCCTGCAGTTTCCGAAGTGGATGTCGTTGCGGCCCTCGCAGATCAAGGCCGCCGCCGCCGAGTCGGCGCTCATGGTGCCGGCCGCTGCGGCGCTGAAGAGCCACTATGCCGAGCTGCGCACGCCCGCGGTGATCCTCGCCGGGGCGGAAGACCGCTACGTGAGCCCCGAGCAGTCCATGCGGCTGCACAAGGCGATCCCGGCGAGCGACCTGCGCCTCGTCTCGGGCATGGGGCACATGGTGCACCACTTCGCGCCGCGCAAGATCGTCGCGGCGATCGACGCCGCGGCGCGCGCCTGATCACTTCACGAGCGGAACGTAGTCGTATTCGCCGATGCCCTGCAGCACCAGGAACGTCGCCGAGCGCTCGCTGGCATTCGTGACGAGGTGCGGGCGCCCGGCGCGCATCGCATAGGTCTCGCCCGGGCGCAGGCGGATCTCTTCCTTCGGGTCCTGCGCGAAGAGCCGCAGCTCGCCCTCCAGCACGTAGAACGTATCCACCACGTTCGTGTGGTAGTGCCAGGGCACTTTCTGCGTCTTGGAGATCGTGAGCTCCGTGATGCGGAACCCCGGCCGCGCCGCGTGCTGCGCGCGGCGCTCCACCTCGTACAGGTGGCTCGCGTCCTTAACTGCCTCCATGGTGCGCCTCCGTTCCGGAATCGAGGCGACGCACGCCGGCCGGCGTCGCGATGTGTGCCACGAGCCGCGGCTGCGGCGCGGGCGAGACCTTGAAGGGGCCGTCGAAGCCGATGCCTTCGAGCATCTCGTGGATGCGCTGCGCCTGCGGGTGAAAGCCCTCGAGCCACAGCAGCGAGCAGCCCGAATCCGGCATCGTCGCCGCGGGGTGCACGCCGGGCGGCCACTGCAGGAGCGTCGGCGCGATGCCGTCCATCGGCATGCTGCCGTCCGGCGTGACCGTGATCGTCCACTGCAGGCTGCCCCGGGTCATGCGCTCGGGCGCGCCGATCCAGCCGCACGCCGCGATGTCGTCCGTGCGCGCAGCCCAGCTGCGCAGGCCGATCCGGGCGTCGCGGTCGAGGGCGAACCAGCGCGCGCGGCCGGGGCTCGGCGCCGCGGGATCGATGGCGATCACCTCCAGATAGAGCTTTTCGCCGAGGCGCAGCAGGCGGTTGTGCGTGCCCATGCGCTCGTGCCGGCCGCCCGGGCCGGGCTCCGCGCCGAGCCGCTCGCGCACCCAGGCGACGCCTTCCTCCAGGGTGGGCGCGGCGACCGCGAGATGATCGATGGACGCGCGCGGCATCGGGCCCGCTACAGGGGGATGGCGAGGAGCGTGTCGAAGCGCCGCGAGTCGCACACCACGACGCGCTCCTCGTAGAGCGGCTGCTCGCCGAGCGCGATGGTGTCGAGGTAGCGCCCGCTCGCGAAGAGCATCGTCTCGCCGGACTGCATGATGCGCAAGACCAGGAAATTGCTCTTCGCCTTCACCGTTTTCCCGGAAACCGGCTCCAGCAGGACCGAGGAGACGAGGTGCCTGTACCGCTGCGGCTCGTAGATGTTCGCGTGCCTGAGCGACGCGACGCGGTCGCGCAGCATGGCGCGCGACTCGGCGTAGAGGACGGGCAGGGGAAGGCCGCGCGCCTCGTTCTCCGCCGTCGCGATGCGGTAGCGGCCCTGCTCGGTGAAGAAATCCGGCCAGTCCTCGAGCCGGTCCTCGTCCAGGGCGTGGCAGTAGCGCGCATGCAGCTGCTCGACCTGGAATTGGACCGCCTCAGACATTCATGTACGAGCGCCACGCCTTCCACAGGCCGCGCACCGCGGTCTCCGTGATGCGCGAGTCGCCCGAGCCGATGACGTCGCCGCCCATCTCCAGCACCGAGGCGCGCTCGGGCGAGCCGGCGACGCCGCGCTGCACGAAGCCGGTCGCGGCGCCGTCCTCCATGGAGATGTAGCCCGCCGGTCCGACCAGGTTCGCCTGCAGCAGGCGCCGGCGCGTCATCGCCGCATCGTCGTCGGCGAAGCCGAAGAGCGTCCAGTGCAGCTCGGTGCGGTCGACGCCTTTCGGCACGACCTGGCGCGCGGCGAGCGAGTTCCTGATCTGGTGCAGCACGAAGCCGGGGAAGAGCGACAGGATCTGGATGGAGACCCCGTCGCCGAGCTCGTCGACCTGCTCGAGCAGCTCCGGATCTTCCAGCACGAATTCATTTCCCGTGCCGGCCGAGCGCATGCCGCCTTTCTCGTAGGCGTCGCCCTTGTCCTCGACCATGCTGGTGTATGTGCAATGGTGCGCGCCGTCCTTGGAGACGAAGACGCCGCCCTTCTGCGTCAGGCGGTTGATGCGGAAGCGGGTGAAGAAGAGGTGCAGCAGGCTCGCATGGTAGGTGTCCTTCACGTTGTCCATGTAGAGCTTCCAGTTGTTCGGCAGCACCTGGGTGTAGGTGCCGAGCAGCTTCAGCGGCTTCACCATGACGCGCGCGATGCGCGGCACGATGTCGGCGCCGATGTACTCGCGCAAGCCCGGGGCTTTCTCCGACAGCGTTCCAAAGACGAGACCGTGCAGCGACTCCACGCGCAGCTTCTTCGGCGCCTGCGTCTCGGGGCGCGCGCTCTCCGGCATGCCGCCCTTGCCGCCGATGCCCTTGCGGAAAGCGACGTGCGTGAGGTTGCCGCAATGGTCGTAGGTCCAGTTGTGATAGACGCAATTGAAGCGCTCGGCCTTGCCGCGCGCCTGCATGCAGATGAGCGCGCCGCGGTGCGCGCAGCGGTTCTCGAACGCGTGCAGCGCGCCTTGCGCGTCGCGCGCCACCACGACCGGCATGTCGCCGACGAACGTGGTGAGGAAGCTCTGCGGCTCCGCGAGCTCCGCCTCGAGGCAGAGGTAGCTCCACGTCGGGCCGCGGAAGATGCGCGCCTGCTCCTGCGCGTACACTTCGGCGTCCTGGTAGACCCAGTAAGGGACGCGCGTCGCGCCCTCGGCGGGCCAGGCTCTCGCATGCATCGCGGCGATTATAATCAGCCGCAGGAGGAAGACCCGTGAAGAAGATGCTCGCTTTGGCGTTGCTCTCGCTCGCGCTCGGCGCGAGCGCCCAGGAGTGGCCGTCGAAACCGGTGAGGATCGTCGTCCCGTTCCCGCCCGGCGGCGGCGCCGACGGCATGCCGCGCGCGCTGTCCGACCGCATCGCCGAGAAGCTCGGCCAGCCGGTGGTGATCGAGAACCGCCCCGGCGCGGCCGGCAACATCGGCGCGGACGTGGTGTTCCATTCCGACCCGGACGGCTACACGCTGCTCGCCGCGCCGGCGCCGCCGCTCGTCATCAACCAGATGCTGTACAAGAGCCTGAACTTCGACCCGACGAAGTTCGTCCCGGTCACGGTGATGGGCGCGATCCCGAACGCGATCTACGTCCATCCGCAGATCAAGGTGAACAGCATCCCGGAGCTGATCGCGTACGCGAAGGCCAATCCCGGCAAGCTCAACTACGGCTCGCAGGGCAGCGGCACCACCTCGCACATGACCTGCGAGCTCTTCAAGTCCATGGCGGGCAACCTGAACATCACGCACGTGCCCTACAAGGGCACCGGCCCGGCGCTCGCCGCGTTCCTCGGCGGCCAGGTCGACATGATCTGCGACAACCTCGGCACCACGCTCGCGCACGTGCGCGCCGGGAAGGTGAAGATCCTCGCCGTGGCGAGCAAGAAGCGCGTCCCGACGCTGCCCGACGTCCCGGCGCTCGACGAGATGCTGCCGGGCTTCGAGTCGATCGCATGGTTCGGCATCGTCGGCCCGCCGGGAATGCCGCCGGCGATCGCGGAGCGGATGTCGGCGGTGGTGCGCGAGGTGGAGAAGGACCCGGAAGTGCAGAAGCGCTTCGCCGCGCTCTCGGCGCAGACCGTCGGCAACACGCCGGCCGAGATGGCGGCCTTCATGAAGCAGGAGATCGAGCGCTGGGGCAGCGTGATCCGCGCCGCGAACATCCACGTGGACTGAGCCGGTCTTGAGTCCATCGCTTCCCGGGGTCGCGATCGCGACCGGCGACCCGGCGGGCATCGGCCCCGAGATCGCGCTCAAGACCGCGCGAGACCCGCGCGTGCAGGCGATCTGCCGGCCGACGCTCGTCGGCGATCGCGGCGCGCTCGCGGCGCACGCCCGGGCGTGCGGCCTTTCTCTCGATGGCGTCCCGCTCCTCGAAAGGGAGCAGTTCGGAAAGGAAAAGCTGCAGATCGGCCGGATCGCTCCGGCGCATGGGCTCGCGGCGCTCGATTCCGCCGAAACCGCCATCCGCGCGGCGATGGCGGGCGACTTCGACGCGGTGGTCGCGGCGCCGCACACCGAGAGCGCGATCCACGCGGCCGGCGTGGAATTCGACGGCTATCCGTCCTTCGTCGCGCGCGTCGCCGGCCTGCCGCCCGAGGACGGCGTGCTGATGCTGTGCTTCGAGCACGAGGGCCGCGAGGTGCGCATCGCCCACGTCACGCTGCACGTGGGCGTCGCGCGCGCCCTGCAGCTGATCGACAAGGAAAGGATCGCGCGCACGATCCGCGTGGTTCACGAGGTCCTGCAAAAAATCGGCATCGAGAGGCCCCGCATCGCCGTGAGCGGGATCAATCCGCACGCGAGCGAGGGCGGGCTCTTCGGGAACGACGAAGCGCGCACGGTCGAGCCGGCGCTCGCCGAGGCGCGGCTGCGCGGCATCGCCGTGGACGGCCCGGTGGGCGCGGACACGCTCATCCAGAAGAAGGGCTACGACGCCTACGTGGTCATGTTCCACGACCAGGGCCACGTCGCGGCGAAGCTGCTCGCGCCGCATCGCGTCGCGGGCCTCACCATCGGCACGCCGGTGCTCTTTTCCTCGGTGGCCCACGGCTCCGCGCTCGACATCGCGGGCAAGGGCATCGCCGAGCACGGCGCGATGGTAGAAGCAATTACACGCCTCGTCGGTCGTCGACGTCGCGCGCCCGCGACCTGAAAAAGCCTTTCCGCTCAGCTTCTTGAGCTCGCGCCGGGCGCGCCTCGTCCGGCGGCGGTGACGCCGTAGCGCCTCGCGCGCACACCGCCGCGCGCGCAAGTCCTTTTCGCAAAACCACTTTCGCCAGCTGGTACGCGGCTTGCTCTTCTCCGCACGCACAAGTGCGAACCCCAAGCTCATGCTCCTGACGGCCCGGCGCAGGTCCGGCCGAACTCTCTTCCTGATGTACGTGTGCACCCTCTGGATCGCCGTGCTTGCGGCGCTCCCGATGGCGAGCGCCGCGTACCTCGTGCGCGGGCTGGGCGCCGATCCGGCGGCCGGGCCGCAATGGTTTCCGCCGCGCTCGCCCGAGCGCAGCTTCGCGCAGCTCGACCGCAACGGCGACCACGCGCTCGACAAGTCCGAGGCCGCGCCCGTCCCGGGGCTCTCGGCGAACTTCGAGCGCGCCGACGTGAACGAGGACGGGCGCCTCGACCCGGCGGAATACAGCCGCGCGCTGCTCCTGCTCCCGGGCTGGAAATAGCGATGCGCTACTCGCTCGTGAAGACCGCGGTGGACGAGCCGGGCGACCGGCAGCTCGCGCGCGAGGCGCACTGGCTGCGCGAGCTCGAGAGCGTCGCGGAGCTCGAGGGGCAGGTGCCGCGGCTGCTGGAGGAGGGCGTCGGCGCCGACGGCCGGCACTACCTCGTCCTGAGCATCCCGCCGGAGAACTTCGGCGAGACGCGCGCCTTCACGCGCGACCATGCCCGCTTTCTCGCGAGCCTCGGCAAGGCGCGCTTTCGCGCCACCGACTTCGAGCTCTCCGGCTGCGGCGACTACCTGCAGCGCTCGCTGGACGCGCTGAAGGACTTGAGCTCCGAGCGCGAGGTGGCGCCGCTGCAGGCGGCGTTCGACGAGTGCGAGGCGGCGCTGCTCTACTGGACCGGCCCGTACGTGCTCTCGCAGGGCGACTTCGCGCCCTGGAACATCCGCACGCTCGGCGCCCAGCTCTTCGTCTTCGACTGGGGCCATGCCCGCACCGACGCGAGCCCGCTCGACGATGTCCTGCACTACGTGATGATCCAGAAGGCGCTGCGCTCGGCGCCGATCGGCGCGCCGTTTCTTCGCGATGCGATGAAGCGCGCCCACGACTTCGCGCTGCAGGCGTACCCCGAATGGTCGTGGCGCCCGCAGGTGATCGGCGCGCTCACGCTCGTCTACCTGCTCGGAACCATCCTGCACCACGCGCTCGCCCGGCGGCGCCTCGACCGCGCCGACGCGGTGGTCGGCGCGTACTGGAAGCTGCTCGACCGGCGCCGCGCGTGGATGCCCACGAATTGAAGAGGAGAGTCGAACCATGAGTGCTGCAGCAACCGCCGCGGGCTACCTGTACGCCTCCGGCCGCCTGCGCGGACGCAACGCGCGCGAAGGCCAGGAAGGCCAGCCCGGCGAGCAGGCCGAGCGCCGCAGGCCGAAGGTGGCGGTGTACGCGCCGGAGCTTCCGCAGGCCCCCGCGCGCCCGAAGAAGACGCCGACGATCCAGTACCGCACGCGCCGGTGGAAACCCAATGCAACGGAATGAGCCTTCGCGCAGCGGCGGCCTCTTCGTCGGGCGGCTGACGGCGGAAAGCGGCGTCTCGACGCTGCTCGAGGCGCTCGATCTCTTCCCCGGCGCGCGCATCGACGTGGTCGGCGCCGGCCCCGAGGAGGCGCGCCTCGTCGGGCATGCGCGCATCCGGGTGCTCGGGCGCGTCGGCCCGGGCGAGCTGCAGGACCGCATGTGCCGCGCTTCCTACCTCGTCCTGCCCTCGCTCTCGTACCACGAAGAGGTGCGCGAAGAGCCGCGCCCGCTCGTCGAGGCGTTCGCCAACGGCCTGCCGGTGATCGCGAGCCGCATCGGCCCGCATGCCGAGCTGGTCGAGCCCGGCCGCAACGGCCTTCTCTTCGAGCCGGGCTCGGGACGCGAGCTCGCGCGGCGCCTCGCCTGGGCGGAAGCCTTTCCCGAGAAGATGCGCCAGATGGGGGAGTGCGCGCGGGCAGACTACCGCGCGCGCTTCGTCACAGACTGGAGCTATCAGCGCCTGTTCGGCGAGCGCCGCCGCCAGGCGCGCGCCGCATCCTGACCCTCACGCTCCTGCGCGCGCAATGATCGAGCTCGGGCTCACGCCCACGCTGATCCAGCCGGTGATTCTCTGCGGCGGCTCCGGCACGCGCCTGTGGCCGCTTTCGCGCGAGCACGAGCCGAAGCCGCTGCACGCGCTGAACGGCGAGCGCACGCTGCTGCAGCAGACGGCGCTGCGCTGCGCGGCGCTGTCGGCCACCGCGGAGCCGATCCTGGTCTGCAACGAGGCGCACCGCTTCCTCGTCACGGGCCAGCTCGCCGCCGCCGGCGCGAAGCCGAAGAGCGTGCTGCTCGAGCCGGTCGGCCGCGGCACGGCGCCCGCGCTGACGCTCGCCGCCGTGCACGCCGTCACCGCCGACGACCCGGTGCTCCTCGCCATGCCGTCGGACCACGCCATCGCGGATCCCGCGGCGTTCGCGCGCGCGGTGGAAAAGGGCGCGGCGCTCGCGCAGCAGGGCCACATCGTCACCTTCGGCATCCGGCCGGGCTCGGCGCAGACCGGGTACGGCTACGTGCGCGGCGGGCGCGCGGTCGCCGGCGTGCCCGGCGCCGCGTTCGTCGAGGCGTTCATCGAGAAGCCGGACGCCGCGCTCGCGCGTGAGTACTTCGACTCGGGACGCTTCCTCTGGAACAGCGGCATCTTCGCGGTGCGCGCCTCGGTCTGGATCGAGGCGCTCGGCGCCTGCCGCGCCGACATTCTCAAGGCCTGCGAGCGCGCCCACCGCAACGGCCGGCGCGACGGCCCCTTCTTCCGCGTCGATCCCCAGTCCTTCGCCGGCTGCCCCGGCGATTCGATCGACTACGCGGTGATGGAGCGCATCGCGAGCGGCCCCGGAAGCCCGGAAGCGGTGCTGGTGGAGCTCGACGCCGGCTGGTCCGACGTCGGCGCCTGGGATGCGCTGTGGGCGATCGAGGGCAAGGACGCCGACGGCAACGCGGTGCACGGCGACGTGCGCCTGCGCGACACCCGCAACTCGCTGCTCGTCTCCAAGCATCGGCTGCTGGCCTGCGTGGGCCTCGACAATGTCGTGGTGGTCGAGACGCCCGACGCGGTGCTCGTCGCGCGCAAGGACCGCGCGCAGGCGATCGGCGCGCTCGTCGCCGAGCTGAAGGAAGAGGGGCGCGAGGAGTGCTTCGCGCATCGCAAGGTCCACCGCCCGTGGGGCACCTACGACGGCATCGAGCGCGGCGAGCGCTTCCAGGTGAAGCGCATCGTGGTGGATCCGGGCGCGGCGCTGTCGCTGCAGATGCACTACCACCGCGCCGAGCACTGGATCGTGGTGCGGGGCACCGCGCGCGTGACGCGCGGCGAGGAGAGCTTCCTCCTCACCGAGAACGAGTCAACCTACATTCCGCCCGGGACCAGGCACCGCCTGGAGAATCCCGGGCGCGTGCCGCTCGAGCTGATCGAGGTGCAGTCGGGCAGCTACCTCGGCGAGGACGACATCGTCCGCTTCGACGATGCCTATGGGCGCTAGAAGCTGTATTTCAGATTGGCCATGATGGCCGTGTAGTCGTAGTCGCGCAGCAGGATGTTCGAGCTGCGCGTGCCGTGGTCGATGCCGAGCGAGATCTCGGTATGGCGCACCGGCTCCCAGCCCATGCCCAGGCGAATGCCCTTGAGGGTCTCGTCGCGCTGCGGCAGGCCGAGGAGCGGGACCGTCGGGTCGCCGGCGAAGCTGCGCCGCTCGGTGATCAGGCGGGCGTTGAAGACGAGCTTCGCCGTCGCCGCCCAGCTCGGGCCGAACTGCAGCCCCTTCACCACCGCATAGCTCGCCGAGAGGTCGATGATCGGGCGCGCCTCCTTGTAGGCGGCGAAGCTGAGGATGGTCTTCGTCCCCGGGGTCCAGTCGACCGTCAGGCGGCCGGTGGTGCCGCTGAAGTCGCGCTGCGAGAGGAACACGTGCTCGCGCTTCGTCTCGCCCAGGCGCGCGCCGATGCGCCACTGCGGCCCGAAGGTGAAGTTGCCGACCGCCGCGACCTCGTTCTGCCGGAACTCGTTCGAGACCGGCACCGGCAGGGCGATGTTGCCGACGTCGGAGGTGAGCTGCGGCGCGCCGAAGGTGCCGGTCGAATGGGTGGCTTCCACGCCGAGCGAGTTGCCAAGTGGCGTGACGTAGTCCAGGCCGACGGTCCCCGCGTTCGTGTGGCCCGACACCGCCTCGCTGTTGCGGCGCAGCTCCGCGTGGTTCAGCGCGCCGCGCACTCGCCAGCTCGGCGTGAACTGGTAGCCGCCGGTGGCGTAGTACTGGTCCTGCGTCAGGGTGTCCTTGGTAAGCGCCTGCACTTCCGCGAGGTCGACGAGGGCGCGGCGGCGCTGGAAGCCGAGCGTCCCGGAGAGCTGGTTGCCGAGCTCCCAGTCCCACTCCCCGAGCAGTCCGTAGGCGAAGTTGTCGAACGTGCTGTAGCGGTCGTACGAGTACTGGTCGCCGCGCGCCTCGAGGCGTAGCCGCTGGCGGCCGACGATGCGCTGGTCGTAGCGCACCCCGGCGCCGAGGCGCGTCACGGTGTCGGAGCGCTGGCTGCTTCCCAGGATCGCCTGGGTGTTGGCGCTATTGGAGAGCCGGGCAACGTTGTTGTCGCGCATGACCCCGCCTTCCACGAAGAAGTTCAGCGGGCCGCGCTGCTCATCCACCGGATAGGCCGGGAAGATCCCCGTATTGGGGTAAACAATGGTGTCTACAGTCTCGAAGGCGAGCGCCGACGCCGGGAGGCCGAGCACCGCCAGTGCGAAGCCGACTTTCTTGAGCATTGGTTTTCTCTCTTCTTCAGTCCCCTAGGAAAATTCTATGACAACGAGCCCGGAATGGCTGTCGCCAAATCGCTACAAGGGCCTGCGCAC
>Ga0070741_10007036_pt1 | contig 23656 bp, 22 predicted proteins | sample Coa_R1_4_FD_66440 | JGI IMG/M metagenome (GOLD analysis project Ga0070741, IMG submission 66440) | Surface soil microbial communities from Centralia Pennsylvania, which are recovering from an underground coalmine fire - Coalmine... | ecosystem: Environmental > Terrestrial > Soil > Unclassified ...
CGGCTCGTCTTCATGGCTCGCGGGAGCAACAACTGGTTCGCTCTCCTTACTGATCCTTGGCGCAGCGTTCATTGTTTGGGCAATTGAGGAGCGCGAGCGCAAAAATCGCGTTTTTGCGGCGGTTTTTTTCCTGCTTGGTTTGGTCGCAGCTGTTGTTGCGGTACGTGGGTTGCTTCTATACGCACGCGCGTAAAGGATTCACTCAGGCGGACCGCTGCAGGGTCGCCACGGCGTAGACTAAACTTCAATCCGGCAGCGGCCGCTCAGCTCAAGCGTTATGTCTCATATTCCGTCTAGCATGGCTTCTGAGCTTCAGGCTTGGAATCAAGGCCGAGGCATTGATTTGCAGTCGTGGGTCGGTTGCAAAGGAAGTTTCGCGCTCGCTGTCGGCTACACGAGTATCTTTTGGCCTCGCCTCGTCGAGTTCGAGGGATACATTCTGCATGAAGGGTTTTCAGTCGAATCGCTGCGGGGCTTCGAAGCTTCATATAGTGGCAATCGCCTCACGGTCGAGGCAACCATCAACCATAGGCACATTGCCGACATTCAACACCTTGGCTGCGAAGACCTCACGCAAGACAAGATTCTGCTGCTTGGAAATGTTCTCCACGAAATATACGAAGCCAAGCTGCTCTGGCAATTCCCCGATCGCCCCTGCAAAGTCTCGTTCTTCGCGCCCGAAGACCCAGCTGACTTAATGGGCTACCAGGTAACGTTTTGGCAAGAAGCTCACGATCCGAGGGCTAAGGCATAACAATTCGCTCAAACGAACCGCTGCAGGGTCGTTGCAGTGTAGACTGAATCTCATCGCGACAATGGCCGCTCAGCCCGGGCGTTAGGCATGCGAGTGATGCACCGCATAATTCTGCCGCTTACTTTGTCCGCGCTAGCAGCGTGCGCATCTGCTCCGCATCACGCGGAAATCCGTTCGAGTGTTGTGGTAAATCCTTCAGGAGACCTGTGGGTTGTCGTTAGCTTCGAGAATGGGTTGCCGTCCTCGCCCGAAAGCGCGCAGCAATTCTCTGCCGCGTGGTCTCGTGTGGCGAGCGCAAGTTGCAGCGGCTCGTTCATCGGCAAACCTTATCTGCAAATCACGTCTTTCGCAGCGCCGGGCCAGGCTTTTGCTGATCCGTTCGCACCGGGTACGGAGGCTCGGCTTACAGCGGCGCTGGGATCCGCCCACTGTGCTTCTTTGCTTGCTTCCACAATGCGCTGAACGCCGCGCGCGCCTGACAATTCGCTCAAGCGGACCGCTGCAGGCTCAGGTTCCTCGGCAATCCGAACTCCCACCCAACTGTCACCCGTTCGGGTGACGATGCGCGGCGGCGAAGCCGGCTAGGATGCGCGGACCTGCGTCCATCGATCGAATCCATGAACCTTCCAACCTTCGCTTTTGCCGCGATCGTCTCGCTCGCGTTGCCGGTCTACGCCGCTCCGCCGCAGGATGCGGACAACATCCTGACGCTCACCGCCGGCACCGTGCTGCTGACCAACAGCGCCGAGTACAACAGCACGTGGTCGGTATGGAATCTTACGGACGGCAGGGCCGACACCGGCTGGTCGAGCGTGACCGATCACGCCACGAACAACGTGTTCGAATTCGAGCTCGCGCAGCGGTACCGGTTGCGCTCGATCGCCATCGACGAGACGCAGACGGAAGAAAGCAATTATCCGGGCATTTCCGCACGTGGCATCGAAATATGGACCGCGCTGAACCCGGGCGAATACGCCAAGGTCGCGGCATTCGAAGCACCGCAAGGCGGGCGGCGCGAATTCACGCTGGCGGCGAATACCGAGGCGCGCTGGCTCAAGATCGTGCAGACGAGCAATTGGGGTCATGCGCAATACACCGAGATCATGGAGCTCGAAGCCCACGGCGATCCCGTCGGCCCGCCGCAGGCATCGCAAATCAGCGGCGACTACGACACGCAATACGGCCATCTGCGGCTCGTGCAGAACGGCAGCACGGTCGTTGGCTGCTATGGCGACCGGGGCGCGACGCTGACCGGTTCGACCGACGGCCGCATCCTGAACCTCGAATGGTTCGAGCCGTACAACGCAAGAAATCACGGCGCGGCGCTCATGGTGCTCACCGCCCGCGGCGATCGCCTCCTCGGCGCCTGGTACTACGAGGGCGAACTCTACGGCGACTGGTCCGGTACGCGCACGCAAGCCGACCCCGGCGCGTGCAAGCTTCCGAACGAACATCATCTGAGCGGCGATCTCAAACGCTCGGGGCGCGCAATCCTCTACGGTGTGCACTTCGACAGCAATTCCGCGAAGCTCAGCGGCGATTCCGAAAAGACGCTTGCGGAAGTCGCGGACGCATTGCGCGCTACGCCGGACGTGCGCGTGCGCATCGAAGGCTACACCGACGCGACGAATACCGACGCGTACAATCTCGATCTCTCGCAGCGTCGTGCGCAAGCCGTCGTCGACTGGCTTGCGCAGCACGGTATCGAGGCCGCGCGCTTGAGCGCCAAGGGCTTCGGCAAGGAACGCCCGGTGGCCGACAATGCCACGCCGCAGGGCCGCGCGCTGAACCGGCGCGTGGAAATCGCCGAGGTGAAATGAGCGCCGCGCGCCCTCCGAACGTGCCGATTGCCGCTCACTCGCGCGAGATTCGCGACCAGCCCGAAATCGGCACGTCGCCATTGGCACGCGGCGCAACGCGATAGACGAGCGTGTCGCCGTCGAGCTCATACACGCGCACCTGCGTCGTGCCTTCCCAATTCGGAAACGTCGAACCCTCGATATAGAACGTGAGAGTGCGTTTCGCCGCATCCACGTCGATGGTGCCGAAATGTGCACTCGTGCCGAGCATTGCGGCGCGCATCTCGTCGGGAGTGCCCTTGCTCTTCTCGTCCTGGGCGAACCGCGGCCGGGAAGCATCGAAGATCAGCAAGGCGTAGCGTCCTGCACGGTCGATCTGCAGCCGACCTCGCGGCGACGCTCCATAGTCCCGCGTGCGCGACCCATCCGGATGCTCCACGTCGGCGTAAGCGAGCGTCCACGTGCCGGCAAGCGCCGACGTCCTGGGAGCCGCATCGTAAGCGAGCCCGGGTAGCGCGCCGGCCAGCAGCACGCCAAGGCTTGCGATCGCAGATGACATTTTCATGTACTTGCACTCCTGTCGACGGGTTCGGTGTTTCGATCGAAGGCCGTGCGCGTATCGGTGCGGGTGCGCCAGACTTGCTGCCAGAAGCGCAGCCACGAACGCGTGCCGATGAGCGGCGACGGCTCGTTCCACCACGGTCCGGAATAAGGCCGCATCGGATTCCTCGATCTTGAAGGCTTTCGTCGCAGGGCAGGTTACGCTCGCCTCTTGTATAATGAAATGCGATCTCTAGAGTTTTTAAGATAAGATTTCTTTATGATGGATACGGCAACGCTCGACCTCGGCGACGTCCGGGCCTTCCTGCTGACCGCCCAATTGTCGGGTTTCACGCGCGCCGCCGATGCCCTCGGCACCAGCCAGGCAGCGATCAGTATGAAGGTGCGGCGTTTGGAATCGCAGCTCGGCAGGCGGCTGCTCGAACGCACGCCGCGGTACGTGCGCCTCTCCGCGGACGGATCGGCGTTCCTCGAAGCGGCGAGGGACCTCGTCGGCGCGCATGACCGGGCGCTCGGCGCGTTCGATGCGGAACGGCGCCGCGTCGTCGTCGGCATCAGTCAGTACCTGCTCGGTGTGCAGTTGCCGCCGCTGTTGCAGCAGCTGCACAATTTCGATTCGAAGCTCCACGTCGAGCTGCGTGCCGCCGGGTCCGGCGCGCTGCTGCGTCAGCTCGAAGAGGGTGTGCTCGACGCCGCCATCCTGTTGCAGGATGCGAAAATGCCGCGCGCCGGCCGGACATTGTGCGCGGAACGGTTCGGCTGGATGGGCGCTCCGCAGTGGCGACCGCGGGCAGGGGAGCCACTGCCGCTATCGACGCAAGGGGAAGCCTGCTCGATCCGCCGGATGGCGACGCGCGCGCTCGACGCCGTGGGGATCGCCTGGACGGAAGCGTTCGTGGGGCAAGGCGCCGCCTGCGTCGGGGCGGCAGCGAGCGCCGGCTTGGCGCTGGCGCTGTTGGCGGAACGCGTCGCGCCGCCCGGAACCGTCGACCTCGGACCGAAGCTCGGTCTGCCGTCGCTGCCTTTGCGCAAGGTCGTGCTGATTTGCGCTACGCGCGAACGCCACTCCCGCGACGCGCTCGAGATCGTGTCGTCCGCATTCGCGGACGCACGTCGATGAACGGGATCACGCGGGCGGCCACAGCCATTCGACGTCGGCCTCGCGCACGATGATCGTGTCGTCCGCACACGTGCGAACGCGTTGCTGTGCGTCGGCGTGCAGAGGTCCGAGCAGAGCGTGCAACGTAACGCTGTCGAAATGCGTGGCTGCGGTCGCCACGGCATATTGCCCGCCGTCGGCTCCCATGAAGGCGATATAAATGCGATCGCCCGAGGAAAATTCGCCGGAACAGTACAGCGCGTGCCGCGCTTGCACCGCGGCGCGCCGCCGACGCAGCGCCCGGCCGGGTTCGTTCGCGAGATAGAGCGTTCCGCGCATCACGACGGAACGAAGGCGCGCTATTGAATCGTACGCTTGGGTTCGGCGTGCGCGATGGCGAGGAGCCGCTGCCGCGCTTTTTCGTGCTTGTCGTGCAGCTCCAGGTAGCGCAGACGGTCGGCGCGATGCCGGCCGAGCAGAGTATGGGTCTGCGTCACGTACCAGGCTGTCTCTTCGAACGTAAGGCCGACGAGAACCTCACGCCCGCGCGCATCGGACGACAGCGCGCGCAGCTCCTCGAGATAGGACCGCTCCGACTCGGAAAAGGCGAATTTGCGGGGCATGGAAGCAACTCTGGGGACTGGGCCGCGCCGGGACTATACTACAACTCCCGAGATCGAACTTGAGCGGCAATGGCCGCTCGGCACCGCTCGTGTCGCTTTGCTTTCGCATCGTTTCGGCATGCCGTTTTTCTCCGGAGGCGTCGACGTCGCGGCGGAACTCCGTGGCGGCGATCACGCCGCGGCTCCATGAGGGACGCTATGGATAAGGAAATTCTGTTTCGCGCGGGCGCCGTCGTCTACGCCAAGAACATCGACAGGATCGCGCGGTTCTATTCCGAGCTCGCCGAGCTCGGCATCGTCGAACGCGAGCCGGGTTTCGTAGTGCTCGAGTCGGCGGCGTTCCAACTCGTCGTGGTGGCGGTGCGTCCTGCGATCGCAGCGCGCATTGCGATCTCCGCGCCGCCTGCGCGGCGCGAAGATGCCGCCGTAAAGCTTTGCTTCGCGGTTGCCGATCTGGCGGCGGCTCGTGCCTGCGCCGCCGATCTCGGCGGCGAGCTGAACGCGCCGGAACGCGAATGGGAGTTCCGCGGAAGCCGCGTTTGCGACGGCTACGACCCCGAAGGCAATATCTTCCAAGTGCGCGCACCGTTGACCTGAAACGGCTGGGTGGCGTTCTCGTCGCGGTGTCAAACTCTACAGGTAGCGCCCGTAACAATTCGGGAGCACACTTGCGCGCCGACGCGCCCTCCGAGGGTTCTGCCATGGCTTTCCCATCGTCGATGATGGCGTTCGCTTGTGTGGCATCGATGCTGGTGTCGGCGTCCGCCGTCGCAGCGCCGAGCCCGACGATCGTCGAGTACGCCATCCCCACGCCGGCCAGCGGGGCGGCGTCGATAGCGCGCGGCCCCGATGGCGATCTCTGGTTCACCGAAAACACGGCCGGCAAGATCGGCAGGATCACGCCGACCGGCGCGGTGACGGAATTCTCGTTGCCCGCCGGCGCCAAGCCGCAGTCCATCACCGCGGGACCTGACCGCAATCTTTGGTTCACGGACAAAGGCACGAACGCCATCGGCAGAATCACGACCGCGGGCAGCGTGCTCGAATTCGCCTTGCCGGCCGCCGGCAGCTATCCCTACGGAATCACGCAGGGACCCGATGGAAATCTCTGGTTCACGGAATGGCGCTGCGGCGGCTGCGATCCGCGTGCGCCGGGCAACGGCGGTACGATCGGCCGGATCACGCCAGCGGGCGCAATCGCCGAGTTCACGCTGCCCACGTACTTCAGCTTGCCCGAAACGATCACGCCGGGTCCCGACGGCAATCTCTGGTTCGTCGAGACCGCCGCGAACCAATTCGGCCGCATAACCCCGACGGGCGCGGTCACCGAGTTCGCTCATGTCGATGGCGATTACAGCGCCCTCAGCGGCATCACGCCGGGCCCCGACGGCAATCTGTGGTTCACGAAGATTTTCTCGTGCTACGGTCTGTGCACGGCGCCGACCAATCCGATCGGGAAGCTCACGCCGAGCGCGGTCGTCGTCACCGAATTCGCGCAGCCGGCGTTCGACAGCTTCGCGGCCGTCACGAGCGGGCCCGACGGCAATTTGTGGTTCACCGACAGCTCCGGCTACGTGGGACGCGCAACGACGCAAGGTGCGCTCACGTTCTATGCGACGCCGACATCCGGCAGCGCGCCGAGTGGTATCGCGAGCGGGCCGGACGGCAACGTGTGGTTCGTCGAGACCGGCGCGAACAAGGTGGCCAAAATCGTGATCGTGCCGGCCGGTGGCGTGGCGGTCGCGGCCCTGCCGGCGGCATCGGACTACGCGCTCGTCTGTCTCGCCGTGCTGCTTGCGTTCGTCGCCATTCTCGCCGAGCGCAGCCGAGGCCTCTAACGCGACGCTCGCGAGCAGACGTCGAGCGGGATGGCATCGGCGAGCCTCGCGTAACCGGCGTCGTTCGGATGCGTGTGATCGCCACTGTCGTAATCCGCGCGCAACGTTGCGGGATGGTCGGGATCGCGCAGTGCGGCATCGGCATCGACGACTGCATCGAACGTGCCGCTCGTTCGCAGCCAGGCGTTGACTGACGTTCGCACGCGTTCTTTTTGCGCCGTATGGAAACTTTCCGCGAGCGTCGAACCGGCGAATGGCGGCAGCGTCGTGCCGACCACGCGCACGCCGCGTGCATGAGCCAAGGCAACGAGTTTGCGGAAGCCGGCGGCGAGCGCCTCGGCCGCGACCGGCGGGTCGTGCGGGGCGAGCGCTCCTGGAAACGCGATGTCGTTCGTGCCGATGCGCACGATGACGCAGGCGACTCCCGGAGCGTCGAGCGCGTCGCGAGCGAAACGCGCGAGGCCCGATTCGCCGAAGCCGGCGCCGAACTCGGTCTCCTCGGGGCTGCCGCGCAGCAGACGGTTGCCGATGATGCCTTCGTCGAGCACGCCGTAGCGGCCGCTCCGGTTCAGGCGCGCGGCCAACATGTCGGTCAAGCGCCGATTCGCATCGCGCGTCGAGCCGTCGCCGTCCACCGTCGAATCGCCGAACGCGACGATGGTCGTTCCGGGAGTCGGTGCGGCGACGTCCACTCCCGTGAGGAAGGGCCACGTCGTGATCGTCCGTTGGACCGGAAACGACGCGTTGCCGGTGACGTCGCCCGTGCCCGCTGCCGCGACGTAGCTCGTCTGCAACGCGAGCAGGTGCGACGTGGTGGCGCGGGTCGCACGAGGAAAGAACACGCTGACGGCGAGGTCCGTGCCGGCGGCGACGTCGAGCGCCACCGGATCGCTGACCGCGGCAGCGCGTGCTGAAATTTTTACGTCAGCGCGGCCGCCGAACAGAAGCTGCCGATCGCTGGCGGGATCGATCTGCGCATCGCGTTCGCGGCGCGCGACGTGCGCGGCACCGATCTCGAGCGGCGCATCGCCGTAGGCGTTCGAGAAACGCACGCGCAATTGCGTGCCGCTCGTGCCGGCATGCACGATGAGCCGCACGCTCTGCTTATCGAATGTGTCGAGCGTGCCGGGCAGAGACGGCTGCGGCGCCGCCGCCCATGCGCCGATCCAGATCGGCGCGGCCGTGGCGCTTTGCGCGAACAGCAACAATGTCGAGACGACGATGCGGCCCGTGCGGTCCGTCTGGTGTACGCACGCATGCATGTGAGGTTCCGGTTGCCCGCGAGCGGCGCAGCGTGCACGAACCACGCGGCATTGCGCCAGCGCGGTCCGCCGATTCCGCGACGAGGCGATGCGGGCGCGCGCTGGAACGCCGCGCGCCGTTCCTCACCAGATATGCACACGCGCTTCCGGCGCGACGTAGAGCTTTTCGCCGGGCTTGACGCCGAAATCGCCGTACCAGGCGTCGATGTTGCGCACGACGCCGTCGACGCGGAACTGACGCGGGCTGTGCGGATCGCTGACGACCTGGCGGCGCACGAAATCGTCGGTCACCTTGCCGCGCCAGGCCTGCGCCCAGCCCAGGAACACGCGCTGATCGCCGCTCAAACCGTCGAGCACGGGCGCCGGCTGGCCTTTGAGCGACGCGTGGTACGCATCGAGCGCAAGCGTGAGTCCGCCGAGATCGGCGATGTTCTCGCCCATCGTGAGGTCGCCGTTCACGTGCACGCCGGGCAGCGGCTCGAACGCGGAATACTGGGCGCCCAAGCGCTTGGCGCGTTCTTCGAATGCCTTTGCGTCCGCTTCCGTCCACCAGTCGCGCAGCGCGCCCGCCGCATCGATCTTGCGTCCTTGGTCGTCGAATCCGTGCGTGAGCTCGTGGCCGATGACGCCGCCGATCGCGCCGTAGTTGATCGCCGGGTCGGCGGCTGGATCGAACATCGGCGGCTGCAGGATGCCCGCCGGGAAGACGATGTCGCGCAGCGAGCCGTTGTAGGCGTCGTTGGTCTGCGGCGTCATGCCCCAGTCGCTCTTGTCGACGGGTCCGCGGAAACGCCCCACGTAGAACGCCCAATCCGCTTCGCCGCAACGGCGCACGTCGCCGAGCAGATCGTCTTCGCGGATCGTGAGCGCCGAGTAGTCGCGCGGATGGTCCGGGTAGCCGACCTTGATCGTGTAGGTCTCGAGTTTCTTGAGCGCTTCCTTTTTCGTTTCGGCCCCCATCCAGTCGAGCTTCTCGATGCGCGCATGGAAAGCGGACTTTAAATTGTCGACGAGCGCTTCGATCTTGGCTTTCGCCGCAGGCGGAAAATACTTGGCCGTGAACAACTGGCCGACGCCGAAGCCGAGCGTGCCGAAGGTCCCGTAACGGTCGCCGACGCCGAAATCGCCGCCGCCGACGGCATACACCGCGCGTTTCCAGCGCGCCTGCTGCTCCTTCTGGCCTTGCAAGGTGCGGTTGTGCATCTCGAAGTAGGCGTCGGCGAACGCCTTCGAGAGATATGGCGCAGCATTGTCCGCAATGTGGAAAGCCTGCCAGGCTCGCAGCGTCGCGACGGGTGTTTTCGCATAGAGCGCGGTCAATTTCGGAAATGCGCTCTTCTCGGCGATCACGACGTGGTCGATGGACGCGGTCTTCGCTGCGGCGAAGAACGCCTTCCAGGCGAAGCCCGGCGCGAATTTCGCGAGCTCGGCGACGCTCATCGGGTTGTACGTCGCGACCGGATCGCGCTGCTCGGCCTTGCTCCAGCTGGCCTGCGCGACCGCCGTTTCGAATTCGACCACGTGGTTAGCGCGCGCCTTGGCGTCGCTCCAGCCGGCGAGCTCGAGCAGCGTGCCGACGTAATCGAGATATTTCTGCTTCTGCGCGGCGAACTCCGGCTTCAAGTAATAGTCGCGATCCGGCAGACCCAGGCCGCCCTGGACGACGTAGAGCGCGTAGCGCGTCGGGTCCTTGAGATCGACATCGATGCCGAGATTGAAGAGACTGCCTTCGAAATCTTCGTTCGTGCGGCCCATGAGCGCAGCGAGTGCATCGCGCGTCTTCGCCGCGCGCACGGCATCGAGCGCGGGCGCCAGTGGCTTGGCCCCCAGGGCTTCGATGCGCGCCTCATCCATGAACGCTTTGTAGAACGCGCCGACCTTGCCTTCGAGATCGGTGGGCGGGTTCGCCGCTTTCGCCGCCGCGGCTTCCATGAGCTCGTGCAGGCGGCCCTCGGTCTTGTCGGTCATGGCCAATCGTAGGCTGTAGCCCGGCTTGTCGGCGGGAATCGTCGTGTGCGCGAGCCACGTGCCGTTGGCGTAGGCGAAGAAATCGTCGCCGGGACGCACGGACTTGTCCATCGCGCCTAGATCGAAACCCCAGGTTCCGTATTGCGGCGTCGCTTCGTCCGCGACGGCGCACGTCATCGTGATCGCCATACCGCACAATGCGGCCAGCCACTGCCGTTTCATGTCCTGCCTCCCGAGCCGGTTCGTGCGCGCATGCTGCCAGCGCGGCGCCGGCGCGCGCAGTGCCGAAAGCTGGGACATGTGACTTCCGGCCCGCTTGCGTTTTGCGCGGCGATCTACTACAAATGTAGTACGACAGTTGTAGAAGAAGACCATGGCCGAAGCGAAACCCGATGTCGTGCTCAGCGAGCTGCAGATCGCCGTGATGCGGGTGCTCTGGCAGCGGGGCGAAGCGAGCGTCGCCGATGTTGCCGCCGCGCTCGCCGAAGAACGCGGGCTCAAGTACACGACGGCGGCGACGCTGCTCACGCGCCTCGATAAACGCGGCGTGGTCAAGCAGCGTCGCGACGGCCGGCAATTGGTCTACCGAGCCTTGGTGAGCGAACCGCAGGTACGGCGTTCGATGGTCTCGGAGCTCATCGGCAGCCTCTTCGGCGGCGATCCGCGCGCGCTCGTCGCGCATCTCGTCAGCGAAGCCGAAATCGCTTCCGGCGACGTGGAGCGTGTGCGCAAGCGTTTGGCGAAACGACGTGGAGAGTCCTCATGAACGTGCTCGCGGCCTGGTTGCTCACCGTGCTCGTGCAAGGTTCAGCGCTGCTGCTTCTCGCAGCGGCGATCGACGGAACGCTTCCGCGGCAGCGGCTCACCTGGCGCGAGCTCGTCTGGCGCACGGCGCTCGTCGGCGGCGTGTTGACCGCGACCCTGCAGTTCGGCGCCGGCTACCTGCCGCTCGCCGGGCGCTGGCCCGTGCGAGCGCCTGCCGCGCATGTCGATCCGGCTCCGCTGCCGCAAGATACCGCTCCGCTCCCGCGAGCGATGGCGCCGGCGAACGCGCCGTCCGCTACGCCACTCGTGTCCGCGCGTGCCGACGCCATGCCCGGCGAACCTCGCGCATGGGATTGGCCGCTCGGAGTTGTCGCATTGTGGCTGATCGGCGCAGCGATCGCCGCCGCGCGCACCGCTGGAAGCGTGGCGAAGCTCCGGCGCGCGCTTGCGACGGCGACGCCGGTCGCCGGCGACGCACTCGCCGCCGCGCTGCACGAGCTTGCTGCGCGCGCGCGCGGGCCGCGGCCGAAGCTCGCGCGCCTGGCAGGCATTCCGAGCCCCATCGCCGCGCGCGGAGACCTCATCGTGGTACCGGCGTGGGCCGGCGAGACACTCGAACCTGCGCAGCTGCGCGCGATGCTCGCGCACGAGCTCGCGCACCTCGCGCGTCGAGATCCGCAGTGGAAGCTCGCTATCGCGCTGTGGCGAGTACCGTTCTGGTTCCTGCCCGCAGGACGTGCGTTGCGCCGCCTGGACGAGCTCGCCGAACTCGCATGCGACGCCTGCGCCGCGCAGTCGCTCGGCGATGCGCACGGGCTCGTGGAATGCCTCGCCGCCTGCGCGGAGCGGCACACCCGCGCACCCGCGCTGCGCCTGGCGCCGGCGATGGCGGCGCACCGGTCCTCGCTGCTCGTCCGCATCGATCGTCTGCTCGAAGGAGTTTCCATGGACACTGCCACTGCCGGCGCCGCCGCGCGCCTCGTCGCCGTCGTCGCGCTTGCGACAGGCGCCTTTTGCCTGCCCGCCATCGGTTTCGAGACGGCGCGGGCGGCCTCGCCGCCGCCCGCTGCGCCGAAGACGAGTCAGTCGAGCATCAGCATCCACGCGGACGACGAAGGCGGCGGTCACACGATCGTGAGCCAGAGCGATGCGACGCATAAGTTCCGCGCCGACATCGACGGCAAGATGGCCCTCAGCGCCGACGAGACGGACGTCGCGAGCATCGACGGCACGGCCCGCCTCGAACAAACGCGCGACGGCGTCAGTCAACGCATCGATCTCACCGCCCGCAACGGTGCGATCGAACGACGCTTCTTCGTCGACGGCACGGAGCGCCCCTACGACGACCGCGCACGCGCCTTCATGGCGAGCGCCGTGAAGCAGCTCGTGCGTAGCGGCATCGATGCGGAAGCGCGTGCCAAGCGCCTTTTCGCCGCCGGCGGCGCGCAACGCGTGCTGGACGAGATCGATGCGATCCCCTCCGACTACGTGCGACGCGTCTACTTGGTCGAGCTGTCGAAAGCGGGCAAGCTGACGGCGGCCGAGCTCGATCGCGCGCTGGCCGATGCCGGCGGCATGACGTCCGATTACGAGCGCCGCCAGACGTTGGACGCCCTGTTCGGCACGCAGGCGTTCGACGCGCCGCGCGACGTCACCTTGCTGGCGCAAGGCGCGCGTTTCTCGTCGGACTACGAACGCGCGGAACTGCTCGTCGCGGCATTGCCGCGGCTCGTCGATGCACCGCAGGTGCGCCAGGCGTGGCTCGATGCCGCGCTCGGCATCCGCTCCGATTACGAGCGCCGGCGCACGCTTGAAGCGGCGCTCACGCGCGGCGGCCTCGCGGACGCGCAGCTCGAGGCCATTCTCGACGCCAGCCGAAGCTTCGGCTCGGATTACGAGCGGCGCGAACTGCTCACGAGCACGGCCAAGCGGATCCACGACCTCGATGCGGTGGCGCCCGCGTACGTGCGTTCCACGCAACAGATCGGCTCTGACTACGAACGCCGCGAAGCGCTGCTCGCCCTCATCAAGGCCGGCAAGCTAGGCACCTCGGGTGCCGCGGCCGTGCTCGATTCGGCGGCGCAGATACGTTCGCCGTACGAGTGCAGCCAGGTGCTCGTCGCGCTCGCGCGCGAGTTGCCGGACGACGCGGCGCTCGTCGCGCGCTATCACGACGTCGCTCAGCGCCTGCCCGATGCCGAGCGCGACGCCGCGGAGCGCGCGCTGGGCCGATGGGCCATGTGATGTCGGAAACTCCGGCAGTCGCCGAAGCGCGCGGGCAGGCAAGCTCGTCACAACCCGTCATCGTTGCCGCATATCGCCGGCGCTGCAACTGGCAGTTCTGTCATGGCGCCGCGGCGGCCGATCTGATGAACTAGCGCGTCGTTCGGGGAACGGCCGGCGCACGGCACGCGCGCCGCAGTCGCGCGACATCCATCCGATTCCGGGGAAGACGATGGCCAAGATCAACGACGAACAGGCGGCGCAATACGCGCTCATCGCGATGGCGGCCGAGGACATGCTCGATCCGAGCCACCAAGTCCTTGCGCCCGCTTTGCCCGCGGCACTGGCAAAGAGCTGGCAGCTCGTCGGCCACATGACGGCGCTCAACGCGCTGCTCGGCGTCCAGAAGATCGGACTCGGCGACCGCGTCTACTACGGCTTTCTCGCGCGTTCGACGCAGGATGCGACGCAGTATCTCGCCGTCGTGCGCGGCACCGAGGAGGTCATCGAGTGGATCGAGGATCTCGAAGGGTTGCTCATTGCCGGACCGCCCGTCGGCCTCGTGGAGCAGGGCTTTTATTCGATCTACGAATCGATGCGCTATCTCGCGCTCGGCGCGGGCGCGAGCACGGCCGCCACGGCGCCGCTCGCCGCCGCGGGCATCGCGGCCGTGTTGCCGGCGGGCGCAGCCGTCACGGTGATCGGCCATAGTCTGGGTTCGGCGATCGCGTCCTATTTGATGGCGGACCTCGCACGCGGGGCCAACGGTAAATTCGCGGTCGGCGGTTCATTGTTCGCCTGCCCGAAGCCCGGCGACGCGGCGTTCGCGCGCAACGTGGATGCCGTCGTCGGCGCGGCGAACTACGTTGTATACAATTACATCCGCGACATCGTGCCGCATGTGCCGCCGAGTCTGCCGCTCGGCCTAGGCTTCCAGCCGCTGCCGCAGACGACCTGGATACAGCCCGCGAAAGCGCAGGCCAAGATCAAGAACGATCCCGTCTGCAACCATCACGCGTACTGCTACGCCGCGATGCTCGACTACACCGCCGTCCAGGCGATGAGCCCGGCGAGCGTCCCCTGCATCCTCGGCAAAGGCTGATCCGGCAGCGTGCGTGCCGGCGTCACGACCGCTAAAGCGGAGGCTGTCATGTCGCAAGAACCGAACGCGCGCAAGACGGTGAACGAAGCGCTATCCGACGAAACGGCCGGCTTGCGTAGCGATGCATCCGTATCGCCGCCCGCTGGAAAGGCCGTCAAGCCGCCAGAACCGAACCCCTGCAAAACGTTCAACGAAGTCTTGTTCGACGAAGTCGGCCGTTTGCGTCCCGGCGCATTCGCCGATCTCGCGCCGACCACCGTCGACGCCGACAAGCCCGTACGCGCGGACAACTTGCGGACGCTCTACGGCGCGATCGGCAAGTTGAAAGCCGAACCCGGCAAGCCCGGGACGGGCCCGCTGTCGGCGCTCTGCTTTTCGGGCGGCGGGATACGCAGCGCCACGTTCAACCTGGGCATCTTGCAAGTGCTCGCCAAGTACCGCCTGATCGACAAGTTCGACTACCTCTCGAGCGTGTCGGGCGGCGGATACATCGCGAGCTGGGTGCGCACGTGGATGTGGCGTGCGGATTCTCCCGAGAGCATGCAAGACGCGCTCGCCGGCAAAGGGAACACGCGAAATCCGCTGGCGCCCGAGCCGAAACCGCTCGACCACTTGCGCGAGTACAGCAACTACCTGACGCCGAAGCTCGGGCTGTTCTCGCCGGACACCTGGACGCTCGCCGCGATCGCGGTGCGCAATCTGCTGCTCAATTGGCTCGTCATCGTGCCTTTGCTGAGTGTCGTGAGCGCGACGCCGCTGTTCGTGTTGCTGCTCGTCATGAGCAAAGGTTGGAACCCGCAGACCGGCGATCTGCTTCTGCGCGCCGCGATCGGCATGGCGCTGTTCGCAAGTTTCGCTACGCACTTCTGCCGGCGTTTCGCCAAAGGGCCGGGCATGAGCCAGGGCCTGATCGTGACGTTTTCGATCGTGCCGACCTGCCTCGCCGCGACGCTGCTCTCGACCGCGGCACTCGGCCTCGGTTTGCCGGGGCTCGATGCGCACGCGCAACCGCCGGCGCCCGAAAGCGTGCACGCGTTCGCTGCGCTTTGGTGCATCGGCATTCCGCTCGCGGGCTGGATCGCGACCGAAGCGATATTCCTGCGCCGCGACGGCAATTTCCGCCGTCCCGCGCTGTGGATCATGGCGCTATGGGAGCTCATCGGCCTCGTCATATCGGGTGTGATCGCCGCCGGGCTGCTCGTTCTGCTCGTGCGCGGCGGTTTGCCGCTCCTGCATGGCTATCCCGATCTCTACGCGGTGCTCGCGTTCCCGACGCTGCTCGCGCTTTACCTGCTTGCGCGCACGATCTTCGTCGGTTTCGCGAGCCTCGCAGACCGTGCCGGCCCGGATGCGCCGGCGTTCGGGCTCGAAGACTCCGACCGCGAGTGGTGGGCGCGTCTGTCGGGATGGGTGCTCATGGCGGCGACGCTGTGGCTGTTGCTGAGCGTAATCGCGATCTTCGGCACGCACGTGTTGCGTCAGCTCGAATCCTATCGCGGGGTCGCGCACGGGCTCGTCGGCGCGCTGGGCGGGCTCTCGGGCATTTTCGCCGCCGCAGTGGGCGCGAGCAGCAAGACCGCCGGCAGCGAAGCCTCCAAGGAGAAGGCCGCTCGACCGGCGTGGATGGGCTGGATCATGGCGCTCGCCGCGCCGCTGTTCGCCGTGTGCATGTTCGTGCTCGTCGCGCAGGCCACGATCCTCGTCGAGGAAGCGCTGCTCAAGGCGATCACGGACGTTAGGCATCCGTTCCGCTACACGGAGGGCGTCGGCCAAGGACACCACCATGCGCTGCTGCCAGCCGAATGCCTGCTGTTCCTGATCGTGCCCGGCGCCTGCGTCCTCATCGCGTTGGCGCTCGGCAACGTCGTCAACGTAAACCGGTTTTCGTTGCACGGCATGTATCGGAACCGGCTCGTGCGCGCTTATCTCGGCGCGTCGAACGTCGAACGCAAGCCGGATCCGTTCACGGGTTTCGCCGACGACGACAATCCTTCGCTGCACCAGCTCTGGCCGCCGACGGGCGCCGCGCGGCCGCTGCCGCTCATCAACGCTACGTTGAATCTCGTGCAAACGGGCGACAAGCTCGCCTGGCAACAACGCAAGGCCGAATCGTTCTCGATGACGCCGCTCTACTGCGGAAATTTCTTCGAGGGTTATCGCGCTTCGACGTGCTACGGCGGTCCGCACGGGATTTCGCTCGGCACGGCGGTCACGATTTCGGGCGCCGCGGCGAATCCGAACATGGGATCGAGTTCCTCGCCGGCGATCAGTTTCCTGCTCGCTCTGTTCAATTTGCGCTTGGGCGCTTGGCTCGGCAATACGAGCAAGCGCGGCGACGATACCTGCAAACGCACGGGACCGAGCCAGGCGGTGTTGCCGCTCGTCGCCGAACTGTTCGGGCTCACCACGGCAAAAAATCCGTACATCAATCTTTCCGACGGCGGCCATTTCGACAATCTCGGACTTTATGAAATCGTGTTGCGACGCTGCCGCAACATCGTCGTCTGCGACGCGGGACAGGATCCGACGTTCTCGTTCGAGGATCTCGGCAATGCCATTCGCAAAATACGCATCGACTTCGGCATTCCGATCGAATTCAAGCACGCGATCAGGGTGCTGCCGCGCGACGCGAAAGGGCGCGGCGTATATTGCGCGCTCGCGGACGTGCGCTACAGCGCCATCGACGCTTCGGGACCGCAGGAAGACGGCAAGCTCGTGTACGTCAAGCCCACGCTGCGCGCGCGCGGTCGGCCGATCCCGTACGACGTGTTCAGCTACGCTCAGGCCAAACCGACGTTCCCGCACGAGTCCACGGCGGATCAGTGGTTCAGCGAATCTCAATTCGAAAGCTACCGCGTCTTGAGCATGCATGCCTTGGAGGCGATCGTCGGCGACGCTGATCCGTGCGATCCCGGCGAACTCGTGGCGAGCGTGGAAAGCTACCTTTTGCGCATGGAGGAAAAGCGCAAAAACCGAAAACGCCGGAGACCCGATCCTCGGCAGCAAAAAGCGCCCGTCGATGCCCCGGATGTGCCGGTGACGTAAAATGTCGCGCCGCGTAGGAATCGGCAAACCGGAAGGTCAATTAGTGCAACGACTCTAGATTCGGTCGACGAAAAGCGCGTGTTTTGGCGGGGAGCGCGATATCTGGTGTATACTCCGCGCGCGCCAATCATCAGACCACGGTTATGCCAAATATCGGACGCTTGTTAAAAGAAGAAATCTCGCGTTTGTGCCGCAAGGAAATCCGCCGACAAGTCGTACCGCTGCGTAGCGCGGCCACTGCTTACCGCCGCGATATCGCCGCGCTCAAACGTCGCCTCGCCGAGGCCGAACGCCGCGCCAAGGCGTTGGCGAAGTCGCAATCCGCGAGCGGCACCGAGACCGCAGCCGGCGGCGGCGAGGAACGCCCGATGCGCTTCGTCGCCAAGGGCCTGCACTCGATGCGCACACGGCTCGGCCTTTCCGCGGCGGAGTTCGCCAAACTCATCGAAGTGAGCCCGCAGTCGGTCTACAACTGGGAACACAAGAAATCGACGCCGCGCAAGGAACAGCTCGCACGCATCGTCGGTTTGCGTGCGCTCGGCAAGCGCGAGGCGAAGTCGCGGCTCGAAGCGCTCGCCGCGCCGCGCGGCCGCCGACGCAGCCGCAGCCGTCCCCAGCGTGGCGCAGCGGCTGCCTAAGCTCGCAGTTCAGTCCAGCGAGACAACCACACGCCGTTCGATGGCGCGGTTCGCCGCGCCAACTCGGTAGATGACGTGATCCGGCTGGCGTAGGCCGCCTGTCATTTGCGTTGCATAAAACGCGCGCAGCATGTGAGGTCCGGAACGACTCACTGATCCCGCGTTGCGCACGATGAACAGCCTCGCCTCCACCCCTGTGGCCGCGCAACCCGAGATCGCCGCACTGGCGGATCACGTCGGTGCGCTCGCCACGTGGGTCGAGCCGCTGCATCCGGAAATGTCGGTGCTCGCGGTCGGCGAACGCTTTCTCGATCCGGCGAGCGCATCGTGGCTGTCGCTGCCGGTGGTCGAAGGCGGGCGGCCGATCGGCAGCATCAGCCGCTACGAGCTCATGCAGCGCGTCTACATCAAGCCGTTCGGCCGCGAGTTGCACGGACGTCGGCCGATCCGCGCGCTCATGCACGGCGAGCCCCTCGTGCTCGCAGCCGCCGATGCGATCGAGGCGGCGAGCCGCCATATCGGCGCGCACATCCGGCAGCCCATCATGGAGGATTTCGTCGTCGTCGACGCCGCGGGACAGTACGCCGGCGCGGGCAAAGTGCTCGACGTGCTCGACGCGGTCGATGCGCGCTTGGCCAAGCACTCGGCCGACCTCGAGGCCGCCTACCGCAAGCTCACGTCCTCGCAGGCACAGCTCATCCAGTCGGAAAAAATGGCCTCGCTCGGCCAGATGGTCGCTGGCATCGCGCACGAGATCAACACGCCGCTCGGCTACGTGCGCAACAATGTGGAGATGACGGCGGCGGCGCTCGCGGACTTGCGCGCCTTGCTCGCCCGCCACCAGGAAGTGTTCGACGCCTTGTCCACGGGCATCGAAGGCGAGGAGCTCGAGCGCCGTATCGTCGCGCTCGAGGAGCAACGCGCCGCTTTCGATCTCGGTGCGCTCGACGATTTGCGCGGTCTGCTCGACGACACCGTTTTCGGCGTCGGCCAGATCGCCGATCTCGTCGGCAGCCTCAAGGATTTCAGCAGGCTCGATCTGGCTCGCATGGAGCGCGTGGACGTGCATCGGCTCGTCGAGAACGCGCTCAAGATCGGCGGCAACCTGTTGCGCAAGAAGAACATCGAAGTCGTGCGCCAGTTCGGCAGCGTGCCGGAAATCGAGTGCTCGCCCGCGCAGATCAACCAGGTGCTGCTCAATCTCGTCACCAACGCGGCGCAGGCCATCGAGCGCGAGGACGGCCGCATCGTGCTGCGCACGCACTCGGTCGGACGGTACGCGTTGATCGCCGTCGAAGACAACGGCAAGGGCATCGCCGAGGAGCATCTGCCGCGCATCTTCGACCCGTTCTTCACCACCAAGCCCGTCGGCCAGGGCACCGGCCTCGGGCTGTCGATCTGCTACCAGATCGTCGAACAGCACCATGGCCACATCCGCGTCGTCTCGCAAGTCGGCCAGGGCACGCGTTTCCTCGTCGCGCTGCCGCTGCCGGGCGAAGCCAAAGGAGCCAATTCCGCATGAACACCTCGCAAGCCACCGTTCTGTTCGTCGACGACGAAGAGCGCATCCTGCGTTCGCTGCGCATGCTGTTCCGCGGCCGTTGCCAGGTGCTCGCGACTACCTCGGGCCGCGAGGCGCTCGAGTTCGTGCGACGCCAGCCCGTGCACGTCGTCGTCAGCGATCAACGCATGCCGGAGATGGTCGGCGTGGAGCTCTTGCGCGGCGTGCGCGAGGCCTCGCCCGCGACGATGCGCCTGTTGCTGACCGGCTACTCCGACCTGCCGGCGATCGTGGCGTCGGTCAACGACGGCGAGATTTTCCGTTTCGTCGAAAAACCGTGGCAGCCGCAGTACCTCATCGAGACCGTCGAGCAGGCCGCCGAGATCGCGCTCGCGGAGTTCGCCGCGCGCAGTCAAGCCTCGGCAGCGCCGCCGATGCCGGCCGGTGCGATGATCCTCGTCGTCGACGAAGATCCGGAGACGGCGCGCCTCGTGCGCGAGCTCTCGCCCGAATCGCACGAGGTGCGGCGCGCCGAAAGCGTCGAGTCGGCGCTTTCGATCCTGAGCGAGCACGACGTCGCCGTCGTCGTCGCCGAGCTCAAGTACCGCCAGGACGACATGGCGGGCGTGCTTAAGACGCTGAAACGGCACAACCCCGCGACACTGGCGATTGCGGTATCGGCGCTGCGCGACAGCCGCAGCCTCATCGACCTGATCAACCAGGGGCAGATCTTCCGCTTCTTGCCGAAGCCGCTCTCGCGCGAGCTTCTGCGGCGCAGCCTGAGCTCGGGTCTCGACCGCCACGCCCGCACGCGGGCCGCACCTGTCCTGCTGCGCCGGCACGCCGTGGAGGAGCCGAAATTCGAGGCCGTTTCGCTGTCGGCGAGGTTCATGGAATATTGGCGCCGCATCCGCGACAACGGACGCGCGCGCCAGAGCTCCTGAAACCGACGGCAATGTTCGCCGAGCTGGCCGATCGGCGTTCTCCTGGGCAGTCGCTCGGAATTCGCCATGCGCCGGTTCGTTACCCATCTGTTGCTCCTCGCGTTGCTGCCTGTCGTGGTCAACGCCGAATCGTCCTGCGCGCCGGGCGTGAGCTTCTGGAGTTTGCTCGGCGCGGTCGGCATCGGCTACGCCGACGGCCAGCTGCGTATGGAAAAGCTTTACGCCGTGTGCCTGCCGACGCCGGCGACGCCGAGCGAATCGAACTACGCCTATAGCCCGGATCAGGGCGGCAAGCTCACGACGCTCGTCAAGGACGCAGAAGGCAAAACGCTCGCGACCTACGTCTGGTCGGCCGAGAACATTTCGGGCTTGTGGGAACTCAGCGGTTACAAAGTGCTCGGCGGCTACGAATCGCTGAAGCCGCTCGCCGAAGGGCGCTACGTCCTCGAATTCGACGTGGAAGGCACGCCGTTCTATCGTTTTCCGTTCTCGGTCCGTACGGCGCCGAGCGACGACCCGTACGCGCCGCCCGGCATACGGTATTTCGTCGACGGCGCCTGGAGCGAGTACGGCAACGTGTTCTTCCAGCGCAACGATCCGCAATCCTCATTGCGCTTCACGACCTGGGTCGAGGCGCCGTTAACGCGACCGCAGGAGAAGAAAATGGCCTACGCCGCCGAGCTCACGCGCGTGCGCGACGGCAAGGTGCTCGGCCGCGACAGCGGCGAGCTGCGCGTCGCACCGGAGTGGAACGAGCTCGATATCCTGTTCCGCCCCGAGGGCGGCGACGGTTCGAGCTATCTCAAAGCCGCGGGCGTGCTCGCCGAAGACGGCGCGTATCGGGTACGGTTCACGCTCGACGGCAAGCCCTACGGCGACTACCCATTTGGCGTCAGCGGGGGCAAGATCGAGGTGCAAGGCAAACAAGCAGCGCCGGCGAGCGATCCCGAACGCATCGTCGACTATCTTTACGGCGGCCGCTATCGCTCGTGGTGGATCCGCCGCCAATCCCCTTCGGTTGCCATCGCGCGTTGAAGACGAGGCCATCATGAAACGAACCCTGCTCGCCGCTCCCTTTCTGCTGCTTCCGCTCGCCGCCGCCGCCGCGCCCGCGCCGAAAGACGCGCCGTCCCGCGCCGCCGAAAAAGGCTGCGTTTGGGAGAAACTCGGCGGTCCTGCGCTCGGCCTCGAAGCCTGGGTGCAGCGCTGTACGTTCGGCTCGCGGAAAGTCGATCTCTTCGTGCGCGGCAACAGTGTCATGATCCGCTATTCCGATGGCGGCGAGCCCGAGCCGCTCATCGACGTCTTCGAACTCAAGCCCACGGAAACCGCCGAGGCGGGCATCGCGCGCATCTTCGCTGAGCGTACGATCGACAAGAAACTCGCAGCCCACTGTGAGCTCAAGCCGTACGAAGGCGACGACCCGGCGCCGGCCGGCGCGAAGCGCTACACGTTTCTTCCCGATGCCGTGCTCAAGAAAGAGATAGATGCGCAAGGCGAACCGGACGGCGTCCCCGATCCGCCGTGCGGCGACTGGGGCGATGCGCCCGACGGCATCCAATATTTCGAGGCCCAGCCGACCGGTGGCGCCCGCCACGTCATGTTCGTGCGTGCAGGCCAGGACGAACCCTTGTTCGACGAGAAAACGCTGCGCCTGCTGCCTCCTAAACCGTGACTTTCGGCAGGGCCGGCGCGTCAGCGTCCGGTCTTGTATTCGCGCGATGATCCCCACACATCGTGGGCGATCGCTCATGAGAGGACATTGATCATGCGCATGCTGGCATTTCTCGCCTTGTTGCTCGCCACGACGGCGGTGTCTGCCCTACCGACGGTCGAAGACGTGGAGCACGCCGTACATCGCGGCGACTACGCGGCCGCCGAGAGCATGACCCGCGAGGTCATCGCGGCGAAGCCCGACAACGCCAAGGCGCATTACATCTTGGCTGAAATCCTGTTCAACGAGGGACATCGCGCCGAGGCGGTCCGCGAAGCCAATGCGGCCGCCGAGATCGATCCGCAGATCAAGTTCACGACGCCGGAGCGCTTCCGCGAATTCCAAGCGACGCTGCGCGGCAATTCGCCGGCGCGCCACACCTCGAGCGCGACGCCCGCATCGTCGTCCGGAGGTTCGTCCTTCGGTTCGGCCGGCGTGTGGCTGCTCGTCATCGTCGTGATCGGCGGCCTGTTCCTGTTCGCGCGCCGTCGTGCGAATCCGATGCAGGGCGGCTACGGCGGCTATGTGCCCCCGAATGGCCCGGTGCCGCCTGGAGGCGTGCCGGGTGCGCCCGGCTACTACCCGCCGGGATACCCCGGCAGCGGTGTCGGCAGCGGCTTGGCAGCGGGCCTGGGCGGCCTCGCGGCCGGCATGGTGGCCGAGCACCTCATCGAAGAGGCGCTCGACCATCGCCACGGCGGCGGCGTTCCGGCCGATCCGTCGGTATTCGACAATCCGCCGCAAGACGAGCAGCGTCCGGTCGATTTCGGCACCGGCAGCGATTGGGACAGCGGCTCGTCGGGCGACGGCGGCGGCAGCGACAGCAGCTTCGACTCGGGCGGTGGCGACTGGTCCTGAGCCGCGGTCAGCGGTCGAGACCTAGCATGGCGGCGCCGAGCGCTCCGGCGCCGCGTGCGTTCGCGGCAGGCGTCTCGCCTGGAGCGAGCGGTGCGCCTCTCACGACGTGCGCGAACATCGCATCCAGCGCAGCGTAGCCATAAGGCAACAGCGGCACGTAGCGATCGCCGAAGGCGGGCAACGCCAGGAACGCGTCGAAGTGCTGCGCGTGCGCGATCGGCCAGAAGATCGGGCTGCGCTCGTTTTTGCGCAGCCAATCGACGTATGGCGTCGACGTGAACGCCATCGGCAGCAAGCCGTCTTCCGCGCCATGGATCACCCAGATCGGCAGCTCCTTGCGCGGCAGTTTGGCGGTGGTCGCGCCGACCGAAGTGCGCAACGTGTCCGCGACCTTGCCGGGCTCGGTCCAAAGATCGCGCAGGCAAAGCAAGCCCTCGAGCGTCGGATCTGCCGCATCGCCGCTCGGATTCTCGTCGAGGAAAACCCCGGCGCCGGGTGGAATGCCGCTTGCGTCGGCCCACCACGCGGCACGTTCGGCCGGGGTCGCGGCGCGTGGCTTGCCGGCGGCGTCGTGCGCCGCGAAGCGAAAACCGCAAGGCATCGATAGCGGCCCGTTTCGCGTGTACGAGGACGCGTACGTCGCACCGATCGCGCGCCAGAGATCGAAGGCCGTCGAGCTCGCGGCCGTCGCCAGCGCGGCGTCGGTCCAGCCGCGCGCGTGCAGCATGTCGATCGCCGCGGCCGACTGGGCGCGAACGTCGTTTCCGGCGAGCATGCCGCGAGCATGCAGACTCGCGCAGCGCGCCGTCCACGACGGAACAATGTGGCTTTGTATACGCGCGAACGGGACGGCGTCGAAGCGCGCATCCGCCAAGGCGCAGGGCAGCAGCAGCGCAGCTTCGGTCGTGTAGTCGTAAAGCGCGCGGCTTTCCGGTGCGTGTACGTTCGGCGCGAGCGCGACG
>Ga0070741_10007037_pt1 | contig 23653 bp, 26 predicted proteins | sample Coa_R1_4_FD_66440 | JGI IMG/M metagenome (GOLD analysis project Ga0070741, IMG submission 66440) | Surface soil microbial communities from Centralia Pennsylvania, which are recovering from an underground coalmine fire - Coalmine... | ecosystem: Environmental > Terrestrial > Soil > Unclassified ...
CCCTTGCCCGCCTGGGCGGCCGAGCTCGAATGCAAGAGCTGGGGCCAGGTGTTCCTCAAGTACATCGCTGCCAATCCGGCCGTGACCTGCATCATTCCCGCGACCGGGAAGCTGACCCATCTTCAGGATAATCTCGGCGGCGGACGCGGGAGGCTTCCGGATGCGCGCCAGCGGGAGTTGATTCTTCAGGCCCTCTTCTGAATCGGCGCGCGGGCCGCTTCACATGAGGTCACGCGGATCCGGATTGCCGGACGGATGCGTTTCGGAGTCCTTCTTCGCGCGGTGACCGAGCTCCTTCTCCAGCTTGCGGAAGGCCGTCAACACGAGCAGGGCCAGCACGGTGCCGATCAGCGCGACCGCGATCTGACCGAGCGCGGCTGCGGCGCTGGCCGCTGCGGTCATCCAGATTCCCGCGGCAGTCGTGAGACCGTGAATCTCGCGCTCCGTTGTCAGTTTGAGGATGGCCCCGCCGCCCAGGAAGCCGATGCCCGTGGCCAATCCTTGCACCACGCGCGACAGGTCGTCGTGCGCCATGCCCGCTTCCAGCGCGCCCACGATGAACAGCGCTGTGCCGAGGCTGACCAGCATGTGGGTGCGCAGTCCGGCCGGCTTGTGAGTCAGCTCGCGTTGCAGGCCGACCAGTGAGCCGATCAGGAGCGCAATCAGCAGCCGGATGACGATGCGCACAACCTGCGCCATATCCGGCACGGCGCGCGTGATCTCCTCGAAGCCGCTGCTCATGGCCGCTTCCCCCGTGGGCTCTTTCTTCGGCCGGGCACTCGCAGCCGCAGCTTCGGCGGCTCATTGAGGGTCTGCAAAAACTCGCGCCGTTCCTCCGGCAGCAGGCCCGCCCAGTCCACCTTCCCAGTATGCATCCGCCGCAACTGCGTGTCGCTGATGCGCGCCTCGGCGCGACTGTCACTGCGCCACTTGGAGGGAAAGAGCTTCGTGGTGCCACGATGCAGAAGGTCGTTGACGGCCGCCGCTACGACCGGATCTCTGGTGAGCTCGCTGTGGGGCACCGGGACATAGTGGTTGCGCGCGCCGGGCAAACTCGCACTCGCTGCGGGAACCGTGCCGTCTCCGTGCCGGGTGATGGTATAGACGAACTCATTGGCACGCCGGCTGACAGAGGTGATCGTCTCCTGACCAATGCCTACGACCGGACACATCCGCTCATCGCCAGGGGCCATCCGGCTTTGAATCGCGCGTGCGCTGCGCAGCAACGCCGGATCGGGTTGCGGCCCGGAAGCCGGCCATTGCGCCCGATCGAACAGATCCGTGCCCGCGGTGCGCTGGCTCACCGGAAGCATCTGGTAGAGGCTGGGGAAGGTGTTGAATATGTTTTCGGCCAGGGCTTCGGCGGTGTCGGCGCTCACCAGCCGGGCGATCTTGCGCACGACCGAGTAGGTCCCTCGCAGGGCCTGCAGAGGCGCGAACGAGCCCAGGTTGGGAGTGCCGAGCAACACGACGCGCTCCACCCGGTCTGTACCGGGTTGTGTCAGCGCGGCCCGGCTGACCAGTCCACCCATGCTGTGGGCGACGATCATGATGCGCTTGCCCGGAGTGGCCCGGATACGCTGCGCCAAGGCAGCCCCGAGCTCCTCGACGCGGAGCCTCCAGTCGTAGTCGTGGAACACGGGAGCAAAGCCGCCGGCGCGCAGGTGCAACTTGAGCCGCAGATAGGAGTAAAGAACGACCCCGAGCGGCACGATCGGTGCACGCGGGGGCAGACGCAGCGCGGCGAGCCGGCCGACGCCGATGTCGATCGGATCGAGCCATAGAACATCCTGCGGCAAGGGTTTGGCCCGCCGCAGCCCCAGCTGTGACCCCATGATTCCGGGGACGACGAAAACCGGCGGCGCACCCTTAGCGGGCGAGGAGCGCTTACAGCGCTTCGCCAGCCTCCTCAGCGCGCGGTATTCGGCCGCGCCAAAGTAGGCAGTCAGCTCGTGCTCGTGTTTGCCGGTCGCGAGCAGGCGCTCGACCTCGCTATCGCTCCAGCCGAAGCGATCGTACGGGGTCACGTGTTCGGCCGGAGAATCCTGCCGGCCCGCGCTGACCGGGCTCATTCGGCAGTCAGGGGCCGGACGGTTGCCGTGAGCTGCAGCGTGCTGCCTCCGGCGAGGGCCAGCACGAGCGGCACACTCTGACCCACCGCGAGCGGCCGTTTCAGACCCGTCAACATCACGTGCAGGCCGCCGGGCTCGAGCTTGACGGTCTGTCCGGGTGGAATCAGCAGATGCTCATGCGGGCGCATGCGCGACTGCCCACCCTGCACCGAGGTCTCATGGATCATCGCCTGTGAAGCCGCGGGCGAGTAGACACCCGTGATGGTGACAGGGGCTGCGCTGCTGTTATGGAGCGTGAAGTAGGCGGCGGCAACGTCCGAGCCCGGTGTCGCGCGTATCCAGGCATTTTGCACCGCAAGGGAGGCTGTCTGCGCTGCCCCTGCGAGCACGACCAGCGCGCCCAGGGACACACGAGCAACGAAACCTGTCAGCTTCACGGCGGGCTCTCTCGATGCGCGAAGCCGCCTTCGGCTCCTGGCCGGGGATTATGCCAGACCCTACTTCGCGTGCTCTGCCACGACATCGCACAACGCATCGATGGCGATTCGCCTTGCGCTCGACTTGCGCCAAACGGCGCCGACGTGTCTGACCGGCGGAGGCCGGGTGAAGGGCCGGATCGAAACTCCCCGGGCATTGCCATAGGCGCCGCGGGCAGCCAGCTCCGGCAGCAAGGTGATGCCCGCTCCCGTGGCCACCATCTGCCGGAGCGTTTCCAGGCTGGTCGCGCGAAAATCCTGCTTCTCATTCAGACCGATCCGGCTGCACACCTCGAGAGCCTGGTCACGCAGACAATGGCCGTCCTCGAGCAGCAGCAGCGTCTCCCCTTCGAGGTCCTCCACCCGGATGCTGCTGCGCTTGGCGAGGCGGTGCTGCTCGGGCAGGGCCACGGTGAAAGGTTCCGCGTACAGCTCCCGTGATTCGAGGCCCTCCAGTTCCACGGGCAGCGCCAGAATCCCAACGTCGATGTCCCCGGCGGTCAGCTTCTCCAGCATCTGCGCCGTCTGAAACTCGTACAGGCGCAGCTCGATTCGCGACAGCGCCTTGCGAATCGGCTGCGAAACACGAGGCAGAAGATACGGACCGATCGTTGGCAGCAGTGCGAGGCGCAGCCGTCCGGCAAGCGGATCGCGAAGTGCCCGTGCGAGGGTCACCAGCTCCTCGCTGGCTTCCAGAATGCGCCGTGCGCGCGCGACGACCTGCTCACCAGCGTCCGTGAGCGTCACGTTGCCGGGCTGGCGCTCGATGAGCTGCACGCCGAGGGAGTCCTCGAGCTTCTTGAGCTGAGCCGACAGGGTGGGCTGACTGACGAAGCAGCTCTGCGCAGCGCGCCCGAAGTGGCGGCTGTCGGCGACGGCGATCAGATAGCGCAGATCCTTCAGCTTGATGTCGGGCACGGCACAACCATTTATAGAGACTATCGAGATTATACTATCAATCGATTGGAACTATGAAGCGCCCGCCCCCATGATCAATGCCTACCGCAGGAGTCAATCCTCGAGGAGTCATGGAATGCTAGCTATTGGACAGAAATTCCCCGCGTTCGCGCTCACCGGCGTCGTTTCAAGCGATGCCCAGGCCTTTCAGCCCTTCACCCAGGACAGCTTCCCGGGCAAGTGGCAGGTCGTCTTCTTCTGGCCGAAGGACTTCACCTTCGTGTGCCCGACCGAGATTGCCGCGTTCGGCAAGCTCGACAAGGAATTCAAAGCCCGCGATGCGCAGTTGCTCGGAGTGAGCATCGACAGTGAGTACGTGCATCTGGCCTGGCGCAAGGAGAAGGAGGAGCTGCGCAAGCTTCCGTTCCCGATGCTCTCCGACCTCAAGCGCGAGCTGACGAGCCAGCTGGGTATTCTCGATCCGCAAGCGGGTGTCGCACAGCGGGCCACGTACATCGTGGATCCCCAGGGCATCATTCGCTTCGTTTACGTCACCGATCTCAGCGTCGGGCGAAATCCGGACGAAGTGCTGCGGGTTCTGGACGCTCTGCAGACAGATGAGCTGTGCCCCTGCAACTGGCAGCAGGGCGAGGACACACTCAAGGCTGCCTGACAGCTTTCACGCGCATCAACGAGCGGGGCGCTGCGCGCCCCGCAGAGGATCATCATGACCACGCTCGATACCATTCGCGACGCCATCCCCGAGTACGCGCGCGATCTGAGACTCAATCTCGGAAGCGTCCTGGCGAGCACCGGGGCCCCTGGACTGAGCGAGCAGCAGATCTGGTCGGTCGCAGTCGCCGCGGCGATTGCCTCGCGCAATCTGACTTTCTCGACCGACATCGAAGCTCTGAGCAGCTCCCACCTCGACGCTGCCCACCTCAATGCAGCGCGGGCTGCGGCGGCCATCATGGGCATGAACAACGTCTACTACCGCTTCCTGCACCTCGTCGAGGATCCTGAATATGCACAGCTGCCCGCGCGGCTGCGCATGAACGTCATCGGCAATCCGGGGATCGACAAGCAGGACTTCGAGCTGCTGTCACTGGCGGTTTCGGCCATCAACGGGTGTGGCACCTGTGTGGCCTCGCACGAGCGCACGCTGCGCAAGCACGGGTTGAGCCGCGAGGCGATCCAGAGTGCGATTCGGATCGCGGCGACCGTCCATGCCGTGGCACGCGTGCTGGAGGATGCGACTCGCCAGACCGGCACGACGGCTCAGGCCGCCTGAGGGCCGATTTACGGCGCCTGGCGCGCCGTTGCAGAATCCGCTGCGGGGATCAGGGAGGGGCCACATGTCCGCCCGTCTGTCCGCGGGAGTGATCGTCGTCAGAAATGCGCGCGAGGCGTGGCGCTTTCTGATGCTGCGCGCCTATCGTAACTGGGACTTCCCCAAGGGTTTGGTGGAGGCGGGCGAGCAGCCGCTCGCCGGTGCGCTGCGCGAGGTCCAGGAGGAGACTCTGCTCGCGGACCTGCAGTTCACCTGGGGCGAGGCCTACGTGGAGACCGCGCCCTACAGTCACAAGAAGGTCGCGCGTTACTACATTGCAGAGACGGCCACCGAGGCCGTGACCTTGCCGGTGAACCCGCAACTGGGTCGGCCGGAGCACAACGAGTGGCGCTGGGTGAGTTTCGAGCAGGGACTGTCGCTGTGCTCGCCGCGCCTGGATCCCATCCTGCGCTGGGCGGCGGCGACCATCGGAATCCGCTAGCGGATCGAGGCGCCCGGGGGTTCGCGAACTGCTGGACCTGCATGGAGCCGGCGGCAGACAATCGCGCTCCACCGCGAGAGGAGTGCCGTCATGAGCTCATCGACCAGCGCCACGGATACCAACGAGAAGATCGTCACGATCCTGAACCGGATCCTGGAGCTCGAACTGGCGGGTCTGGTCCGTTATCTGCACTACAGCTTCATGATTTTCGGGCATAACCGCATTCCCATCGTCGGCTGGCTGCGTGCTCAGGCGGATGAGTCCCAGGCACACGCGGTCAAGGCGGGCGAGCACATCACGAACCTGGGCGGACATCCTTCGTTGCGGATCGGGTCGCTGCTGGAGACGCACAAACACAACGTGGATGAGATCCTGGGCGAGGCGCACGCACACGAGGAGGAAGGGCTGGCCGAATATCGCGCGCTGCTGGAGCTGGTGGCGGGCAAGAGCATCATGCTGGAGGAATATGCACGCCTGCAGATTGCGACCGAGGAGGAGCACCTCTCGGAGATTCGCAAGATGATGCGCAAGCCCGGCTCGATCAAGTGAACTCGCCGCCGCCGGCCGCCAGGCGGGCGCTGGCGGCCGTGCTGGTGTGGGCTCTGGCGACAGCGCCGCTACCGGCGGCCGATCCGCCCGTGACCGTGACGGATGACGCCGGGCAGACGCTGTCGCTGCCACATCATCCGCAACGTATTGTCAGCCTGACACCGGGCGCGACGGAGATGTTATTCGCAGCCGGCGCGGGCGCCCAGGTGATTGCAACAGTCGAATATTCCGACGAGCCGGCGGCGGCGCGCCGCGTGCCACGCATCGGCGATGTGGTTGCGATCGACATGGAACGCCTCGTGGCCCTGCGACCCCAGGTCGCCGTGATCTGGCCGGGCGGCGGCAATCCTGCGCAGATCGAACAGATCCGCAGAATGGGGATCCCCGAGTACAGCCAGCAGGTCAACTCTCTGGCCGATCTTCCCGGCTCGCTGCGCCGCTTGGGTCAGCTCGCGGGAACGAGCGCCATTGCGGAGCCGGCCGCCCGCGACCTGGAAGCTCGCGTGGCCAGACTCCGGCGCACCTATGGAGCGGGCCCGCATCCGACGGTGCTGCTGCAGATCTGGGATCACCCGATCTACACCGTCGGTGGTACCCAGCTCATGAGCGATGCCCTGCAGCTGTGCGGGGCGCGCAATGCGTTCGGCGATCTGCGTCAGCTTGCCCCGGCAATCGACGTCGAGGCCGTGATTGCCCGGGATCCGGATGTCATCGTCGCAGCGGCGCCGCCCGGAAATGCGGCGCAGTGGCTCGCGGACTGGAAACGCTTCGCGACGCTGCGCGCGGTGCGTACCGGCCATCTGATCGCCTTCGAGGATCGGCGCTTGACGCGACTCGGGCCCAGCCTTCTCGATGCGACCGAAGGGCTGTGTCAGGCGCTCGCCGCGCTGCATTAATCGCGGAAATTGTTGAACTGCAGCGGCACGCCGAGCTTCTCGGCGCGCAGAAGCTGAATCGCCTGTTGCAGCTCATCGCGCTGCTTGCCGGTGACGCGCACCTTGTCCGCCTGCAGGGCGGCCTGCACCTTGAGCTTCGAATCCTTCATCCGCCGCATGATCTTCTTGCCGGTTTCCTGATCGATGCCGTGTTTGAGCACAACTTCCTGTTGTGCGCTGGCCAGTGTCGTCTGCGGCTCCTTCACCTCCAGGCACGCCAGATCGATGCCGCGCTTGGTGAGCCGCAGCTTCAGGATCTCCAGCATCTGCTTGAGCTGAAAGTCCACCTGCGCTCGCAGCGTGACGGTGAACTCCTTGAGCTCGAAGACGGCGCCCGAGTCCTTGAAATCGAAGCGCTGCGCCAGCTCGCGGTTGGCCTGGTCGAGCGCGTTGCTCAGCTCGTGAATGTTGAGCTCCGAGACCACATCGAAGGAGGGCATGACGTTCTCCTCAGCCTGCGGCTTTCTTCAGCTCCGCCTCGAGCTTGCGGCGATGCCGTCGAGCGAGCTCCATGAAACGCGGAGTGGGGCCGACATCCTCGTAGACAGGATCCCCCTGGTCGTCTGTCGAAATAACCTTGTGTCCGGCCACGTAGGGCATCGCGGCGGCAATCTCCTGGAGGGCGGTGCCGAGCAGGTCCGTGATGAGCTGCTCCGTGGAGCGCCCCGGGAACATGTCAGCCAGAGCTCGCAGCCGCGCGGCATCGTCGACCGGCAGCCGCACCGCATACTCCGCCGCCGTGCGCGGCGCCGCCGCGCTCTCTCGCCAGCCTTCGAGCAGCTTTTTGAAACTCACGAGTCGCTCCGCGTGGCCACGTTGGACGAGGGTATTTTAATGCAGTTTACGCACTTGACGCCCGAGCCGCGGCCCGGCGATACTCGGTCGCAAATGTCACGGCAGCCGCAGGCACTCTGCTTCAACGTATGGTGGTGGCGCACTTCCTGACGGAGAGTGGGCCCGGTCGCTGCTAGTTTCTCGACAGTCTCAAGTTCCCAAGCACCAGAACCCATCTCCGGTCACGCCGGGATGGGTTTTTCGCTTTTGGAGTGATGTTGAAACCGCCGTTCGACATTGCAGGTGATCTGGATACGCCGGTATCGGCTTTCATCAAGCTGGCCGCGTTCGCGCCGCGGTTCCTGCTCGAGAGCGTGGAGGGCGGCGAGCGCCTGGGCCGGTACTCGTTCATCGGCTTCGGCGACGGGCTGGAGGTCCGGCTCGATCGGGACGCCCTGTTCATCGGCGGTGAGCGCCGGCCGGCTCCGGCGGACGGCGCAGCGCTCCTTGCGGCGCTGCGCGAGGCATTGCGCAGAGCTCCCCAGCCCCGGCCTGACATCGCGGGCGTGCCGTTGGCGGGCGGCCTCGTCGGCTACGCGGCGTACGATGTGGTGCGGTCTTTCGAGCGAGTATCCGCTCCAACGCTCAGCGGAGTGCCGCTGCTGCACTATGTCGCGCCCTGCTCGCTGCTGGTGTTCGATCACCTTACGCGAGGAATAGCGTTGCTGCATGCGGGCTCCGAGCAGGAGCGTCGCTCCCTGCGCACCGAGATCATCAGCGCGCTGCGCGGGGCCTTGCCGGGCGCAGGCCGGCGTGTGGGACGCTACTCGCAGCCGACTGCGAGTTATGCGCGAGCCGACTACATGGAAGGTGTCAGGCGCGTGCAGGAATACATTGCAGCCGGCGATGTGTATCAGCTGGTGCTCTCGGCCCGATTCGAGGGCCGGCACGAGATCGAGCCCTTTCAGGCCTATCGGGCTCTCAGGCTGATCAATCCCTCGCCCTACATGTATTACTGCGCTCTGGGCGATGTGACGGTCGTGGGATCCTCGCCCGAGGCGCTCGTCAAACTCAAGGACGGTCACGCCCAGCTGCGGCCGATAGCCGGCACACGGCCGCGCTCGGACGAGTTGTCGACCGACCTGGCGCGAGAGGCGGAACTGCGCGCTGATCCGAAGGAGAATGCCGAGCATGTCATGCTGGTCGACCTGGCGCGTAATGACCTGGGACGCGTGGCGCGCCCAGGCAGCGTTCGGGTCGATCCCTATCGGGCCATCGAGCGCTACAGCCACGTCATGCACATCGTGAGCGGGGTGCACGGCCTGCTGGAAGACAGCCGCGATGCATTCGACCTGTTCGCCGCGGCCTTCCCCGCAGGCACACTCGTCGGTGCACCCAAGGTACGCGCGATGCAGATCATCGCTGAGCTGGAGCCGACCAATCGGGGCTTGTACGGCGGCACGGTTGGATACTTCGGGGCGCGCGGCGACATGGATCACGCGATTACCATCCGTACTCTGGTCTTCAACGCGGATCGGTACAGCTTTCAGGCTGGCGCGGGCATCGTGGCCGACAGCGTCCCCGAAACGGAATACGAGGAAGTGCTCGCCAAGAGCGCCGCGATGGGGCGCGCGCTGGAAATGACGTGCGATGCCAGCGCGGGCGGGGGTGGGCTGTGAAACCGCAGGTTCTGCTCATCGACAACTACGATTCCTTTACCTACAACCTCGTGCAGGCATTTCTGGTGCTGGGCGCAGATGTCGAAGTGCATCGCAATGATGCGATCACGCCCCAGCAGGCGCGTGATCTGTCTCCGAGCCATCTGTGCATCTCGCCCGGTCCAGGCACGCCGGCGGATGCCGGGGTGTCCATGGATATGATCCGTGCCTTTGCGGGCCGTATTCCGGTGCTGGGCGTCTGCCTGGGACATCAATCCATGGTGGAGGTGTTCGGCGGGAAAGTGGTGCGCGCCGGGCGGCTCATGCACGGCAAGACTTCGATCGTTCATCACGATGAGCGCACCGTGTTTGCAGGATTGCCCCAGGCGTGCGAGGTGGGGCGTTATCACTCGCTGATCGCCGAGCTTGAGTCCCTGCCGGGCGAGCTGGAAATCAGCGCACGCACGCTGGAGGGGGAGATCATGGGCGTGCGCCATCGCGAGCTCGTCCTGGAGGGTGTGCAGTTTCATCCGGAAAGCATCCTGACGCCGCAAGGCCCGCGCTTGCTGGAGAACTTCCTGCGCCTGACTGGCGGCCTGCGCCCGGACTTCGCCGCCCGCTGCCATGCGTGAGATGCTGGAAATCCTGCTGGATCGGCGCGACCTGGCCGAGTCGCAGGCCGAGGAGCTGCTCACGTGTCTGACCAGCGCCCAGTGTCCGCCACCCATGGCCGGTGCGATCCTCGCGGCCCTGAGTAGCAAGGGCGTCGTCGCCGATGAGGTTCGTGGATTCGCGCGTGGCATGCGGCGGCTCGCGCGGCGACCTCAGGTTCCGGCGGGCTTGCGTGCCATCGATGTGGTCGGCACCGGGGGGGATGCTTCCGGAAGTCTCAACATCTCCACCGGCACGGCGTTGCTGGCGGCGGCATGTGGTCTGCCCGTCCTGAAACATGGCAACCGCTCAGTATCGAGCCGTGCCGGCAGTGCGGATGTGCTGGAAGCACTCGGACTCGAGATTCCGCTCGACGAGCAGGCAGCCGGCGAGTGTCTGGCCGCGTGCAATTTCACCTTCCTGTTCGCCCCTCATTACCATCCGGCAATGAAGGCCGTGGCGCCCGTGAGGGCGGCCCTCGGGGTGCGGACCATATTCAACATCCTCGGGCCGCTGACCAACCCGGGCGAACCTCCCTTCCACCTGATCGGCGCCTACAGCCGCGAGGTAGCGCAGCTCATCGCACAAACGCTTGCCGGCATGGAGGTTGAGCGCAGCTTTGTCGTGCACGGCGCCCACGGCTGGGACGAGCCGACCCCCGCTGGGCCCTTCGAGCTGTTCGATGTCAGGCCGGGCCGGATCGTGGCCGAGGTGCGTGAGCCGCAGGACTATCGCCTGAGCAGGTGTACGGCCGAAGGTCTTGCCGGCGGCGATGCGCAGCACAACGCTCGCGCCTTGCGGGCGGTTCTCATGGGAGAGGATCGAGGACCGCACAGGGATTGCCTGTTGCTCGGCGCTGCACTCGCTCTCGAGGTCACGGGACAAGCTCGCACGCCGCACGAAGCGGTTGAGCGCGCCGTGGAAGCGATTGACAGCGGCGCATCGCGCCGCGTGCTCGAGAGTCTGGCGGCCTTTTCCGCAGCACGCGGCGCATCGCGGCCGACTGCGCTGCCGGTATGAGCGGCGACTCAGGGTTCCTGAAGCAGATGGCCGCGAGCAGCCGTGAGCGTGCGGCTCGGGCCCGGGCGCGTGTGACGGAGGCGGCGCTGCTCGAGCGGGCGTTGGCTTCAGGTCCAGCTCCAGCCTTGCGCGCGAGCCCGGAAGGATTCGATCTGATCGCGGAGCTCAAGCTGCGATCGCCTGCCGAAGGACAGCTCAGGCCGGTGAGTGAGGATGTTGGGGCGCGTGTCGAGGTGTACGCAGGGGCCGGCGCAGCCGCCGTCTCCATCCTGACAGAGCCGAGTCGCTTCGACGGCTCCATGGCGCACCTCGAGCTCGCGGCGCGTGCGCTGCGCCCGCTGCAGGTTCCGGCCATGCGTAAGGACTTTCTGGTCGATCCCTATCAGGTGATCGAAGCACGCGTCGCCGGGGCGGGCGGAGTGCTGGTCATCCTGAGGATGCTTCCCGTCGCGCAGATCCATTCCCTGATGGACTGCGCACGACAGCTCGGAATGTTCGTGCTGCTGGAGGCTTTTGACGAGCACGACATCGAGATCATGCATGACATCCTCCAATCTCATGCTGCGCACAGCGGCGCTGCCGGCACGCCGGCGCCGGTGCTCGCCGGGCTTAATTGCCGCGATCTATCCAGCCTGCAGATCGTGCCGGAGCGCCTCCTCGAGCTCGTCGATCTGCTGCCGGCGGGCGTGCCGCGGGTGGCCGAGAGCGGTGTGCGCAGCCCGGAAGATGCCCGCCGCGTGGCCGCCGCCGGTTACCGTTACATGTTGGTTGGCAGCGCCTTGATGCAGACCGATCCGCACGTTCTGGCGGAAGCATTGCTCAGTGCGGGCAGAGCCGCCATGGGCAGCTCATGACCTGGATCAAGATCTGCGGGATGACGACCCCAGCGGCGGTGGATACCGCGCTCGAGACCGGGGTCGATGCGATTGGATTCGTATTCGCGCCTTCGCCACGGCAATTGACGCCGCAGGCGGCAGCCGGCCTTGCCGGCCCCGCTCGGGGCCGCATTGCCTGCATCGCAGTGATGCGTCATCCCACTCAGGACAGCCTCGAGGAAATCCTGGAGCGCTTCCGGCCGGATGCGCTGCAGACCGACCTCGAGGATCTTCGCACCTTGCAGATCCCGCAACAGCTCGAGGTACTCCCGGTCATCCGCCTCTGGCAGGATGAGGGTCGGCAGCCCCGGGGGAGAGTGTTGTTCGAGGCTGCCGACAGCGGGGTGGGAATGCGCGCCGACTGGGACGGTGCGAGCCGGCTAGCGCGCCAAGTTGAACTCGTCCTGGCGGGCGGTTTGACCTCCGCGAACGTTGTTACGGCCATGACGGCGGTTCGCCCTTTTGGCGTGGACGTCTCCAGCGGCGTCGAGCGAGAGCGTGCCATCAAGGATCCGGCCGAGATCAGGCGTTTCGTCTCAGCGGTACGCGCGCACGATCAGGCCGGCTCGCCGCATGTAGAGGAGAAATCACGGTGATGACCCCAGCGATAGACGCCGAGCGGCTGCTCGCGGACTCCATGGCGGGCAAGTTTCCCGACGCGCGGGGGCGTTATGGCCCCTTCGGCGGTCGCTACGTGCCCGAGACCCTGATTCCTGCATTGGAGCGTCTGGAAGGCGGTATTGCAGAGCATTTGCACGCGCGCCTTTTCCAGAGCGAACTGCAGCATCAGCTGCGGACTTGGGTGGGACGACCCACGGCGCTGACCTTTGCGGCGCGATTGTCCGAGCGCTGGGGCGCGGAGGTGTGGCTGAAGCGCGAAGACCTTGCGCATACGGGGGCCCACAAGATCAACAACGCCATCGGACAGGCGCTGCTCGCGAAGCGGCTGGGCGCGAAGCGCATCGTTGCCGAAACCGGCGCGGGGCAGCATGGTGTCGCCAGTGCGGCCGCTTGCGCGCGACTCGGCTTGCCGTGCACGGTGTACATGGGCTCGGTCGACATGGAGAGGCAAGCCCCCAATGTCGGCAGAATGCGCCTGCTGGGTGCAATCGTAGTTGCGGTGACCACGGGCGATCGTACGCTGCGCGCCGCGATTGACGAGGCGCTGCGCGACTGGGTGAGCGATCCGCTCGACACCTACTATCTGATCGGCTCCGCCGTCGGCCCCCATCCCTATCCTTACCTTGTGCGGGAGCTGCAGGCGGTCATCGGCCGCGAGGCGCGAGCGCAGATGCTCGAAGAGACCGGAAGCCTGCCCGATGTAGTGATCGCATGCGTGGGGGGAGGCTCAAACTCGATAGGCGCCTTCCACGCGTTCGTGCCTGACCGCTCCGTCGCCATCATCGGCGTCGAGGCCGGCGGCCAGGGCCGCAGCTTGGGAAGCAATGCGGCCACTCTTTCCTATGGCAGCCCCGGTGTGCTGCAGGGCAGCTTCTCGATGCTGTTGCAGGACGAGAACGGTCAGATCCAGGAAACCCATTCGGTGTCCGCAGGCCTGGATTACCCTGGCGTCGGTCCGGAGCATGCGTTGCTGCTCGCAACGGGCCGCGCCGCCTATGAGACCGCCTCCGACGAAGAAGCCCTCGAGGCGGTCCGCGCCTGCAGCGAGTGCGAAGGGATCTTACCGGCTCTGGAAAGCGCGCACGCGCTGGTGGGCGCGAGGCGCTGGGCGCAACGCAATCCGGGCAGACGGATCCTCGTTTGCCTCTCGGGACGCGGTGACAAGGACATGTCCACCTTGCAGAGCACGTTGCTGGCCAACAAAGCAACGTCGGAGCAGCCGTAATGAAAGCGCGTGATGTCATCAGTCAGGCAATCCGGGCCGCCAGCGCCGGCGGTGAACCGGCTCTGGTTGCTTTCCTGACAGCCGGTTTTCCGAGCCGGGAGAGATTTCGCGAGCATCTGCACGCCGTGGCCGACGGGGCCGATGTCGTGGAAATCGGTGTTCCATTCAGCGACCCGATGGCCGACGGTGTCACGATTCAGCGCTCGAGCGAGGTCGCTCTCTCCCAAGGGGTGAGCTTGCGATGGATTTTGAAAGAGCTGGAGGCCATGCCTGCGGCCAGCGCCCCGTTGCTCCTGATGAGCTATCTCAATCCACTGCTCGCCTACGGGCTGGATGAGCTTGCGCAAGCCTCGGTACGGGCGCGGGTCTCGGGATTCATCGTGCCGGATCTCCCCTACGATGAGGGAGCTGAGCTGCGCCAGGCACTGGATGCTCACGGCATCGCAATGGTACAGATGGTAACACCCGTCACCCGGGCGCAGCGGATGCAGCAGCTTTGCGAGAGTAGCCAGGGCTTCGTGTACGCGGTGACGATGACCGGCACGACGGGGAAGAATGTGGCTGTGCCACCGGAAGTCATGGGTTATCTCGATCGGGTGCGCTCGCTCGCTCCAGTTCCGGTGTGCGCCGGCTTCGGTATTCGGACCCGGGAGCAGGTGCAGCGGCTGCGCGGCCATGTGGACGGCGTCGTGATCGGTTCGGCGCTGGTGGAAGTTCTGGAGCGTGAAGAGGCTCCAACGCAGTGGCTGCGCGCTCTGCGAGCCACCGCACCGGAGGCGCGGGAGACCGGGTGAGCGCAGATCACCGATCAGAGACGCAGTGGAAGCTGGCGGCACTGCTGGCGGTGCTGTCCATGGTGAGTCCTTTCTCGATCGATACTTTCTTCCCGTCTTTCCACACCATCGCGGCGCATTTCCATCTCAGTCGGTGGGCCGTTCAGCAGACACTCACCGTCTACATGCTGCCGCTTGCTGTGATGTCGCTCGTGCAGGGGCCGCTATCGGATGCGTTGGGACGCCGGCCCGTGATTCTCGCGGGGCTCGCAACCTACACGGCGGCCTCGATCGGCTGTACGCTCGCTCCAAACTTCGGCTCGCTGCTCGTGTTTCGTGCCCTGCAGGGCACGAGCGCGGGGGTGGGCGTGATCGTCGGCCGCGCGATCATTCGCGATCTGTACGAAGGCCCGCAGGCGCAGAAGCTGCTGAGCCTCGTCACGATGATCTTCGCGTTCGCACCGGCGGTGGCGCCGGTCATCGGCGGTTGGCTCCAGGTGTTGCTCGGATGGCGGGGCGTGTTCGGATTCATGGTCGCGATCGGTACGGCGCTCGCCCTGTCCGCCTTCGTTCTGTTGCCGGAAACTCACCCGCGGGAGTTGCGCCCCCGGCTGCATGTGGGCGAGCTGGCAACCACGGCGTGGGGCATTGTCCGCCACGGCGAGTTCCTGCTGCTGGCCACGGCGATGGGCGCTAACTTCGCCGCACTGATGAGCTTCATCGGCGCAGCGCCTGCGGTGGTGGAGGATCACTGGCATCTGGGGGAAACGCAGTTCGCGCATCTGTTCATCCCGGTGATCGGCGGCCTTCTGCTGGGGGGCTGGGTCTCGGGACGGCTGGCCGGCCGCGTGACCTACGCGGCGCAGTCCCGGCTGGGTTTTATCCTGGCTCTGAGCGGATCGGGCTTCATGACCATCCTGCAGGCTCTGCTCGGCGCGCCACCGATCCTGTTGCAGCAAATGGCCCTCTGCACGATTGCGCTCGGCGTGCAGATTGCCTCGCCGACTCTCAGTCTACGCATGCTCGATCTTTTCCCGCGGGCGCGCGGCTCAGCCGCCTCCGTGCAGTCCTGCGTCTCGATCGCCATCAGCGCGCTGGTGTTCGGATTGCTCTCGCCGCTGCTGAGCGGCTCGATGCTCACGCTCTCCGAGGGCTCCTTTTCTGCCGCTCTCTGCGCCTTCGCGCTCTGGAACCTGTCTCAGTTCCTGCTGGCAAGGCCGCCGCGACGTGACATGAAGCCATCCACTGGCGAGGCGAGTCCATGAGGATGCCGGAGAGGGCCGCATCATGAAGACGCTGCGCGTGAGTCGCCGTTTCTGCGGGCCCGCCGTCTCGGCCAACGGCGGTTACTTTGCGGGATTGGTTGCCGGGCTCGTGAGTCATACCCTCGCGGTACGTCTGCGGGTTCCGCCGCCGCTCGAAACCGAGCTCGAAGTCCTGGAGCGGGAGGGCGGCATCGTCGAGGTGCGCCATGGCGCGGAGCTGATCGGGGAGGGCCGTCCTTCCACGCTGACATTGGAGGTACCTGCGTGCCCCGGGTACCTGCTCGCGCTCGGCGCCTCGCGCAACTATCGTGGATTTGCCCATCACCGCTTTCCGGCGTGCTTTGTCTGCGGGACGCAACGCGAGCGGGGCGATGGATTGCGGATCTTCGCAGGTGCGGTTCCGGGCCGCGAGCTGGTGGCTGCACCCTGGGTGCCGGACAACTCCCTCGACCGCGGCGATGGCAAGGTCCGTCCGGAATTCATGTCCGCGGCGCTCGATTGTCCCGGCTACTACGCGGTGACTCCCGATGATCGCTCCATGTTGCTCGGCCAGTTCACCACCCATCTCGATCGGCTCGTGCACATCGGAGAGTCCTGCACGGTGATCGGCTGGCGCCTCGCCGCGGAAGGCCGCAAGCACGAAGCGGGGACGGCGTTGTTCGACGGCGACGGTGAGCTTTGCGGGCGTGCCCAGGCGCTGTGGATCGAGCCGCGCTAGTCTGATTGCTCGGGATCGCGCCATTGCGCTGCGCTGTCCTGCTGCGCGCAATCCCTGGGCGCACCTCCCTGTGCGCCCGCTCGGCGCGATGCACCTCGCCCATGTACTTGAGCGCTAGCGGTCGGCGAAGGCCGATCGGCGCAGTGCAGCCCTGCGCCTGCCACGGGCGAGCGCCAGCTCGATCAGACGGCCGACCAGCTCGGTCGGTTGAATGCCCGACAGCGCCCACAGCTTGGGATACATCGAGATCGCCGTGAATCCCGGGATCGTGTTGATCTCGTTGACGAGCAGCCGGCCGTCGCGCGTCAGAAAAAGATCCACGCGCGCCATGCCTTCGCACTCGAGCACTTCGAAGGTCTGCAGGGCGAGCGCCTGGGCGCGACTCAGCTCCCCGGCGCTGAGCCGGGCCGGCAGCTCGAGGCGAGCTCCATGCTCGTCGATGTACTTCGCCTCGTATGAGTAGAACCCGTCCGGGTGCTCGACGATGATCTCGCCGGCCACCGATACGGCGGGCGGGCTCCCTCCGAGCACTGCCAGCTCGATCTCGCGCCCACTGACCGCGGCTTCCACCAGAACCTTGGAATCGAACTCGAAGGCGTAACGGATCGCAGCCGGCAACGCGGTGGCGCTCGCGACTTTGCGGATCCCGACCGATGAGCCAGCGTTGGCGGGTTTGGTGAAAAGCGGGAAGCCCAGGACACCGAGTTCCTCGCAGACGCCCCTGGGGTCCGCATCGAATGAATCCCGACGCAGCGTGCGGAACTCGGCCACTGGAATGCCGGCGTCACGCAATAAACGCTTCATGACATCCTTGTCCATCCCGATCGCCGAACCCAGTATGCCCGCCCCGACATAAGGAATGCCGGCGACCTCGAGCAGACCCTGCATCGCGCCGTCCTCTCCCAAGGTCCCGTGTAGCACCGGGAAAACGACGTCGATCCTGCTTCCCGATCCGGCTACCCCCGCGGCCCTAAGCGCCGAGCTCATCGGCACCGGTGTGCCCTCTTCGATCCTGACCTGGCGCGGATCGTGGCCGCTCGCCAGAAGCTTCCGGGTGTCCTGCGCAAGCCAGCGGCCGGTCCTGTCGATGCCGATGAGTACGGGTTCGAATCGCGAGCCGTCGAGCGCGGCGAGCACGTGCCGCGCCGACAGGATCGAGATCTCATGTTCGGCGGATTGCCCGCCGAACAGGATGGCCACACGAATCCGCTCACCTTCGCTCACGTCCCGCTCCTCTTTGTTACCTGCCCAGCCTACTCAGGCTGCGACCGCGGTTCCGCGCGTCAGGTCTCACCCGCCTCAGGTCTCTTCCACCGGGTGCACGGGCTCGGATTTGGGCGGCCGCTCCATGGTGGCCGAGCGCCAGCCGCCGAATTTGTAGTAGAGGACCGCGAGCACGGCGGCGAGAGCCGACGAGATCGGAAAGCTCCACCAGATCGCATCCACGTGCAACCGGCCCAGCAGCAGGTCCGCGAGGGGCACGCGTACCAGCAGCAGCGAGACGGTCAAACAGATCAGCGGCGCCATGACCGCACCGGTTGCGCGCACCACGCCGAACAGGACCATGGAAATGCCGAAGAACACGAACCCGGGTGTGGCGATGCGATTCAGGTGGCTCGCGGCGAGCATGGCCCTTGAGTCTTCTACCAGAAAGAGCGAGAAAGCATGTCGATTGAGAACCTCGAGCACAAGAATGACGGAGCCGGTCAGCAGCACGCTGTAGAGCACACCGACACGGGCTATCGAGTTGACACGGTCCCACTTCTTCGCCCCGACATTCTGCGCCGCCATGGCCGAGACCCCCATGCCGACGGCGAAGGCGGGCATCTGGATGTAGTTCCACAGCTGCAGCGCCGCACCAAAGGCCGCGGTGGTGTCCACACCGAAACGATTGACGAGTGTGATCATCAACACGCCGCTGAGCGAGAGTACGAGCATCTGAGCACTCATCGGGATGCCTTTGCGGACGAGCGCACCAACGATCACCCAATCGATCCGTAGCAGCGCTGCTTCTGACTTGTGCAGCACGAGCAGGTGCCGGCGTCTGTAGAGGTGCACGATGAGGGCGGTCAAGCTGATCGCCTGCGCCATGAACGTCGCGAGCGCCGAGCCGGCGATGCCGAGCCGGGGCGCCGGCCCCAGCCCGAATATGAAGACCGGGTTGAGGGCGATGTCGATAGCCACCGACAGCAGCATGAAATAGAACGGCGTCTTGGAATCCCCGGCGCCACGCAGCACCGACATCACGAAGGCATACATGTACAGGCAAGGCAGGGCGAGGAAGATCACCCGCATGTAATCCACCGCGAGCTGCAGGGAGTCTCCCGGCGTCTTCATCGCAATCAGCAGGGGTCGGCATAGCATCAGCCCGGCGACTGCCATCGCGATCGAGATGGCCGCGAAGAATGTTGCGCTCGTGCCCACGACGCGCTTGGCATGCGCGATGTCGTTGGCCCCGATGGTCTGTCCGATGAGAATCGTCGCGGCGAGGGCGATACCGAACGCCGCACCGATCAGCAGGAACATGACCGTGTTCGCGTTCGAGGTGGCCGTGAGGGCCGCTTCGCCGAGAAAGCGGCCGACCCAGATCGAGTTGACCGAACCGTTCAGCGATTGCAGGACATTCGCATACAGGATCGGCAGCGAGAACTGCAGCAGCGCTCGACTGATCGAGCCCTCGGTCAGGGAGCGCGGGTTTTGCATGGGCGATGGCACGGAGCAGGTGCGCTAGAGTCGCGCGCCGGTGAGTCGCGGCGAACGGTCACGGCAGGCGTGAGGCTACCAGCAGCCACACGGTCCCGGCCAGCGTCAGGATCCATCCCGGCCAGTGACCGCCACGGCTCAGTGCAAGCCAGACGAGGCCGCCGAGGAGAATGGCCGCACCGATGGTGATGGCGTCGCGTCGCCGCCCGACATTGCGGATCCGGGTGTGCAGAGCGTCGAGCGCCTGCGATTCAACTTCCATGCGCAGCACGCCTCCTTGCGCGCGATGCGCGAATGCCTTCACGAGCGATGGCAGGACGCGCGCGGTCTCCATCAGCTCCGGCAGATCTCTGCGCAAGTTCTTCAGCAACTGACCGACGCTCATGCGCTCACGCATCCACTGGCGCAGGATCGGGCTCGCCGTCTTCCAGATATCCAGCTGCGGATACAGGTCGCGACCGAGACCTTCCACATTCAGCAGCGTCTTCTGCAGCAGGATGAGCTGAGGCTGCACCTGCATGTTGAAGCGCCGCGAGATCTCGAACAGCCGCAACAGGATCTGTCCGAAGGAGATATCCTGGAGCGGCCGGTCGAAGATGGGCTCGCATACCGTACGCACCGCGGATTCCATCTCATCGAGCCTCGAATCGGGTGGCACCCAGCCTGACTCCAGGTGCAGACGCGCGACACGCTGGTAGTCGCGGTCGAAGACCGCGAGAAAATTCTCGGCGAGGTAGTGCTGATCGCGCGGATCCAGCGTGCCGACGATGCCGAAGTCCACCGCTGCGTAGCGCGGTCTGCGCGGTTCGTCGACGATCACGAAGATGTTGCCCGGATGCATGTCGGCATGAAAGAAGTTGTGGCGGAAGACTTGCGTGAAGAAAATCTTCACCCCGTTTTCCGCCAGCTGGGCGATGTCGGTTCCCGCCGCGTACAGCCGCTCGCGATCGCTGATCTGGATGCCGCGGATGCGCTCCATGACCATCACGTTGACGCGACAATAGTCCCAGTAGATCTCGGGGACGTACAGCAGATCGGAGCCGAGAAAATTGCGCTTCAGCTGCGAGGCGTTGGCAGCCTCGCGCATCAGGTCGAGCTCGTCGAGGATCGTCTTTTCATACTCCGAGACGACCTCGAGAGGGCGCAGCCGGCGGCTTTCCGCCCAGTAGCGGTGCGCCAGTGCCGCGAGCGAATACAGAACCTCGAGATCCTGCTCGATCATCTCGCGCATGCCGGGGCGCAGTACCTTGACGACGACTTCGGTGCCGTCGGCCAGCTTCGCTGCGTGGACCTGCGCGATGGAGGCTGCCGCGAGTGGCTCCTCGTCGAATTCCGAGAAGGTTTCGGTGACCGGTCTGCCATGGGCGCGCTCGATGATCTGGCGCGCCACGTTGCCGGGAAACGGTGGGACGCGGTCCTGCAATCGCGCGAGCTCATCTGCGATGTCCGTCGGCAGCAGGTCGCGGCGCGTCGACACCGCCTGTCCGAACTTGACGAAGATCGGGCCGAGCTCCTGGAGGGCGAGCCTCAGCCGCTCGCCGCGCTCGGCGCGGCGCGAGCGCTGGAACCAGATTCCGGGCGAAAAATAGAAGAGGAACCGCAGCGGGCGGTACAGGTGTGTGGCCCGCACCAGGTCATCCAGGCCGTGCTTGAGCAGCACACGGTGAATCTGGATCAATCTGGCAAGCACGCGCAGCCGCATGCGCGGCACGCCGATACCCCCAGCGATCCCGACGGAAGTCACGAGTCGTGCTGTTCTGCGGAGCGGGTGCGGGGCCGCTGCTGCAATAGGTCGATTCGCGCGGCCAGCCGGTCTACGTCCTCACGCAGTGCATCAATGCCGCGCAGAAATTGATTGGCCTCACCGCGGGACACGAGATCGCCCTGCTCGTGCGCGAGGTACTCGGCGAAGTTGTCGGCCATGGTCGACGCGGCGTTCCGGCTCCAGTTCAGCGCTGCCCGCGCGAAGCGCCCGATCTGGTGGGCGGGAATGTCGCCCAGCAGCAGTGCGAGCTCCTCCTCCAGATCCGGCCGCAGCAGCTGTCCGAGCTCGCGGAATTTCCCGGCGACCTCGCTGTCGCCTTCGATCCGCGCCTGACCCCGCTGCAAGACGGCCTGCGGTGAGTCGCCGGCCAACGCGAGCAGACCGAGGGGCCCACCGCAGATACGCGCATCGGCCGGCCCCGCCGGGCGTGTGACGCTCAATGTTGCGCCCGTTGACTCCACCCGAACACTGAAAATATCCCGCAGCTCGACCGCCACGCTGCGGCCGGCGAGCTCGGCACACAGCTGCTGCGCTCTTGGAGAGCGGGGTAGGCCTCTGTTGAGCAAGTTCTGAAGCGTCTCCGCGAGCATCCGCTGCATCTTCAGCTCTTGTATCCGCGGTGGACCGCCACGATCCCGCCGGAAAGGTTGTGGTAGCGGCAGCCCTCGAGGCCGGCATCCCGCATCATCTGCAGCAGCGTCTCCTGCGGCGGATGCATGCGGATCGACTCTGCGAGATAGCGGTAGCTCGACTCGTCCCCGACGACCAGCTTGCCCAGCATCGGCAGCACGCGCATGCAGTACGCGTCGGAGAGCGGCTTCAGCCCCGGCATTACCGGGTGGGAGAACTCCAGCACCAGAAGCTGCCCGCCTGGCTTCAAGACACGCTGCATGGCGGCGAGGGCGGCATTCTTGTCCGTGACGTTGCGTAATCCGAAGCCGATGGTGACGCAGTCGAAACTGTGCGATGCGAAAGGCAGCCGTTCGGCATTCGCCTGAACATAGTGAAGATTTCCGGACCGTCCTGCGTCGATGAGGCGGTCGCGTCCCCGGGCGAGCATGCTGGCATTGATATCGCTGAGGACGACGATTCCGCGACTCCCGACCTGCTGTGCGAGTCCGGCCGCCAGATCCCCCGTGCCGCCAGCCAGATCCAGTGCTGACTGCCCCTCGCGCAGGTTGGCCAGCGTGAGGGTGAACCTCTTCCACAGCCGATGGATGCCACCGGACATGAGATCGTTCATCAGGTCATACCGGCTCGTCACCGAGTCGAAGACCCCGCGGACCCGGCGTGCTTTCTCCCGCCAGGGAATGCGCTCGAAGCCAAAATCAGTGAACGGGTCTGCCATGGGATTGCCGGAAGGGCCGGGAAGCCATTCTAAGCGGGGCGAGGGGGTCCGGTGGCCGCATCTCAGCTCCCGGTGGCTTGGGCGCGCCTCTGCAGATAGCGCTGCCAGAGCACGGCCTGGTTGCTGCCGAGCTCGTGAAGGTAGGTCCACGTGTAAAGCCCCGTGTCGTGACCGTCGTCGAACACGAGCTTCACGGCGTACTGGCCCACGGGCTCCACAGCCCGGATCCCGACCTGCTCCTTCCCCAGAACGAGCGTCTCCTGCCCCGGTCCGTGGCCCTTCACCTCAGCGGAAGGGGAGTGGACCCGCAGGAACTCGAACGGCAGCTCGAAGCGGCTGCCATCCTGGAAGCTCACTTCCAGCAGCCGCGAGCGGCTGCGGACCCGGATCTCGGTGGCGATGCGGTCAGCCATAGCCTGATCAGTATAGGGCCGCGCAACGGCCACGGTCGCGCATGCAGAAGCCCGACGCGATGTCAAGGCGGCGTTCCATTCGACAATTGGCCAATCCCACGGTGACATTCCGCCGCACGCCTCTATACTCCAAATCCTCTCTCTGATTGGAGGCTGCTCGCCGGCTGCGGCACTGAATGGAACCGACCGATACCTCGCATCCCGACTATTACCATCGAGTCGTGGATTGCCAGTGGGCCTGTCCGGCCCACACCGATGTCCCCGAGTACATTCGCCTGATCGCTCAGGGCCGATTCACCGACGCCTATATGGTGAATCGAGACTCCAATGTCTTTCCCGGGATTTTGGGGCGGGTCTGTGACCGGCCCTGCGAGCCTGCCTGCCGCCGGGCACGCGTCGAGAACAAGCCGGTGGCCATCTGTCGCCTCAAGCGTGTCGCCGCCGATCTACGCGAGGATGTGGCCGGGCTGCTACCGAAGATCCCCAAGGCCAAGAATGGCCGGCGGATCGCCTGCATTGGCGCCGGTTGTGCCTCCCTGACCGTGGCGAATGACCTCATGCCGCTCGGCTACCAGGTCACGATCTTCGAGCAGTTTGCCGAACCCGGCGGACTGATGCGGACCAACATTCCCTCGTTCCGCCTCCCTCATACCGTGCTCAACGAGGAGATCGCCATGATCACGGACATGGGGGTGGACCTGAAGCTCAATCATCCCATCTCCAGCATGCGCGAGCTGCTCGCGACCGGCGGCTTCGATGCCGTGTTCGTCGGCTCGGGTGCCCCCAAGGGCAAGGAGCTGAAGCTTCCCGGGCGGGCCGAGGGCGCGGCGCACATCCATATCGGGATCGCGTGGCTGGAGTCGGTTGCGTTCCAGCACATCGACAGGATCGGCGAGCGTGTCCTCATCATCGGTGTCGGCAACACGGCCATGGATTGCTGCCGCACGAGCCTCCGACTGGGCGCCCGGAGCGTCAAGGTGATGGCCCGCAAGCCGCGCGGATTCTTCAAGGCCTCGGCCTGGGAGCTCGAGGACGCAGAGGAAGAGAGCGTCGAGATCATTGTCAACCGCTCTCCGAAGGCTTTTGTGCTGGAGAATGGCCGGCTGACCGGCATGACATTCGACCGGATGGAGTACGAGCTGG
>Ga0070741_10007038_pt1 | contig 23651 bp, 25 predicted proteins | sample Coa_R1_4_FD_66440 | JGI IMG/M metagenome (GOLD analysis project Ga0070741, IMG submission 66440) | Surface soil microbial communities from Centralia Pennsylvania, which are recovering from an underground coalmine fire - Coalmine... | ecosystem: Environmental > Terrestrial > Soil > Unclassified ...
CGTAGGTCGGCAGCACCCGCTCCTTCTTGAAGCCCTCGCGGCCCGCCAGGGGCCGCTTGGCCATGAGGGTGCGGAAGATGTCCGCGGCGGTGGCGTCGGGGTTCTTGGGGTCGGCCCACAGGTGGCCGACGTGGTCCTCGATGAGCCCCTGGTCGCGGAGGATGCCGCGGTCCACCAGCGCCTGGGTGTACTCGTCGTGCAGCCGGCGGTAGGTCTGCGCGAACTCCCGCTGGTCGGCCGGCACGTCGTTGGGCCGGCCCTCCTCGATCGGGGTGAAGAAGGCGAGGAAGCGCTTCGTCCGCGTCTGCTGCGGCAGGGGCAGGTCCTTCTCGGCGGGCGCGGCCTCGGTGTGGACCTGGAAGTACTTCTCGCCCTTGTCGAGCGCCTTGGCGTCGCGGTCGGCGCGCTGGACGCGCTCGGCGTTGGTGTGCCGCAGGACGCCCCGGCCGACCTGCCCGGCCCGTTCCGGGGGCACCACCACGGACTGCGCCAGGGCCGCGGCGCCGGGCTGCCCGGCCGCCGGCACACTGCCTCCGGCGCCCCTGTGGAAGTACACGCCCTCCTCGACCTGCGAGACGTTCCCGGCGCCGACGCCGGCGGGCTCGTCGGCGCGGCCCGCCTCGGCCTCGGCGTGCTCACCCATGGCGCGGCCGGCCAGTTCGCGGTAGATGGCATCGCGGGACGGCTTCTCGCGCAGGGGTTGCGTGAGGAACTGGAAGATGCGGTCGGCCGCCTCGATGGGGTCCCGGCCGAAGGGCGCCTCGCCGTAATTCTGGTAGTGGGCGCCCTCGTAGCTCTGCCGGGCGTAGCGCTCGCCCAGCAAGTCCAGCCCCTTGACAGAGCCGCGGTCGAGGTGTGCCAGCTTGGAATAGTCCGACGGCCAGCGGAGCCCCGGGTTGAGCTTGGCCAGCTCGTCGCGCAGCTCCTTGTGGAGCCGCCGCTCCTGCTCCCACTGTTTCAACTCGAAGGCGTGCCGCTGGTCCGCCTCCTGCGCCACGCCCGCCCTGACGGCCGGCGGTGCTTTCTTGTGCAGCCAGGTCACCGGGTCGGTGATCTCCGGGCCCTCGGCGAACAGCGGGGCGCGCTCCCCGGCGGTCAGGCCGGCGGTTGCTCCTGCTCCCTGGAAATCGGCAGCGGCCGCGCCGGCGGGACGTTCGGCAGGGGCTTCAGGCCCAGCTGCTCCGCCTTGCGCTGCTCCTGCCGCTCCACGACGCGGGTGTTGAGCTGCTCCAGGTACGGCGCCACCCCGGCGACCTGCGCCACCGGGCGCGGCACCTTCGCCAGCACCGCGGCCAGCCGCTGCTTCCGCAGCGCGATGTCCGCCCTTGCGCTCCTGATCGAGTCGATCAAACCCCGCCCGGTACTCGGCCTCCCGCTCGTCGGAAAGTGTGCCACCGTTTTTCTCCTTCTCTCGGGTGTACTCGTCTGCCAGCGCCTCCATCTGCTTGTCGATCTCGTCCAGCCGCTGGTGCCGCCGGGCGACCTTGACCACGGCCTCCGGGTCGCCGTGCAGGCCGGCCGCCGCCGCCGCCGCGGCCGGCCGCCCCTCCTCCGCGTCGTTGAGCGCCCAGTCCTGGCGGATGCCGTCGATCACCTTGCGGACCGACACGTCGGCGCGGTCCTGGCCGCCGTACTTCCGGGCGAGCTTGTCCAGCCCCTTCTGGCTGACCTGCCGCGCAGACTCGCGGGTGCGCGTCCCGCCGCCGGCCTTGGCCATCTCCGGGTCGGCGCCGATGTCCTCCAGCGTGCGCCCGAGCAAGCCCTGCCTGATGACGTGCTGCTCCCGGTTGGTGAGCCCCGCCTCGTCGAAGGCGCGCTCCAGCAGGGCGCGGGCGCCGGCCTGGCGCTCCTCCCCCGTAGCCGCGTTGTCAAGCGCGTCGAGCGCCTGCCGCAGCGTGCCGCCGGACGGCGGCGTCCTGCCGGTCAGCGTGTAGGCGTGCTGGCGCAGCGCCTCCCGCATGTCGTCCGGCGTCAAGCCGGGGCGGTCGGGGTCGGCCTCGAAGTTGTACGTGTCGAGCAGCTTGTCCACGCCGCCGGCGAAGTCCCGGCGCCACAGCTGCTTCTTGACCTCCTTCTCGAAGCCGGCCAGGTCCTCGGGCGACTCGAAGACCCCCTGGCGCAAGAGCGCCTGCCGGCTGGCCTCCACCGGGTTGACGGGGGGCGCCTGCCCCGGCGCGGGAGGCGCCGCCGCGGCGGCCGCCTTCGCCGCGCCGTTGGGGGAGAGCCCCTGACGACGGGCGCGGTCGTAGGCCGCCTCCTGCGGGGTCGTGGGGACGGCCCCCGCCTGCCGGCGGGCCTCCATTGCCCGCAGCACCGCCGGGTCGGTCCAGCCGCCCGGCGGTGTCTGCGTGTAGCCGCCGTAGCCCAGGCGCGGGGCGGCCGGCGTCCACTGGCCTTCCACCTCGGGCGGCGGGGCCTGCGCCTGCGCCCGCGGCGCGGGCTGACCGCCTTGCTCGACGCCGCGCACCGGCACCGGCAGGCCCGCCTCGGGGCGCGGGGCCACGGGGTAGTTCTTGCCGACCAGGGCCTCGGGCCGCGGCGTCCACCCCTCGTGCTCGAAGGTCGGCTTGACCTCGGCGGCGATCCGCCGGGCGGCGTCGGGCAACTTCTCGCCGGCGCTGACCAGCGTGCCGGCCACCGCCTCGGCGCCCATCTGCCGCAGCGCCTTCTCCGTCCGGCCCGCGTCGCCGGAGAACAGGTCCCCCAGCGTGCCGTAGTCGGGCCGCAGCCCCGTCCGGCCCTCCACCAGTTCGGCCACGCGCGCCTGGGTGACGAAGCCGAGCGGGCCGTAGAAGCCCGCCTGCGAAAGCGGCCCCGCCGTTGCCAGCCCCGCCTTGCCCAGCAGCTGGCCGGTGCCGTGCATGGCCCCGACCTCGATCGCGCTCTCCGCCAGCGCCTTGCCCGCCTCGGAGAGCGGCTGCTTCTGCGGCCCGAACTGCGGCAGGCCCTCAGGGGTCGGCGCCACGTCCGGCGTCATCCGGGCGGCCAGCTTGCCCGGCGTCATGGCCAGGGCCTGCGCCGCCCCGGACGCCAGCTCCTTCGCCACCACGCCCTTGACCGCGGCCCGGCCGAGGCCGCCGGCGACGGCCATGTCCACGAGGAACCCCGGCATCCCGGCCAGCATGTCCGCGGTCTGGCGGCCGAAGCCCTTCCTGGCCTCCTCCTGCTGGCGGATGATGTACCGGGCCACGGTCTGCCGGTCCAGCGCGTCCTCGGTGCCGGCCTGGTAGTTGCGGCGGGCGCGCTCCAGGTCGCCCATCAGTGCCGCCTCGGTGATGACCGACAGCGGCCCGGACCTGGTGGCCCAATACTGCTGCGTCGCCCCCGAGACGGTCGTGCCGAACGTCTGCTTGAACCAGGAGCGGTTGTCGCCCTCCCACCACTCCTTGCGCTCCCGCTCGACCGCCCGCTGCAAGTCGCGCGCGCGCACCATGTCCGGGGCCTGCTGCCGGAACTGCGCGACGTATGCCTGGCGCTCGGCGTCGGGCAGCTCGGGCACCTCCTCGCGCAGGCGCTTGTCGAAGGCGTCCGCGCCGCCGCCGGGGTTGTCGTAGTTGATGCCCTCGTCGGCGAAGATGGGCGCGACCTTGCGCTGGCGGTCCTCGTAGGCCAGCCGGGCGTCGATCTCCTCGCGGGGCGGGTTGGCCCACGCGTTGATGTCCGGCGCCGCAGCAGGCGGCGCGGCCGTGGCGGTGCCGGCCCAGGAGTTGATGGCGTCGTAGCTGTCGGGCATGTTAGCCTCCGGGCCAGGGGAAAGTGCCAGGGCTGAACATCCGGTACGGCCCGGCCGGTTGCGTGCCGCGGTCGATGACCTGGGGCGGCGTGACTCCCACGTCCTTGTAGTCGGGCGCCTTGATGTTCGGGTCCTTCTGGGCCAGCTGCTTCAGGGCGTAGACGGCGGAGCGGCGCGCGTCGGGCGGCATGGTCATCAGGCCGCCGGGGTACGTCTTCAGGTGCCGCAGCAGGGACATCCCCGCCAGCTCGGTGTCGGGGTCCTTTTCGGCACGCGCCCGCCGCATCATGTCGGTCACGTGCGCCGCCAGCGGGACGGCCGGGGCCTGCGCCGCGGGGGGCGGTCCCTGCGGGACGTTCTGCTGCAACCACTGCCGCTGCTGGTCGGGGGCCATGCGGTCCAGGTTCGCCTCGAAGTCGCGCATGCGCTGGTCGGCCGGCCCCGGGCCCTGCTGCGGCGAGGGGGCGCCGCCGTGCATGGCCTGCCAGTGCTCCCGGTCCTTGCGCGCCAGGACCTCGGCGTGCTGGTCAATGAACCACTCCGGCACGGGGGTCTTGGCGCCCGTGTGGCCCTCGGCGTCCTTCTCGGGCGGGGTGCGCGCCTCCCACTCCTTGATGGCCTGGGCGCGGTAGTGCGCCAGCGGCTGCGCCTTGAACTCCTGCTCCCTGGCCGCGGCCGCCTTCGCCTCCGGGACGAAGTGCGGCCTGCCCTGCGGGTCCAGGATGTAATGGACCATGCGGCCGTCGGGGAGCTGCGCCGACTGCAACCCCGCGGGCGCGCCGGGCTGGCGCTGGGCGTTCGACGGGGCGAAGTGCGTCATCTTGCCGTCGGGCTGGAGGATGAACCCGTTGCCCGTCTGCGGGTCGATGTGAACGCGCTGTGCCACCAGCTGCTGCGCGGTCGGCTGCTGCTGCTGGACCTGGCGCGGCGGCCCCACCGCCTCGCGCGAGCGCTGGTGCAGCGCCATCGCCTGGCGGAAGGTGTCCTGGTCGATGTTGCCCTGGGCGTACTCCTGCATCAGCTGCTGCTGGGCGCCCTCGATCTTGGTCAGCGCCTGCCGCTGCTGCGGGCTGAATTCGGCCTGCTGCTGGGGCATCAGGCCCAGGTTCGCGGCCATCTTGCCGCCCTCGGGCGTGTGCATCACCAGCTGCCCGATCTGGTGCAGCCCCTGCTGGAGTACCTTCTGCAAGGCCGGCGACGCCTGCCCGGTGCGGTGATCCCACATCATGGGATTCGCCGCGGCGTGCTGCATCAAGTCCCGGATGTAGTTGACCCGGCTGTGGATCGCCATTTGCAGCGGGTCGCCCGGCTGGCCGGCGACGTGCCCGGGATACATGGCCTGCTGGAACGCGGGGTCGTAGGGGTCCAGCGTGTTGACGCGCCGGAAGTCCTGGCCGTTGTAGAAGTCGATGACGCCGCGCCCCGGCCCGCCCGGCGGCGGCAGCGTGGCGGTCGGCTGCGGCGTGCCGTTGCTCGACGGCGCGGGGTACGGGCCGCCGAAGTCCTCCGGGTAGCCCTGGCGGGCCTCTTCCACCGGCCGCGGGTCGCGGGGCATCGTCGGCTCACGCTCGTCGCGCGCGTCGGGGGCGCCCAGCTGCTCGGGGTACAGCTCCGAGGAGTCAACGTAGTCCTCGGGGTGTTCAGGATCGTAGTCCTCGGCCATATCGTCACCTTCTGGTTGGTCGCCTCGGTCATCCCGCGCCCAGCGCCGCGTCGGCCTGGCGCACCGCCTCGGTCGCAAGCCGCAGCTCCTCCTCGGCCAACGTGAGCCTGCGCACGGCGGTGCCGTACTGCACGCACAGGTCCCAGAACTCCCTGCCCTCGTCCGGCCCGCGGTGCCACAGCTCCTCGCGGCCGAGGTGCTTCCACGACGCCACGACGCCCGCCAGCTCGACGGCGGCGATGCGCAACAGGTGCTGGGCCTGGTCGGCGCCGGCGGCGTCGCCCCTGGCCCGCGCCCCGGCGAGCGTGATCTGAGCGTCCACGCACCGCAGCCAGGCGGGCAGGGACGCGCTGCGGAAGTCGTGGTCCAGCATCTCAGCCAACGCGCTCATCAAGTCGCTCCTCCTTCGTGGCCTCGGCCGCGGCGGGCAAGGGCGGCAGCTTCGGGGTCACGTCGCGGACGCTCAGGGCCTTGAGACGCCAGGCCCTCAAACTCGCTTTCAAGAATCCGCGAAGCCGGGCCACGGGCCCCACGTCCGAGTCCAGCGCCTCCAACACCACCTCGTAGCGCCGCTTGGGCGTGTGTCGCTCAGCCATCGTCGTCGTCCTCGTCTGCGGCCGCCCTCGTGCCGAGCGGCCGGTTGGGGTCGTTGCCGGGGCGGCAGATGGTCTTGTCGCCGGACAGCGGGTAGTCGAACAGCGCACGCCAGGCGCCGTCTTCGGTGTCCGCCTCGGCGACCTTCGCCCAGCGCTCCCCGCCGAAGCGCCGGAACCAGAAGGACCAGCGCGCCGCGGTCGCCGTGGTCGTGCTCATGCGGCCACCCCGGCGGCCTGTCGGTCGCTGCGCGAGGGCGGGTCGGTCGCCAGGATCACGATGGTGCCGTGCAGGTTCGAGCTGAGCGCCCCGGCCCACGCCTTCGCCAGCGTCTCGCCGAGGGCCACGGGGCGGGACACCCCGTCGTCGCCCTCGACCACGGCCATGTACCAGCTGCCGGCCGGCGGGCTGGTCGGGTAGGCGTCCTCGAGGTCCACCGCCGGCGTCGGGTCACCCCGCCGTCGCAAGAGGCGGGCGAAGGTGCCGCACCTATCGCAGTTCATCACCGGCCGGCTCCTGCCGTCCACGTCCAGCCGCATCTCGCAGCCGTGGCAGCAGGGGCATTGCAACCCGGCCACAGTCATCGTCGTCACGTCGCACGTTCTTTTCTCCCCACCTGCGCTGGTCCGCGCTGGTCCGCGGACCGATTAGTGCATCCCCTTGGCCGCCTTCGCGTTTCGCCGCGGCTCGGCGGGGCGGGTGAACCTGGGTGAACCCGTTTCCATAACTTTTCTGTTGCGCGCCCGCGCGGGCGCTTAATGGGAAAAGGTTCACCCTGCTTCACCCTGTACACCCGTACCCTCGCCCGTGGCCAGGGCCAGCCCGTGCCAGAAGCACCCGTTCTTGGTCCTCTTGCTCTCGAACCGCTTGGCCCGCAGCCGGTCGTTGAACTCCGGCTGCGTGGTGAACTTGTCGCCGGACCAGTGGCCGTAGGCCTCGTACAGCGACGACACCTTCACCCGCGCCTCGGCCTGCACGATGCAGCACTCGGCCAGGAACTTTTGCAGCACGTCCTGCTCGGCCTGGTACTCCTCCGTCGCCTGGCGCACCTCCTCGGGCTCGCCCAGGCCGTTCTTCAGCCAGTCGAGGCAGCCCCGCACGGCCCAGGCCAGGATGCCCGGCAGCTCGGCCTTCAGCTTCTCCCCCAGGTTCCTGTCCTTCTCGGCCTCCGGGATCGTCTGAGTCCACGGCACCAGCTTGATGCGCCGCCAGACGGCGTGGTCGGTGCCGCGCACGACCGGCTTGTGGTTGGCGCAGAGGATGATCTTGTGCGTGGGCGGGAACTCGAAGAAGTCCTGCCGCATCCGCCGGGCGCGCACCTTGTCCCCGCCGGTCAGCTGCTTCATCAGCGCCTCGGCCAGGCGCTTGCCCTCCTCCGTCTCGATGGTGGCGACCAGTCGCTTGCCGAACAGGTCCGCCCGCTCCGTGGGGTGGGTGTCGTGCTTCTTCGCCATGAGCAGGTCGGCCACCGCCTGCATCGCGTAGTCGCCCAGCGCGGCGAGGAGGATCAGGAGGAAGGTGCTCTTGCCGTTGGCCCCCGGCCCGTAGAACAGCCAAAGCAGCTGCTCCGACACGTCGCCCGTCAGGCCGTAGCCGACGACGCGCTGCAGGTAGCCGAGCAGGCCCTTCTTGCCGTCCATCCAGCGGTCCAGGGACCGCTCCCAGAGGGGGCACCGGGCCGCGGGGTCGTAGTTGACCGGGCAGAGCTTGGTAATCAGGTCCTCGCGCCGGTGCGGCCGCAGCTGGCCGGTGCGCAGGTCGATGGTGCCGTTGAGGACGTTGAGCAGGTAGGGGTCGGTGTCCAGGTCGCCGGGCAGGACGGGGACGCCGGGCTCCGACTGCGCCAGCTCCAGGCACGAGGCGATGCGCTTGGCCTCCTCCCATTTGAGCGCGTGCTTCAGCGTGGCGGTCAGCGCGGCCAGCTGGCGCTTGCGCTCCTCGTCGTCGCCCACGTCCCCGAGCTGGCGGATCGCGTCGGCCGTGTGGCGGTACAGGTCGGCCTGGCTGCGCTTGACGCAGCGGACGGCCTCGGCCGTCGTGTCCTCGGCCCAGCGGGCGCCGTCCCAGACGAGCCACCGCCGCGCCGGGTGGCAGTAGCGCAGGTCCGCCCCGTGCTGGCGGATCACGCGCCTGGCGTTCCCGAGGTCGGTCAGGTGCTCACTTTCCCCGGCCGACCCGACCGGCGGCGCCCCGGCCGACTGACCGTTGTTGCCCCCGCCCTGCCGCTGCCAGCCCGGCCCCCGGCCCTCCGGCCTGGGCGCGGCCGACACGCGGCGGCGCGGTTCCCCGTACCCCTGCTCGGCCAGCGCCCTCGCCGCCGCGCCGAAGTCGCCGCCGTGGTTGAGCAGCGCGTACACGGCGAACTTGCCGTGGACCGAGCAGCTGCGGCCGCCCTCGGGCCCGGGGAACGGGTGCGCGTTCGAGCTGAAGACCGCGAGCAGGGCGCGGCCGGACTTGCTGGTGCAGTACCCGGTGGTCGCGCTCCAGCCCACTTCGTCCTTGCCGGGGCGCTTCCAGTAGGTCACCGCGCCCCGCCTGTGGACGGCGGCCCACCCGTGCGGCTCAAGGATGTCCGGCCAGTCGGGGCCGCGCTGGTCGTAGTCGTCTCCGGGGGACAGGCCGGTGCCGCGGGGGGGCGCGGGCCGGGCCGTCTCCGGCGGCGCGCTGCGGTCGAACGACCGGGCCGCCCGGATGAGGACTTCGCGCTCCTCGACGCCGATGGCCTGCACCCGCTCCAGCGGCGGGCCGCTGTAGTGCGCGTACGGCCGGCCGCTCTGGTGGACCTTGCCCGGCGAGCCCGGCGCGATCGCGTAGCCGCCCTCCCCGCGCGTCTCGATCAGGCAGCGCTCGTCGGGGGCGGCGGCCGGGTCCATCGCCAGCTTGGTGTTGCCCGGGACCTGCACGTCGGGGCAGCGGTAGCGGACGTGATACCCCTTCGGGGTCTTGGCGACGGACAGCCGGTCCACGAGGCCCGGCGCCTCCGCCTCGACCAGCTCGCGCCAGGCGACAAAGATGGTGTCGGCCTGGGCGTCGAAGTCGATGGTTTCCAGCCCGCCGCTGGCCGCGCCGCCGATCACGCCGATGCCGGGCGGGTTGGCGCCCTTGAACCACTGCTCGACGGCCGCGCGGGCGGGCGGCTCGGCCTTCATCGGGTCCCAGGTCGGGTGGTACAGCCCGTCGGCGCCGCGGACGCGGGGCAGGCTGCGGGTGTCGGGCCGCTTGCTGCCGTCGCAGGCGACCGGCAGGAGGGACAGCCCGTGGTCGAGGTAGGCCAGCGCCTGGCGCAGAACGGCGTCGGCGTGCCCGTTGGCGGGGCTACCGGACTTGACAGACGGTCGCGGGTCAGCCATCGTGAACCTGCACCTTTTAAGCCCGGTAGTCTTCCATGCTGGCGGAGGCTACCGGGCTTCTCCACTCACCCCCCGGTCCCGACCAGCCGCAGGCGCTTCGCGCGCTGGGCCTCGCGCTCCAGCTGGGCGCGCGCACGCTCCACGTCGCGCGCCGCCGCCGTGCTGCGGCGCACCGCATCGAGGAATTCCTGCATGGCGCTGGTGACGCGCCGGTCGGTCTGTTGGGGCTCGCTCATGGCCCCTGAAACTAACACGGCACCCCGGCCGGGAAGTTGACGGGAAGTAGGACCGGCCCTAAGTCCTTGGTGCCAAACGATCTTTTTTTCGGTTTGTCCAGTAGCCGGGAGGTAGGGGGCTACTTCCCGGCCTGCCGGCGCCCCGCGACGGTCCTGTTCTTCTCCTCGGCCTGGAGGTAGATGGCGGCCAGCCCCTCGGCGTCCTGCCCCGCGCCGGTCACGCGACCGATCACCGCCGCCAGCACGTCGCCCACGTGGACCAGGAGCCGCTGCTTGCTCGGCTTCTTGTGGCGGACCAGCCCCCCGTCCACCAGGCGGCGCAGCTCCTTGTCGGTGGTCAGCAGCCCCAGCGCCGCCAGCTGGTCAACCACCTTCTGGGCCGGCTGGTAGTTCCTCGGGTCGTCGGCCGCGTCGTGCGGTGCCGCGTCGCCAGACGCGATAGCGTCGAGGCGCGCCCGCACGTCCGCCACCGCCTGCTCGAAGGCCGTGCCCTCGCCCTCCAGCTGCCGCAGCCGGAACTGTACGAACCGGGCCGCCGCGCGCCGCATCTGGGCGAGCTGCTCGTGCTGGCCCTGGGTCAGGTGCCGCGGCAGGTCGTTGTGCAGCCGGGGCAGCAGCCCGAAGACGGCACGCAGCGTTGCCCGCTCCGCCTGGGGACCGGCGCCGGGAGGCACGGCCTGCGCCTGCTGCTCCAGCTCGTAGGCGCGGTCCGCGCACCCGTTCGCTCGCAGCCACCGCGTGAGATCCCAGAGCGCGGCGGTCCACCCGCCGGCAGTGGCGTACTCAATGCCTTCGAGTTCTTCGTGCCGAGGAAGCTTGGGTGCGGACATGGGTGGTTCCTGGTTGGCGCCCGGCGAGCGGTGGCGGGAACCACCGCGCCACCGCTCGCTGCGGGGCCGCTTTGGAAGCGTCGGGGATCAGCCGACACCCACAGTCTACCCGGAAGCTGCACGAAACTTCAGCGCCGGCGGCAGGGTTTTCCACGCCTTCGCCGAGCCCGCCGGCCGCACAAGTGGGGAGGTTCGTAGCGGCGCCACGCGCGGCGCGTCCCAGACGGGCGCCAACGCCCGGGAGGGCGCCCCGTTCGGAACTGAGCTGTGAAAGGGCGAGGGGGTGGTTCTTCGCCGCGACGACTCCCATATGTACAAACTTTGTACATATGCTCCCGGTGGAGTCCCATATGTGCCACGGTGGCACATATGCCCCCGGAGGACTCTTCTACTTCCAGCTGTGGAAGCTCTCCGGCTGCCATGTGGGGACGGCCTCGCCGGGGGCGACGGGGCTGAACGCCGGCGACTCAAGGGTCAGGGTGTAGCGCGCGTTGGCCAGCGAGCGGGTGACCGCCGGGCCGTCCACCACCTTGAACGTCTGCGGGAGGGCTTGCACCCACGAGACGGCGCTGTTGTTCATGAACTCGGCGTACTGCCGGGGGGTGAGCGACAGGTTCCGAAGGCGGCGCGGCGCCTCGGCCGGCGACGGGTCAGACGGACTCACGGGGGCGGGTGGTGCCGGGGCCGTGGCGCCGACGTTATCCCTCTGCGGGTTCGCCAGCTCCTCCAGCTCGTCCACCAGCACGGCCAGGCGGTCGGGGTGGTCTCGCCCCAGCTTCAGTAGCGCGGCCGCCAGCGGCGTCGGCGCCACGGCGCCCTCTTCCCCCAGATGCCGGAGTACCCATTTCATTGCGCGGCGGCCGGGCGGAGATGACCTCGCGCCCTTGGGCCGCCCACGCCGCCGCGTCGCCACCATGTCTGCCACTGCCATCTGGACCCGCCCTCCGGCCCCACCGCCATTTATACCCCGTTTCTCCCCTTTATCGTCTCCACGCCCCCACCCGATGTCAACGTGCGTCGGTGCCGCCCCGTGACTCTCTGCCCTGGCCTCGTGCTATACCACCGCTACGCGCCTGTTACTTGTGCCGGGAATTTGGCTCCGCCTGCTGGCGGCCGGCAGGCCGCAAACCCCTCACCCGCCGCCGGTTAGCGCCAAGCCGCCGCTCCCGCACGCCCCGGCAGGCGCAGAAATCGCGCCGCGGCACGCAGCGAGAGCCCCGCGGTATCCCCGCGCCTCTCCCGTGGGGAACGGGAAACGGGGCTTTAGTCATGGAAATGCACGGGCGGGGTCCAGAAGGCGGGCGCCTCGGCGGCGGCGGCCTGCTCGCGGCGGCGGACGATGTTGCTGGCGTCGATGGTGCGGCCGTCTTTGCCGGTGCGCACCTGCGATTTCATCGCACCTGGGACCTCGGGTCGCATGGACCGGACCATGAACTCGCTGACGCCAAGGTGATCGGCCACTTGTGCAATGCACAAGTGGCTTCAGCCTGCCGTCCGGGCCGGTGCGGGTCACTTCCCGCGTTTCGATCTTCGGAAATTCCGAAGATAGTCGGTCCCTGGCTGCGGCGACCGTCTTGTGGTCGGCATCTCATAACCGTTATGAGATAGCTCGCCTGCCGACCTTCATGTTCGCCATCCGCCCCACGACAACCACCTCTTGCTGGTAGCTCGACCCCAAGCTCAGCAGTTCCATGCTATCCCCCTCGCTACCCCCTGCATTTTTTCTACCTCCCCTATCCGCGAGTCGGTGCGCCGGGGGTTAAGCCCACCCCCCGCGGGGCCGGGGTGCCGGGGGGTCTGGCTCAAATTCTGGACCCGGTAAGGAGGTAAGCCGGTCCGGCTTGACGGCGTGCCTTGGGTGCGGCGGGCCGGGCGACTGACAGCTGGGTGTCAGTGACGGACCTGCCGGGGAGATGAGGAGGGTGGAACGGTGAACGACTCACGGCTGATCGAGGGGCTGAACGGCACGGCCAGACGGCCGGGCAAGGGCAGGGCGAGGGCCGAGGGCAAGCCCCGGCGCCGGCCGCTGATGACGGCCGGCCGCTTCAAGGCCGGGCTGACCTTGGCAATGGGCTGCGGCATCCCGCTGGGGTCGCTGGCCCTGTCCACGGTGGCCGGGACGCTGGCCCGGTCGGGTCACTACGTCCTGGCCGGCAGCGCGGCGGGCCTGACGGGCTGCGTGCTGGCGGTGTCGCTCAGTCACTTGGCCTGGGCGGTGCGCGACATCACCTCGTCGCCGCGCTGGGCGAGCTGGGCACTGGCCGTGGCCTTTGACCTGGCCCTCATCCTGGGCGAGTCGGTCCACGTCTACGCGACCGACGCCGACCTGGGCGGGCTGGTGACGGCGGTGATGGTGGCGGTGTGCGGGCTGTCGATGGTGCTCAACTGCTGGGCGTTCTTCCGGCACCCGGCGGCGAAGTGATCGGCGAGACAAGGCCGGCCGCGGGGTAGTGTCCCGCGGCCGGCCACAACCTGGGAGGGCTTACCCATGCTGTGCGAAGAGATGGTACGCGGGGCGGCCGAGGAGGGCAACGGCAGGGCGCTGGCGCGGCAGTACAACTCGCGATTCGGGCGCCTGTCCCCGCAAGAGCGGCGGGTGGTGCGGCAGCGGTTGCTGGGCCGCTCCTACGCGGACATCGCCACCGACGAGCTGCTGCGCAAGCCCGACGGCAGGCCCATCAGCAGGGCGCGGGTCCATCAGCTCGAAATCCGCGCCATGCGCGAGCTGGCCGGTCGGTTCGGCCGCGTCGTGACGGTCGCGTCCGTGGTGGCGCTCCAGCGCCTCGACCGCGCCCTCGACCTGCGGGAGCGTGCCCAGCTGGTGACGAACGCCGAGCTGCGCCACGACCCGGCGCAGGTGAGGGCGCGCCGGCCGGCGCCGCGCGACCGGATCGAGGAGGGGCTTGAGGCCCTGGCTACCCGCCTGATCGAGCAGGCCGAGCGGGGCGGGCTGTCGCCCTGGCAGATGACGCGGTACGCGGCCGAGGCCGAGCGCCTGGCCGCGGGCTTCTGACCACCACCACCGGGCCGCAGTTCGCCCACTGCGGCCCTTCGGAGGGCTTCACCGATGGCAGCACGCAAGAGGGAATCGGCCCGCAAGGACGTGTCCTGTGCGCTCTGCGGCAAGGCGCTGGAGCTGTGGGACGCGACAACCGCCCTCGACGGCCGCACGGTCTGCGCGTCGGGCTGCATGGGCGGCTTCCTGGGCGGGCTGCCGGCCGAGGAGCGCGGGCCGCAGATGCCCGAGCGCCCCGACGACCCGCCGCCCTGGGCGGACGGGCGCAACTACGGGTCCGGCAGCTGGTACGAGGACGGCGACTACGGCGGGGCGGTGGACGGCCTGGGCAACGTGTCCAGCGACGCCGACCCCGGACTCTGATTCATCCAACCGGCCGGGCGCCGTCGAGGCGCCCGGCCCTTACCTGGGAGAACAAGACCAATGGCACTCACCAAGGGGCAGCGGGTCACTCTGTTGACCATCAGCGAGAGCATGGCGCTCACGCAGCGGCACGAGCTGGAGGTACGCGCGGTGACCGACCCGCAGGCGGTCGGCTACCAGGGCCGCAAGCGGCGCGTGGCCGTGGTGCGCCAGCGGGGCAAGCGCCGGGACGTGTACCTGGACCTGGGGGCCGACGACATCCTGCTGGACGGCTGGGGCCTGCCGTTCCAGACCGACATGGAGGCCGGCGGGGTGTTCTCGGGGAACGCGGCTTACAACCTCGTCGGCGAGCCCGAGGCCATCCGCGCCTGCATCGAGGGGCGGGCGGTGCTGCCGGTCAGCGACGCGGCCAGGGCGAAGATTCTGGTAGCGCGGGGCCAGCGCACCACCTGCGACGACTCCGGCCTGGAGCTGCTGTACCCGGACATCGACACGCACCACGCGGTTGTCAACCGCTTCAAGGCGGCGCGGGCGGGCTGACCAGACCACGACCAGCGACGGCACGGGCCGGTGTTCCCGAGAGGGGCACCGGCCCGTGCCGTTTGCGCCCCGGATGCTCTCCGGGGCTAATTCTGCCCTGCGGTTGCCGGCACTGCTAACCGACGTTACCGGCGAAGGCGTGAAAAAAGGACCACCAAGTTGACTCGACCGAAAAAGCAACCTAGAGTCGATATGTTGAAATCTCGCTCCGCATGCTCTGCGTGCCTCGCGCTTTCCGCGGGTTCGGCCCAGGCGCCTTACCGTGTCTACCTCTGACACCGCCTGACTGAGCGAGTCGGCTTACTCTGGCAGCCCTGCGTGGGCGGCGGCGCTCACCGTCCGGGCATTGCCGCGCCGCATCGGCGCGTTGACCCGGTCGGCGGCGTGGGCATGCTGCTTATCAGACCCAAACGGGCGGGGCATTGGAGTCCCCCGCGTTGTTGCGCTGCCGCCGGTTTGCCCGCGGAGCCGGCGTTTCGTTACTCTCGTGGACGGCTTGACAGCGCCGCCAGGCGGGGTGCCTGGGGCGAGCGGCAGGAGCCGGGGTTCAAACCCATGTTCGTGTTCATCGACGAGTCGGGGGACTGCGGCGTCGTAAAGGAGCGCGTTTCGGCGCCTCAGTTCACCCTGGCGGCGGTGCACTTCGGGACCGCCGCCGGAGTCGAATCTTGCGCGGAGGCAATCAGGCGCCTGCGGCGGGAGTTGGGCCTCGACGAGCGACACGAGTTCCACTTCAAGGGCGCGGCCCCCGCACGGCGCCGCTCCTTCCTTTCGGCGGTCGCGCGGCAGGATTTCCGCTACGTGGCCGTGACTCTTCACAAGGAAGGGCTGGACAGCAAGCGCTGGCGGGACAAGGAATTCTTCTACGGGCAGGTCGGCGGCCGGCTCGTCGCGCTCTTGGAGCCGCTCATCGTGGCCCCCACGAGCGGAGCGCGGCGCGCTCCGCCCTGCAAGCCGACAATGGACCACAACGACGATCCCGTATACGTCGAGGCAATCCGGCAGCAGTTCAAGAAGCGCAACGGGCCTGACGGTCGCCCCTTGTTCGCCAAGGTGCGGACGAGTCGGTCGGACGCCTCGGACGCGCTCCAGTTGGCGGACATGATTTGCGGGGCCATCGTCCGCGCTTACCGGGGCGAGGATACCTACCGCGATCTCGTGCAAGAACGCGAAGCGGATTGGGACGTGTGGCGGGGATAAAAAACTGGGGGGCGGCCAGGTGGCCGCCCCCATGATCTCGAACGACGACTCGCCGCCTGTCCAGTCTGAAAAAGCGGCGGGAACCGCCACCTTGTCGGGAGCCGGCCAATTGCTTGTTCCCTCAGCCGGTTTTACGGCTGCCGGTCCCTATTTCAGCCCAAGCCCTGCTAGAGGCAGTGGCATCGAGCGCCGCCCTCGGGCGCTAGATAATATATCGTCTGCATATACGCTAGTCAACAATGAAAAACCCCCCACATTCAGCATGACTTGTCGTAAGCGGCTGCATCTCAGGTAGTTAGCCCCATTCCACGCACGCGCGGTCCTTCTCAACCCGCTCGAAGAGTTTACCTGGGGCGCCAACTCGGCCCCGGCTCAACAAGGACGCAAAGGCGGACCCGGCCGGGCCGCCGGCGCGACCCGGGGCCGCGGAAAACCCGACGAAGGCCCCCCGCCGGAGCCGACTTGTACGACGTACAGGTCCCGTCGTCCCCGTGTCCGCGAGAGACCTCCCATGCACCCGCCTGCCAGCGCAGCGGAAGAAAGAATTCCTTCCCCATGTCCACTCCAGCCCCCACCGGCGTCATCCCCGCCGAGGACAAGGCCGCGATCGCCTGGATGATCGACGTGATCGCCCTCGTCAGGCCGTACCACGCGCCCGGGTCCCCGTTCTACCAGGAGCTGCCGCACCTGGCCCACTGGTGCAACACCACCAACAAGCGCTACCGCGACACCCTGCTGGCGCTGTACGCCCCCGTGCGGCCGCTCTCACCGCCCGCCCGCCCGGACGCCCCGCCCTGCCGAGTCATCTGCCCGTGGGCGGACCGGCATCCCAGAGCCGACCCGGGGGCCGCCTGACTCGCACAACCGGCACCGTCGCACCGAGAAGGCAGCCCGCCGCCCAGCCGGCCCGCCCCAGTCACCGCACGGGCGTACAGGTCTGCCCAGGAAACCGGCCCGCCCCGCCGCGAACGGCACCACGGACGGCCCGCGGGCCGCCTGAGCCCTCGGGCTCGTCCTGCGCAATCCTGGACGCGGGAAAGGCCAAGCCGCCCTGGCGCCGGCGCAACCGTCACCAGCGGACAGTCGGCACAGTCGGCGCGGGCCGCACGTAGAAGGGAACCCCTCCCCGGCCGGCCCGGCGGAAGTCGCGCCGGGTTGCACCGTGCCGAGGAGGGGGAAGGGATGTCACTGCTGCCGGCGAGGCAAGCCCTTCAGCAACCACCCCCGGCCGGCGCACGGGCCGCACTTGCCGGCCGAGGTGCGCCCTTCGCCGTGGCAGGCGCGGCAGACCGCCGCGGTTTGGGTCAGGGCCAGCTGGGACAACAGCTCGTCGAGCGCGGCGCGGCAGCAGAGCGCCCCGCCCCCCTCGACCTCGCGGCGCGGCAGCGGCCAGAGGCCGAGCCCTGCGGCCGACGCCGCCGCGCGGTCCAGGGCCAGGGCGAACGCCTGGCCCAGACACAGCGCCTCGCGGAACAGCGGCACCGCGTCGAACACGGGCCACAGCGCCTGGGGGGCGGCGACACTGCGGGGCCGGCCGTTGTGCTTCGGGCCGCCGGCGGGCAGGCGGCGTGCGGGCTGCCGCTTGCCGTCCCGGCCGATCACGACGCCGCCGGGCGGGACAACGGGCATCCCAAGCGCGACGGCCCTGCGCAGGTCCAGAGTCACCTGCCGGTGGCAGACCCCGACCTCCTCGGCGATCTGCCGGGTGGACCGGCCCTGCCGGCGCAGCTCGGCGACGCGCCGCACGCGCTCCCCGGCGGGGTGTTCAGCCTCGGCGGTGCCGTTGGCGGTCAGGGTGTCGGCCGTCGCAGTGTCGAGCATGGTGGTGTCCTCCTGGGTCGGGCGATCCGGTGGGGGCAGAAGGTAAACGACGGCGGCGGCGCAGGGAAGCAATTTCCGACCCACTTTGTCAGGCTGACTTGTCAGGCTCACGGCAGTACAGGCGCCCGGACGTAGCGCTGCGCCACGCGCTTCACCAGGCCGTCCCGCCGCATCGAGGCGAGCACCTTGCGGAAGTGGCTGTTCCACGTCCGGTGTATCTGACGCGCGATCGTGCGCGACGCCAGCGGCCCCCGCCCGAGGGCGTCCCAGATCAGCTTTCTCAGGCCCCGGAGCTGCGACGGGACCAGCGGCGGGGGCAAGGGGCTGGTGATGACCACCGCGGCGTCGGCCGGGGCGACGATGATGGTGAGCCGCGTCCTGTCGTCGGCCCCCACAAGCTGCCTCGCCAGGGCCAGCAGCGCGGCCCTGGTGTCGCCGTTGGACTCGGGCATGGCGGTCAACCTCCGGGGCGAGGGACGATACCCGGCGCCGCCCCCGTCATGAGAGCGGCGCCGGGCGGCCCTCCGTGGCCTTCACTCCTGCCGGCAGGCCGCGCCGGCGCACGTCGTGGGGCGCCGGCGCCTCCGTCATCGGGTCAGGCGGCCGCGGGCACGGCCTCGACGGCGATCACCCGGCCGTCGCCGTGGCGGACCAGGACCACGCGCTGGCCCTGCCACACAACGGCGTCCTCGTCGGGCGACTGGATGTCCGCGAGCAGGTCGAGCACGCGGGCCAACTCGAACTCGGACAGGATCGTCACATCGCGGATGGTGGCGGTGTACAGCACGGGGGTTGCCTCCTGTGGGACGTGAGGGCGGGGCGCTGGGCTCGCCCCGCCGTGCGGCCGGGACATCAAGCCGCGGATTCCACGGCCGCCAGCGGCAGGCAGTCCTCGGTCGTCCAGGCCGCGGCGCTGGCCGGGCAGCAGGGGCAGGGGATGTAGTCGGCCGGGCCGCCCGAGTAGGGGTTGGGGAGCCAACCGCAGTCATCGCAGAGCGGGCAGGGCGGGTTGACGTTTGCGGGCGCGCGGGAAGTGGGTAGACTTGGCACCGGAGACTCCTCTTACCAGGGGTTTCCCAGGGGGAGGGCGTCTGATACACGCGCCTCCCCCACTTCACTTGTATCTTAATCACTACTCATTGACTAGTCAACAGTCATTCCCTAGAATTATTCCACCCAGGCGCGGACAGGAGCCCCTCCCGTGGCGAAACGGCGCGAGACGTTTGCGAGCCGACTGACCGAACTCCGCAAGGCGGCCGGCATCACGAAGTACAGGCTGGCGCAGATCAGCGGCCTGAGCAAGCAGGCCCTCACGCGCTTGGAGAAGGGGCAGGGCGAACCGACGTGGGAGACGGTGCAGCTGCTCGCGAAGGCGCTGGGCGTCTCCTGCGAGGCGTTCATGACCGGCGACGTACAGCCACCGCCGCCGCCGCCGGTGAAGCGGCCGGGGCCGAAGAAGAAGGGCGTCGAAAAGGATTAACCCGCCCTGCCAAGGCGGAATTCAGGACACGGGCCAGGCGAATAAGCGCCTGGCCCTATTCTGCTGCGCTTGACGAATGGGCTAAACCAGCTACAATGCCTGGGCGTTCTATTCGGATTGGACAATTCGGGGAAAGCCGGGTATCCTTAACGGGAGGCCAAGACATGCAGACCGCGGAAACCCTGACGATGGCAAGGAAGTTGATACCCTACAGCCGGTTTTCCGGCAAGCGCCAGGAGGCTGGCGAGTCCCAGAGCCGCCAGGACCGCTACGCCGAGGCGGCCGCCCGCGAGGAGAAAGTCGAGATCGATTGGACCCTCTCCCTCAAGGACAAGGGCATCAGCGGCTTCCGGGGCAAGAACTGGAAGCGCGGCGACCTCGGCAAGTTCCTCGACCTCGTAGACGCCGGCGTGATCCCCAAGGGGTCCATCCTCTGCATCGAGCAGGTCAACCGCCTGTCTCGCATGCCCTGGATGGACCAGGTGCAGCTCTGGCGGGAAATCCTTCAGCGGGGCATCACCATCCGCACGTGCGTGCCGCCGGCCCGCTACACCGCCAAGAACATCAACGACCTGACGACCGGCTGCCCCGTCGTCATCTACATGATGCTGGCCAACCTGGAGAGCGAGCAGAAATCGCGCTGGTCCTTCGACGCCTTCGACGCCGCCAAGGCGCGCGTCCGCCAGGCCAGCGGCCAGGGCCAGAACGTGCCGCACGGCCTGGCCGTCCCCGACTGGATCGAGCGTGTCATCGTCCCGCACCCCAAGAACCCCGACCGCCACCTGACCACCGGCTACCGCCTCAACGAGCACCGCGCCGCCCTCCTCCGCTGGATGCACGAGCGGACGCAGGAGGGCTGGGGGGTCATGCGCCTCCGCAGGGCCCTCGTGGAGCGCGGCGAGCCGGCTTGGGGGCGGTCGGGCCGGTGGAACGTCGTGACAATCGCCAGCTACCTCACCGAGCGCACGGCCGTGGGCGAGTACCAGCCGACGCGCCTCAACGCCGAGGGGGTGCGGGTGCCCGACGGCCCGCCGGTCCCCAACCACTACCCCGTAGCTATCACGGAGGAGTGCTGGCAAAAGACTCAGAGGGCGCGGGCCGGCCGGCGAGGGCGCGGCGGCCGCGTTAGCGAGAACGCTAACAACCTCTTCACCTACCTCGTGCACGACGCCAGGGATGGCCGGCCGCTCCATACCGTCTGGTGGACGGCCGGGCCTACCCGGCGGCAGTACCTCTCGACCCACGAACGCCTATGGCGGCTCCCCTACCGGGACTTCGAGCGCGCGATGCTGACCCTCCTCGCCAAGCTCAAGGCGTCGGACGTGGACGGCCGACACCAGGCCGACGCCCTGACGGCCCGCGTCGAGGCGATACAGGACCAGCGCTCCGCCCTCGGTATCGAGTTGGACGCCCTTAACCGGCAGCTCGACGAGTTGCCCCCGTCCCGCTGGCCCAGGCGCGCCGTGGCCCAACAGGCGGAGTTAGAAGAGGCGGTCGCGGCCAAAGACGAGGAACTGAGGCAGGCCAAGGAGGCAGCCGCCACGTCCACACGCACCGAGGCGCTGATAGACCTCCGCAACTCGCTGAAGGCGCTCGATCAGGCCCGCCAAGAGGGGCGCCACAAGGACGAGCAGGCTATCCGCCACCGCATCAAGGGGCGGGTGCCGTTCCTCGTCGAATCGATCTGGGTGCGGATGGAGGCGCACACCAAGCAGAGTCGCTATGCCCACGTGCGCGTCTACCTGCACGGCGGTGAGCAGCGCCCCTTCGTGCTGACGTTCGGCGCCCCGAAGCTACCGCCCCTGAACCTCCGTGATGCTGACTTCCGGGGCGGCGAAGAACGCGGGCACGCACTCCGGCCCCAGCGCGCGGCAAAGGCGCTCGCAGTCTGACCAGGGGTCCGCCAGGGGCGGCGCGGTGAACTGCCGCGCCGCCCGCCAGTTGTCCACCCACTTCTCGCCGTCCCAGAATCCTTCCGGCGACAGCACCACAAAGCAGTCGCCAGCTTCGGACATGGTGCCTCTCTCTTCGCAGGTGTGCGTCAAGCATGCCCCATCGCGCGCCCCCGTGTGAGCCACACGGGCCGGCGGCCGGTCGAAATGTCCCTCGGCCGGGCGGAGCGCTTCGTACCGGCGCCACTTCCCGGGAGGGCGGCACTCCCGCGCCCGGCGCCCCAGGCCGCAAAGCGCTTGACACCGGCCCCTCTTGTGGGCGAAGATCGCGGACACCCGGCCGCGGCGAAAGGAGCGGTGCGTCATGCCTCCCGACCAGCAACCCACCCTCGGCGAGCCGGCCGTGCATCCCCCGCAGCCGCCGAAGAAGCCCTGGTGGCGTAAGCCGCTCGCACGCGCAGCCTTCGGTTGGTTCATGCTGGGCGGGTGGCTCTTGTTCCTCTTCCCGGTGGACTTCGCCAACGACCGCATCCGGTGGTCGGGCGTTGTCGTCCTGGTCGTCGCACTCCTGTCCGTGGCCTGGTACGCCTTCTGGGTCAACCTGATGCTGGACGTTAACGACCCCGACAACGGCAGGCCGCCGGAGTTCTAACGGCCGGCCTTCACGTCCTCGCGCCGCTTCTTTTCCAGCGGCGACGGCAGGTAGCGCCGCCGCTCCTCCTCCTCCAGCAGCTGCTTGTCGGTGAGCGTGATCCGGTGCGGCGCCGGCGTGATGCCCGCGAAGCCCTGGAGCTGCCGGCCCAGGCCGGCGCCCTTTTTGCGCTGGTCGAAGTACGACGAGACGGAGATCGGCTCGAACGCCTTGAGGACGTGCAGCGCGTCGTCCTTGGCCTGCCGCTGCCACGGGTCGGCCGGGTTGTCGATGGCGGCCTGCCGCCAGTCCTGGTTGTCGAGGATTTCGGCCACGAGGCGGACGGCCGGGCTGACCTTGCCCTTGGTCATGTGCCACAGGTTGCGCGGCACCTGCACCGGCGACTGCCCGGCGCGGTCAGTCACCGAGGCCAGGTCCTTCATGTAGCCGGGCAGCGACACCCGCGCCGCCGTGCCGTCGGGGTTCCTCTGCCCCGTCTTGGGGAACCACAGGTCCTTCGTCTCCTCCGGCCCCTTGCCCGTGGCCAGCAGCTGGTACAGCGCCCCGTAGAGGCCGGTGCCGACCATCGTGGCGACGAGGAAGCCCGTGCGCCGGCTGATGCCCTCGCCCTTGGCCAGCCCCGCCCACTGCGACGGCCGGAAGGCGTCCGCCGCCCCGCCGCCCAGCCCGCGCACGTCGCCGAGGTTCCAGCCGAACGACAGGAACGCCGTCTGGAGGATGTCCTTGACCTGGCGGTTCAGGAACAGGTTGTCGTAGGTGAGAAGGCCGAAGCGGTCGTCCATCTGGTCGAAAATCTTCCGGCCGATCTCCCGCCGCGTGTTCAGGTCGGCGCCGGGGTTCTTCATCATCTCGTAGCGCATGGCGTCGGTGGCCACGCCGACCTTGATGAGCGGCACCAGGTAGTCCATGATCGGCTTCGACGCCAGCTGGTTCAGCGCCGGGAGCGCCCGCAGCAGCGCCTCGGGCACCTTGCCGTACCGGCCGGCCCCGATCTGCCGCAGCGCCTTCTGGAACTGCTCCAGCTGCGAGCCCATGTAGTCGTGGCCGCCGCGGGCCCGGCCGCCCATCTCCTTGAGCCACTCGACGTGCTGTTGCACCTCCGGGGACTGCGAGCCGGGCAGGTCCCACTCGGCGCGGACCTTCAGGCCCCGCCGGACCGCCTGGACGGCCGCCAGGCCGGGGACCACGGCCTCCGGGCCCTTGCGCAGCGCCTCGGCGAAGTCGCCCCGCGAGAGCATCCCCATCGCCTCGGCCATCGCCGAGAACTGCGCGTTGAGGACCGTGGCGGTGGCGTGGTAGCCCGACCAGCCCAGGAGGAACTGCGACATCTGGTTGCCCAGCCCGCGGAAGGCGCGGTACGCGGTCCCCTTCGCGCCGGCGGCGCTGGCCAGGCCGGGGCTCATGTGCCTTTCGAACAGCTGGGCCACCTCGCCGGGCATGTAGTAGTGCCCGGTCAGCATCGGCCCCGCCAGGCGCATGGCCTGCTCGCGCTCCCCCAGCTCCAGGGACGGCTTGATGTCCCGCAGGTCGCGCAGCCTGGGCTCGCTGGTCAGCAGCGTCTCCAGCACGGCGCGGGCACCGGGCGCCACCTGCTTGAGCAGCTCGGGGGCGTGGACGTAGGCGGCGACCAGGTTGGCGATGCGCTCCGGGGCCGAGCGCAGGTACGCCTGGTGCGACGCCGACACCTGACCCGACGCCCGCAGGTCGGCCAGGTCCGTCAGCTCCTGCCGCAAGGCCGGCGTGTTGAGCGCCCGCCGCAGCTGCGGGAACTGGCGGTCAACTTGGTGGCCGATCTCGTGGGCCAGCACTTCCTCGGGGGTGCCGACCTTGGTGGTGATCTCGCCCGGCGCCGCCATGCCGGCCGCCCGGCCCAGGCCCGACGTGACCCGCTTCAGGTTGACGCCCAGGCGGACCTGCGCGAACTGCTCCAGCGCCTCCATTTGCTTCTTGTCGAAATACTCACGGACGTTGACCGTCGGCGGGGCCAGGACGCGCCACAGCCGGTCCGGGATGGTGCGCCAGCCGGGGGGCGCCTTGCCGCCCAGGGGGACGTACCGCGCCAGCCCCTCGGCCCTGGTGCGGTCGAAGGCGTCGTGGCCGAAGATCGACTTGCCGTAGGAGTCGAACTCCATCTTCGCCAGTGTCATCGGGTTCCACGACCGCGGCACCAGCCCGGCGTTGATGCCGTCCTCGTAGGTCGGCAGCACCCGCTCCTTCTTGAAGCCCTCGCGGCCCGCCAGGGGCCGCTTGGCCATGAGGGTGCGGAAGATGTCCGCGGCGG
>Ga0070741_10007039_pt1 | contig 23649 bp, 20 predicted proteins | sample Coa_R1_4_FD_66440 | JGI IMG/M metagenome (GOLD analysis project Ga0070741, IMG submission 66440) | Surface soil microbial communities from Centralia Pennsylvania, which are recovering from an underground coalmine fire - Coalmine... | ecosystem: Environmental > Terrestrial > Soil > Unclassified ...
TCCGACGCCGTGGTTCTACGATGCCATTCTCAAGCAGACGCAGAACCGGCCGGTGGAGGCGCTGCAGGATCTGCAGCAGTCGATCGCGCGCAATGACAATCGCGCGGTGTATCGGTCGAGGCTGGCGTTGGATGAGGATGCGGCGGAGCGAAGCGTCGGGCTCGCCCGAATATACAATGAAGTTGGCCTAACGAGACGAGCAGCCGTCGAAGCTGCTTATTCGTTGGGTGTCGATCCCGCCTCTTATGCTGCCCATCGATTCCTGGCAGATGCTTACGTTAACTTGCCGCGTCGTGAGATCTCAAGGAAGAGCGAGCTTCTTCAAGCTCAGCTCCTGCAGCCCTTCGGGGTCCAGCCCGTTCAACCTCGGCTGACGATTGCGGAGTTTGATTTGGCAGCAGTACTAGGTTCTCCCAGAGTGGGGCCTTATGAGTACTCAGGGCTTTTCGATCGTGATCGTCTCGACCTTTACGCTAACGGGCTGATAGGTAACCGAGATACTTTCGCGGACGAAGTAATCGGTGTAGCACGTGGCTCACCAGCATCAGCGAGTGTCGGCCAGTTCCATTATCAAACGAGAGGATTCAGACCGAACAACGATAGTGCGCACGATGCACTCCAGGCGCTCCTACAGGTCGCACCCGGTTCAGTATTGGGTTTGCAGGCCGAGGCAGTCCACCGGGAAAGTAGATTAGGCGACACGGTTCTGAACTTCGATCTCGATTCCTTCGATCGCACGCAACGTCGACAATTCGTTGAGGACTCCGTTCGCCTAGGTAGTCGAGTCGAGCTGTGCGACCGCTGTACGTTGCTGGTATCAGCAGCCCACGTCGAACGCAACGAGAAGCAGAAGTTCGCTTCGCCCAGTGTTGCGGTTGACACTGGCGTAGACATAGGAGGTAATCAAGGCGAGCTTCAATACCTAGCCGTTAGCGATAAGTTCGCAGCGATCCTCGGCATTGCTTCGTCGTGGATAACAAGGAAAAGCAAGACCAGCTTGGACTTTACGGAAAGCAGCGGTAGTCGCTGTCCTCAACTTTCTGAACCTTGCGATACGTCGTCCGACACTCATGAGGAACAGAAGAACGGTTACGTGTACTTGAATCAATTGCTATTGCACAAGGTGCTGCTAACACTCGGTGCTGCCTATGATGATCTCAAGCAGTCTGGCTTGCGGGTAAGCGATTGGAGCCACAAGCTTGGCGCTCAGATCCGTCCAACCCCAGATCTGAATCTGCGTGTAGCTTCATTCCGCACCGTTAAGCGGCCATTGCTGCTTGAGCAGACGCTAGAGCCTACTCAAGTCGCTGGGTTCAACCAATTCTTCGATGACGCAAACGGCAGTATCTCGACAACTAATGGTGCCGGGTTTGATTTCCTAGTGTCGCGCAGGGTTGCATTTGGAGCCCAATGGTCGAATCGTCGCTTGCAGTTCCCGATTGAGTTGCAATCGGGGACATCGTTCGAAAAGCATCGCGAGGAGTCGGCGAGCGGGTATCTGCATTGGGAGCCAACTCGAGAGTGGGTAATCCATGCCGAGCCTGTCCTCACCACATTCAGAAGACATGTGGAGGTCCTAGACGACAGCCCAACGCGATTGAAAACACTGATAGCACCCCTATCACTGGAGCATTTCGCACCAAACGGCATTACGATCGCCTTGACAGCTTGGTTCGTAACTCAAAGAGTGGATCGATTGCCATCGTCGTCGCTGCCATCTGGCACCACCGATTTCGCGCTATTTGACGCCGCCCTTTGGTACTACCTTCCTGCACGGCGTGGCGCTGTAGGAATTGAGGGTCGGAATCTTTTCAATAGTGCTTTTAAGTACCAAGACGAGAGCTTTCGAACATCGCACCAAACCGCGACTGCTCCGTTTTGTCCGTGCCGTCAGCTGATGTTGAGGCTGGCTCTGAAGTTCTGATTATGTTGCTTCGATGAAATAGCAGAGTTGATAACCAACCAAGAGGAGGCAAGCGTGAGGTCAATTGCGAAGTTACTTATCCATAGCCTTATTGGCATAACCTGCCTAATTACAGATGTCCTCGCCGAAGAGGTGTACGTGCAGGAGCTCGATGTTACTTCGACATCCAACATCATGGATGCGCTGAAACTTAAATCAGGCGAGATCAAGGCAATCTTGGTCGTAGATTCAACGGGAAACGTTCACGCACTAGCACCATACAAACAAATGATGTCCTGGGTCCAGTTCCCGCTAGCAGTGACTCACATCGAAAACGCGCCCGACGTCATCACAATCATCCCTTACCGAGTCAACCCTGTCCGTGTATTGATTTGTTGGTGGGAAGCGGGCAACAAGAGGTGTATCTAGGAGCAAGCGAGCGCTCGCGGTGCGTACCTTGCCGAGTCGCGAGGAGCTATTCGCGTACTTTCCAAATTGCGGCGGCGTGAACCGGTCATTTACAAGAGCCACTTACTGCCAGGAAGGCAGGTTTGTGGTGGACCGTCCGTGCGGCGGAGGCATTCGGTTCAGCCGCTGTCGCCCCGGGTCCAGGGTCTTGCTACAGTAGCGCGTCGATCAGGGTCACACTCAACTTGCGCAACTGCTCGCGCACCGCACCCCAATCCTGCCACCGCTTATCCAACCGCTTGTAGCTGGATAAGTCGGTCTCGTCCAAGTCGTAAGGGGGGGGTTGCGCCAGCTGGCGCGCCAGCTGCAAGGCGATCGAGACGTCGCGCTGCGCCTCGGGACGGTAGACATCCCGATAGCATTCGTCCAACTCGGCCAACGCCTTCGCTGCCACCGGCACTCCTGCTGCCACTGACAACGCCGCCAAATCGAGGTAATCACGCGTGGCATTACGGGTCACTGCAAGCCAACCCTTAATGCGCAGAATTTCTGGTAGCGTCGGCACGCGCAGCTTATGCCCCCGTACAAAGAGTTCGGTGGTTTCCAGCGGACGGCTGCGGCGCAGTTGCCGCAGGCCCGTCTCCACACCTTTGAATCGGCCGAGGATAAGTACGGGAGCGTTGAGCCGAGCGGTCGTCCAGTCGGGGTCCTGCTCGAGTGCCACGACGAGCTCTTCAAAGCGCTCACGCAAATCGGTCAAGACGAAATCGGCATCGAGCGACACGCGATGACCCGCGTAAAGCGCGGTCACCGTCCCGCCAACGAGAACGGCGTCAGGATGTTTAACGCCGAACTCGGCAGCGACTTCGATCAGTCGTTCCCAACGCTCGTCGTCGGCTGTCGGCTGCGCCATGCTTCGAGACACGCGCGGATAAGTTCAGGATAGCCATAGACATCGCTCGCCTCGGCGGCACGTAAAGCTGCCTCTGCAGCAGGGCCGTAAGGATCGTCCCGGAGCGCGCGAAACAGAGTGCGCAAATCCGACGCGCCACCGCGCTCGAGAATGGAGGCGATGGCGGCCGTCGAGAAACCCGTGGTGTCGAGGTGGCGGTGTTGCATCGGGTTATTATGTCACGCGAGCTACACTTCGGTTCGTTCGGGGATGCGGGAAAGAGAGGGGTGTTCCCCACTCGCATGTGCGTCATTTCGAGCACTGCGATTGCGTGCCGAAAATCACGAGGAAACTATCATTCCAAAACCCTAAGCAATCTGGCGTGCTGATGACCGTTAGGCACCGCTACCGCTTCGCCTCGAACACCCGCCTCAACTCTTCCCCAATCTCCTCGATCGCCCGCTTCCCCGCCTCGATCGCTCCCGCCATCGTCACGAATCCATGAATCACCCCGGGGTAGCACGTGTACTCCACCTGCACTCCGGAGCTTCGTAGTCGATTGGCATACGCCTCGCCATCGTCGACGAGCGGATCGTGGCTCGCGGTGATGACCAGCGCCGGCGGCAGCCGAGACAACTCGGCCGCATGCAGGGGCGAAGCGCGCCAATCTCTTGCATCTTCGGATGAGCGGAGATAGAGATCGCTGAAGAACCGCATGCGCTCCGCGGTGAGCATGTAGCCGGTCGCGAAGCGCCGGTACGAGTCGGACTGCATGGTGAGATCAGTGACCGGGTAGAGCAACACCTGTAATGCAAGCGAAGGTCCGCCCCGATCGCGGAACTCGATCGTCGCCGCCGCCACCACATTCCCACCTGCGCTGTCCCCACCTGCTGCGATGCGAGTGGGATCGATGCCCAGATGCGCAGCGTTCGCCTCGACATAGCGCAGCACCGCGACGGCGTCATCGAAGGCCGCCGGGAACTTGTGCTCGGGTGCGAGGCGGTAATCGACTGCGATGACCACGCAGTCGGCTTGCCGGCACAAGGAGCGGCACAGTCGATCGTGACTGTCGAGATTGCCGAACACCCAGCCGCCGCCGTGGAAGTAGACCAGGGCGGGCAGGGCATTGGCGGTGACCAGCCCGGTCGGGTGGTAGATGCGAACCGGCACTTTGCCCGCGGTCGTGTCGAAGACGCTGTTCTCCACCAGGCCCACCTGCTCCTCGGGTGGCAGAAAGCCGGCGCGCGCTTGCATGAATTGCTTACGCGCTTCTTCGATTGGGATCGTGTCGGGCGCGGGGAGAGTCATGCGCGCGAGCGCATCGAGCACGGCTTGGGCTTGCGGGTCGAGGTTCATGGCGGTGGGAGCGGTTTGTCGAGTCTTCTGGTTGCTAGTTTAGCCAACGCCAGTAGGAGCTGGCGCATTTTGACTGCGGACAATTGCTACCCTCGCCGAAACGAGCCTGATGGCGTCGATCCACCCTGCTCGATCTGTGACTCGAGCTGCTTCCTCAAGCAGCTGCGTGTTGCTAAGATGTGTACGAACAGTAGAAGAGGTACACATTATGCGGACGAATATAGAGATCGACGATAAGCTCATGAAGGAGGCTCTGCGCGCTACCGGGGCAAAGACAAAGCGTGAGGCAGTCGAATTAGGATTGCGGACATTGATCGAGCTTCGCCGGCAGGAGCAGGCTCGACGGCTGCGCGGAAAGATCAACTGGGTGGGCGATCTCGACGCTATGAGGACGGACGAGTGATTCTTGTTGATACGAGCGTGTGGATCGACTACTTTGGAGGAGCTGAAACGCCGGAGGTGAAGCTGCTTGACGGAATGTTCGGCCGTACCCGACTGGCCATCGGTGACTTGATCCTCGCCGAGGTGCTGCAAGGCATTACCGATGACCGGCAATTTGATCTAGTTCGCAAGACGCTCGACACCTTCACGCAGATCGATCTTGGTGGACACGAAATTGCGGTGAAGGCGGCAAAGAACTTCCGAGTTCTTCGTGCGTTGGGGGTCACGGTGCGAAAGACGATAGACTCGATCATCGCGACCCGATGCCTTGAAGATGGATTGACTCTCCTCCACTCCGATCGTGATTTCGCACCGTTTGCAGCTCACCTTGGTCTTAAGGTGGCGTATTCGGGAATCTAACTGCAGAGCTACTCCCCCAACCCCAACAACGTCGCGTTCCCTCCAATCGCCGCGGTGTTGATGCTCACCGTGCGCTCGCTCGCGAACGCGTGCAGATAACCCGGCCCACCGGCCTTCGGGCCGGTGCCCGACAAACCTCGCCCGCCGAACGGCTGCACGCCCACCACCGCGCCGATCATGTTGCGATTGACGTAGACATTGCCCACGGCGCAGCGACGCTGGATCGTGCGCGCTTGCGATTCGATGCGCGAGTGAATGCCGAGCGTCAAGCCGTAGCCGGTCGCGTTGATGTCGTCGATGACCTTGTCGATCGCGTTGCCGTCGAAGCGCACGAGATGCAGCACTGGGCCGAACACCTCTTCCTTGAGCAGTCGCATCGACGGAATCTCGATCGCCACCGGCGCGAAGAAGGTGCCGCGGGTGCACTGCGAAGGCAAGGGCAGGGCGCGCACGATACGTCCTTGCGCGGCGATGAAGTCGAGATGGCGCTCGAGCGCGCGCTTGGCGTCGGCGTCGATCACCGGTCCGATGTCGGTGTCGATGCGCGCGGGATCGCCGATGCGAAGCTCCTCCATCGCGCCGGCGAGCAGCTCGAACACGCGATCGGCGATTTCGTTTTGCACGCAGAGCACGCGCAGCGCCGAGCAGCGCTGGCCGGCGCTGTTGAAGGCGGAGCTCAATGCATCGATCACCACTTGCTCGGGCAACGCCGAGCTGTCGGCGATCATCGCGTTCTGACCGCCCGTCTCGGCGATGAGGACGGGAATCGTGCCTTCACGCCCCGCGAGCGCACGTTGGATCGCCTTCGCTGTGGCGGTCGAGCCGGTGAAGGCGACGCCGGCCACGCGTGCATCGCGCACGAGCGCGGCGCCGATCCGCTCACCACGGCCGGGCAACAGATGCAATACCTCGCCAGGTATGCCGGCGTCGTGCAGTAGCTGCACCGCAAGCGCGGCAGTCAGCGTCGTCTGCTCGGCGGGCTTCGCCACCACGGTGTTGCCTGCAGCGAGCGCGGCAACGATCTGACCGGTGAAGATCGCCAGCGGAAAGTTCCATGGGCTGATGCAAGCGAACACACCGCGGCCTTCCAGCCACAGCTCGTTCGACTCGCCGGTCGGGCCGGGCAGAATGCGCGGCGCGCCGAAGCTTTCGATCGACTCGGCAGCGTAGTAGCGCAGGTAATCGACCGCTTCGCGCACTTCCGCGATGGCATCGGGAATCGTGCGACCGGCCTCTCGCACGCAACGCGCGGCGAGCGCCGGCAGCTGCTGCTCGAACAGATCGGCGGCCTTGCGCAACAGCGCCGCGCGCTCGCTTGCCGGCTTCGAGTCCCAATTAGGTTGCGCGGCAGCTGCTGCCGCTAGCGTGGCATCGACCAGTGCTTCGTCTGCTTCGCTGGTCGATCCGACAACTTCGTCCAAGTCGGCCGGATTGCGCACCGGCGCTTCGCGCGTACCCGGCACGCCGCGGCCGTTTACGATCGGTGTCGCTTGCCAACCGCGATGGCTCTGCGCAGACATCTCGCGGGTCAAGGCATCGAGGACGAAGCCGTCGGCCAGATTCACGCCCGTCGAGTTCAGGCGCTGCGGTCCGTACAGGTCGCGCGGCAGCGGAATGCGCGGGTGCGTTCGCTCGAGTAAGGCTTGCGTTTCCGCGACAGGGTCGGCAGTGAGCCTCACGACGGGCACGTTCGGATCCGCGATGCGATGGACGAACGAAGTGTTAGCGCCGTTCTCCAATAACCGCCGCACGAGATACGGCAGCAAGTCCTCGTGACTGCCCACCGGGGCATAGACGCGGCAGGGCAGGCCGAACCAATCGAGGGCAACCTCGTACAGCGCTTCACCCATGCCGTGCAGGCGTTGGAACTCGAAGTCGCGCCGCCCCTCCGCCATCTCGATGACGCTCGCAAGCGTATGCGCGTTGTGGGTCGCGAACATCCGATAAATGCGCGCGCCGGCGGCGAACAGCTTGCGCACGCAGGCGAGGTACGCGACGTCCGTCGAGGTCTTGCGGGTGAACACCGGATAGCCGGGCAAGCCGCGCTCTTGTGCGCGCTTGATCTCGCTGTCCCAATAGGCGCCCTTGACCAAGCGCACGGGAATCGTGCGGCCGAGCGAATCTGCGAGCGCCGAGACCCAGTCGATAACGGCGACCGCGCGCTTCTGATAGGCCTGCACTGCGAGACCGAAGCCTGAATAGCCATCCAGCTCTCGACTGCGCAGCGTCATTTCGACCAGATCGAGCGACAGATCGAGGCGCTCGGATTCCTCTGCGTCGACGGTCAAGGCGATGCCGACGTCGCGCGCGCGGCAAGCGAGCTGCAGCAGCCGTGGCGCGAGCTCGCGCCGCACGCGCTCGGCCTGAGCGAACCCGTAGCGCGGATGAAGTGCCGAGAGCTTCACCGAGATGCCGAGCCGCTGCGCATCGGTGCTGCTGCGCTGACGCGCGCCGATGGCGTCGATCGCAGCGAGATAGCTTTCCAGGTAGCGCTGCGCATCGCGCGCGGTGATCGCCGCTTCGCCCAGCATGTCGAAGGAGTAGCGATAGCGTCGATTCGCGTCGCGATCGGCACGCGCGAGCGCTTCGTCGATCGTGCGCCCCATCACGAACTGATGACCGAGCACGCGCATGGCTTGGCGCAGCGCATTGCGCACCACGCTTTCGCCGCTGCGTGCGACCAAGCGCTTGACATAGCCCGACAAGTCCGACGTGGCCTCGTCGTCGAGGCCCAGCACGCGTCCCGCCAGCATCAAGCCCCAGGTTGACGCATTGACGAACAGCGATTCGCTATGTCCCAGGTGCGCTTCCCAATTGCCGTCGCGCAGCTTGTCTTCGATCAGCTTGTCGGCGGTATCGGCGTCGGGGATGCGCAGCAGCGCCTCCGCCAAGCACATCAGCACGACGCCTTCTTGCGATGACAGATCGTATTCTTGCAGCAGCGCCTCGACGCCGCGCTCGGCGCGGTTGCGCACCGCCTGCACGAGGGCTTCCGCTTGTCGTTGGACGTAAGCGGCCCGCTCAGGCGGCAATCGCGCGAGATCGATCAGAGGGTCGAGACAGCGCGCCTCGTCGGCCAGCCAAAGCGCGCTCAGGTTCGACCGCAGGGAGGAGACGTCATGAGTCGGCGAAACGAAAGGTGCCGCATGGGATGGGGAATGATCGGGATGCGACATGCAAGCCTCCGCGCTTGGGCATCGGCATCAAGTACGGCCGCGCCGCAGCTAAGTAGAGGATGGGATGCAGCTTCGGTTCCCGCAAGCCGGGAGAGGAGATGAACTTGACTACAACGACTCCACGAACTTGACCAGCGCTTCGCGATCGGCTTTCGGCATGTTGCGGAACGCTTCGCGCGACTTCTCCGCCTCGCCGCCATGCCACAGGATCGCTTCGGTGACGGTGCGTGCACGGCCGTCGTGCAGCAGATCGCTATGGCCATTCACGCTCTTTAGCAAGCCGAGCGACCACAACGGCGCGGTACGCCACTGCGTTCCGGTGGCCTTGAAGTCGGGCCGATGGTCGGCGAGGTCCTCGCCCAGGTCGTGCAGCAGCAGATCGGTGTAGGCGTGGAATGTGAGGTTCGCGGCGATCGACAGCGCGGGCTTCGGCCCCGTTTTGAGCTGGGGCACGTGGCACACAGCGCACTGCGCCTGCGCGAAAAGCTGCTCGCCGCGCTTGACGGCCTCGTCGTCGACATTGCGCCGGGCCGGCACCGCCAGCGCTTGCAGATACAAGGTAATGTTGCTGAGTCGGCTCGGAATTACCTCGGGCCGGAACATGTTGCCGGTGCATCCGCCCTGCCCCCCGCATTTGCTTGCCGAGGGTACATCGAGACACTGCTTCTGGGCGCTGGGGCAGTTCTCTTCCGGGAACATGTAGGTGGTCGCGCCGATGTCCCCGTGAAAGGCTGCCGCGGTCTGCTGGCGGATGCTGGGCTGATTGGCTTTCCAACCGAAGCGACCGAGAGCCGGCGCCGCCGTTTCGTAGTCCCACACGTAGTTCGGCGTGCCGCGGAAGCCCAGCGCTTGTTGATCTTTCGCGATCTGCAGAATGGCTTGCTCCGGCACCGCTTCGAGCAGACCCATGCCGATCATCGCCGGCGCGATGCGAGGCGATGTCATCGTGCTCGATCCGAGATCGCCGAACTGTAGATCCTTGAACTCGAGTTTGGGTACGCGCAGCGCGACTTTCTCGCCGTCGCCCAGCATGACTTCGCGCGTCTGATACGTAACCATGACGGCGCCCTCGGGTGGCACGCGATCGGCGATGCCACGATTCTGCAACTGGTCGCCATAAACCGGGTGCGGCATCGGAGCGCCTTCGGGCGTCTGACCGGGGATGCTCAAGCGCACGAGGTAACCCCGTTCGGCCAGCCCGCGATCGGCCGGTGCGCGTGCGCGGCCGTTATTCTCGTGACAGTGCGAGCAACGATCTTCGTTGAAGGTTGGACCCAAGCCCCACACGCCACCGGGATCGGGCGCGACCACCCAGGCCTCGTTGAATTGTTCCTTGCCTTGTGCGAAAACCTCGGTCTGCTCTCGGCTCAACCCGGCAACGGGAATCGCATACGCCGCTGCGCCCTGCTCGGATGTGGTGAACGCACCAGCCGACAGTGCCTTGGTGTCCGCGACATCGGAGTTGGCTGCCACGAACAACGAGGTCGCGCCGAGCACCCCGACGATGCCTGTCGTGAGCAGCGCGCCGCAGCGTGCACGCACAGGCGTCTCACTTAATGCGGGTGATCCTCGTCCCATGGGTTGTGCTTGACTTCGGGCGGAACCCAGATGGTTTCATAGACCTTCTGCAAATCCTTCTCTTTCGCGATTTCGTCGCTCACCGAGAGGTTCGCATACTTCGCCTCGGTCGGACTGGAATAGTTGCGCACGTTCAGGCTCGGTGCCGAAATTACTTTGCGCAAGGGCCCGCGACACTTTTGGCAGCTCTGCGGTCCGGACTCTGCGATGCGGTGCTGCGTGCGATAGATGGTGAGACACGGGTCGCACGCGTATTCGTAGATGGGCATTGGATTTCCTGCCTTCTCTCTTGCTTTGGGAAAACAAGCCCCTCTCCCTGCACACAGAGAGAGGGGCCGCTGCGAGTGGAGTTTAGAGCCTGCGCTCTACGCCATCGCCGTCCCGGCGATCTCGGCCTTCGCCTGCATCGCCTGCTGCTTGTCGATGTTCCAGATGCGCCCGGCATTCTCACCGAACACCTTGCGACGGATCTCCGGCGTGATTTTCGGATAGCCGTAGCCCTCGACCAGCTGGTCGGGAATCTGGAACTTACGGAAGGCCTCGATCTGCCATTGCGGGTTGCCCCACAGCAGCGAGTCGGTTCCCCACAGCACATAGTCCGGACCCAGATCGCGCAGCAGCGTGCCGAGCACGTGGGCGCATTCGAGCGGACGGCTGGTGACGGTCGCGGCGAACGTCGAACCCACTTCGCAGTACAGGTTCTTGCGCTGCGGCTTGAAGCCCTTCAGCGCCGCCAGCTCGTTGTGATATGGCCAAGCGGAGTGATAGGCGATGAAGTTCAAATCGAGGAAATCGTCGGCCGCTGCGTCGAAGTCTTCGCAGTGGGCGTAGCGCGCATAGAACTGGCCGAACGGGATGCCCTTGTGACAGCCGACGTTCTTGATGCCCAGCTTGCGGCACTCTTCCCAGATCGGATAGGCCATCTTCTCGTCGTCGAACCACCAGCCTTTCTTCGGCGTCGCGTCGAAGGTGTAGAGCTTAAGGCCCGAGATCTTGTAGTCGTTCACGTACATGCGCAGCCGATCGAGCGTCTCTTGCAGACCTTGATTCGGAGTCAAGCCGCCGGCCAGCATGATCGTGTTCTTGGGCCAGTTGTTGCGCACCTGAACCTGATATTCCATCGGAATCATGTCCTGGCCGCCGTAGTGCTCGCGGAACCCGAACGGGTTGAACACGCCGACCGTCGTGTCGCTTTCCTTCAGGATCATCTTGCCGTAGTTCTCGACGTTCATGTCCTTGGTGCCGTTCGGCAAGCCGAAGGCTTTACCCAGATCGTCGAGCAGTTGCACGAACCACATGCCGCGCTCGGTGGTGTTCTGTCCGAGCACGTAATGCCCAGGACGCGTGCAGACGTGCGTGTGAACGTCGACGATGAAGTCGCTGCTCGCGCGTGCGACCTGGATGGCCTCCTTCTTGGCGTCCAGATCGGCCGCTTCCGCCGCGCCCACCTCGAAGAACTTCATGCCGGTGACTTCGTTGGCGGCCAGCATCGCGGCAGACAGTCCCAGCGACGAGCGCAGGAAACTGCGACGTGACATCCCGGCCTTCTTGGCATAGCCGTCCATCTTGGAGGTGATCTGCTCGCCCATATTGCCGCGCATGAAGAGCGAGGTGCCGATCTCGTCCGCGTTGAACGGATCCATGGGCTCACTGTCGAGCCCCTTGAAGTGCTGCAGTATGTTGAATTCCATACGGTCTCCTCTACCCAATTTTTTGTTGTGACGGTTGCCGTCTTTCGATGCCGCATCGCCCGAAGGGCCCGGCCCTATGGATACCTTCGGATATTTGCGGCCACGTCTACTTTAGCCCCGTGCAAATGGCATTAGCAACTTTTTTTGACCACTAGCGGGGTGTGCCGCGCAACATTGGCAATCGACGAGGACGAGTGCCAAGCGCCAGGTTCGTGACTCGTGATTCATGACTCGTGATTCGTGACCGGTGACTCGTGATTCGGGGCTCGGGATTCGCGGCTCGTGAGTCGTGATCCGTGAGTCGGGATTCGTGACTCGCGATTTGTGACTATTGGCTCGAGATTCGCGGCTCGAGATTGCTGACCCGGAGCCCCCTCGTTAGCTCGGTCGTGCTGTTTTGCCCGGTTGCGCTGCTCGGTGCGACCGTGTTTCTCCCCGAGCGGCGAGGAAGATTCCGATCAGCAAGAGCGCGAAGCCGATGAATTGCAGGCTGGAGAAGCGTTCGCCAAATAGCAGCCAGGCGAGGAAGGCAGCGCCGATCGGCTCGCCGAGGATGCTGAGCGCCACGAAGGGTGCCGACATGTGGCGCAGAGCGAAGTTGAAGGCAGTGTGTCCGATCAGCTGCGGACCCAATGCCAACAGGATGAGCGCGAGCCAAGCGAAAGCGGAGAAGCCGTGCAGCGAGGCACTCGTGGCGAGCACTGCGACCCATAGCAGCGCGGCCGCGGTCGAATAGGCGAGCGCGACGTAGGTGAGGAGCGGAAGGAGGTCACGTACTGCCCGGCCGATGAGCAAATAGCCGGACGCCGCTAGTGCACCGATCAGTGCAAGCGCGTTGCCGAAAGTAGCCGCGTTGGCTCGTATGCTCGGCCCGTCTTCGCCCCCGAACGTAAACAACGTACCAAATAGTGCGACAGCAATGCCGATCAGCGCAGCTCGGCTTGGCCGCTCACCCAGCCACAGCAGCGAGGCAAGCGCGACCCAGATGGGATTCGTGGTGACGAGAATGGTGCTGCTGGCGACCGAAGTGAATTCCAGCGAGGCGATCCACGACCAGAAGTGCAGGGCGAGCAAGGCGCCCGAGGCCACGGTCAATCGCAGGGCGCGGGGAGGCGGCGAACGAGACGCGGTGCGCCCGCGTAGCAGCGCTATGGGCAGCAGCACGAGCGCGGCGAGCGTGAGTCGGATCGCCGCGATGACGACCGATGGCACGCCTTCGCTTTGCGCAAAGCGAATAAGAATGGAGGCGGTGGAAACAACAGCGACGCCGCCGCCGAGAACGAGGTAGGGGAGCAGGAGTTTAGGGACTGGGGACTAGGGATTGGGGCCTACGGGCTGAGCGCTAGGCCGTACGGCCTGCGGGCTAGGGCCCACGGGCCTACGGGCCGGGGAAGTTAGCACGAGCGCATCGATTACAAGAAAGGAAACTTGACCCACGTCCCCCAGTGCTCTGCACCTTCGGATGGCGACGGTGCCAGGAGATCAGGACACACGCCCCAGTCCCTAGCCCCCATCAATGCAGCTTATCCTTCGGCAACGCCGGCGCGGGTAGCGAAAACACCTCGATTCCCTCATCGCGCAGGGCCTTCGCCTCTTGCCGGGTCGCTTGACCACGGATTGCGCGGTCCGGCGCTTCTTTCTTATGGATTGCACGCGCTTCGCTCGGGAAGCGTGTTCCCACGTCTTCCGTGTTTTGCAGAATGAACTCGACCACTTTCCTGCGCATCCCTTCGAGCAGCTCGGGATCCGCCATCACCGACTGGTCACCCTCGACGTTGCCGCCGGTCTGGACGTACGGGGCCGAGGGCTGCTTATGGATGCTCGATGATCCGCACATCGGGCACGACAGCTGACCAGCTCGATCTTGATCGGTGAAGGCCTCGGGTGATGCGAACCAGCCCTCGAACTGATGGGCGTTCTCGCACAAGAGATCGTAAACAATCATTTTGTTGTTCTCGGATGTCGCATGGCATCAAGTCTAGAGCTGTGGGCTGGCGGCGACAAGTCAGGATCCCGCGAAGCCGACAAAGGGTTTGTAAATGCTACACGAGGCCTGTGCCTCACGCCGCGCAGGGCGCGAGCGTAGCAGAATCGCTCCTATTGTTCGGGTTCTAATCGTTTACCTCCCCGCTTACCGTGGTCCCACCGCCTGATGCCGCCCTCGAGCGACTGCGCCGCATGCAGCACTTTGCGACCGGTCTTTTGCTTTTGGTCGCTGCCGTTTACGGGTTAGCGCGATTCTACGAGCCGGTTCATCCCGTCGTGGGGTTCGTGCGGGCGTTCTGCGAAGCGGCAATGGTGGGCGGCCTCGCCGATTGGTTTGCCGTCACTGCGTTGTTCCGCCATCCGCTCGGCGTGCCCTTGCCGCACACAGCCATCATCCCGGCGAACAAGGATCGCATCGGCGACGCGCTCGGCCTGTTCGTTGAGCGCAACTTCTTATCGACGGATGTGGTGGCCTCCAAGCTCGGTCAGATCGACTTCGCCGGCCTCACCGCGGGCTGGCTGGCCGACCCGAACCGCGCGGGTCCGGCGGCTGCGCAAATCGCCCGATTCCTTCCGCGCATCTTGGATGCTGCCGGCGATGAGCCGGTCCGCCGTTTCATCCACCACAACCTCGTCGATGCGCTGCGTCGGATCGATCTTGCCCCGTTCGCCGCCGATCTGCTCGAAACCTTGACTGCTCAGAATCGACATCAGCGCCTGGTCGACGAGATCATCGTGCACGCGCAGCGCTTCCTCGAGGAATCGGAGCTCGACATCCGGCTGCGCGTGCGCGAGAAGACGGCTTGGCTTTGGCAGAAGCTCGGTGTAGACGAAGCGATCTCGGACCGCCTGATCCGCGCCGCGGAGGAGGCGTTGGCGGAGGTGAGCGCGGATCCCGAGCACGCGTGGCGGCAGCGCTTCACCGAAATGATCCTCGAATACATCGAGGCGTTGCGCACCTCGCCCGACTATGCGGCGCGCGCCGAGCGTTTGAAGAATGCGCTGCTCGATCATCCGCTGCTCGCCCAGTACATCGGTGAGGTGTGGGACGACGTGCGCGATCGCATCCGCCATGACGTTGCCCAACCCGACTCGCGTATTCGCTCCAATCTGCAAAAAGCCTTGGTCCATTTGGGCGAAGGCCTGCTCGCCGAAGCCGCAGTGCAGAAGTCCATGAACATCTGGCTTTGCCAGGCGCTGGCCGACCTGGTCGAGGCGCGACGCCACGAAGTCGCCGTATTGATCGCAGAGACCGTCCGGCGCTGGGACGCGCGTACGGTATCGGACCGCATCGAGCACTCGATCGGCCGCGACCTGCAATACATTCGAATCAACGGCACGGTGATCGGCGGTCTCGTGGGGCTTGGCATTCACGCTCTTTCGATGCTGCTGCCGTGATAGCCGTTTGATCGCGGTCAAACGCTGCTCAGGCAGGCGCCTATAGGATGATCGCCGAACCGTTGAAAGGAAGTTACGATGGCCAAGTCCTATGCCCAAGTGACGGCAGATATCAATCGGAACATCGTCAAGTTGCGCGAGGCGCAGCCGGAGGCGATGGCAGGATTCAGCGCGTTGGCGCGCAACGCCATGAAGGCCGGTGCGCTAAGCGAAGTGCAAAAGGAATTGATCGCGCTCGCTATCGGGGTGGCCGGCCACTGCGATGGCTGCATCGGCTTTCACGCCAAGGCGCTGGCGCGCCTCCATGCGCCGCGCGAGCAAGTGATGGAAGCTTTGGCGGTCGCAGTGTATATGGGCGGCGGCCCGTCGCTCATGTATGCGGCCGATGCTGTGCAAGCGTACGAAGAGTTCGCAGGGGTGGGCGAGCCGGTCAAGGCCTAGCGGCCGCCTGGAATGCTCGACCGTTTGCCCGTAGCGATTGTGGTCGGCGTCGCGACGCTGTCGCATGCGCTCGGCTACGCCTCGGAGGTCCCTGCGGGGCGCGAGCACGCAGAGGCTTGCACCTCCTGTCACGAGGGCGATGGGCGTTCCGCCGGCTTGCGACTGTACCCCCGTATCGCCGGACAGCATTACGACTATCTGCTGCAAGCGCTGAAGGACTACCGCAATGGCCGCCGCAAGGCCGGCTATGCCATGCAGATGGTCGATGCGGTTAAGGATCTCGACGATCGCGCCTTGCAAGAACTGGCGCGCTATTACAGCGAGCTGCCGTGGTGAAAGTCTGGGGCTCGATGCTTTTGTCGTGCGTGCTCGCGGCGCCGGCGGCCGCGCAGCAGCGGCAACTGGTCGAGATCTGCGCGGGCTGCCACGGCGTCGATGGGCGCAGCAATACAGTGCCGATCTGGGGGCGTATCGCGGGGCAGAACTACGAGTACTTGGTCTATGTGCTCAAGCTATATCGCGCGGGCGGGCGCGACGGTGTCAACGCAGGCATGATGACCAGCTATGTGCGCAGGCTGAGCGACGCTGAGCTGGCCGATCTGGCGCGCTACTATGCGCAGATGAAGTGAGTGCGAGGCACGCAGCGTGCTGCCCGCGGCTGTTCGCATCTCGAAGGGCGCTCCATGATCTCGTTCGAACTCAACGGTAAACGCGTGACGACCGAGGCCGACGCAGATACACCGCTGCTGTGGTTCCTGCGTGACACGCTCGGGTTGGTCGGCACCAAGTTCGGCTGCGGTAAGGGGCTGTGCGGGGCGTGCACCGTGCATGTCGATGGCCATGCCACGCGCTCTTGTCTGTTGCCGCTTCGAATGGTGGAAGGCGCGCGCGTCACGACGATCGAAGGGCTGTCGGCCGACGTCAGCCATCCGGTCCAACGCGCGTGGATCGCGCTCGACGTTCCGCAGTGTGGTTATTGCCAAACTGGGCAAATCATGGCGGCTGCTGCATTGCTGGCGATCCGGCCGCACCCCAGCGACGAAGAGATCGATCTTGCCATGAGCGGTGTGCTATGCCGTTGCGGGACCTATCCGCGCATTCGGCGCGCGATCCACCTCGCCTCGGAGCTCGCCGCGTCCAAGAGCTGACGTCGTTGCGGCCATCGTGTAGTCATGGCGACGTTTCTCTCGCAGCTCGTCGACACCTCGCAGCGCGTCGCCGCAACGACTAGCCGCACGGCTAAGCGCGACGCGCTCGCCGAGCTGCTGCGGCGCCTGGATCCGGAGGAAATCGAAACCGCCGTCGCCAGTCTGATCGGCGAGACCGTACATGGAAAGCTCGGTATCGGTCCGGCGGTGATCCGAGCGGCACGGCCGACGACCTCTGCGCAACAGAGCACGTTGCGCATCGGCGATGTACAACAAATGCTGGCATCGCTTGCGCGCGTGGGCGGTGCGGGTGCGACTGCGCAACGCACGCAGCTGCTGCGCGATTTGCTGGTGCGGGCAACAGCGAGCGAACAGGATTTCCTGCTGCGACTGTTGTTCGGCGAGTTGCGTCAGGGTGCGCTCGAAGGACTGATGATCGAAGCCATCGCACGCGCCGCGCAGCTTCCGCTCAGCGATGTGCGCCGCGCCGCGATGTTCGCCGGCGGCGCCGCAGCCATCGCACGCACCGCGCTGGTCGAAGGCGAGGCGGGCCTGCGACGCTTCACGCTCACGCTGTTCCAGCCCTTGCAGCCGATGCTTGCGCAGCCCGCCGAGGACGTGAGCGAGGCAATCCAGCAACTGGGCACCGCCGCGCTCGAATGGAAGCTCGACGGCGCGCGCGTGCAAGTCCACAAGCGCGACAGCGTCGTGCGCGTGTACACGCGCGGTCTCAACGAAGTGACGGCCGCGCTGCCGGAAGTCGTCGAGGCGGTCGGCGCGCTATCCGCTGAATCGCTCGTGCTCGACGGTGAGGCGATCGCGTTGGATGAGCGCGGCCGGCCGCATCCGTTTCAAACCACCATGCGGCGCTTCGGCCGCAAGCTCGACATCGATCCCTTGCGCGCGGACTTGCCGTTGTCGGTGTTCTTCTTCGACCTGTTGCACCGGAACGGTGAAGACGTACTCGCGCTACCCGCCCGGCAACGCTTCGAGCTGCTGCGCGAGAGCATGCCAGAGCGGCTGCTCATTCCGCGGGTGGTGACCTCGGAAGTCAGCGAAGCGGACGCATTCTTTCGCACGGCACTCGAGCTTGGGCACGAGGGCATCATGGCGAAGTCCCTCGAAGCGCCATACGAGGCGGGCGCGCGCGGGGGCAGTTGGCTGAAGATCAAGCAAGCGCATACGCTCGATCTCGTCGTGCTCGCTGCCGAATGGGGTAACGGTCGGCGCCAAGGTTGGTTGTCGAACCTCCACCTAGGCGCACGTGACGAAGCGACCGGCGCCTTCATCATGCTCGGCAAGACCTTCAAGGGATTGACCGACGAGATGTTGCAATGGCAGACGCAGAAGCTGCTGTCGCTGGAAGTCTCGCGCGATCGTCACGTCGTTTATGTGCGGCCCGAGCTAGTGGTCGAGATCGCGGTCAACGAGATTCAGCACAGCCCGCACTATCCCGTGGGCATGGCGCTGCGCTTCGCCCGCGTGAAGGCGTATCGAACCGACAAGCGGCCGGAGCAGGCCGATACGTTGGAGACCGTGCGCAAGTTGTTCGGCCGGTAGCCCGGATCAAGTGGAGCGGAATCCAGGGAGCGGCGGTCTCGATGCTTGGATGGTCCCCGGATTCTGGCCTTCGGCCTGCATCCGGGCTACGAGTTGGCGGTCTTGTCGACGCAACCCGTTGTACCCCTGTTGAAGCGAAGTTGTAGCCCGGTTGAAGCGAAGTGAATCGGGAAGATTCTGCATCCGCGCTACGGCTCGGTAGTCTTGTCAACGCAAGCCGTTGTTGCCCGGTTGAAGCGCAACGGAATCCGGGGCAGATCAAATCGAAGCGGAATAGCGGAGAATCAAGCGAACCGAATCTCCGGAAGCAGAGATCGAAATTGTTCCACAGGAGGAGACATGCAAAAGCTACTCATTCCAGTCGATGGTTCCGAGCGCTCGGAAGCCGCGGTCGCGCTCGCGATCAAGCGGGCCGCTGCCGGTCATCCCGCTCAAGTGCACCTGCTGAACGTCCAGCCCAACGTGTTTCCAGAGGGAAGTTTGTTTTATATCGAGCCCACGCGACTCGACACCTACTTCTACGAGCAGAGCGAGAAGGCTCTGCAACGTTCGGAGCGAATGCTTCGCGACGCTGCGATGGACTTCCAAGTGCACCGCACGGTCGGGCCGGTGGCCGAGACGATCGTCGAGAAGGCGCATGAGCTGAGCTGCGACGGCATCCTGATGAGCACGCGCGGCCATGGTAGCGTGATCGGCATGCTGCTCGGATCGGTTGCGAACAAGGTGTTGCACCTCTCCGATGTTCCGGTCACGCTCATCCGGCCGCCCGTCGAGACGGGTAAGACGATAGACATCACCGGCCGCTTGAGCGCGACTTAGGCGCGCAGGAGGTTCGCTCTGTTGGCGCGTGCAGTGCACAGGCGGAGGCGGGCACCACGCACTAGTGATAGGGCTTAAGCTTTAGCCCTTATCGACGTTTCGCTAAGTGGGTGGCGAAGCCACACCACCCCCGGCCTGCGGCCGACCCCTCCTCATGAGAGGAGGGGAAGAGCAGTTCCAGTACACAGTCCTCAGTCCCTAGTCTCCACCCTGGCCGACCCCTCCTCATGAGAGGAGGGGAAGAACAGCTCCAGTACTCAGTCCTCAATCTCTCGTCCCTACCCGTGGTGTCCGGTCCCAAGTCTCAAGTCCCCAGTCCCAAGTTCCCAGTCCCCCGCCCCTCATTTCGGCTTGAACGCCGACTGCCGCGCGACGATCTGCCAGCGCCCGTCGCGTTTGACCCACACGTTCAGAAAGTAGAGATCGAACACTTTCGGCTCGCCTTTGATCTCCAAGTCCACTTTGGTCGATCCTTGCACCGTGGCGGTATTGCCGTAGGCGTGGGTCTGATAGTCGTAGCGCGTCGCCTTCTTGACCTTCACGTCTCCCGTCGTGACCTGCTCGATGTAGCCCGGCTTGTTCTGCACCTTGCCGGTCGGTTGGTGGTAGACGAACTCGTCGGCGAGGATCTGTGCTAGCGCCGCCTTGTCCTGCGCGATCATCGCCGCGTAGCGCGCTTCCTCCGCTTGGGACACTTCGTCTTCCACTGCACCGGCGAAGGTGAGGCCGCTGTAAAGCACGAGCAGGGCGAGCGTGAGCAGCCAGTTCCGGGTAACGATCTTCATGGTTTGGTCCTCGTGTTGTGGCTTTCTGATCAACTCTCGGGATGGGCGTTGCATCGGGGCCGGATGCTAGGCAGCTTCCTTCACCGACGGCAGCCCGGACAAGGCCATCGCCAGTTCTCGTTCGTCATAATCGCTGTCGACGAGCTTGCCGGCGAAGTAGTCGGTATAAGCCTGCATATCGAAGTGACCGTGGCCGCACAGATTGAACAGAATGGCGCGGCTCACGCCTTCTTCCTTGCATTTGAGGGCTTCGTCGATCGCGCCTTTCACCGCATGATTGGCCTCTGGGGCCGGCACGATGCCTTCGTGCCGCGCGAAGAATACGCCGGCCTCGAAGCAAGCTGTCTGATGATAGGCGCGTGCGTCGATCAGCCCCAATTCCTTCACGTGCGACACCAGCGGCCCCATGCCGTGATAGCGCAGCCCACCCGCATGAAAGCCCGGCGGCATGAACGTGGAGCCCAGCGTATGCATCTTCACCAGCGGCGTCAGGTGGCCGGTATCGCCGAAATCGTAGGCGTACTTGCCGCGCGTCAGACTGGGACAGGCCGCCGGCTCGACCGCGACGATGCGCACCTTGCGCCCGCCGCGCAGTTGCGCGCCGAGGAAAGGAAAGGCAATGCCGGCGAAATTGGAGCCGCCGCCGGTGCACGCGACGATTACGTCGGGGTAGTCGTTCGCCATCTCCAGCTGCTGCATCGCTTCTTGGCCGACCACGGTTTGGTGCAGGAGCACGTGGTTGAGCACCGAGCCGAGCGCGTACTTGGTGTCGTCGCGCTGAGCGGCCACCTCGACCGCCTCGGAGATCGCGATACCGAGACTGCCGTTGCTGTCCGGCGTCGCACCGAGAATGTGTCGGCCGACTTCGGTTTCCATCGAGGGACTGGCGATGCAGCGTGCGCCGTAGGTCTCCATCAGCGCGCGGCGGTAGGGCTTCTGATTGAACGAGACCTTCACCATGAAGACGGTGATCTCGAGCCCGAACAGCGCGCCGGCGAAGGCGAGCGAGGAGCCCCATTGTCCGGCCCCGGTCTCGGTGGTGATGCGCTCCACGCCCGCTTCCTTGTTGTAGAAGGCCTGCGCCACGGCGGTGTTCGGCTTGTGGCTACCCGCTGGACTGACGCCCTCGTACTTGTAGTAGATGCGGGCGGGCGTTTGCAGCGCTTGTTCGAGCCGGCGCGCACGATAGAGTGGGCTGGGTCGCCATTGCTTGTAGACCTCGCGCACCGGTTCGGGGATTTCGATCTCGCGCTCCGTGCTCACCTCCTGCAGGATGAGCGACATCGGGAACAGCGGTGCGAGGTCGTCGGGCCCGAGCGGCTTGAGCGTGCCTGGATGCAACACGGGCGGCGGCGGTTTCGGCAGGTCCGCCATGATGTTGTACCAGTTGCGCGGAATGCGCGTCTCGTCCAACAGGTACTTCACGCTCTCGGTCATCTCGTTCTCCTCCCAAACGAACCGTCGTTATCGCATCAGGGCTTCGCCAGAACCGGCGCGCTTCGCCGACGCGCGAGCCAATTCTGGAACCGCTCCATGTAGATGTAGATCACCGGTGTAATGTAGAGCGTGAGCACTTGCGAGACCAGCAATCCGCCGACCACCGCTAGCCCGAGCGGGCGGCGCGCTTCCGCGCCCCCGCCGTAGCCGAGCGCGATCGGCAGCGTGCCCATCAGGGCTGCCATCGTCGTCATCATAATCGGGCGGAAGCGGGTGAGCGCCGCCTCGTAGATCGCCGCCGCAGGCGTCTTACCTTCGGTGCGCTGCGCATCGATGGCGAAGTCGATCATCATGATGGCGTTCTTCTTCACGATGCCGATCAGCATCAGCAGGCCAACCCAGCCATACAAATCCAGCTCCGGCTTGAATAGGTAGAGCGTGAGCAGCGCACCGAGCACCGCCGAGGGCAGACCGGACAGAATCGTGAGCGGATGGATCAAGCTCTCGTACAAGATGCCCAGGATCAGATAGATCACGAACACCGCCATCAGCAGCAGCAACGGCATGCCCACCAACGAAGCCTGGAACGCTTGAGCCGTGCCCTGAAAACTCGTCGTGAGCGTGGCCGGCGCACGCAGCTCGGCCAGCGCCTGGTTGACCAGCTTGACGCCGTCGCCGAGTGCCATGCCGGGCGCAAGATTGAACGAGATGTTCACCGCAGGCAGTTGACCGAGGTGATTGATCGACAGCGGACCGACCGATGTCTTGATGCGCGAAACGGCGGCCAACGGGACGAGGTTGCCGGTACCGCCGCGCACGTAGAGCAGATCGAGGGTCGAGGCGTCGCGCTGATATTGGGGCAGCACTTCCAGGATGACCCAATATTCGTTGCTCGGCGTGTAGATGGTCGAGACTTGGCGCGAGCCGAACGCGTCGAACAAGGCGTTCTCGATCTGTTCGGGCGTCACCCCGAGCGCGGAGGCGCGGTCGCGATCGATGTCGACGTCGATTTGCGTGTTGCGGATCTGCAAGTCGGTGTTGACGTCGAGGAAACCGGGAATCGACTTGATCCGGTTTTCGATCTTCGGTGCCCATTGATAGAGCTCGTCCAGATCGGCGCTCTGCAACGCGAGCTGGAACTGGCTTTTGGTGATGACACCGCCGAGCCGAATGGTGGGCAAGTTCTGCAGAAACACCTTGAGGCCAGGGATCGAGCTGAGCGTTGGCCGCAGCTGCTGCATGATGTCGTCGGCGGAGGGGCGCTGATCACGCGGCTTGAGCGTGATGACGATACGTCCCAAATTGAGCTGGATGCTCGATCCGCCGACACCGATGAACGACATGGTGTCCGCGACATATTTGTTCTCGCGAATCTTGTCGGCCACCAGTTGCTGCTGGGTGTACATCGAGTCGAACGAAATGTCCTGCGGCCCCTCGGTGAAGGCGAACAGCTGGCCGACGTCCTCGGTGGGCAGGAATCCTTTCGGGATGGTGATCCACAGCCAAACCGCGGCGAGCGTGGTGATCGCAAAGACCAGGACGATGATCAAGGGATGGCGTAGCGTAGCGCGCAAGGTGCGGTCGTAGCCGCGGCGCATCGCCTCGAATGCGCGCTCGATGCCGAGGTAAAAACGCCCGTGCCGCCGCTCGCGCTCCGGCCGCAGCCAACGGCCGCACAACATCGGCGTCAAGGTCAACGATACGAAGCCCGAAATCAGGATCGCGGCGATGATGGTGATGGCGAACTCGTGGAGCAGACGGCCGACCACGCCACCCATGAACAGCACCGGGACGAACACGACGGCGAGCGACAGCGTCATCGACAGAATGGTGAACGCGATTTCCTTCGAGCCCTCGAGGGTCGCCTGCAAAGGCGTCTTGCCCATCTCGAGATGGCGCGCGATGTTCTCCAGCATGACGATCGCGTCATCCACGACGAAGCCCACGCACAGCGTCAGTGCCATCAGCGACAACGTGTCGATGCTGAAGCCGAACAAGTACATGACGGCGAAGGTGCCGATAATCGACATCGGCAGCGCGGCGGTGGGAATGACGGTCGCCGACAGGTTGCGCAAGAACAGGAAGATGACGAGCACGACCAGCGCGAGCGCGAGTACCAGGGTGAATTGCACGTCGTGCACCGACTCGCGAATGCTCTGCGAGCGGTCGTATAGCACTTCGATGTTCACGCCCGGCGGTACTTGCGCGCGGAACTGCGGCAACAGCTTGCGGATCGCGTCGACCACCTCGACCGTGTTGGTGCCGGGCTG
>Ga0070741_10007040_pt1 | contig 23641 bp, 15 predicted proteins | sample Coa_R1_4_FD_66440 | JGI IMG/M metagenome (GOLD analysis project Ga0070741, IMG submission 66440) | Surface soil microbial communities from Centralia Pennsylvania, which are recovering from an underground coalmine fire - Coalmine... | ecosystem: Environmental > Terrestrial > Soil > Unclassified ...
AGATTACTAAAGGCAACGCGGAAGCGCCATTGATCAGTTGAATGCCGAATCCAGCGAGGAAGGCATACGGCTGTGATCGACAATAACATCGGTTATGGGGAAGACATTCAAAGTCGGCGATCACGTGAGTTGGAATTCCGAAGCTGGCCGAGTCAGCGGCCATATCGTGCAAGTGCATACGAGCAACGTGAATTACAAAGGCTATATTCATCATGCGAGCGAGGACGACCCGCAATACGAGATTAGGAGCGACAAGACTGATCACGTCGCTATGCACAAGGGTAAGGCATTGCGGCACCTTCGCCACTGACTGCCCGATCCTACTTACCAGCAGGCGTTAGCACCACGACCGCCTCCCCCACCGCGCCGAGATAACTCTTCACGTCAACTGAAAGCGTCAAGTCGGGGCTGCTACTGCTTTGACGAACTCCTTGAATTCCGGCAGAGATGATCCTTCCTGTTGCTCGAAGGCAGCGGCGTTCCACCCCCGTGGATCATGAATGTATTTCTTCAGTACGGTTTGCTTCTACTTCAACCACGACAAATACTCAGGTAGCGACTGTAGTTGATCTACGTGGTCGGGAGCGGAATTACCGGCAAATCCGACCATCAGAAACTTGCCAACGCGCGTTTCGCTCAATTCCTGTGTTCCCATCGGTCCCCACTTCACAACCGGCCGGACGTGTAATCCCAATGTGTTCAAAATGTAGTCGGACGTCTCCGTTGTGCTGGCAAATGTGCCTGGAAAGATTTCGGGGTGCGTGATAATCACCTGCCTTTTGCCTTCCATCGCATCGCGTGACAACTTAACAAAGATCTGTAGAGGTTGCGGATCGATTTGCGATTCAAGAGGCCCGGGCTTGCCATCGATGTAGGAAGTGTGAATGCCGTCGATCATGACAGTGTTAGCCACTTTGTCATAGTATTCGGGAGTGCTCATGATCTGCCGGATCGCGCCACAACCTGCGCTCCAGCCTCCAAGCGTAATCGGACCGAGTTTTATTCCTGCGTGCGTTTCAGCTTCCTGTAATAAGTTGCCGAAAAAACCAGGGTCGAGAAATGGCTTCGCGTAAACACGGGAGCCAGCGCCCAATACGGCGCTGACGACTACCATGCCGTTGCGCGCAGCCGCTACCTCCGGCACTAAGCCCTGCCCATGAAAAAAGAAGAACACCGGCGCCTGAGATTTTGATTGAAGTTTTTGTGGCACGAACAATGTGCCGAATGATAGTTTTTCACGTCGACCTTGCGGGCTCGGCTCGGTTAATCTGGGATGCGCCCGCGTATGCTCTACCATCGGCGATGGATTTTGCGGGGCGCCTGTCTGTTCGGGCGCCTTTTGTGTCAACGGTTGCTGACTTAGTACGGGAACAAAGAGAATTGCCAGAACGACAGGTCTTATGTTCATACCAAAGGTGCTATTGCGTTACACGGCGAAGTTCGACATATCCATGTCTGGCCAGAAACTTGAAATATCCAACGAAATCAAAGTTCAAGGGTCCTTGTTCTAACTCAATTAGCCGGATGACTTCCGCGAGATTACGCTTACCGTCGCACCAATAAAGAAGAGTCAATGGAGCAGGATTGTCACCGAAGCCCGGGTAGCCTTCTCGTTGTTCGAGCGGGAGGTCATCGAGAGTCACGGGCCCGAATCGCTTGCGCTTGATAACAATGTGCGAAGCTTCCGCAAGCGAGGCTTCGAGGAAGGGAGCGGAAGGTTTAACGGGCGTCGCGGAGCCAAGTTCAATAGATCGCCGGTCGACAGCTGCTTGCAGCCTTTCACACTGTTTGCGGGCGAATCCGCGCACATGCTGCAACAACGGATTCAACTCTGTGCGCAGCATTGCCTGATTTTTGGGCGACGCCAGGCGAAGAACTGAAAGGAGGGCTTCCTGGTCGCGACCGGCATTGTAATCGATCTGAGCAAAACCGCCCGCTAATTGCTGGGCTAAAAAGTCGCTAGTGCTCGCCATCGAAATGCGAGCAAGGAAAGGAGCAGCCGCTGCGATCATATTCTCGTCACTTCGATCCGCTGTAATTTCAGCAAGCCAAGGAATCTCTTTATCGCCTGCCGATGCCAGAGAGTAAAGAAACGTGGCAACCATCGAACTGAGATCGCGGAGAGAGCGTTGATCTACGCGATCCAGCGTATCGGCGCTATTGTGATGCACGTTCACGGCTCCGCTGCTTCCGGTCGCGGAGACAGTTGGAACGCCGATCGTGGGGTCACTAAGGTATGAGTCCGATCTTGGCCGATACGGAGTCCACCTGGGAAACTTTTGGCGCAACCCCGCGTAGTAGCTCTCGGCGACGTGCATGATTAGTGCGTCCTGATAAGACCTACTCACATCAGGATTGAGCGCAAAGCTATAACCGGCAGTCTCACCGTAGCGACCCGCAGGCGTATCCATGCAGATGGCCCCGATCGTCTGTTTCATTCGATCCATGTGAGTAGCAATGTAAGCCGAGGAACCATAGTCTTCGCTCATCACCAAAATTCGGATGCTGCGATTTGGCCTTGGCAATTTGCCCGCATTTATAAGGCGCTGAAGGGTCGCGACCGCTTCGAGCATTGCGGCCACTCCGGTCGAGTTGTCTTGCGCTCCTAACTCGAATGCGTGACCCAGCTCAAGTACTTCCTCCTTGGAATCGGTGCCACGTACGACGGCAGTTATATACGGATACTGGCCGGAGTAATAGCGCGTATCCGCGAGCGCCTTTACTCGAACCTTTTTGTCATTCGCTAGCAGATTACTAAGATAAGCGCCTTGGCGTGGCGTAAGTGAAAAGCCGACCAGCGGACTGCTCATTTTTGTAAAGCCCCAGCCATAGTCTCCCCACGCATTCATCCAATAGTGGCCATTAGTCACGTCCGGATTTTCACTCGCATAGCTGAGCATGCCCGCGGCCCCTTGCTTATAAAGAGCAGCTTTCAATGCCCCACGTTGTGCTAGATCGAGTGAAGGTTCCGTCAGCACCATCTTTTTCTTCACGTCCATGCGTTTTAGCTGTTCTAAAGTTGACGGCTTCAATTCCACCACCTCAGCAGTGATGCCGCCAGGCGGTGTCGAGCCGCTCCACATGATCAGGGATGCCGGCTCCGCGAAGTAGTCGGCAAGAACTCTCATCTCTTCTGGAACTGCCGGTTCGATTATTTCGAGGCTCGCCTGCTTTACGTCCCACGCGAGCGGCATCGTCCAGAATCCAAACTGGCTCACGCCATCGGCAGGTGCGGAGAGGGACTCAACATCGCTCAACCCGATCGCCTTCATCGTCTCTTGCAAGTACTGCGCGGTCTCTTGAAATTTCGCAAAATTAGCCCATCGATCCGTTCGATAGACGCCGGTCAAGAAGTCCATCGCCTCAGCGCCATTGTCTTCAGCCCGAACTTCCCGAATTGTTTTTGCAAGTTCGGGGTCGACCCGAAGCGTTTGCGCGCATAAAGAGGAGGTGCCCTGAAGTAAGAACCCAAAAGTGATAATCCCAACGGCGCCGCCGAATACGCGAATAGCCATTTATCAGACTCTTCGATCAGTAAAGACCAGTTGGCCGAACATTGCCGGTACATGAAAATCTTTACCGGTTGGAGACCAGGCCAGCTTGGCGGCTATCGGCAATTTTTCGATCCGGTAGAGATTCACTCTCCATCGATCGCCTGATTGTGGCGGAGTATGAGAAGCCGGCACAACGTCTTCGAGAGGCAGCGCAATCTCCGATGTCCATTCCCTGTCGCCGGGCTGGCCATCGACAGTTCCGTCGACGTGTACAGCCCATTTGATCTTTTCACTGTTCCAGCTCTCGTAATGCAGAGGTTTGCGAATATCCAAAAGAAAAGCATCAAAGATCGCGCCGAGCGGATTGATCTCCAACTCGATGTAGCTGGTCTGCCGAGGATCCGCTTGCACGAAAACTTCATTCACCTCCTCTTCCCAAAGGTGCGCGTCGCGTTTCGTCATCGTGGCCCAAATATTCTTATCTTCATTCCGAAAGCCGAAATAGATGAAGTTGGCGTCGTATAAGATCTTGCACTCCGTCCGGATGGGGCTAGTAGAGCCATCGTTGTTATTAACGAGCACTATTGCCGGAGCGCCGGCCCATGCCGGATCGTCGAGCTTTCCATCGATGTCAATCGGCCTATCGGTGCGATCCACTTCATAAATAGGCTGTTTTGAAGGTTGTGTGACAGTTTGCAGATTTGTACCGTCAAGCGTTGCAAGAACGGCGGTATGAATCGCCGGTCGCGCTTCATTAATGAGATTGTTCCTGCGAGTCGGATTTACCCGATTGGTCAGAAGGACGATGAAAGCGTCGCGATCTGGATCGATATAAATTGATGTGCCGGTAAAACCGGTGTGGATGATAGCGTGCGGAGAAGCCGAAGCACCGGGAAACGATCCTTTCACTGGGGTATCCCAGCCTAGAGCGCGTGAGGTTCCGGGAGGAGTGGACTGACGTTCCATGAACACCTTCAGGGTTTCCTCGCTAACGATCCGTTTGCCATTGTAGATGCCCCCGTTCAAATACATTTGCGCGAGAATGGCCAGATCATGCGCAGAAGAAAACAGGCCCGCATGACCACTCACACCGCCCATGAGGAACGCATTTTCATCGTGTACGATGCCATGCACCAACTCATGCCGAAGCACGTCATCCTGTTCGGTGGGAGGAATCCGACTCAGTAGCGCTGGCGAGGGATTGAAGCCCGTATCCTTCATCTTCAACGGCCCGAAAACATTCTCCTGCAAAAATTGATCGAGACGTTCTCCGGTAATGCGAGTGACAATCTCTCCCATGAGGATGAGATTATAGTCGCGATATTGCATCTTTTCGCCCGGCTTGAAATCCATCGGCATGGTGTATAGCCGGTGCATGATGCCTTGACGATCTTTAGCCTGCTTCCATAAGACTTCGCGAGAATTCAGTCCGGAACTGTGGCTCAGGAGGTTTCGAACCAGTATCTGGTCGTGCCCAGGCGTCCCTGCAAACTCGGGTATATATCGAGTTACGGGCGCATTCAGATCTAACTGTTTACGGTCGTAGAGAATCTCGGCAGCGGTTGTCGTTCCGGTGACCTTTGTAAGAGACGCAAGATCGAATATGGCATTCCTGGGAACTCGCGCTGCATCAGGGGAGTAGTCCATTTTTCCGAAAGACTTCCAGGCAACTAACTTTCCGTGTTGGCCGACAGCAAGCACAGCGCCAGGAAATGCCTTCTGCTGAATCCACTTCTGAACTTCTTGAAAGGTAACCGCAAAGTGCTCATCCTGATCCTTGGTGTCATCGGTTAAACGCTTCACTGGATGAAAGGTGTTAGCGGGCGTTGCTGATGACGGCAGCGATTGCGTCTCTATGACATTCGCCGATAGCAACAGCAAACTAATAATCGAAGGAATGAAACACGGAAGTTTCGGCATAAAGTCTGGGCAATTTAGAGCGATTCGAGATGCTGCGCGCGCTGACTCGTATCAGACATTAGAGCCGCTGCGCTCTTACAGCCCGCAAGGCATCCACGCATAACGGCAAGACTGCTGTAGTAGTCGTTATAGCGAAAGAAGCCCGTTTGACCGCGCCACATCGGATAAAAATCGCACGCCTTAAGCCATTTTTGATACGCAGGTTCGATGTTGACGTACGTATCCGGCACGAAATTGGCGGCGTCCTCCCAGTTTTCGGCATAGAAAACTTTAGCTACCGCATGTGCCGGATACTTGCGTGAGAGCGTGTCTAAACCCGCGTAGAATACGGCATCGTGCACAATCAAATGACAATTTTGATGGTCCTTGTGCCAGCTACCATTCCAGTGGGTTATCACGATATCTGGCTTATGCTGACGGATGGCATCGCATACACGCATTGCGCTCTCGTCATTGAACGGTATTTCGGCGTCGGGATAAAGAATGAAGATGTTCTCGCAGCCAATTAAGTCTGTCGCCTTTTGAGTGGCTTCCCTCTGAAGTTCGCCATATTTTGAAACAGATATATCTTTAGGAGCGCCTTTCTCGCCTAATGAAAGGCTTAAGAGAATGGCACTTCCTCCGCGTTCAACCTGATTGGCAAGCGCGGCGCCCATCGTGAAGAGGCCATCTCCCGGATGGGCGGTGATCGCCATAATTTTGCCAGGCGGAGCGGCCGACGACGATGCTCCACCGGAGTTCTTCGCAAGCGATGAAAGTAAGACTGGCCCTCCTAGAAATTGAGCGAAGGAACGTCGATTCATCATGTCTTCTTACGCCTAATACGTCGCTTTGCTTTCTCCAACAGTTGTATGTGGCTCATTGGTAGATCAAATATTTGGCTCGTAACTGGCGAAACTTGGCGAGTTCCGCTCGCGACTCATCTAAGATTTGCCGTCCGCTCTCGCCGGCTTGGAATTTGGCAAGCACCTCGTCGCTCCCTACTAAACGCGGAAGCAAACTTACCTTTCCGGGGTGAAATTTCAAGATAGCCGCCACCAACTCCATCCCCATAGTCACTGGATCGAAGACGTCGCGGTTCCCGAGTTGGATATCTACGCCTTGACATTCCTCGTCCTTATATACCGAAGCATTCGGTCGAAACCGCCGAGGCATGAATCGCACACCTGCCAAGTGAAGGGCGTTCAGATATTTCGCCACCTCACGAGCGCGAAACCACGGAGCACCTACAATTTCAAATGGCGTGTCGGTTCCTCGTCCGACGGATACCGATTTTCCCTCGAGCAGGCAAGTACCCGGATACAAAATCGCCTCGGTCAGGTTACGAATATTGGGTGAAGGATTTACCCATTCCAGTCCCGTTTCGTCGAACCACATTGAACGACGCCAACCCTGCATCTGAATTACATGAAGATCCGCTCCCAAATTCTTTTCTCCGTTGAAATAGCGCGCCATCTCGCCCATCGTCATTCCGTGACGAATTGGAAATCCGGGCATGTACGTAACGAATGAGACATACTTTACGTCAAGAAGCGGTCCGGCAACATCAACACCGTTGATCCCATTCGGCCGGTCAAGAACATAGAACGGAATGTGATGCTCGGCCGCCGCCTCCAGCAGATAGGCCATCGAAGTCACTGACGTATAGAAGCGAGCGCCGTTATCTTGTTTGTCGTAAACTAACACGTCTACATCCTTAAGCATTGCGGGCGTCGGCTTGCGAACATCTTCGTTGTACAAACTGTAAATCGGTACGCCCGTTGCCTCATCAATACTGTTGCCGATATGCGTATCCTCGCGCGTTCCGTTGAGGCCGTGTTCGAACGAAAAAATCGCGGTCAGCTTGACATTGAGTGCATGCGCGAACACGTCGATGTTGCGACGGCCATCGAAGGTAATTCCGGTCTGATTGGTGGCGAGTCCGATACGTTTGCCGGTCAGCGGTTGAAAATGTTCCTCAACGAGGACATCGAGACCGGTTTTCACCTGTGCGGTTAAACAAGCGGGCAGGCAGAAACAAAGCGGTATCGCGGACGTCAGTGCAAAAAATGTTCGGGCAAGAATGATTTTCATAATCGAATGACGCCCTGCACTACTTCCTCACAAATCTAATGTTGCGAACTCCGTCGGAAGGACCGGCAAAAAGCTCAAAGCCCGTCAACTGGCTACCGTCCCGTTTGAACTGAATTACTATGGGCTCCCGAAATTCGCCCGGCAGATTTGCTCGAAACTCGTCGCGCAGCGTGGGCCGCAATTCAATCGGCTCATCGCGGCCCACGGTCAGGCTCAACTTATTGTTTGCGGGTCCTATTCGATATGTCGCCAGCAGTTCGTCGCTGTAGTAATCACCCGAATATGCTTTCTGCTCGGCGGCACTCAACTGGACTTCGTGAATGCGCTCGAACTCATGCCTGACGCCTGACGGGGCAACCCAAGTCATTCGTACTTCGGATGCCGTGGGTTGAAAAAGGTATTTTGAACCTTTTGAGTCCTCAAAAAAATTAGCGCCGGCCAAGATAAGAACGGTGGGCGGTTCTAACGGAGACGTAGGGTCCACCAGAGCGTTGCGTAGCGTAAGGCCATCTTTCTGCGTGGCGACGAGAATAAATGCTCGGTTGAGCGGATCACGGTAAAGTCCCGCCAAATTTTGCCCGGCGGATACGCTTTCCCTGTCTTGACGTGTACGCCCGCCGTTGGCAGCTTCTGTAGACACATGAGCCTGCTCTGGGAACTGCGCAGCGAGATAGATATCGGCAATCTGATGCGCTTTAGCCCCAGGATTGGCAGTTGCGAGATTGCACAGACAAATTACGGAAAATTTTTGCTCCGGGAAGCGCAACAACTCAGTACGATAGCCGAAGAGAGCGCCGCCATGTTCAACCACGGGCAACCCTCTGTATTCAGCTAGTTCCAATCCGAGCGCGTAATTGATCGTCCTGCCGTTATTCAGCATGCCACGCGTCTGCAACTCGCGCAACAGCGTCCCCTTCCCCAGTTTGTTGTCGTAAAAATTGCGGTCCCATAGCAGCAGATCGTCAACGTTACTCATCAACCCGCCATCCCCGACCTTCTCAAAGTTTGTTGACCAGTCGACCCGAAAATCGCCGCCTTCGCGTGGCGAATACGCTGCAATACGCCCCTGCAAAACCACTGTGCGGTCATCATAGAAACGCGTGTGCACCATGCCGAGCTTTTCGAAGATATTTTGAGCGACAAACTGGGAAAAGCGCGTTCCCGTGGCGCGCTGTACAACTTGCGCCAGCAGAAAATAGTTCGAATTGCTGTACTGATACTCATCTCCGGGAGTGAAGTTGAGTGCTTTCTGGCGGGCAATCAGATCGATTGTTTCTCGAACGGTATGAATATTTTCGATCGGATCACCTGCAAGCGATAACAGTCCAATTTCATCCCGTAGACCGCTTGTATGATGAAGCATTTGGCGAAGAGTGATTTTGTGACCGTAGGATGAGATCTCAGGTATCCATTTGCGAATATCATCGTCTAGCGACAAATACCCTTGCTCGGCAGCGAGCACGACGCTGGCTGCGGTGAATTGCTTCGATACCGACCCCATGTAGAAGACGGACTCTGGCGATAACGGCGACTGCAGTTCGATGCTGCCCATTCCGTAACCGCGCTTGTGCACAAAATTGCCGTCCCGCACAATTCCGACAGCGCAACCGGGCGAGACGGTCTTTTTATATGAGGCAAAAATCGCGTCTATCTTGTCCTGGAATATCTGATTGTCAGCCGCCGCGACGGCCGAATATACACACAGCCCCATTAGCAAAAAAGGCGCGGCCCGATTCAACGTTGTTCCATTCTCCTGGCAGATCGCGGTTAAAACGAGAAACGCAGCGCGAATTGCAAATCGCGCGGTGTACTGCCGGTTCTGGTGCTGGTAATGGTGCCGATCGTGGTCGTTCCCAACGTCGCCGCGGGCAGCGCAAAGTTGGGAGTGTTGGTTATGTTGTACGCTTCAAAGCGGGTCTGCAACGTATAGCGCTCTTGGATTTTAAAGTCTTTGAAGATAGAGCAATCCAAGTGACGGAACGGTGGCCCGAAAAGAATATTGCGTCCTTCGGAACCAATTGTTCCTATTGGCTGCGGTGCGAACGCGGCCGGATTAAACCATTCCTGTATAGTCGGATTCGCGAGATACGGACTCCCAACCACGTTCGGACGGTCGCTGCTGACACCGGTATTGCTTTGTGGAGTCGAATTCAGCACTGAGAATGGAGAACCTGTCTGATAGACCGCGATTGCGTTGAAATGCCATCCTTTTGCTGCAATACCTTCCCACCCAGTGAGGCCGCTACCGAACGGCAGCGCATAGTTCAACATCAATGAGAAACGCTGCCGGATATCGAGGTCCGTATTGCCCCACTCCAATTTGCCGTACTGAGAGGGAATCGCGCTGTTGAATGTACCTCCAGTCGAATAGCTCTGGAAATCGCCGGTCGAGTGCCCCCAAGTGTAATTGCCACTAAACGTCAGGCCATGTGTAAGGCGATGTTCGACGGTGGTTAATAGGGCATCATAGTTGGTCGCGCCAAACGAGGACACCATGTAGATGCCGGTAACGTTCGGAAGCACGTTGTAATACGGCCGTTTTGTGACATAGCTATTCAATGGAGCAGGCTGAGGCGACGCGACATTGATATTAGGCACAATGCGCAAGGCACGCGCGAATTCACCCACATAGCCTACCGTCACCACCGTTCCTTTAAACGCATGCTGGAGATTCAAGTTGACCTCGTTTACACGTGAGTTCTTGTAATTCTGCTGCATCCCATATCGTGAGGATGCCACTGCCATATTCGATGGCAACGGCAGGGGCGTCGAAAGCCCTACCGTTTCAACATTGGGCGAGTAAGTGTTGTATAAGGGCGGATTTAGAAATGGATAAAGCGGTCCCGTCTGATCGTTGAAGTAAACAAGCGCATATCCGCCCCGCAGCACCGTATCGTGACGGAGGCTTGCCGCAAAACCAAATCGAGGAGCCAGATTCGCGAAATCGGTTTTAATATTGCAGGTCGCCGAAACGCCGTTCTGTTTTGCGATCAACAGCGTCGCTGTATCGGGATCAAAGCAGGAAAACTGCTGGTTCCCGCTGGCATCGGTGTAGGGAGTGAAGACGTCGTAGCGCGCTCCCATGTTCAAAGTGAGCCAGGGTTTTACGCGCCAATCATCTTGAATATAGGCGCTCGGTTCCCATCTCTCAAAGTAATAAGCCGATAGCAAAACGCTCCGTGAAACGGAATAGGCAGTCCCTTCAAAGAAGTTGACCAGGGGAGTCGCCACGGTCGGAACCCCTGTCAGTGTGGGAAGCGTCGTGAAGCTGAAGCTTCCCGGACCAGAGCCATTCTGGAAATTATAGACGCGGCGGCGTAGCAGTTGCGCTCCGTACTTGAGCGTGTGTTTGCCGATGGTTTGGGACAAGGAACCTTCATATTGAAATATGTTGTCGAGATCGATCAATGGCAATGCACCGCAGTTGCCCATTCCCGTGTAGTTCGTAATGCTGACCTGAGACAAGCAAGCCGTCGTGTCATTGATGTTGGCGCCGACAATACCGAATTGATCGGCAACGTTTTTTCCATAATTTACCGGATAGGAGGCGTTGTTGATCCGCGTGTAGCCCGCTCGAAGTTCCATGACCTTGTTGGCGCCCCACATATGCGTGTACGACAAAAGAGCCTGTTGCGACAAATCCGGCGCCGTTCCCGGATACGATGCCGAGCTACCTCCTGGCTGAACTCCATTGACCTCGGGAAAACTATCGGGCGTGATGGTGTACACCTTGTTGAAGCTGTAGCGCGCGGTCAATCGGTCCCTGTCCGAAAAATTCTGATCTCCGCGGACGTCAAACGAATCGCTGTTTTGTCTTCGATTTGGGCTCGAAGCATAGTTGTTGATTGTACCGGGCAGATTTGGCGCCGGATAGAGTGCAAAATATTTCAGTGCGATCGGGTTAAGCTGATTTGCCGATAATACAGGCCCACCGATATCTGACAGGTTTCCGGGGTGTTGTTCTTCGAAAAGCGTTGGAACCGTGCTCACATACGTGGCGGCTTGAACAATTCGATAGCCATCATAGTCAACAAAGAAAAAGGTTTTGTTTTTGCGGATGGGCCCACCCAAGGCGCCGCCGAACTGATTTTGCCGGTATTCGGCGTTCGCTCCCGGTTTCGTAAAGAAGTTCACGGCATCAAATTCGCTGTTGCGAACGAATTCGTACACAGCGCCGTGAAGAGTATTCGTGCCGGATTTCGTAATCACGTTGACCACCGCGCCCGGTGTCTTACCGACCTCGGCCGGATAATTGTTGGTCTGCACCTGAAATTCGGCGATGGCTTCGACTCCGGGCCTTATGCCCGTGCTGCCGATTGACTTTTCGTTATTATCGAGACCGTCCACCATGATGTTGTTCAGTGTGTCCGATTGTGCGAAAACGGACACGGAAGCCCATTCGCGACGGTCATCCGGTCGTGTCCCGCTTGCTAGCGGCGCAGACGGTCCTTCGTTGGCGCCCGGCGCCAAATCCGCCAATTGGAAAAAGTTCCGGCCATTCAATGGCAAATCTTCCACGCGTTGTTCGGTGATGGTCCCGCTGAGCGTTGCTGTGTCGGTTACCAGCGCGGGTGATTCGCCCGCTACTTCCACCGTTTGGTTCGTCGCGCCAAGAGTTACTCGGACATCCTGCCGCAGCCGGCTGCCAGCATCTAATTTTAGGTTTTTAACCTCGGCTGTCTTAAACCCGGGCGCAGTGACGGTAATGGAATAGTAACCGCTGGGTAGCGCCGTTTGGATGTACTCGCCTACGCTGCTTGAGGTCAGTTCGTGAGTTTCGTGAGTTCCGGTATTTGTGATGACGATCTTAGCCTGCGCCACCACGGCTCCGCTAGGGTCTGTAACTGTGCCCAAAATGTCGCCCGTAACGACTTGCGAAACACAACAAAGCGGAACACAGAGCAGCAGAGCGCCGAGAACGAGTAAGCCCTTCATCTTTAGTCTCCTTCGGAATTAGCAGCGGCTTCGCGGGTTATGGAGATTATGTCATTACAATGAATAGAAGTAAAGAAGTGAATTAGCCCTGTTTGTGAGACTTTGCCAATAGAATGATTGCGATGATAGGATGACTAACTGACACCCGAATGTCGCCGTTAGACAAACAGCTGCCCGTTCCGCTCTACCATCAGCTCAAGTGCGCTCTGATCAGTTCAATTGAGTCAGGAAAGTGGCACTCTGGCCAGCAACTTCCCAATGAGGGTAAACTCGCCGAGGCCTTTGGAGTCAGTAAGGTCACCGTGCGCCAAGCCTTACGCGATCTTTCGGACGCTGGGTACGTGCGGCGCGAGCAAGGCCGCGGGACTTTTGTGTCCAGACCCAAGCTCGACCACGGACCTCGGGAACTCACTAGCTTCAGCGAGGAGATGCGCCGTCATCATTTGACGGCAAGCTCGCGCATCCTCGAGCGCGTTGAAAGCGAGGCGAGCGAACGTGTGGCCGAAGCTCTGCAAATTCCTGCTGGTGAACCGGTTTTCGTGCTGAAGCGCCTACGGATGGCCGATGCCGAGCCGATGGGAATTCAGACCGCACACATACCTCTGAAATTCGTTCCGGACTTAATTCGAGCGGATTTAGAGAATAAATCGCTATACGAAGTGCTACAGAACCACTGCGGCTTGCAGCCCTCCGGCGCACGTGAGACGTACTCAGCCGTTCCCGCGGATTCGGGCACTTCTGAACTCTTGCGGATTCCTCCGGGCTCTCCAGTCCTGGCGGTAGAAAGGGTGACTTACCTTTCGAAAGGACGACCATTCGAATTTGTTCAGAGCTTGATGCGAGGTGACCGTTATAGCATCATCCTCGAATTGGAGGCCAATCGCTCGCCACAAGCAATCCGCCAGGGAAGTACCCAGTAAGGGCGGAAACGTGTGAGTCAAATCTTGGCAGTCGATCTAGGCGGCACCAAAACTTCCATTGCCCTTGTTGACGATTCCGGGCACATTTCACGCAAGCGAAAAATCTCGGCTGCATGTGCCTTCGAGGCCACCATTGACCAGATCGCCGCCCGCTACGACGAGCTGAGAAATGATTCCATCACCACTATCGGCGTTATCGTTCCGGGTATCTATGACGCGGATACAGGTAACGCTTGGGCGCCCAACCTATGGGGAAGAGACTTCCATCCACTCCGTGACACTCTCGAACAGTGTCTGGGGCTAAGAGTTGCAATAGGCAGCGATCGTACGGCGAGCGCGCTTGCTGAGCAATGGCTGGGGGTAGCGCGTGGACTGATGCATGTCGTTTTCGTAGCCGTCGGCACTGGCATTGGTGTGGGCATTATTTCGGACGGGCAGCCGCTCGAAGGTGCTCATGGCATCGCCGGCGCCGCGGGTTGGATGCTGGTAGGCACTCCTTGGAAGCCCGGCTATTCATCTTGTGGCGGATGGGAAAGCGAGGCGGCCGGACCGGCACTCGCGCGGCGTGCCGGAAAGCAAACGGCAGAGGCCGCAGCGGAAGCCGCGCGCACCGGAGACACGCTCGCGTTGGATGCTATGCGTCAAACCGCGGACTTTCTAGCAATGGGAATTGGGGCGTTAATCGCGATATTGGATCCGGAAATTGTGGTCCTGGGCGGTGGAGTGATGGAGGCAAGCGATTTGATGTTGGAACAGATCCGGCGCAACGCACTAAGCTGGACGCAACCCATTGCGGCGCGGCATGTGCGTATTGCAAAAACTGCCCTTGGTGAAGACGCCGGTCTGCTTGGGGCCGCTCGGCTTGCGTGGCTCAAGGCGGAACTCTAAATACGGAGAAGAACTCATGTCAGCAAAAACATACTACGAGCAGATCAACAACGTGCTCGCTTCAATTCACAATCGCGAGGGCGAAAAAATCGAACGAGCTGGCGAAATGCTGGCCGAATCGATCGCCGCCGGCGGCCGCGCCTACCTTTTCGGGAGCGGCCATTCGGTAATCCCTGTCATGGATATATTCCCTAGATATGGAAGCTTCGTCGGCTTCTTCCCTCTTTATGATCCGCGGCTCATGTGGCACAACGTCGTGGGACCCGGTGGCGCTCGTGAGCTGCTATGGCTTGAACGCCGTGAAGGCTATATCCAAAATTTTCTTCAGAGTTATGCGTTTGCTCCTGTCGATTGCATGATTGTGTTTTCACACGGTGGCCTGAACGCCGCACCGATTGAAGCTGCCCGTTACGCAAAGGACAAGGGATTGAAAGTAATTACCGTCTCCTCCTTCGCAAATGCAGCTTCCACCAAGGCCACACATTCCAGCGGCAAAAAACTTAGCGATTTGGCCGATATTGCGATCGACAATTGCGTTCCACCGGAGGATGCTTTGGTTGACATTGGTAATCCCGAGAAGATTGGCGCCGGGTCCACCATGGCTGCTGTTTTTATTGCGATGACATTGGTGACCGAAACCGGATCTCGTTTGAAAGCGAAAGGCATTAAGCCGCAAACCTTCGTTTCGCCAAATGTGCCCGGCACAAGTAAAGATCACAACTTGCGGGTATTCGATAGTTATACGGGAAAGCTTTTCGAACGATCGCCCGTCGAGTATGCGGAAGTCTGATACCAGATCCACTGCGTTACTAAGCGGCACCGCGTACGCCGGAATGTTTGTGTTCGGCGTCGTGATGGCCGTTCTTGGAGCCATTCTGCCTTTATTGGCCGCACGACTGCAAATCACAACACCAGACATTGGGAAATTGTTTCTGGTGATGAACGCGGCGATGCTGGCGGCGAGCCTTGTTCTCGGATTGGCTATGGACCGCTTCGGCATGAAGTTTCCGCTTGTGTTAGGCGCGCTGCTGGTTGCCATGGCGTTAGGTATGGTCGTGCGCGCCTCCGCATTTGTCGCTTTGTTGCCGGCGGTTGTTCTGCTCGGCGTGGGCGGAGGTGCATTGAACGGAGCAACGAACACGCTTGTTGCGGATCTTCACGAAGATCCCAGGCGTAAGGGCGCAGCACTAAACCTGCTGGGTGTTTTCTTCGGCTTTGGCGCTTTATTTCTGCCGTTCGTCATCGGAGCTTTGGTGGCGCGCTTCTCCATAGCATCGCTGTTGGCGGCAGCCTCCACACTCTGCGGCGTTGTGGGTATATTTGCGCTGTTCCGCCGTTTCCCCGCGCCGAAGCAGCGTCACGTCTTTCCATTGGCGGAGGTGCCACGCTTTCTGCGCTCGCCATTGGTGCTGGCGTTCGCGTTTCTGTTGTTTTTTGAATCGGGCGTGGAGTTTACGCTGGGCGGGTTCATTTCCACTTACCTAATGCACGACATAGGTTTGAACTCCATCGCAATTGCTTCTTGGATTCTGGCTGCGTATTGGGCAGCAATTATGATTTCACGCGCGGTGTTGAGCCGGATTGCCCTTGGCATCGACCCCTATCGCACGCTGCTAATTTGCGCATCCGCGGCGGGCGTCGGCGCCGTACTAACAGCACTAGCTCGTAGTCCGCTTGTTGCGGCACTGGGCATTGTCATATGCGGCTGGTCACTGGCTGGAGTTTATCCAACTCTGTTGGGGATCGCGGGAGATCGATTCCAATCTCACTCCGGGACTGTCTTCGGAATTTTGTTCGCGATAGCTCTCGCCGGCGGTATGATCCTTCCGTTCATTGCTGGACAACTTGGAGCGCTGGCCGGCCTGCGTTGGGTATTCGGAATGATATCGGCGGCATTTGCAGCCATTCTTGGGTTGAGCCTGCTTGCTCGACGCATTGAGCGTCAGAACCAATTGTCAGCTGAGATTGCATGAGCGTTTCACTTTCTACGAAGTGCGTTGTTCTAGCGATCACCACTCTCACAAGTCAACTTTTCGCGGGCGATGTGTTGACCGGTCTGGATGTGCTTCGCAATCAAAATTTTGCCCCACTGAAAGGCAAGCACATCGGCCTGATCACGAATCAAACGGGACTGAGCAGCGATGGACAGCGTAACGTAGATCTGATGCTTGCTGCGGGAATAGACGTAAAAACGCTGTTCTCACCTGAGCACGGTCTGTTGGGGACAGAAGATCAACCCAACATAAGTGACACCGTTGACGCTAGGACTGGACTTCCCGTTCGCAGCCTGCATTCCGGCGGGCAACATCGAATCACGCCTGAAATGGTAAAGGGCATCGACACGCTCGTTTATGACATTCAGGATGTCGGCGCACGTTTTTATACATATTCCTGCACGATGATTTACAGCATAGAAGAAGCAAGCAATCTGCACTTGGCGTTCTACGTTCTGGATCGGCCAAATCCAATCACCGGCACTCATGTGGAAGGCCCCATAATCGATCCGGACCAACAATCCTATGTGGGTTGTGCCGCAGTTCCCATTCGTCATGGCTTCACGTTTGGCGAGCTCGCCCAATTTGTCAATGGCGAGCGGCATCTGGGAGTAGACCTTCACGTCATCAAGATGGACGGGTGGAAACGTGATGATTGGTGGGACGACACTGATCTTACCTGGGTGGATCCGTCACCAAATATGAATAGTCTAGACGCAGCCATGCTCTATCCTGGCATCTGTCTGCTGGAGCAGACTAAGAACTTTTCTGTCGGTCGCGGCACAAGGGTCGCATATGAGCAAGTAGGCGCGGATTGGCTAGATGCGCGCAAACTCGCCGCATTCTTAAACGATCGCCGAATACTGGGCGTTCGCGCATATCCTACGCGCATGCACCCCATATACTCGCACTTTAAGGATCAGGACATCAATGGAGTTCGGTTCATAATTACCGATCGCAATAACTTCAACTCCGTCCGGCTGGGATTAGAAGTTATTTACGGATTGCAGAAATTGTATCCCGGCAAGATCGACATCGATATCAACCACCGGCTCATCGGAAGCACCTCAACGATTGCGGCACTCAAAAAGGGAGAAGATCCAGCAACAATTGAAAGCAGCTATGCAGGCGCTTTGAAGCAATTTCTCGCAACACGCGAGAAGTACCTTTTTATATCAGTAGTAGCCAATCAGTTCCGGTCGCCCAAGTTCAAATATTTGTCGAACCAATCGAGATTTTCCTGCATGATATTCCGCACGATCTTCGATTCGCTCGGTGAGTGGCCGGAGCGCGGGTAGACGACCATCCGAACTGGAACACCTTGCGCCTGGAGCGCGTTGTAGTATTCTTCGCCCTGCCCGAGCGGCACGACTGTGTCGTCTTTCCCCTGCTGGATCAGCGCTGGAGTTGTAACGCCTTTCGCGTTGTAAATGGGTGAGTGCCTGATGTACATCTCCGGATTTTCCCAAGACTCGGCGCGCATATAGTCTGGCGTGAATGTCCACATATCAGCAGTACCGTTCATACTCGCCAAATCTGTTACTGGCGCTCCGATGGAAGCAGCCTTAAAACGATGAGTTTGCGTAATGGCCCAAGAGGTCATGTATCCGCCGTAACTCCAACCCGCAATCCCGAGACGTTCAGGATCGGCAACGCCCATTTCGATGACCTTATCCACGCCCGCCATCATGTCTTGGAAATCTCCACCTCCCCAGTCACCATAATTTGCGTATCGAAATTGTTTCCCATATCCGGTGCTGCCCCGAACGTTGGAGCGCAACACCGCATATCCGCGGGATGCAAAAGCGGCAATTGGATAATGGCCGGGCGAAGCAATAAAGTTCTGAGAAAAATTGCTCGGCGGTCCCCCATGACTAATCACGATCAGCGGATAGCGTCTTCCTTTTTCGTAGCCAACCGGATAGGTTAAGAGACCCTCCACATCGAGATTGCCAGGCCCCCTCCAGCGAATGACACGCGTCGAGCCCAGAGACAAGTTCGGTATATCCGCGTTCACATGACTGGCTTGGCGCGGCACAGCGGCACCCGTAAGGATAAGAGCAAAAGCTTCTGGCGGTGTAGCGCTGTCCTGGACGGAAAAGCCTATCGCTGTTCGGGTGGAATTCAATGACGCAACCGAGAAGTCACCTCGGCCCGGCGAGTAGAACGAAATCGGTGGGCCCTTGAGCGGTAACCGGTACAGCGCACGAGTTGTGCCCAATGCCTCTTCGACCAGCACGGAACGGCTGTCACCCGTCCATCCGATGAGTGATGGTTCTTGATTGAAGGTTTCGGACAATGGCTGCGGTGGCCCTCCGGATACTGAAACAACGCAGATTCGGAAATCAATGCCCCATCCCGGTGGTATGTCACTCACACGGTACGCAATCCATTTACCGTCCGGAGAATAGAGCGGAGTATCTTCTGAAGCTGCGGTTTCAGCGACCGTTCGGATTGCGCCGTTTTCCACCTCTACCTCGGCGATGTCCAATTTCCGCCAGTCATCGAACCGTGGTCGCGGCATATGCGCGAAGACAATCTTGCGGTCGTCAGAAGACCAATCCATGAAGCCGCCGCCAAAGGCGCCTCCGAGTTGATAATCCTGCTTTGTGAGTAGACGCGCTGGCGACGGATGCCTGCCGATGCTCGTAACCGGGATCACCCACAAGCGCTGATAAGGGTAACTGGCGCCTACCACATACCAGTCTTCTTTGGCTTTTCGTTTCTTTTCCTCCTCGCCGCTTGGATTCAGAGGCGCCGTGAACGCAATGAAGCGGCCGTTGTGCGACCAACGAAAGGCACTTACTCCACTCTCCGAGTCGGTGATCTGTGCGGCTTCACCGCCTTCCGCAGCACTGATCCATATGTTGCTCGCACCTGCACGCGTACTGAGAAAAGCGATTTGCTTTCCATCAGGCGACCACTGAGGACTGCTCGACGAACGCAGTCCGCTCGTTAATTGAAGCGATTGCGTTCCGTCGACACGCGCCATCCACACTTGACTAATTGGCTCACTGATGTCCAGATTGTGTTGTGTAACCGTAAAAGCGACCGAACGGCCATCCGGCGATACTTGAACACTGCCTACGCTCCGCACTTTTAGCATGTCGTCGGGTGTCCAGGCGTGTTGGAAGATAGAGCCGACGAGAAGCCAGCAGAGAGCTTGCAGTCGCATGGAGCAGACTTTAACACGTTCCGTGTGCCATCAAGCAGCCGAGCTTTGCTATCACAAGAACTTGAACACTACTCCTCGGAATTTAAGAATCGTTTCAAAGTTGCTTCGGGCATTAGCAGTAGTTTTCGCTTCTGCGGTGGCTGCACGCGGGGTGCAAACGACCTCGCTTGGCCGCCTTGTCGTTACGAATGGCTCTTTGGAGCTGGCATTTACGCAAGACGGAAGACTTGCCGGTTTCACACCGGCGGTCTCGCGAGACAACTATCTCAAAGCGGCGAAACAACAGCCACCGCTCGTTGAAGTGACTTTGGGCAAGCCTGACGGTTCTGAGCAGATCAAAGCGTATCCACTCTCACCTCGGGTTTCCGTGTCGAAAAACACGGCGTTAATCGAATCCGACTTCGTACACTCCTCCGTTGGAGATTTTCATGTCGCCATTCGCGTCTCAGCGCAATTGGTCGCTGGATCCTCGGAAAGTCGTTGGATAGTCACTATCGACAATCATGATCCGCAACGGGTCGTTTTTGCCGTTACATTGCCTCGTGTGTTTGGTGCCTGTTTGGGCCCAAGCTCGAATGACGATCAGCTCTATCTTCCTTACTGGGGAGGCGAGCGATTTCCTCACGCTATCTCCGATTTTGTCGAGATCGCCGAACATCGTCTCGCGGCTCTTGAAATCGGCAGCCGCAGGATTACCCAGCAGGACGGGCGCTACACCCACGAACTGACCTACGCGGGCGGAGCGAGCATGATGTGGTTGGACTATGTAGATGCGCAGCACGGCTTGTATCTGGCCTCGTATGATCCCGACTTTCTCGTAACCGTCTTGCATGCAGATACAGAGGGGCCAAGCGCCGGCTCGATGAATTTCGAATTTCAAAAATGGGTGACTATTCGTCCTGGCGAAAGTTCAACAGTCGCGCCTTTTATCGTGGCGGCACACGGGAATGACTGGCACTGGGCGGCAGATCGATACCGTGATTGGTTTAATAGTCAAGCTTCGGTCCCTCTGGCCGGCGACTCGTGGCGAGAGCGGGTTGGCGGTTGGTTGCCATTTCTCAAGAACGCTTACGGAAAGATCGCCTACCACTTCTCCGATATGTCTGTCCTTTGGGAACAAGAACGGCAACTTGGGATGGATTTAATTGTTCCATATGGTTGGTCTCGCGGCGGCTTCGATTCACAAGATCCTGAGTACTATCCGGATCTGGATCTAGGCGGACCCATCGAAATGGCACGTGTATGGCGGCAGATCCGTGAGTCGGGCGGTCAAATCATGACCTACATCAACGCCCGGATTTTTAACCGCAATTCTCTTTATTTCCCTACTCTCGGCGAAGAGGCTGCGGTCAGAAAGGTAGATGGCTCGTATCCGATCGAAACGTATTCACCCGGATCGCCTGAATCGTTCGCAGTCATGTGTCCAGGCAGCCAGCCGTGGCAAAAACTGCTTAGAGATTTCGGAGGTGCGGCCGTCACTCAATACGGTTCTCAGCTGATCTACTACGATCAGGTCGCTGCCGCTCGGCCCATGGCGTGTTATAGCACTCGCCATGGGCACAATGGTCCTGGTTTGTGGAATCGTGAATATCAAACATTCTTGCGTCAGGCAAGTGAGACCGATCGAACGCTAAACTCGGGCGTTGCGTTCATGATCGAGGGAGTCGCCGATTTGTACGCGCCTTACGCAGTTTTTCAAGGCTATTTTTGTCCTGGATACGCAGGCACGAAATTTGCGTTCCCCGAGCTTTTCAAATACACGTTCCCTGAGGTCATTCAGGCCAATTTCTTTCCCAATACCCGCAATTCGCCGAATACTATATATCCTGGGCTGTCCACCATGCCCCACGATACAGCCATTTATTGGTTAGCGCGCGACATTTTAATAGGTAATCTTTTCGCCTTCATGGATCCCGTGACTGAGGATCATGAATGGTGGTCGGAAGTTGGGAAATTGCTGGCCCTGCGTAAAGCAGCCGCTCCATGGATTGGGCATGGCATTTTTCGAGACACGGTGGATATTGCTCATGTGGATGCGTCGCTCGAAGTAAAAACGTATGAATGGCGAACCGCGGAGGGCAGTAGTACCTTGATCGCTTTGCTCAATCCTGAGAAACGGGCTGGCGGTCGAATTGAGGTCCGTTGCGATTTGGAGCCAAGAAGCATCAGCGCATTTCGCCTCGACCCCAATGGCTCGCATCAACCAATTTCAGTAGTCGTCGCAAATAAACAAGCGGCTTTCACCTCTAACGCAGATTTTCTTTCGATGATCGTGATCCAGGGAAGGATCAGTTCGGTGACTTTACACGCGCCCCACCGGCGTTAACACGAAGTGGTCGCAGCAAGTCGCTGAGATTCCGCAGACAGCGTCTGCGGAATTTGGTCTCCGGCTTGGTTCCGGTGTTTCCTCTTTCGTGGTCTCATTATGTACGGCTTGTGTCCGTCTCGGCGGCTTGACCACGACCGCTATTGGCCGCTTCTACAATGGGCGCCGTCACTCAACTGTCTGGTATAGAATCTAGCGAATTGAAGCCTGGCGGGAAAGCGATCCCGATGTCGATACCCTCATCAGCAAACTCAAGCGGCACTTCGTCGGAAACCGCAAATGAAGTAAGCGACAGCCAAGATAGGAACAAAAATCTGAATCCTATTGATGCATCTAAAGTGAGGGTCGATGAACTGGCCGATCTTGTCGCAGAACGCTTTTGCGCTTACCCGGAAAAAACGATTACAACATCTATCCTGATATTGAAAGTGCGCAGCTTCTTTTGAGGCACCGATTCTTCGGTCGCTTTTCAGATTGACTGATGCCTATTTCTTTCTCCTCGAGCATGCAGGCACCAGTGATCAACGAACTATAAGGCTTGTGAAGGGTTCACAATTTGCACGTCCGAATACTCCTGCCCGTCGTTGAGATCCTCGGAGTAAACGGTGTGAGATCCAGGCTTGCGCAGTACAAAGAATCATCGCGTCCCCATACGAGATCTTGTGGCGCGCGGACTGCTTAATCGCGATACGCACTATCTGATGATGGATCGGGTAACAGGGACGCCGGCCGTGTGCGTATTTTCAAAGTGATGTCGGGAGCGGTGAAGGATGATGCGCACCTACGCAGTTAGCTGCTCGATCTACGCCAATGCGTGTTCGACCGAAAGGGGGCGAGCCGCCTTTTGACCACGGTTAGGAAGAATTCCCTGCAAGACTTGAGCCGAGATACTAACTTCTCGGATTGGATCAGAGCCAGAGCGCGCTGACGCTTGCGCTCGTCTTTACCTTTCGATAGCAGCGTAAACCAGAACGTTCGTATCGAGAAAGATCTTAGCGATCATGGAGATTGTCGCGCGTCCAGCTCTTTTTGCCAAGCCGTCCCGGTGATCGAGCGCTCAATTCGCGCACCGGCACCGTTAGCCCGGTCCTCTTGCGTTGCGAGATTCTACAAAGAACAGATATCTCCTTAACCCTGGAGCGACGAATCGAAACGGGTCCAAGCTTATACCCCAACAACGGCAGACTATCAACCATGCACGGCTGAGTTTTGTACAGTGCGCGGGATTGATCCGAAACGGATGGCCGACTAACTCGGCCATACCTCAATGTCAATCAGAACGTTTATATGCAGTCTCCGGTGGAGCTGCGGTAGGCGGCGCTCAATCAGCTAGAGCAACGCTTGCAGGTGATGTAATCAGAGCACAAATGGAGCACGCCGAATACAGGGATTTGCAAGCTGTTGATTTGATGGAGCGGGAGACGGGGATCGAACCCGCGACGTCCAGCTTGGGAAATTGATCGTAGATTGAGAATACAAAATTTAGCGTCTACGGTGTTGATTGCTGACGATCCCAAGCTATTGATTCTCCGGGGGCAGATTTCGGCAGTTTGGTAATGGACTCTTATTGGACCTCAGTTTTGACGCGCAATTTGGACTCCTGTTGGACTTCGCGACTGATTTCGGCGGGAATGATGGCCGGTCAGCGCTCCGAAGTTCGCGGCTCGCACGGATTGACTACGGCGAGGCGGACAACTTCGAAATCGCTCGCGTTGCGCGAGACGAGGGCGAGCTCGTGTACCAATGCTGTTGCTGCGAGTAATCCATCAACGATCGAAGGCGACCGTTCTTTTTCTGAGCTGCGCGCGAAGCACTCCCCACTGATCTGTAACCTGTAATAGTCGCGACTTGATCTGACATTTTCTGATAAACTGTGCGGACCGGGCAAGAAGGAGATGTCATGAACACTGATCAAA
>Ga0070741_10007041_pt1 | contig 23637 bp, 18 predicted proteins | sample Coa_R1_4_FD_66440 | JGI IMG/M metagenome (GOLD analysis project Ga0070741, IMG submission 66440) | Surface soil microbial communities from Centralia Pennsylvania, which are recovering from an underground coalmine fire - Coalmine... | ecosystem: Environmental > Terrestrial > Soil > Unclassified ...
CGACTCGGTCATACCGAGCGGCTGGAAAATGCGCGTGGTAATGAACTGCTCCCACGACATGCCCGAGGCCTGGGCCACGACATCGCCCGCGACCTGGTACATGATGTTGTTGTAGCTCCACCGCGTTCGCATGGGCGACTCGAATGGCATGTAGCGCATGCGACGCACAATGTCCTGCTCCGACAGATCCGGGTTCACCCACAGCAGATCTCCCGATCCTCCGAGCCCGCTCCGGTGCGTCAGGAGATCTCTTATTCGAAGATCCCGTGTGACGTACGCATCGGAGAGTCGAAAGTCCGGCAGGTGATCGATCACCCGGTCATCCCAGCTCAACTTTTTTTCATCGACCAGCATGCCGAGCGCCATCACGGTCATGGCTTTGGTGGTCGAGCCGATCGCGGATCGGGTATGCAGGTCGAACGGCGCCTTGGTGTTGACATCCCGGACGCCATACGCCTTCTGAAAGACTATCGAATCGTCTTTGACGACCGCGACGGCCATGCCCGGGACGTGCCAATCGCGCGCACCCTGTGCGACGTACTTGTCGAAGTCGGCCGCGGGCTGGGTGCTGGCCACGAGCGGGACGAGGGCGGCGCAGACCATGGCGACCGCCCTCCGGTATGTACACATCATGTATACACGATACTACTTGGACCCGAGCTTTGTCACTAGCCAGTCGACGACCGTGCCGACGACGCTCGACTTCATGAGCAGTGGTGTCGGCAGCTTGGCATACCCGCCGGGGAAACCGTCCGTATCCGGGACGAACAAGTGGTTCACGCCGGGAATGATCTGCGCCGTCACGTCGGTATTGCCGGACGAACGCACGTTCGCGGCGATCTCCGGATTCTGATCCGGCGTCGCCTGCTGGTCGTTCGCGCCGGTCAGGATCAGCACCGCCGGCTTCTTGAGCTGCTTTTGTTCGATGGTGAAATCATGCGTCAGGATGAAACCCCACCAGGGATCGCTGGCCGCGATCGAGTCGATCCGGGCCGGCACGCGCGCCAGGGCCGAGTCTTTCTTGGCGGCGCTCAGCGAATCGTTGTGCTTGATCCCGTTCGAGAGTTGATAGTTGAGGATATCGCGCAGCGAGTGCGAGCCGCCCGCCAGGAGGACGACCGCGCGAATCTCCGGCTCCTGGATGGCGACCATGGGCGCGATGAGGGCGCCCTCGCTGTGTCCCACGAGGCCCACGCGTTTCATGTCGACCTCGGGACGAGTCCTCAGATACGCGAGGCCCGAGCGAATATCATCGCGGAAGCCCTCGTCGGTCGTGCCCTTGAACGTGCCGCCCGAGCGCCCGACCCCGCGGTCGTCCATGCGCAGGACCCCGACCCCGCGGCGGCCGAGCGAGTCGGCGATCTGGCGGAACGGCCGGAACGTCGGCAATGACGGATGCATCTCGTCCCGGTCCTGCGGGCCCGAGCCGGTGATGGTCACGATTACCGGGACGGGGTGCGCGGCGCTCGCGCCCTTGGGCAGCGTCAATGTTCCCGCGAGCGTATAGCCCCGATTCGTCGGGACGGTGACATCGACCGCGGTGTAGGGCGCGCCGGCGGGCGCGGAGTAGTCGATCTTCTTTTTCGGCGTCGAATCGGCGACGACCGTGACAAGCGAGAGGAGGGAGAGTAGATTCATATACCGAACAGTATATGACATACCCACTGGTACGGCAACCACCCCTCTCCCGCGCCGCCCGGAAGACCGCCACCCGCGAGGCGATAATTGACGCCGCGGCCTGGCTCTTTGCCCGCCGCGGGATCGAGGCAACGTCCCTCGACGCCATCGCCACGCGCGTCGGCCTGACCAAGGGGGCGGTCTACGGGAACTTCAGCAGCAAGCGCGAGCTCATCGAGGCGGTGGCTTCCGCCAAGAGCGCGCACCTCGATATCCGCCCATTGCTTCGCCGAGATCTTCCGTTGGATGCCCGGCTGAGTCTCTTTGCTCGCCAGTCGGTCACCCTGTTACGTGGGGTCTCCCGTCAGGTCTTTCTGCTCGATTTCGAGTATCAGGTGTACGCGAAGCGAAACCGCTCCTGGGGCGAACATATGCGACTCCATCTGCGCCGCTACATCGCCGGCATCGTGCTCGAGTTCGAGGCCGTCAACCGGGAGCGTGGCGAGACACTGCCGATGCCCGCGGCCGAGTTCTTCGATGCGCTGATCACGGTGAGCCGCGGGGTCGCGCATCAACTAGCGCTCGACCCCGACGCGATTTCGGCTGAGACGGTGGAGAAGCTCTTCGTGCAGCTGGGGCTCGTCTGTCAGTAGTGCCAGCCACCCGTCGTGTCTTTCGTGGCGGCCGCCATCTTCTGCACCATCTCGGCCCACGTGAACGAATGCCAGCCGTGGCCCTTCTCGGGTCGACCGTAGGTGAAATCGGTCGGCTCGCCCTTCTGCTTCAGCATGTCCTCGAAATCATACACGGCGAGGTTCAAGTAGAAGTTGTCCATGTCGCCGGCGAAGAAATGCAGTTTGCCGGCGAGCTTGGGCCCGAGCGTCGCCCAGTTGCGCTCAGCATACGCGCGCAAATCAAACCCATGGTCGCGCATGTACGCCGCGACGGTCTTATCGATGGTCCCGGTGCGCTTATTCCATAGAGGCACGGGATAGCCATCGGAGCCCACCGGTCCATACACAGCTTCCCAGGCCTCGAGCTGATATCCGGAACGTCCGTGGCTGCCCAGGACGTCCTCGAACCGACTGATCTCGCGTACGGTCGTGAGGACCTGGCCAGCGACCGTGCGCTGAAATGGCCGCTCGGTTGTCGTGAAGGGTCCCGTACGCAGCACGAACGCGTTCGTGTCGTCGTAGATGTTGGTCTGCTGGTAGTGCCGGAAATCGATCGGGTCGGGCTGCAGCACCCAGGCGTTCCCGATATCGTCCGGATGTTGCAGCGCCAGCGCGAGCGTTTGCCAACCGCTGGTCGACGCGCCCTCGACGTGGCGCGCGTATGGCTGGCGGATGAGGCGAAAGTGCTCCTCGAGGTACGGGATCACTTCCTGGATGATCGCGTCACCGTACGGGCCGTTGTTGGCCGAGTTCACCGAGTAGGAATCCGGGAAGTACGGTGTTTCTTGCTCGAGGGAGATCGCGACGACTCTCGGGAATCCATCGCTGGTCCAGGATTTGTAGAAGTCGTATCCGTTTTCGAGCCCCGACGCTTTTCCTATCGTCGCTCCACGGCGCACCTCGGTCGGACCGCCTTCTTTGTCCGCGGAGTCCGTGGTAAACCCGAATGGTGTCGTCCCGTGGCCGAGCGAATAGACGCTCGGGTAGCGTGAGTTCGGGTGCTGCTCATAGCCTTTGGGCAGCAAGACGTGCGCATTCACATACACGGGCCGTCCCCAAAACTTGGTCAACATGGCGCTCTGCACGCGCACATGCTTGAGCCACTCGGTATCGGCCGGCTTGGGCTCACCTGGCATCACATGGGTGACGGTCAGATGAATGGGCGCGCCGCCGATATGAATCTTTTTGACGTCGCTGTACAAGTTGCCGGTGGCCGTATTGAAGAACTCGACCCGGCCATCGTTCAGGTGCACCCAGATCGTGTGGCCATCGGAGCGATGCACCTGTTCATAGACGTTGACGACGGCTTGCGCGTAGTAGTCGCCCGGCGGCAGCGCCGAGAGTTTGATGGGGTAGCTCGCATTGGTATCGGTGATGACCCCGGTGGTCGCGTCATGCATGTCCGCGCCGAACACGGCGGGACCGCGCATCGACAAGACCAGGCGCGGTTCCGGCGTCGAGTCCTTCGTGATGAACACCACGAGACGCCCGGTGAGCGGACCCGCGTGGGCGACCGCGGCGACGGTGACCTCGATGTGGACGGGAGGCGGAGGGATCATCATGGCGCGACGCTCTTCGTCACGTGGCCCTCGGTGTCGAGGAACTGGATGCTCGCGGCGCCGGTCGAATCGACGACCAGCTTGAGTCGCGGATGCCCTTGTTGGTCCGACAGGCTGACCACGGCACTCTTGCTGACATCCCGAGTCACCGCGACCCGATTGGCGGCGAGCGGATGGCCGTTGTTCTCGACGAAGGCTTTCATGGCGGAGTCGCGCGCCGGGCCGGCGGGCATGGCTTTGAGCGAGTCGCGTTTGGCGAGGATGTCCGTCAGCGGGATGTTGGCGCGATCGGTCAGGAACAGTCCCTCTCGCTTGGTTCCGTTGTCGTCCGCGTACCGCAGGGTGACGGTCTCGTCGGAGTTGTACTGGTCGAACGAGAGGCCGCCGTCCGCCTCATACTGGCCCTTCTCGCCGCGACCACCAAACGACAGGCCGCCGTCTTCCTCGCCTTCGTCGTTGAAGAAGATCATGCCCGCGAAGTGCGGCCGGCCGGGATAGACCTTGCCGTGAAAGACCCAGCCCGGCGACCGGGTAGCGTCGGAGATCGTCAGGCGCAATTTCCCGTCGGGCTCGACGATGTTGATACGCTCGACGGAGATTTCTTTGAAGCGCGTCGGCTCGTTCGCTTTGTGCCACGCCGCCACAGCGACGCCCGCGGTCAAGACCATCGCGATTTTAGTAATCACTCGTGTTCTCCAATCGTTCGAGGGGTCGGACGGTGCGCACACCGGCCACCGCGGTGGAGTCGGATGCGCCGGACTTGATCGCCGCGAGCGCGGCATCGTCCGACGGTGGCTTGCCGTCGATGCGCCAGAGATAGACGTACCGGCCTTCCGGCAGCGCGTGGGTGACGGTCCAGCGATCGCCGACGCGCGTGGCCGGAAGCGGGGCCTGTGACATCGTGAGCTCGACCGTCTTGGCTTGCGGCGCCACCAGCGTGAACGTGGCGGTCTCGCCCCAGTGTGGGCGTCGCAGGTACTTGTGATCGGGGTCGACGCGAACCTTCGATACGGCTCCCAACTCGGACACGTCCAACGTGTCGGCGCGTGCCGTGAGATGCACCGAGCGTCGCTCGACACCCGCCGCTGTTGTCAGCTCCACATCGAGCGGCAGGTCGAACAGGATCTCGGGTTGATCCTGTGAGACAATGAGCCGCGCGTTCTCGACCTTGGCATCGACATCAGGCACATACCGGCCGGTGAGCCAGGGCATAATGAACGCCGCCATATCATGCCCGGCCGCATGCGACATCGCGGCGATCAACTCCGGATATCCATCCGGCCCGAGGCCGCATTTGCCAATGAACTCGCGCATGCCGCGATCGAACACCGAGTCGCCGAGGACGGCGTTCAGGGAGTGCAGGAGCCACGAGCCTTTGGTATAGTGAATGCGCCCGTTATCCGGGTTGCCGAGGATGCTCTGCTTCCCCTCGAACCGCTTGCCCGCGAAATACGACGTCGCGGTCCGCTCCCAGAACGCGCGCTCGAGCGCCGGACCATAGGTCTGTCCGAGCATCGCCGCTTCGGCGTACGTGGCCCAGCCTTCGCGCAGCAGGTTCGAGGCGGGACCGGACGCGTTCATGGTCCACATGTGCGAGATCTCGTGGGCGTAGGCGTAGGAGGGGCCCAGGTTCGGATCGTCGAGGAATGTGGTATGGTCGCCGGTGACGGCCGCATCGTTCATGCGGACGGCGTACCCCTGGCCATGGAGCTCGCGATCTTCGATGGTGGCCTGGTAGTGCGGAGGATCGGGCGGTTCGCCGAACCGGGCCCGCAGGTACGCGTACTCCCGGCCGGCGATATCGGCCAAGGTATCGATCGAGAACTTGAAGTCCGGCGTGACGAAAGTCTCATACGTCAGATCGCCCACCTTCTTCTCGGCCGGCTTCCAGTCTTTATCGTAAATCAGCGCGAGCAAGAACTCCGGCCGAATGGTCTCGCCGTGCACGATCCGCTGTCCGTGCTCGACGCGCTCCGTTTGCGGCACGGTCGTCGACAGGTGATACTCGGCCGGGATCGTGGCCGTCACCGTCATCTTCGCGAGGTCGTTGCCGCTGTCATAGTTGAAGAAGGGATGCCACGCATCCGTGTTGTGCATCGCGCCGTACGCCAACGCCACGGTATCGGCGGGGATGGTGTAGGCGAGCACCAAACGGGAGTGCGGACGGCGTGGCGCGCGAATCCAGAGCACGCCGCCGGCGAAGCGGTACGGCGACGATTGGCCGTCGAGCCGCAGCGACGTGATGCGCGCGGCGTTGTTGAGTCGAACGGCCAACCCATATGGACTGCCGACGTCAACGCCCAGCGTGTCCAGGATGCGACTCTCGGTCCCTGGCACGATGGCGACGTGTAAGGCTTGTGTCCGGATCAGGTTCAATGTGTCAAATGGAAGCTGACGGATGAGCCGCCACCGACCGTCGGACCGCCGTGCTTCATATAGTCCTGAAAAGCGGCGCACGGTATTGGTCTCGTCGCCCCCCGTTGAGAGCCCGTGCCCTTTGCCGTCATGCACGGTCCCGGTAATGAGCAACACCGCGCCGTCGCCACGAACCGCGAGCACACGGGCGAGCCCCGGCTCCCGCGATAGATGACCGTCCAGGGCGCGATGGACCACCATCCGTCCGACGGGATCGGAATAGACGCTGTCGAACGCGGGGCCGCTCGCCGTCGCGAAACGGTTCACGACGAGGTGCGCGAGCGAATCGGGTGTCGGCGCGCCGACGACCGCCGAATCACCGGTGAGAGCCAGGGCGGAGAGCAGGATCCAGAGCATGGGCGAAGTTCACGCTGGCGGAAAGATTTCTGCATTATTATCATTTGTCCGGACTAAAGCAATTTGTCCGTACCAATTGAGCGTTCCAGCCAGGATCTTCTACAGGTACAGGGGCCGCACCCATGGGAAACCGTCTCGTGTTCGCGCTGGCCTTGCTCGTCCCCGGGGTACTCGCCGGCCAGTCCGGCAGCGTGATCGGTCGCGTCACCGATACGCGCAACGGTGATCCGATCGGTGGGGCCGCGGTGCGCGTCGAGGGCACGGCCCTCATCGTCGAGACGGGCTCGGACGGTCGGTATCGCATTACCCGCGTGCCGGAGGGTCAGCATACCATCACCGCGCGCGGCATTGGCTACAAGATGGGCGGGCAGACCGTCACGGTCGCCGCTGGGAGCGAGGTGACGGCGGACTTCGCCCTCGTGTACTCCCCGGCCAACCTGCAACAGATCGTGGTCACCGGCACGGCCGGCGACCAGACGCGCGCCGCGCAGGGCGCCGTCATCGCGAGCATCCCGACGGACTCGTTAACCGCGAAGGCGCCGGTGCAATCGCTCACCGAAGTGCTGAGCGGTCGCGTCTCCAGCGTCAACGTGCAGGAGGCTTCGGGGACGACCGGCACGGCGCCCCGCATCACGATCCGCGGCCCGGCGTCGATCTCGCTGTCCGATGCGCCGATCGTCTTCATCGATGGCGTCCGCGTGGAAAGCGGCCAGCGGCAAGACATCGGCGTGCAGAGTCAGACCCTGGAAGCCCTCGGCGGCCAGGGCGTCACGGCGCTCAACGATATCTCGCCGGAAGACATCGAGAGCATCGAGGTCGTCAAAGGTCCCGCGGCCGCGACGCTGTACGGCGCCGACGCCTCCGCCGGCGTCATTCAAATCATCACGAAGAAGGGCAAGCTCGGTTCCCACCCGTTCCGACAGACCTTCCTCGGAGAATGGGACCAAGTCCAGCCGAACTTCACGCCATACACGATCTACGGCACCTGCCCCGGGCCGTTAGGGTCGGCGCCGCTCTGCACCGGAAAGGCAAGCGGCTCCGTCGTCTCCTACAACCCACTCAAGCAGAACAACATCTACCGCGACGGCAACCTGGGCGAGCTGGCCTGGAGCGGCCAGGGTGGAACAGAGAACTTCGGCTACTTCCTGTCGGGGACCGCGAATAACGAGCAGGGCACGACACCCAACAACTACCTGCGGCGGCGAACCGCACGCGGCAACATGCACTGGGTGATCATCCCATCGCTCTCCGTCGATGCCACCGCGACGGTGAGCCTGAACGACAACCGGGTGCCGATGGGCGACGACTCGAATTACGGGTATCTCGCCGATGGCGAATTCGAGACGACGTGGTTCCTGGCGACACCGGGCAACAACGGCCTGCCGCAGGGCGGCATCACGTACCCGCTGGCCGGGCTCGAGGCGATCAACGACGATATTCGGAGTCTCCGGACCACGCCGACGTTGCAAGTCCAGTTCGTGCCGCTCCCGTGGTTCAACAACCGGCTGACGTTGGGCGCCGATTTCACATCGACCCACGCGACGACGTTTTTCCCGCCGAATGATCAAGGCTGGTATAACGGCGATCAGACGAACGGCTATATCGAGGATGCCCAAGAACCGATCAACGTCTACACGGTCGACTACCTTGGCAACATCCACACGAACTTCGCCAACGGTTCGATCACCTCGAACACCTCGTTCGGCAGTCAATACATCGACCGGGTCGACAACTATCTCGCGGGCGTCGGCATCGGACTGGCGACGAGCAGCTCCAATCTGGTGTCGTCCGCCGCGGCGACGTCTTCCGTCCAGAGCTTCACCGAGACCAAGCAGCTCGGCTTCCTCGCGCAGGAAGAGCTCGGATTCCGGCAGATGTTGTTCGTTCAGGGAGGCTTCCGTGTCGATCAGAACTCGTCGTTCGGCAAGTCGTACGGCGCGTTCTTCCTCCCCAAGGTGAGCGGCTCGTTGGTGCTGTCCCAGGCGCCGTTCTGGCAATCGCTCGCCTCGACGGTCTCCACCTTCCGGCTCCGTGCCGCGTACGGGGAGACGGGGCGCTCACCGCTCCCCGGCGCATCCCTCACGACGTACGCGCCGGTGCCGTACGTCACGCCATCGGGCGGTACGGCGCCGGGGTTCGACCTCGCCAGTCCGGGCAATCCCAATCTCAAGCCCGAACGTGGGACCGAATTCGAAGCTGGGGTCGACGGCGGCTTCTTCAAGGATCGCTTCGGCTTCGAGCTGACGTACTTCAACAAGCACACCAACAACCTGCTGCTGCAAAACCCAATCGCGCCCTCGCTCGCCTACACCGTGCAGCCGTACGTGAACGCCGGGGCGGTCGACAACAGCGGGCTCGAATTCACGGTGCGCGCCACGCCCATTAGCTCGCGAAACTTCGATTGGGATGCGTCGTTCACCGGCAACACGCTCCGCAACAACCTCGAGAGCCTGGGCGGTCTCACGATCAGCCAGCAGCCGCTGCTCACGTCCGACATCACCCAGCGGTACAATACCGGCTTCCCACTCGAGTCGTACTTCTCGAGCAAGATCACGGGTACGACCGCGAACGCCGCGATCGTCACGAACGCCCCGGTCTACGATGGGCCGCAGTTCCCGACCTTCCAGGGGAGCGTCAACACCACGCTCACCTTGTTCAAGACCATACGCCTCTACGGCAACCTGACCACGCAACGTGGAGGCAAGACCTTGAACGTCACGCAGTGGATCATGGACCTCGTCAACTACAGTGGACAGACGAACCTGCCGGTGAGCCGCGGTGGATACTCACACGCCGACTCCCTGCGCCGATTCGGGCCGTGGAAGACCGCGTCGGGTCAGACGGTCGGCGGCGTCACCGACGCGTACGTGCAACGCACCGATTTCACGCGGCTCCAAGAGCTGTCGGCGACGCTCTTACTGCCGCCGAGCATCGCGCGGATGCTGCATGGCGCGTCGGCGTCGCTGACGATCGGCGGGCGCAATCTGTGGCTCGGGAAGGCGAGCGACTTCCAGGGATGGGACCCTGAGGTGACCGGACGCGCCGCACCGCTGGGGAACGCGATCAACCCGCTCAACCAGCAGCTGAACTTCGACGAGTTCACCGTCCCGCAGCCACGGCGGCTGTTCGCCCGCCTCAACCTGACGTTCTGAGGGACCTGAGCCATGCGCACTCTTGTGGCGATCTCGCTCGCCTCGCTGATCGGTGCCGGCCTGACGGGATGCGATCTCAACGTCGCGAACCCGAACGTCATCGACGCGTCGAAGTTCAACCCGAACACCGACGGGTTCACGCTCTCGATGTCGGCCCAGACGAATCTCTTTCAAGGCTTCCAGGCGGTGGCTTTGTGGGGCGGCACCATCGCCGACGAGATCTGGACGGGCGCCATCCACCCGCAAACGCTGCACATCAATAGTCGCAACTTCACCGGCGCCGACGACATCAATGCCGACATCTTCGGCATCATCAGTCTCGCGGTCGCTAACAACTCCAATGCCGTCCGGGCCCTGGCCGGGGGATCGGGCGCGGCGAGCGACTCGAATTACGCCCGGGTGTCGATGAACCTGGGCTACGCGTTCGAGCTGATGGCCGAGATCATGTGCGCGAGCGACGTGCAAAAAGGGCCGAAGCTCACGGATACCCAACTGCTCGACTCCGCCGTCACGCACTTCCAGAAGGCCATCACCGTCGCGACGGCCGCCAGCAACCCGGCCATGATTCAGGAGTCTCAGGTCGGACTGGCGCGCGCCTATCTCCAGCTCGGCCAGAACGCCAGCGCGGTGACGGCCGCCGGCCAGGTGGATCCCGGGTTCGTCGCCTACGAGATCAACAGTCCGACGCCGGCGTTGTCGGCCACGCTTGGCAACATCATGGTCGTCACGCAAAATCTGGGACAGCTGGTGGTCCCGCAGCTGTACCGGGACCTGAGCGATCCCCGCGTCGGCGTCGACAGCACCTCGGGGTGCAATACGACGTCGGGCACGCCGTGTATCGTGCAGACGAAGTACACGAGCTACGGCGATCCGATTCGCCTGGCATCGGGCCTCGAAGCACAGTTCATCGCGGCCGAGGCGCAGCTCCACGCCAGCGGCGCGACCGGCCCGGCGCTGACGCTGATCGCCAGCGAGCGCACCGCGGGGAACCAGCCGCCGTACAGCGGCCCCACAGACCCGCAATCCGTGCTGACGGAGCTGCTCAACCAGCGTGCACGTGAGTTCTGGATGGAGGGGAAGAAGCTCGGTGACATCCGACGCAATCCGACCGTGTCGCTCGCCGCGATTTTGACCGATCCCGTCGGCGCACCGTTTTTCGGCGCGACGGGTGGAACCTTCGGCAGCAATTTCTGCGCGCCGATTCCCCCGGAAGAAATCGACGCGAACCCGAACCTACAATGAGAGCGCTGTTGGTACTGGCCGGCGCCGCCGTGTTGGGGTGCGCGGATAGCGCCACGGCGCCATCGGCCTCGCGGTTGCAAGCGGAGCGTTTCGCTCGAGACGCGCAGGTCAGGCCGCTGACCGGCTCGGGCATCTGCCAATCGTCGCGCATGCAGATCGATCCGTGCGATCCGAACAATCCCATCACGGATTCCGTGACCCTCCACTCGACCGGTAACTATCCGTTCGACATTCACAATATCACGAGCGGGCCGATCACGGTCTCGGTCTTCTATAAGTGCACGGGCAGCGTCACCTGCACCCAATCGAATACGCTCCATACGATCGCGGCGGGCGGCTTCTATAACTTCCAGGTGCCCTGGACGGCATCGACAACAGGGTCAGGGACGATTTTCGCCATGGCTGGCGTGGGTGAGGTCTCGACCACGATCGACTTCACCGTCCATTGAGACCTGCCGAAGGGTTCCTTCTCGGTGTCGTCACGGTGCTGCTGCTGTCGTTCGCGCGACAGCGGCCGCACTTCGAGGAGATCGACGTCGAGCGCATCAATGTCGTCGAGAAGGACGGCACGCTGCGTATGACGTTGTCGAACGGTGCGCGCATGCCGGATCCGGTGATCGGCGGCAAGTCGTATCCGCTGCGGAGCGGGTCGAAAGCGCGCGCCGGCATCATCTTCTTCAACGAAGAAGGCAACGAGAACGGCGGATTGACGTTCTCGGGTACCAGCAAGGGGCAGTCCGAGGGACTGACCTTCGATCAAACCAACCAGGACGAAGCCGTCAGGCTCGGGTATTCAGGACGCGATCACGTCCATTCGGCCGGCTTGGAAATCGTCGATCAGCCCGAAACGTCGATCCAAGGCTTTGCCGACAGCGCCATGGTGATTCAGGCGATGCCGGACGGGCCGGAAAAGACCAAGCGCATGGCGGCGCTCCGCGAGAGCGCGCGCAAGGGCGGCCAAGGCGGGTTCTCCCGCGTGGCCGCTGGGAAGGGGCATGACAAATCGTCCTACGTAACCCTGGCCGACCCGCAAGGGCGCGCACGGCTCGAGCTCCGGGTAGATTCGACGGGAGCCGCATCGATCGACTTTCTCGATGCGGACGGCCACGTGACGAACCACTTCCCGGCCAGCCACTCGCGATAAGCATCATTAGGGGGACCAAGTGGACACCCTCCGATTCGACCTGCGGGCCGCGTTCACGAGCCTTAGGCGCGAACCGCGCTTCACCGCGCTCGTCGTAGGCACGCTCGCCTTGGGCCTCGGCGCGGCCACCGCGATCTTCACCATCGTCAATCGGGTGGTCCTGCACCCGGTGCCCTATCCGGACCCGAGCCAGATCGTCTATCTGGGCTGGAGCTGGAAGAATGGCAGCAGGGCCGATGCACTATCGGCGCGCAAGTTTCTGTTCTGGCACGATCACGCGCACGTGTTCGACGGCGTCACCACCTATCAGCCGTTCGTCGCCAGTCTTGGCGATGCCGCGTCTCAATCCGATGTCACTGGCCTCCGTGTGTCGTCCGATTTCTTCCGCGTGGTGCGCGCGACGCCCGTGCTCGGCCGCGCCTTCGCGCCCGAAGAGACGCGCGTGAACGGCGCGCCGGTCGCCATCCTCTCCCATGCGCTGTGGGTGAGTCGCTTTGGTGGCGACGCCAACGTCCTCCAGCATCCCGTATCCATCGACGGCCGAGCGTATACGATCATCGGAGTCATGCCGCCATCATTCCGCCTCGGAGGCTCGATACAACCTGAGCTCTTCGAGCCGATGGCGATCGGGGACGTCGAACTGGCTGACAACGGAAACAACTATATCGTGATGGCGCGCCTGCTCCCGGGAATATCCCGCCCGCAAGCGCGGGCGGATGTCGGCGCGCTGCTCGAGCCCTTCCGGAGCGCCTACCCGAACCTCGCGGGGCCCGATGACCGAGGTATTCGAGTCACGGACTTCCAGGAGGTGTTCGTTGGCGATCTCGCGAACAGGTTGTGGGTGCTGTTAGCGGCCACCGGCTTCGTCTTCATGTTGACGTGGGCGAACGCCGCGAATCTGGCGCTGAGCCGTGCGCTCACGCGCCGGCCGGAGATCGCGGTCCGCGCGGCGCTCGGCGCGACGCGTGGCCGCCTGCTGCACCTTCATGTCCTGGAAGGGCTCATGATCGGCACGGTCGCCGCGGCGCTCAGCATCGGGATAAGCGCGTTTGGGCTGCGGGCGCTGTTGGGATTGGCGCCCGCACGGTTGCCCGTAAGCGATGCGACCCGTGTCGACCCCTGGGTCATCGCGTTCTGCGGCGGACTCGCGTTACTCGCGGGGACGGTACTCGGTGTCGTGCAGGCGACGCCGATGCTGCGATTCGACTGGTCACGGGGCTTAAGCGCGGGCCGGACACTCGGGATCCTCGGCCGACGGGTCGGACCACGGCTCTTGACCGCGCTCGAGTCCGCGATGGCGATCGTGCTGCTCGCCGGCGCGGGGCTCATGATCACCACCATGACCCGGTTGCTCGGGTCGGATCCGGGATTCGCTCGAACCGGCGTGTTCACCGCGCGCCTGTCGCACGTGCCAGCCGGTTACGAGTCGGCATCCGCGGTCTTGGCGTTCGACAGGCGTGTCTTAGATCGGCTGCGCACCACGCCAGGGGTGCGTGATGCCGCGAGCGTGTCGACGCTGCCGCTCGAAGGCACCAGCAATTTGCCGATCACTATCGATGGGAATCCGGCCATGACCGAAGGGTCGCCAGAGTGGCGCGCGGTGAGCCCGGGATTTTTTCGGACCATGGGCATCGCGGTGATACAGGGTCGCGATATCAGCGACATCGATGGTCTCGGATCACCCGGAGCGGTCATCATCAACCGTTCGCTGGCCGAACGATACTGGCCTGGCCAGAATCCGATCGGCCATTACATCGCCGTCGGCCAGTACCAAGGGAAGTCCATGGGTTCGGTGCTGGATGAGCCGCCGCGTCAGATCATTGGCGTCGTCGCCGACTCACGGCTCTTGGGTCTGTCGCACGACGCTCCGCACACGGTATTCGTGCCCCAAGCCCAGGTCCCGCGGGGTCTGGTCAGTGTGCCGGGCTTTGTCGTTCGTGCGGCCGGAGGGGCGCAGGGCGAGTCTATCATCGCGGAGGCCGTGCGCGAGGTCGATCCGCGGATGCCCGTGCCGACGTTCGCCAGCATCCATGAGATCATTGCCGGATCGGTCGCCGAGACGCGCTTCAGCACCATGCTCCTGGGCGTGTTTGCGGCGCTCGCGCTCGGGATCACGATCATCGGCGTCTACAGCATGGCGGCGTACTTGGTCGCCAGCCGTACGCGGGACATCGGCGTTCGCCTGGCGCTCGGCGCGGCGCCGCATACGGTCGTGGCGCATGTCATGCGCTACGGCATGCTCCCCGTGATCGCGGGTCTCGGCGCCGGACTGGTCGCGGCGTTCGGTCTGACGCGCGTTTTGAGCGGCATGATCTACGGCGTCTCCGCTCACGACCCCGCGACGATCGGCGTCACGACCGTCCTCTTGCTCACCGTCGCGTTCGTTGGTACCTGGCTGCCGGCCCGCCGCGCGGCGCGGATCGACCCGGTGATCGCGCTACGAAGCGACTGAGAGCCGCCGCTCGAGCCAGCGGCCGTAGCGCACGATCGCGCCGCTGCCGATGACGTAGAGGAGGCCGACGAAGAGATACGCCTCAGTCGAGAATCCCAGCCATTCGGGATCCTGGGCCGCGAGACGCGCGGTGTTCAGCAGGTCGAAGAGGCCGATGATCACGATCAGGCTCGTGTCCTGAAAGAAGCCGGCGGCGATCGAGACGAACGACGGGACGACCACGCGGAGGGCCTCCGGCAGGATCACGAGCCGCATCGCTTGGCCCCAGCTGAGACCCAGCGCGAGTGCGGCCTCGAGTCGCCGCTTCGGCACGATTTGGAGGCCCGAGCGCACGGCCTCGCTGAGATAGGCCGCCGCGAAGAGCACGACGGCGGTTTGCGCGAGGGCCAGTTTGTCGAGCTGAATACCCGTCGGCAGCGCGAGCGGGAAGATCAGGACCGCGAGGTACAGGACGGCCACGAGTGGAATCCCGCGCACGACTTCCACGACCGCCGTCGCGACGCCGTGTGCCACGGGCCGTCGCGACCTTCGGCCGAGTGCGAGCAGAATCGCGATCGGGAATCCGGCCGCGAGTCCGATCGCGGTCAGCATGATCGTGATCGGCAGTCCGCCCCATTCTTGGGTCGACACTGCTGACATGAACCAGTACGCGACGCCTAGGCCCACCGCCCACACGAGCAACAGCGTCTGCCGCCAGAGTCGCGGCGTCAGTGTCGCGACCACCAGTGCCAGGAGCACGATCGTCGCGGCTCCGGCTCGCCAGCGGATGGCTGCGGGGTACAGGCCAAACACGATGAAACCGAGCTTGTGTCCAATGAACGCCCAGCACGCGCCACCTCTCGCTCGGCACTCGACCGCGGTCCCGGTCCATGTGGCGTTGATCAGCGCCCATCGTACGAATGGAACGCCGAGCGCGACGATGAGGCCTAAGGTCATCGCCGTCAGCGCGGCGTTGGCCGGCGTCGAGAAGCTACGCCGTAATGCGCGCATTATATCGACCCATGGCGTAGGCGACCGTCAAGCTGGCGCTCAAATACACGACGACCATGATCAACATGGTCTCGACGTTATGCCCCGTTTGATTCCCGATCGTGTTGAGCACGCTCACGACATCCGGGAATCCTATCGCGACGGCCAAGCTCGAATTCTTGATCAGACTCACGCAATTCTGAGCCAACAGCGGCACCATGGCCCGGAGCGCCTGTGGCACGATGACGAATCGCAGCGTTTGGAGCCGCGACAGGCCGAGTGCGTGTGCGGCTTCGGTTTGGCCCTTGGGGACGGCGAGTATGGCGCCGCGGACCACTTCGGAGATGTGCGCCGATTGGTGCAGCACCAGCGCCATGAGCAGTGCGGCGAGCTCCGGCGAGAGCTCCGTGCCGCCGACAAAGCCGAACCGGGTGTGTCGCGGTAGCTCGGTCAGGCTCGGGAGGTAGAGTCCGCGATCGGAGAGAAACACACCTGGCAGCGGCGAAAGCGCGTGATCGGCGGTCGGCAGGCCATGGAGCAGTGCTGATAGAAAGAGGAGCAGGAGCAACAATGGCGTGCTGCGTAGTATCTCGACGTACGCTCGTGTGAGGCCCGTGAGGGTGGGATTCGCGGACAGTCGCGAGATACCCACGACGAAGCCGACGATCAATGCGAACAGGCAGCCTAGCGCCGCCACGCGGGCGGTATTGAGCAGGCCAACGATGATGGCCCGACCCATGGTGTCATCGGGCGCGAATTTCAGCCACCCGGTGTCCCCAATCGCGAAATTCGCCGGCTGCGTCAGAAACTCGAACCCGATGGTCAGTCCGCGGGCTTCAAGGTTGGCGGCGGCATTTCTCAATCCCCATACCACCAACGCGATACCAACGATGATCCAAACCCACCGTCTCATCGAAAGGGCGGCGAGTAGAGAAGCCCTCCAGCGTTCCAGAGTTTATTCACGCCCCGATCCATGCCGAGTGGCGTCTTAGGGCCAAGATCGCGATCAAAGATGTCGGCATAGTTCCCGACGCGGGCGATGACGTGAGCCGTCCACTGCGGATCGAGTCCGTCGCCAGTGATCGCGCCGGGATCCAGCCCGAGAAACCGACGAATCTCAGGATCCGTGGTCGTCGTCTGAAACTGCTCGACGTTCGCCTGGTTGATTCCCAGCTCCTCGGCCTCGACCGGCGCACGAAACACCCAGTTCACGATCTCGAGCCACTGATCGTCGCCCGCGCGAACCACGGGCGCGATCGGTTCCTTCGAGATGAAATCCGGCAGCACGACGTAATCGTTGGGATGCTGGAGCATGGACCGGGTCGTGGCCAACCCGGCAAAGTCCTGCGTCAGCGCATCGCATCGCCCCGCCGCGAGCGCGGCGACGGCGGCGCGCATGTCCTCGATCACGACCGGGCGGAACGTGACTTTATTTTTGCGCGCGAAATCCGCGAGGTTCAATTCGGTGGTGGTGCCTTGTTGGACACAGACGGTCGCGCCGTCGAGGCCCTTGGCGTTCGTGACCTTCGAGGCCTTGGGGACCATGAAGCCCTGACCATCGTAGAGATAGATCGGGCCGAAATGGAAGGGGCGCTGGAGCGCGCGGCTCGACGTGACCGTCGTGCCATTCGCGAGGATGTCGACTTCGCCCGACAGGATGCCGGAGAATCGCTGTTGCTGCGTGTAGGGCAGGAATACGGCTTTCGACGGATCATTGAACAGCGCGACGGCGACGGCGCGGCAGAAGTCGACATCGAATCCGTGCCATTGCCCGGCATCGTCCGGCGTCGCAAAGCCCGTACCGGCGGTGATGCCGCATTTGACGGTGCCTCGCGCTCGCACCGCTTTCAGCGTCGACCCACCAGGAGGGGCCGCGCCGGTGTTCGCACAGCCGGCCGCTAGAATCAGTAGTAAAAACTTTTTCACGCGAGCGCCTGCTCGAGATCGGCAATCAAATCGTCCGGGTCCTCCAGGCCAACGTGTAGCCGTATATAAGGTCCGGACGCTGCCCATTTCGTGGCCGTGCGCACCGAACTCGGATCCACGGGGATCGCTAAACTCTCGTAGCCGCCAAAGCTCACGCCCATGCGGAATAGTCGCAGCTTGTCGAGCAGGGTATCAATCGGCCGTGGCCTCAGCTCCACACCAAATAAGCCGCTGGCTCCCTTGAAGTCCCGTTTCCAGATCGCGTGCCCTGGATCATCGGGCAGCGCAGGGTACCGGACGCGAATCACGTCCGGACGATCTCTTAACCACGACGCGACGCGGAGCGTGCTCTCATAATGGCGATCGAGTCGAACGCCGAGTGTGCGTAATCCGCGCAATGCCAGGTATGCCTCGTCAGAGCTGACACAGAATCCCAGCTCGGCGACGGCTGAGCGCACGCGCTGGTACAGCGGCTCGGTCGTCGTGATGCTACCCATCATGACATCCGCATGCCCACCGATGTACTTCGTCACCGCTTGGATGGAGACATCGACTCCATGCGCGATGGCAGGGAAGAGGTACGGGCTGGCCCACGTGTTGTCCATGAGCACCAGGATGCCACGCTCATGCGCCACGCGGACGATGGCGGGGACGTCCTGGACCTCGAACGTCATGGATCCGGGCGACTCCAGGAACACCACGCGAGTGTTGTCGCGGATCAGCTCTCCGATCTCCTCTCCCACCAAGGGGTCGTAATACGTCGTGGCGACCCCATAACGCGCCAACGTGCGATCACAAAACCGGCGTGTTGATGGATATGCGGTGTCGACCATTAATAAGTGATCGCCACTAGCGAGCAGCGCTTGCAGTGCGGCGGTGACGGCTGCGAGCCCAGATGGCAGCAGCATCGCGCGGTACCCGCCTTCCACCGCCGCGATAGCTTCCTCTAAGGCAAATGTCGTCGGCGTACCGAGCTGGCCGTATAGGAAGCGGTCGAACCGGATTGCCGGATTCCGCGACGCTTGAAACTCGGCGTACGTCGGGAAGAGGATCGTCGACGCCCGATACACCGGCGGGTTGACCGCGCCACGGCGATCCTCGGGATCGCCGCCGGCGTGGGCGAGCAACGTGTCGATACGGGTCACGCGCGTTCCATCACTGTCCGCGAAGCGACTCGAGCGCGCCGCGCGCGTCCGCGGCACCGGACGCGCCCCGTGCTTCGAGAACCGTGGCGTAGTGCTTCCATCCCCAGATATTGCGCGGCCGCCGCCTGGTCCGCTCGGCCAACAACTCGCTCGCGACATCGAGCCGCCGGCCACGCCAGGCCGCGTCGATCAGCAGCTGATCGAAGAGGTCGCGCTGCGCGTGGCTGCCGCCGATGCGCCGAAAATGCCCGCGCACGGGCATCAGCGCGTCGACCACGTCACCGTACGCGCCGCGTCGGTGCGCGACGACGGCCCGAGCGAGCGGTAAGCCGACATCGGCCATGACGTGCGCCTCGGTCCCCTGTTCGCCGCCGAATCGCTCGCACGACGCGACGAATCCGTCGTGCTCGCCGACCGCGGCGAGTGCCATGAGATAGTGGAGATCCGCGAACACGAGTGAATGATCGCGGTCGTGGCCCTTGGCGCAATCCGCCAGCTCGCGCCAGCGGGCGCCGACGTTGATGCCGGATTGCTCGAGGCGCCAGAGGAGCGAGACGGCATTGGTGACGTCGAGGTATTCGTCCGTGGACTGACGGCGGACCTCGCGGTCGTAAATCTCGAGCACCCGGTCATAGCGCTCGAGATCCAGCTGAAACAGCGCCTCATGCCACCGGAGATGCAGCGCGAAGTTGCTGCAGCCCTCCCACTGATCAGACAGCGACGCGATCCACGTCAGGCCATCGCCGAGTCTTCCTTGCATCTCCGCGACGTGCGTGACCGCGTGCGCCGCCCAGATATCGCGACGGTTGAGCTCAACCGCCTTGCGTCCCATCTCGTCGGCTTGCGCATACTCGCCTGCTTCTTCCAGGCCGTAGGCGTAGCAGCCTAGGACATAGCCATAGCCTGGCATCGATGCGTCCCAGGATGGGAGCGCTCTTGCTATGGTATAGCGCATGCGTTGGCTCTCACCGAGGTATGAGAGCACGAATTGCGATACTCGCAGGGCGACGAGATCTCTCGGGAATTCCGTGAGCAGGACATCCCAATGCTCGGCCGCCTCCCGCATCTCTCCTCGCGTCCAGGCTTCGAGCGCCGCGACATGCAGCCTTTCACGGCGCGCTTCGCGCTGCCGCTCCATGGCGCGCTTCGCGCGGTCGAGAGCCGCTAGCGCGAGCGGGATCTGATCGCGCTTGCTCGCCATCATATGGAGGTAGCCATCCAAACAGTGGCCGATGGCGCAATCGGGGTGCTCCGAGAGCAGGCGGGCGAGTTGCTCCCGGGTGTTGGCTCGCGCGCCGAGGAACGCCTCGATAACGCCGTCGATCATGTGACGATCACGTGATCCAGTAACGGACGATCGGATCGCCGGTATTGACCACTTTGTGAGTCCAGATCAACCCGACGATCCCGGCTCCGGATGACGTGACCCGCTCGACGGTGTCGCCGAAGACGCCGACGATCTCGGCGATCTCCTGCCCGAGCGTGATCTCGTCGCCGATCGCGACCTTGAGCCGCACGAGGCCGGATCGCTTGGCGCGAATCACGGTCCGATCGCGGGCCGCGATCCGCGGGCCGTCCTGCGTCCGGCCGTCGATCATGCCGAGGGCGCGCATGACGTTCTCGGCGCCCTCGAGGTGGATCTGCACGTCTCGCTCCTCGAGCGTGCCATTCCCCCCCGCCTCGGCCAGAATCGACACGACCCCCATCCGGGTCGCCGCGAAGTTCAGCGAACCGGCGAACGGAGGCAGCGTGCTCTCTTCAGTCGCCAAAGAGATGAGCCGTGGAGTGAACGCCCGGGCCAGCGCTTCGCCCTGGGCGTCCAGGTCGCGACGCCCCGTGAGCGAATACCCGGCGAACGGCAGCAGCTGTTCGCCCAGGTCGCCAGCATGAAAGTCAATGTGATACTGCGCGCGGGCGATCACCTCACGCAAGAGGACGTCGGCGAGGAGTTCCGAGATCGAGCCGTCCTGGCGGCCCGGCGCGATCCGGTTGAGGTTGAGCCCGTCGAGCGGCGACGTAAATCCGGTGCGGTGCTCGAACATGCGCATGTTCGTCACCGGCACGCCGATGACCGTGCCGCGGAGGCGCTGCGGGTCCAGCATGCGTAAGAGGCGCATGACCGCGTCGATCGGTGCGTACTCGGTCGCATGCACGCCGGCCGTTACGCAGAGGGTCGGGCCGTCCTCACGCCCGTGAATGAGCACGAGCGGCATGCGGAGCGGACCGCTCGCGGTCTCGCCGATCTCCAGCCACCCTTCTCGCTTTTCCCCGCGCTCGGCGGCAATGTGGCGAATCGCGATCATGACGGTATGGCGCCGCGATCAGAACGCCGCGGCCACGCGGCGCACGCCCTCGTCGATCTCCTCGTGCGTCGCGTGGCTGAACGCGAGGCGGACGTGGTGCTTGGGGCCCGGGTTCGCGAAGAATTTGCTGCCGGCGATGATCGCGACGCCGTTTTCAGCGGCGCACGCGGCCACGTGATCGCCGTTCGTGCCCTCTGGCAGCGTGAGCCACACGTAGTATCCCCCATGCGGCTCGACGAACGACGCCGATGGCATCTCGCGCTCAATGGCGGCGACCATGTGATCGCGATTGGATCGGTAGGTCGCCTGTACCAATTTGATATGCTCGCTGAGGCGATCGGCGGCCAAGAATTCGAGAATAATCCGCTGCGTAAGTGGACATGACCCGGCGTCGGTCTTGAGCTGCGCCATCTTGGCGATCATCGGCGGCGGCGCGGCGACCCACCCGATGCGAAGCCCGGGAGCCATCAACTTGGAGAACGTCCCCAGATGAATGACCGTATCCCCACCGAGGGACTTCAACGATGGTGGCAGCGCTCCCTCGAAGCGGACTTCTCGATACGGACTGTCCTCGACCACGACGATGCCGTGGCGCTCCGCGAACGCGATCAGTGCCTGGCGCCGCTCGAGCGACATCGTCACGGCCGTCGGATTATGAAAATCCGGGACGTTGTAGATGAACTTGGGAACGGTGTCGAGGCCCGCGATATCGAGGCCGTCCTCGTCCTGCGGAATCTCGACGAACCGGACGCCGAAGCTCTTGAGGATCGGAATGGCGCTGAAATAGGTCGGCGCCGTGACCGCGACGGTGTCGCCCTCATCGATGAGCAGGCGGCAGACGAGCTCCAAGGCGTGCTTGGCCCCGTTCGTGACCAGGATGTGCTCGGGCGTGAGCCCGGGGTTCGTATAGCCCGCCATCCACGCCCGCAAATCCGGCAACCCCGCCCGAGGCGCATACTGTAAGGTCTCGGCCCGGTAGCGCGTGAGCGCCCGCTCCGCCTCGCGGGTGAGGTCGGGCAGCACGCCTGGAAAGGCATGTCCGGAGTCGAACCCAATCGTGCCGGCGGGGACCGATGCCGGCAGGGTCGGCGCCAGGCGTTCGGCGCGACGCGCGTACATCGAGAGACTGCCTCCTATTTGTCCGTACAAAATAGGATGCTAATATGTACGGACGAAAGCGCCCCGGTCAAGTCCGAACGAGGCTCGTCACGTACGTGAACCGATCCCCTGGATGAATCGCGCTCGAGAGCTCGATCAGCGTGCCGTTTTCCTGGTAGTAGCGGCGGATCGCGCGCAGCGCCGGGCTCCCCGGCTCGGCGCGCAGGACCGCGGCGTGGCGGCGGGTCAGGCGGATGGCCTGGATGCTCTGCTCGACGCGCGCGATCCGGATCCCGTAGACCTGCTCGAGCATGGCCGAGATGGGGCCGGTCACGTGGCCCAGTTGTTGGCCGATGTCGGGGAGGCCCGCGTCGACGTAGGCAGTCGTCATGGCCATCGGTCGCGGGTCGCCGGGGGCGGTGCGGAGGCTCGTGACCTTGAGCCACGCGTGCCCCTCGCGACACTCGAGCAGGTTGGCGAGCGGCGCGTCGCAGATCACGCGGCGCTCGGACAGGATCTCGATCTTGGTGTTCTCGGCGTACTGCAGCAGATCGGTGATGGCGTTCGTCGGCTGCCGGTAGCTGACCGGCGGCACCTGGGCGACGACCGCGGTCCCCGTCTTTCGGCGCCGGGAGATGAGCCCGGCATCGCGCACCCGGCGCAGCGCTTCGCGCACCGTGGAGCGGCTGGCGGCATAGTGCGCGCACAACTCCATCTCCGTCGGCAGCAACCCGCCGACCGGATAGACGCCCGCGCCGATCTGGGCGACGAGCTCGTCGGCGATCTGCTGATAGCGCGGCAGGTCCGAGCGCCAGGGCTTTTTGGTCGCTTTCACGCGAGCATCTTCGACAGAAATTCTTGGGCGCGCGCGGTGTCGGGCGCCGTAAAGAACGCGGTCGTGTCCCGATCCTCGACGATTCGACCATGATCCATAAACAGCACCCGATCGGCGACCTGCCGCGCGAACCCCATTTCGTGCGTGACGACGACCATCGTCATGCCATCGCGCGCCAGCGCCGCCATCACATCCAGGACCTCGGCGATCATCTCCGGGTCGAGGGCCGAGGTGGGTTCGTCGAAGAGCATGGCCACCGGGTCCATGGCGAGCGCGCGGGCGATCGCGATCCGCTGCTGCTGTCCGCCGGAGAGGGCGCCCGGCAATTTGTGCGCGTGGGCGGTCAGGCCGACCCGCTCGAGCAGCGCCCGCGACCGGGCGGTCGCGGTGGCGACATCGCGCTTCAGGACGTGGATCTGCGCGAGGTTGATGTTGTCGAGCACCGTCCGGTGCGGAAACAGCTCGAAGCTCTGGAACACCATACCAACACGCGAACGGAGCATGGCGAGATTCATGTTCGCGGCGTCGACCGAGACGCCCTCGACGCGGATCTCGCCGCTGTCGATCGTCTCGAGCCGGTTGATACATCGGATCAAGGTGCTCTTGCCGGCGCCCGACGGGCCGCAGAGCACGACGACGGAGCCCGTCGCGATGGTGGCGGTGCAGCCATCGAGAACACGAACATCGCCGTAGGACTTCGTGACGTTGCGTATCTCGATCATGAGGAAAAATGCGCTATGAGGGCTATC
>Ga0070741_10007042_pt1 | contig 23634 bp, 21 predicted proteins | sample Coa_R1_4_FD_66440 | JGI IMG/M metagenome (GOLD analysis project Ga0070741, IMG submission 66440) | Surface soil microbial communities from Centralia Pennsylvania, which are recovering from an underground coalmine fire - Coalmine... | ecosystem: Environmental > Terrestrial > Soil > Unclassified ...
ACCGATTCTTGGTCTGGGCCGATGTGGTAATTGTTTCAACGCCGATCCGGTGGGGAAGCGCAAGCTCGCTTTACTACCAGATGGTGCAGCGCATGAACTGCGTGCAGAACCAGATGGTCACCCACGACAACTACCTGGTGCGCGACAAGGTTGCAGCGTTTATCATAACCGGCGGGCAGGACAACATCCAGCATGTCGCCGGAGAATTGTTATCATTTTGGTCACAGCTTGGCTGCGTGTTTGGCAAGTTCCCGTTTGTCGGATGGAGCCGGGGCTGGTATGCAGAAGACACAGAGAATAACCACCGGGAAGAAACAAATTCAAAGGCATTTAAGAAAGACCTCATGCGGACAGTTAATGGGGCAATAGAGATGTCAAGGCTCGTAAAAAAGAGCAGGTACGACGAGCGGGTGCTCAATCTCCATTAAAGTTTAAGACTATGAAAGACAATATTATCCATATGAGTGAAAACACTACTGGCAGCAACCCCTACGCCCCAGTCGAGATGCTGGTCGCCCCGTTTGTCATAGGCAAGGCAGCATTTGAAATGGCGCTGACATCGACAATTTCAATTGCACGGCTGGCGCAGATTGCCGCCCAGTCTGCAGACACGGCATTTGCAAAATACATTCAGCTGACGGAAGAAGAGATAAGAAAAGGCCAGAAAAAGGAAAGCGTCAAGGTCGAGTGATCAGAGCTTTCTCAGGTTGACGTTGTACGCAAGTCCGAACCTGTGCGCTTCATCTCTAATGTGCTGGAGCATCTTTAGTCCTGCGTTGCTCTTTGACAGCACAATCGGCTCTACATGACCATGCTTGTAGATTTCCTCATTTTCTTTTGCAAGGCCAATGCAAGGGATATCGGATAGTCCCAAATTTCGGAGCGACGCCACAGCTGCCGCAAGCTGACCGCGCCCGCCGTCTATCACTATCAGGTCTGGCAATTTTTCCGCGTCATTTGAAGAATAGCGTCTGTGAACAAGCTCGCCTATCATCGCAAAGTCATTTTGTCCTGCTATTGTCTTAATCCTGAACTTCCTATAGCCTGACTTGTTTGGCTTGTTGCTGACAAATCTGGTGCACGCTCCTACTGCAATGGTTGTGCCAAGGTTTGAAACGTCAAAGCAGTCGATGACTTCGGGCATCGTCGTGAGCGAAAGAGCGTTTTTCAATTCAACTACCGCCGGGTCATAGCCCCTTTCAATATACATCGACAGGTTCCGGATTATAAGATCCATCAGCTGGCGCTTTTCCTTTGCAAGCATTCGCTCGACATTAAATATGCTCACCTTGTGATCTGCAATCTTTCCAAGCGATGCCTCAAGCACCTGTCTATCTTCAGGGTCTTCGTTGACATATACGAACCTTGGGACTACTGGAACGGAAGAATAGTACTGCAAGAGAAACGACAACAGCGAGTTATCGCCTACAAGTTCGAATTCAAACTTTTTCCTGTCGCTGATGACTCCGCGTGTACGGCGAAGCGCCATAACATGGGCCATTCCCTTTGTCTCATCTTTCATTATGCCAATGTATTCTTCGTCGGGATTTTTGTTGACTGCCTTTTCCATCTTTTGCCTGACGCGCAGATTGTTCAGCCTGTGCAGGGTGTCGCGGATCTCTTTTGCCCGCTCGTAGTCGCCAAGGTCAGATGCCCGCTTCATCTCTACCTGCATTTCATCGGCAAACCTGTCGATGCTGTTCTTGCCTTCAAGTATGTCCTGCAAGGAAGCGACTCCAATCATGTACTGTCCACGCGTCACGTTGTTGATGCATGGCGCGTCGCAGTTCTTTATAAAATACTGAAGGCAGGGTGCCTTTGGAAGCTTGTTGCACACCCTGATCTTGAACAGCTTTCTCAAGAGGCCCACTGTCAGGAATTTTGAGCTTCCGCGCACAAAAGGTCCGTAGACCTTGCCCTTGGGACCGAGGAACTCGCCGCCTCTGTTGCGCCGGGCAACTAAAAGGCGCGGGAAGAGCTCGTCAGTTATCTTGAGATAAGTATAGCGCTGCTGATCCTTCAGCTCGATGTTAAAGACTGGTCGGTACCTCTTGATGAGATTTGATTCAAGCAAGAATGCCTCAATTTCGTTGTCAGTGACTACAAATTCAATGTCTGCTATCCTGCTGACCAGCCTGTCTGTCTTCCACCCGGTGTCAGGATCATGCCTAGTGAAATACGAAGTGACTCGCTTTTTCAGGTTCTTTGCCTTGCCGATGTAGATTATCTTGCCGTCACTGTCTTTCATAAGGTAGACACCAGGCTCGTCAGGCATCCGCTTTTCTTTCAGAATTGTTGCAGTCATAATTTGCGCCTCTGCTGCAATATCTTTTGATCCATTGCCAGCTTTGGCTTCAGGTATTTGCCTGTATAGCTGTCTTTATTTTCGCCTATCTCTTCAGGCGTTCCTGCCGCCACTATTCTACCGCCAGCTGCTCCTCCTTCAGGCCCCAAGTCGACTATCCAGTCTGCTGAAGCAATGACGTCAAGATTATGCTCGATTATAATGATAGTGTTGCCAAGGTCAACCAACCTCTTTAGGACTCCAAGCAACTTGCTGACATCTGCAAAGTGAAGACCTGTGGTAGGCTCGTCCAGTATGTAGACTGTCTTGCCAGTGTCCCGTCTTGACAGCTCTGCCGCCAGCTTGATCCTCTGGGCTTCTCCTCCTGACAGGGTTGTCGCTGGTTGACCTAGTCGGAGGTATCCGAGACCTACGTCGTTTAGTGTCTGAAGTTTTTTTGTAATGGATGAAATGTTGGAGAAGAATTCTAGCGCTTCTTCAATCGTCATGTCAAGTACGTCCGAAATACTCTTACCCTTGTACTTTATCGCAAGCGTTTCAGAGTTGTAGCGTCTACCCTTGCATTCGTCGCACGTGACATAGACATCAGGCAGGAACTGCATTTCTATCTTTTTGACGCCTCCTCCTTCACATGCCTCACACCTTCCTTCCGAGACATTGAACGAAAACCTGCCTGCCTTGTACCCCATTTCTCTTGCTTGGGGCGTCTTGGCAAACAGTTCGCGAATAGGAGTAAAGGCATTGACATAGGTAGCGGCATTAGAGCGTGGCGTCCTGCCGATCGGCGACTGGTCGATGCCTATCACCTTGTCGATATGCTCTAGCCCAGACAGCTTGTCGTGCTTGCCCGGCCTGTCCTTTGCATCATAAAAGTGACCTGCAAGGGCCCTGAACAGGATGTCGTTTACAAGCGTCGATTTGCCGGAGCCGGATACTCCGGTCACAACTGTCATACATCCAAGCGGAAAGCGCACATCTATTGACTTTAGGTTGTTCTCCCTAGCTCCATGCACGCCCAGCCATTTTATTGCCTTGCGCCTTTCATGCTGGTGTGAAACTATTTGATCGCCTCTAAGGAACGCTCCTGTAATGGAACTGGAATTCTTCATGATCTCTTCGAGCACGCCGCTTGCAACAATCTGACCTCCATGTATACCGGCACCCGGGCCGATGTCTATTATCCAGTCAGAGCTTCGTATCACTTCCTCGTCGTGCTCTACAACTACAAGCGTGTTATCCAGATCGCGCAGCTTTTTTAATGTGTCTATCAGCCTTGCGTTATCGCGCTGGTGCAAGCCTATTGTAGGTTCGTCAAGGACATAAAGCACGCCTGTAAGGTTCGACCCTATCTGGGTTGCAAGCCTGATCCTCTGCGACTCGCCTCCTGACAGCGTGGCAGTCATCCTGTTGAGTGTAAGGTAGTTCAGGCCGACATTTCGCAAAAATTCAAGCCTTGAAATGATTTCCTTCAGTATAGTCCTTGCGATGTAGCGTTCTGTCTCTGACAGCTCTAGAGCTTGGAAGAACCTGTAACACTCGTCGATTGACAGGTCGCACACGTCTATTATCGAATTGTTTCCTATCTTGACTGCAAGTGCTTCTTCGCGCAGCCGCCTGCCGTTGCAGCGCTCGCAAAAGCGCTCGCGCATGAACTGCATCAGGTCTTCGCGCTTTGACTCCGACTCTGTTTCTTTGTATATGCGCTCAAGGTTTGGGATGACCCCTTCAAACGTCCCCCTGTATTCCCACCGGCTGTCAGAGTAACGCGATTCGTATCTGTAGTGAATACTCTCGTCAGTGCCATACAGTATTACCTTTACCTGCCTTTCAGTCATCTTTGCGACCGGCGTCGACAGGTCAAAGCCAAACTTTTTGCCAACATCTTTGAGCATCGCCGAGCGGAAGGTGGCAAAGTGTCCGGTCCACGGCTTTATTGCGCCATCTAGGATGCTCTTTGCCCTGTCTGGTATTATCAGGTCTGGATCGAACTCTATCTTGATTCCAAGGCCGTTGCACTCCTTGCACGCTCCAAAGGGAGAGTTGAATGAAAACGTCCGGGGCTCCAAGTCACCAAGTGAAATGCCGCAGTGCGGGCAGGCATTTCTCTGCGAATACATCGTATCCTTGCCTTCAACTGAAACGACAACAACTCCATTGCCAACCTTCAATGCAGATTGTATCGAGTCAAAAAGCCGGCTCTTTTCTTCTATCGCCGGTCTGAGCCTGTCGACTATGACTTCAATCGTGTGCTTTTTCTGCTTGTCCAGCCTTGGGTACTGGGACTTTTCCTCTTCATCCAGCTTTGTTATCTCACCGTCTAGCCTTATCCGTGAAAAGCCTTCATGCCTTAGCTCGTCAAACAGCTTTTCATAAGTCCCCTTTTTAGCCTGAATTGCTGGACCAAGTATCATGACATTCTTGCCTTCTGCAGTCTTGAGCACGGACTCTGTTATCGAGTCGGCTGACTGACTAGCAATTTTCCTGCCGCACTTTGGGCAGTGGGGAGTGCCAATCCTTGCAAACAATAATCTGAGATAATCGTAAATCTCGGTGACTGTTCCGACAGTCGAGCGCGGGTTCTTGCTCGTGGTTTTCTGCTGTATCGATATTGCTGGTGACAGCCCATCTATCGAGTCGACGTCGGGCTTGTCCATCAATTCCAGAAACTGCCTGGCATAGGCAGACAGCGACTCAACGTAGCGCCTCTGGCCTTCAGCGTATATCGTGTCAAAGGCAAGCGTAGACTTGCCAGAGCCTGACAGCCCGGTAATGACAACGAGCCTGTTCTTTGGGATCTCGACATTGATGTTCTTTAGGTTGTGCTGCCTCGCGCCCCTGATGATTATCTTGTCGTGCATTTATGACACCTCTGAATATGCAGATTCGCCAAGCGCCTTTCTTAACTTGTTTAGCTTTTCTCTAAACATTATTGCCTTTTCAAATTCCAACTCTTCTGCAAACCTCTTCATCGTCGCCTCTGTCTCGACTGCTAGTTTCACCAAATCCTGCCTTGTCATCGACTTTGTTTCCACTGCCAAGTCTGCAATCTCTTTAGCGCTTTCAGGCACCGGCTTGATTATTGTCTTGGGGGTTATCCCATGCCTTTTGTTGTATTCCAGCTGCTTCTTGCGCCTGCGCTCTGTTTCTTCAATAGCCTGCTTCATCGAGTCAGTAACACGGTCAGAATACAGTATCACGGTGCCGTCAAGGTTGCGCGCAGCCCTACCAAATGTCTGGATGAGGCTTGTGGCATTTCGTAAAAAGCCTTCCTTATCTGCGTCTAAAATTGCAACAAGTGAAACTTCTGGTATGTCGAGGCCTTCTCTCAGGAGGTTGATGCCTACAAGCGCGTCAAACTCGCCCAGACGCAGTTGCCGTATCAGTTCTGTGCGCTCTAGGCCCTCGATCTCTGAGTGCAGGTATCGGACACGGATTTCATTCTTGGCAAGAAATTCCGCCAGATCTTCTGCCATTCTCTTTGTCAGGGTCGTAACAAGGGTCCGCTGGTTGTCTTTGGTCCTTGACTTGATCTCTTTAATCAAGTCCTCCATCTGATCTTTTGTAGGCCGGATCTCGACTTTTGGATCTACCAGCCCTGTCGGCCTGACCAGCTGCTCTGCAACCTGCCAGCTAGACTTTAGTTCGTACTGGCCTGGAGTTGCTGACACAAAGATTACGTTCTTTAGGTATTTCTCAAATTCTTCAAACTTTAGCGGGCGGTTGTCATAGGCGCTAGGCAGGCGGAAGCCATAGTCTACAAGCATCTTTTTGCGCGTATGATCGCCGTTGTACATGCCGTGCAGCTGCGGAAGTGTGACATGCGACTCGTCAATCACCAGCAAAAAGTCGTCGCCAAAAAAGTCAAGCAGGCAGTAGGCCGGCTGGCCCGGCGCCCTGCCGTCAAGGTGGCGTGAATAATTTTCAATGCCGGAGCAGTAGCCAAGCTCTTCTATCATTTCAAGGTCATATTTCGTTCGCTGCGCAAGCCTCTGCCTTTCAAGCTCTGACGGCAAGGTCGGCAGCCAGTTTTGCAGTTCGCGTTTTATTGACTCCAGCGCACGGTTGCGCGAGTCATTGTCGGTGATGTAGTGCTTTGCAGGAAATATCTTAACTGCGTCAACATCGCGCAGCTTTTTCATCGTAACGTGATCATGTATGCTGATGTGCTCGATCTCGTCGCCAAACATCGAAATCCTGATGATGTCATCAGCATAGCCGGGAATGATGTCAATCGTGTCGCCCTTGACGCGAAAGTTGCCCGGCACAAGCGACATGTCATTTCGCTCATAGCGGGCTTCGATGAAATTGTGGATGAGCACCTTCCTATCGATTGTCATGTCTTTTGTCACAGTGATGGCGCTGTCTTCCCACTCTCTGGGCGAGCCAAGGGAATAGATGCATGATACGGTTGACACGATTATCGTGGGTTCGCCGGACATGAGCATGGCGGTGGCTTCAAGCCGCATCCTTTCTATTTTTTCATTAACTTCAGTGTCCTTTTCGATGTACGTGTCTGTCTGCGGGATGTAGCTTTCAGGCTGGTAATAGTCGTAAAAGCTGACAAAGTATCCAACGTTGTTTTCTGGGAAGAACTCTTTGAACTCAGCGTACAATTGAGCGGCAAGGGTCTTGTTATGGGAAATCACAAGCGTGTTCTTGTTTGCCCTTGCGATGACATTTGCAATGGTATACGTCTTGCCGCTTCCAGTCACGCCAAGAAGGGTCTGGCGCCCTGTTTTTTGCACACCATTGACTAGCTGCTTAATTGCTTCAGGCTGGTCGCCACTGGGCGGAAAGGCGTCCTTTGCCAGTGTAAAGCTTCTCGAACTCTTCAACAAGTGCTAGAACACCTATTTTTCAAAACGCGCATATATGGTTACTGTCAGCAAAGTGACTTGGTATTTCATCAGGCAGCCAGGGAAGAATTACGTAACATCGGGTATAAAATGAGGAAAGGAAAAACTCCCTAGTCATTGTTTGACGCTAGAGTTGACTATGTGGGTCGTCAAACTTGCACAGATATTTTGTGCAGTACCTAGACTGTATCCAGTTGTAGCTTCCGCACTTCAGGCATTTGCGGTTATTTCGTTGGATCATCTCTGCCAAGTTCGGCGTCAATGTTTCCATTTTAGACATCTTGCTTTGCCAGACGTACTTATGCCATATGGACTAATCATGCGCAATGCTTTTGTCTTTCCCTAAAAAGAAATCGACAAATATCGACTAATTGTTGCCTCAATAGTGTATGTAATTAAAAGTACAGCCATAGCATAATCTCATACAGCTATCTCTTGAGATAGGCATTGAATTCGGACCGCGAGACAGTACCGGCCAGTCCAGATTCAGAGAACAGCCTATTTCTGTCCGCGTTTTTGAAAGTCCTGACCATACTGGGTGAGCAATCAAAGGACCTGATCCTACTTGAAATTGAAAAAAAATACGGTTTTCCGCTAGAAAGCCAGAAAAGGCCCATCACACCAAGGGAAATTGAAGATACCATCATGGAACTCTTCGAGATGGCCGGAGAGCTTATCATGAAGATGGTAAAAGCAGAATATCATAGGATCTCATAGAAAATAACGATGTTATCTCATGTCAAGGTGTATTTCCTACATACTAGATCGTATATTCACCTTGCTGCTTTTATTGGTTCATGTCATCTCATGACAAAAATAATTATAATTCTGACAACATGAATAACAGGAGGACACCGGCTTCGGTGATGGAAGAAGAAACACTCCGCGCAGCAATGGAAATGGCCAAGCCACAGGTATCGGTAATAGGTGCTGGTGGCGCAGGCAGCAACATCATATCTTGGATAAAGAAAAAGGGCATTACTGGCGGCAAGCTAATCGCTGTCAACACGGATGCCGCGCACCTTGGAATCAGCAAGGCTGACAGGCGTATATTGATAGGTCCTAAACTGACCCAGGGCAGGGGCTGCGGTGGCTATCCAGAGAAAGGTATGCAGGCAACGCGTGAAAGCATTGCTGAAGTTACTAGAGAAGTACAGGGCTCAAACATTATCTTCCTATGCGCAGGCCTCGGAGGAGGAACAGGTACAGGCGCGATACAGGTATTATCAGAGGAGCTCAAACGAGCTACTGGCGCTCTGGTCGTGGCTGTTATAACACTTCCATTTGCAGTTGAGCGCTATCGGTATAGTATGGCAAAGGAAGCACTCCAAAACCTCCAGAGAATATGTGACACAGTTGTTGCAATCGACAACAACAGACTGACAAGAGTTGCAGGCAACCTGCCGCTCCAACAAGCACTTGGCGTAGCAAATGAACTGGTCGGTCAGTTCATCAGAGGAACCATAGAAACTATAACCACAGCCAGTTTGATCAACATTGACTTTGCAGACCTGACAGCCATAATGGAAGGAAGAGGGTTGGCGGCAATAGGAGTTGGCGATGCGACAGGCATGGACAGAATAGAGCAGGCAACCAGGACGGCGCTTGACTCGCAACTGCTCGACATCAAGGACATGTCTATGGCTCACGGTGCTCTTATTCATGTAACCGGTGGTGACGACATCACTCTGGAAGAAGTCACAAGAGCCGGTGAGCTTGTAACAAGGAGCTTGACAAAGGAAGTAAGGATCGTGTGGGGCGCAAAAGTTGACCACGAAATTAAGGGCAAGGCGCGCGTGATGGTCGTGCTGACTGGCGTCGAGAGCAAATTCGGCCATGAATCAAAGCCCGAACCAGTGCCGGTGGTAGAAAAGAAGCGCTTCTTGGGTGTCTTTTAAGACATTCAAGATCTTCCTTTTCCTCTTTTTTGTATCTAGATACAATCAAAAATCTGCATAATTATTGTCTGTGCATTCTTCCAGGGTCCTTTCTGTGGACGTCTTCATAATGGCTGTCTGCTTCCTCCTGCGTCGTAAATTCCATGCCACAAAGCCTGCACTTGAAAGCATAGCCAGTATAATCTGACATGGGATATAAAATTAGCAAACATACTAGATATCAGTTATAGATGCTACCATTAAAAATCAGATTGTGCAGATGATGACATGGCCGAACAAAAACAACTGGATGACATTGAACGAGTAATCCGCTTGGTTGAAATCGCTCTAACGATAGGCAGGCATATCCTTCATGTTATGTGGGTGTTTTTTGGGATCAACGTTGCATTGGTGGCCTACAACTTTGCGACAGGCAACATCATATGGGGAATAATTTCATTGCTGTTTGCGATTGGGGGTTTCATTTTCATAACCCAAATATACGAACATCGCAACAGGCATCGCTTGCGCAGGCAGGCAAGGCGCGCAGAAATACCACCAGAATACAAAGAAGCCGCTTCTACCTAAGTCGTCATCGGGTCTTGACTTTTATTTTTCTGGCTTTGTTGCTTTCTGCGTTTTCTGGCTGCAAGCTCCCACTTTGTAACCAGAACAACTCCAAGGATCGGAAACGCGGCTATGAAAGCGTATGGGAATATCGCCAGAAATGCCGAAGGCTCGATCATGGTAGTAAACCCAGTACAGTGGCATCACTATTCCTATAATATGTCTATGGGTAGATTTGTCTGCCTTGAACATTTGTGAATTATTTTGGTTCTGCTCGATATATATCAAAATCTTGACCACAATTGTAAACATGAACAGCAAGTCTTTTGTCTAACCCTCACGCTATAATGGCATGGCAAAGCTCGATGTCCCTCGAGTAAGCAAGCAAGAATTTCTGGCATTTCTGCAAAACGAAGCCCGCGTACGAGTTGACGACTATATCGAAGGCGCAATGGAAGTAGCAGAGGAAGTCCATTCAGGGCTCTTGCGCGAGGATGGCGCCTCGCCCTTTCTGGAAACTCACACATGGCCTGTTGCAATGGACGTCGTTAGACATTACCGGTCTGCTAATCGTAACGTCACAAGCGTCGAAATTGCAGCCGCAATACTGCACGACGTAATGGAAGACGACGACAGGATACTAAATCTGCACGAATCAAAATCATATGGATTTGAAGCGTATCTTGCCTATAGGTTTGGAAGCAAAATACGCGACATTGCCACCGGGCTCAAAATAAAGCAGCTTGAAAACTATCCAGGCTCCAGTGAAATCGAACGACAGCTTGCGCGCTTCCAAGAGTACTGCGACATACTACTTGATTCTGAATACGATGTCAAAGCGATAAAGCTGGCAGACAGGCTCAACAACATGCTCTTTATCCGCCATGTCCCCGGACACGACAAAGTGAGGCGCTACACCCGGGAGGCCGAAGACTTTTACATCGCATACACCATGCTTTCGCCAAAGATGCCAGAATTCTATAGCAAAATTAGATATGCCTATGAAGAGCTGAAAGCAATGCCTGCGCAGCGGATGGTTGCCGCATAACTTTTCTTCACAAACCATTTAAAGGCATCCAATGGAGATAAAAGGTGATATTAGTTGTCAGACCTCAAAATTGCTGTTATAGTAAAGCTAGAACCCGACTTTTCCGAAGGCAACGTCAGCTATAACGCCGACGGCACCCTTAACCGGGCGGAGACAAAGAGCATTCTTGGACCTCATAGCGCCGTGGCGTCAAGCGCTGCATTTTATGCCAAGGTCAAGTATGGTGCGCGTATTGCGGTAACTACTATGGGTCCGCCCATTGCAGACACTGCGCTCCAGCAGGCGCAGCTGCTCTGCGACGCAGACGAGCTGCACCTGTACAGCGACAGGATGTTTGCCGGCGCTGACACGCTTGCGACAGCCGAAGTGCTCAAGACAGGCATTTCAAAAGTGGAAGGAGGCAAGATGGACATCGTGTTTTCTGGTCATCGGGCATCGGATGGCGAGACAGGCCAAACGGGGCCGCAGACTGCGTGGAAGCTTGGCTTTACCTTCCTTGGCAACGTCATAGACTATAATGTCGACATGCAAAACAGGGTGGTCAGGGCAAGGCGCATGATCTCGCTCCAAGGGTTCTATGATGTCATTGAAGAAGTGGAAGCGCCACTGCCTGTATTTATCGCGATCGACCCGTCGTACAAGGCATCTTTCAACACTGTATCGCAGAGGCTTGCTTTTGAAAAATATCAAAAGGAGGCAAAGGAGCGAGCACAAAACTACAAACAATACCTGAAGATATTTAACGCGCAGCAGCTGGGAGTAGATCCAAAGCTGGTAGGGCTGCCAGGCTCGCCAACAATCGTCTACAAGGTTGAGCGCATCCCAAAGGCAAAGGCAAGCCGCAAAGCCGAAGTCGTCGACGGCTCCAGCCGCGACCAGATTGCAAAAGTGGCTGCAAAGATGTACGAAGTTCTAGGAGGCATGGTGATCAAATGAGCGCAAAATACGAGCACCTGTACGTTGTGATAGAGCATGAAGATGGCAAGCCGGTACCCGTGAGCCTAGAGATGCTTGGCGAGGCAAGACGTCTTATGAACGGCTTTAACAAAAAGTACTCTGCCAATGAGAAGGTCGTTGCGTTAGTCCTTGGAAACAACATGCGCAGGCTGTGCGAAGAACTGATCTTTTACGGTGCCGACGCCGTGATTTACGTAGACAGTCCCGAGTTTCAGTATTCAAGGAATCTTGTCGACACCAAGGTAATAAGCCAAGTCGCCACGAACAAAGAGCTGGCTAAAAAGTTCTCTGACGCTTCAAATTTTATCAAGCCGCGCTACATGTTCTTTGCCGCCGACAACATAGGACGGCAGCTGTCGTCTACAGTTCTTGCAGACCTTGAATCCGGCCTTGCATCAGACATCAACAAGCTAGTCATCGAAGATCTGGAGATAAAACACGAGCACAAGACAAAGGGCCAGGCGGTGAAATACGAAAAGACACTCGAAATGTACCGGCCCGACTTTTCCGGGTTTCTGTGGACAACCATACTCTGCCTCGACAACCGCAACCCTGCAATAGAACGCGAATACCACCCGCAGGCCTGCAGCATAATCCCCGGTGTGTTTCTGCCAATAGAACGCGATACCTCCAGACGGGGCGTGATAACCGACTATATCCCGAAATTTGACGAGCGCGACCTCCGGGTGAAGGTGCTTGACAGAAAGATCGTGAAAAGCGCCGTTGACTTTGACAGCTGCAAGGCAATCGTGAGCTTTGGCAGGGGGATCAAGGATTCGTCTGAGCAGAACATAAAGATGGTTGCCGACCTTGCACAGGCGCTTGAAGCCGAAGTAGGCGTGTCGCTTCCGATATCAAAAAAGCCATTTGCCGTAAGCGAGGGAGTAAGCTCGACTTACATGATCCCTGACAGAGTGATTGGCACGAGCGGCCGCAAGGTAGCGCCCTTGCTCTATATAGCCGCTGGCATCAGTGGAGCGATGCAGCACATCGCCGGCATGAAGGAGTCAGGATTTGTGGTGGCAATAAACCCAGATGAGAATTCGCCGATAAAAGACGAATGTGATATATTCATCAAGGGAAGGATGGAAGACGTGATCCCACTTTTGCTTGAAGAACTGAGAAAGCAAAAGCCCGCTATAGAGGTGAAGAAATAATGGAAAGCTATGAAGTTGCAATAATCGGCGGGGGCTCTGCAGGGCTTGCCGCGCTAAAGCAACTTTCCAACCTTGGCAAACAGGCCATACTGATCGAAGCTGGCAAAAAGGCTGGCACAAAGAATGTTTCAGGCGGGATTCTGTATTCAAAAAAACCAAAACGCGGCAGGGCGTACAACGTAGAAGATGTCTACGGATCGGTATTTCTATCAGACGCTCCAATCGAGCGCAGGATAACGCAGTACATGCTGCATGCCACTTCGGGTAACAAGGTCTTCACGATGGACCTGACTGCTGCCCACGAGTACCAGGCAAACTTTGGCTACTCTGTATTGCTCGGCAAGCTGAATTCATGGTTTGCAAAGCAGGCAGGCGAAAGCGCAGAAAAGCAGGGAGGCGGCATAGTGTCCGGTGTACACGTGCGCTCTGTCAGCTGGCAGGACGGCAAGACGGTTATCGAAACCGACGAGTTGGAGCCATTTGAAGCCAAGGCGGTAATCGCTGCAGACGGTGTCAACTCTGAAATCGCCGAGATGACGGGCGCAAGAAACAAGTTTACTCCAGAGCAGCTGTACCAAGGAGTCAAGGTCATTGTCAAGATGCCAGAAGAGATAATCGAGGAACGCTTTGGGATTGGGCAGGAGGATGGAGCAGCCCACCTGTATGCAGGCGATGTTACGCTCAACCACATCGGCGGTGGATTCCTCTACACAAATCGCGATACGCTCTCTGTTGGAGCTGTGTACCACTATGACTCGTTGATGCAAAGACCCGCGGAGCCATACACGCTGGTGAATGCACTTTTGAAGAACCCGATGGTTGCCGAGTTTGTCAAGGACGAAGTTGCAGTCAAGGAAGAGATCGACAGAAACCTTCCAAAGGAGGAGCAACTGAGAGTAAGGTTTGCTGTAAGCAAGTTGGTAAAGACATGGAATGAGCTCCGCGATGCCTACCATTCGCCGTCTGCAAGGAAAAGGCTGGTTGAAGGCGGCAAATACAAGTCGGAAGAGGAAATCAAAGCAAGGCTTGACTCTGTGCGAAGCGAGCTTGAAGGCAAGTACCGCACCAAGTTTGTTACCGACTATGTCGAGCTAGAATATGCTGCAAAGCTGGTGCCTGACGGCAAGCGCTGCGCAATGAGAAAGCCATATTACAAGAACATTCTGTTCATCGGGGATGCGGCCGGAAGGGGCGTCTTTATTGGCCCGCGCATCGAAGGACTCAATGTCGGAATTGACGACGCTGTGAGGGCTGCAAATGCAGTAGCACGCGCAATTGACAGAAACGACTTTTCGTCAAATTCAATGGGAGAGCACTATAGCCAGATGATAGAAGAAAGCCCGTTCACACGGGACATGAAAGAGATCGACAAGGACTACCTGAAGATATTCCTCGACGCCGCAAAAGACGTTCCAAAGGACATAATCGGCCAGCGCTACGGCATGGTGTTCAAACTGATGTCAAGCGGCACCCTAAGGGGACTTGCAGTAGGGTTTGCAAACATACTTGGCTATGATCGCCTGTTGCCACTAGTCGAATCTGAAGACACGTACGTGCAGGTTCCAATAGAGCTCGCAGAAAAAATGGGCAAGCCGGTGGTCGCAACATACGAGCCAACATTACCTACTATAGCACAGCGAGTTGCCCAGCTGAAATACGACGATGACAGGATATCACACATCAAGGTGCTAGATCATGAATCAGAGTTCATGAAAAAGATGGTAAAGCTCTGCCCCACAAACTGCTACAGCATGGAAGATGGCGAAATCACGCTCCAGCATGAGGCGTGCATCGAATGTGGGACCTGCGCCAAAGAAACAGAGTGGCGCCACCCAAGGGGAGAAAAAGGGGTAAACTACCAGTACGGCTAGTTTTTCCACTTGATCGAGCAGCCGATGGAAGGATCAAAGTCCTTCTCAAGCTCCTCTCCTTTTAGCAGCCGGCGCACGTTGTTTTCCATTACAGGCATTGTTGGTTTTGCATCAGGCTCTAGCGCGTCGTTTATCTTGCCATGAAAAGCCAGCCGGCCGTCAACGAACAGGAACGGATCGGGTGTGCATACTGCGCCATAGGCCTTTGCAACGTCTTGACTTTCGTCTATCAGGTATGGAAAGTTCAACCTGTGATCCTTGGCAAACATTACCATGTTGTCAAAGCCTTCGTCCTTGTAATTCGGGTCGTTGCTATTGATGCCAATCACCTGCAGCTCAGATGGTTTGAACTTGCCCTGCAGCGCAACAATGTCGCCTATCCTTGCCTTGACGTAGGGGCAGTGGTTGCAAATAAACACCACCAGAGTAGCCTTGCCTTTGTAATCAGAAAGCGAATGCATCTTGCCATCAACACCTTTTAGCATAAAGCTGGGAGCCATGCTGCCAGTTTTGAGCATCTGGGGAGACGAAGCTGTCTTGACCATGTCCTACAATGAGGTTGGCAGATATTATATCTATTACGAATTGAACAGCTAGCGTTATAACTTGATCCTGCGATAATACTGCCATGCATAATGGCAGAGATGGCAGACTTGTCCCTATTCTTATTATCGTAGCCGCTGCCGCATCCATTACTGCTACAATCGTCCTTACATTTTACGGCGTCTATTTCTTCTTTTTCTTCCTACCAATCAGTTTTGGCCTGCCCTGGTCGATAAAAAGACTGTGGCGCGGCAGGAAAAGAAAACACTGGAACGTCGAGGACTTGCGCTAACACTGCAAGAAATAATATTAGCCATACATGTCATGATGAAGAGATGTCTGATGACTCTATCGATGCCATCCTGCAGCTGCCACAGCGTAAGCTGGTAGTTTCCCAGAATGATGTTTACCTTGACAGACAGGTAAGAAATGAGATCTTTGTCCTGATGGTTGAAGAGTTACGAGGGTCTGCAGGCGGAAGGGCCGCTGGCTCAGGCCACCGAAAGGTAGATAGGGTTTACGGCTTTTCCTGCGACAGCGGCAATTGCTCCAAATTTTTTGACACTACAGATCAGTCAAAGATTGAAATGTTTGACATCCCTTATAGCGCAGTTGCAATGGACATCAAGCTATCAGATGGCCGTCCTTTCGTGGTTCAGGGCATAGTAGATCCGGAATTTGTAAGGTCATACCGCTCGGTGATAAACAATCTAAAATAGGATAGATGCTACACAACTGACAATGTCTGAAGACCACCAGCGGCTTGAGCGGATGGCTTCTGCAATAGAGGACCTCATGCATATGGGCGCGATAAGGTTTGGAGAAAAAGAAGGCAACAAGGCGTTGCTGTCGCCTCAGTTCTCGCTTGTAGTCTCAAACATGATGGAGAGTATGAAGCTCAAAGAGGACGCTGGCATCAGCGACATAATGAAGCTGATGTACTACTCGCTCCTGATATACATGAACGAATACCTGAAAATGCCAAAGTCGCTCATGATGGCGCTTGGAAATGATCTGGAGAAAAATCGGGACAATATGGAATGCGGCGAGCTTGTCACCACCTATGTCACGATACTGACAGAGATCTGGACGCAGAACCGGAAAAAATAGGCATATCTTGGAAGAGACAATGCCAGCATGATTTAAAAGGCAAGGCAATGTACCTGCAATACCTGCCATGTTTGTGCGCTCGCTCAAGCCGTCTCTTATAGAGTCGATACCAAAGCTTCATTCGCGTGCTGAGACAAAGCCGAAGGTCTGGGTTGAGGCGTACGGCTGCTCTGCCAGCATGGCCGACTCGGAAATGATAAGCGGACTCTTGAAAAGCGCCGGCTATGAAATTGCGACAGAACAGGGTGATGGCGCGCTCAATCTGGTTGTCACATGCTCCGTCAAGGACACAACTGAGCACAAGATGGTTAGCAGGATAAAGTCCCTGAGCAAATCCGGCAAGCCTCTTGTAATTGCCGGCTGCCTACCAAAAGCAGACAGGACCAAAGTCGAACTGCTAAGCCCAACTGCCAGCCTCCTTGGGCCCCATTCTATAGACAGGACAACAGATGTCGTAAGCTCTGCCCTGACGGGAAGCAGGCTCGTTGCACTAGATGATTCAGAATCTGACAAGATAAACATCCCCCGCGTGAGGCTCAACCCGGTTGTGAGCATAGTCGAGATAGCAAGCGGCTGCATGAGCGAGTGCACTTTCTGCCAGACGAAGCTGGCCAAGGGATGGCTTCGGAGCTACCGGATAGGAGACATCATGAGGCAGATCCAGTCTGATGTGGAAAGTGGTTGCAAGGAAATCTGGCTTACTTCAACTGACAATGGCTGCTATGGCAAGGACAACGGCTCAAGCCTCATTGAGCTTCTCAAGGCATGCTGCGCAATCGAAGGCGATTTCAAGATACGCCTTGGCATGATGAACCCGATGTACATGCCAGAGATGCTGGAAGAGATAGTCGACCTATTTTATAGAAATGACAAGCTTTTCAAGTTCCTTCATATCCCTGTTGAGAGCGGAAGCGACAGAGTGTTGAGAAAGATGAAGCGCGGCCATACTTGTGATACGTTTCTGGACGCAGTACAGGCTTTGCGAAAGAAAATCCCTGAAATGACGATTTCTACAGATATCATTGTGGGATTTCCATCTGAAACCGAGGATGATTTTCAAGAAACGCTCAAGCTTGTTGAGACGGCAGAGCCTGACACCATCAATTCGTCGCGCTACAGCGCAAGGCTGGGAACAGAGTCTGCAAAGTGGAAGGACAAGCGCATCAGCTCTCAAGTGGCCAAGAACAGGTCGGAGCGGCTCTACTTGCTTGCTAAGAAAGTTGCAAAGAAACACAATTCATTCTGGAAGGACTGGCAAGGCGAAATAGTTATCGACGAAATCGGCAAGGTAGTGCAGGGCAGAAACTATGCATACAAGCCAGTTGTTGTATCAACTGGTGATCAAGTCCGGCTTGGCGACAGAATGCGCGTCAAAGTTTATGATTTTTCCAGCTTTTCGTTGAAGGCAAAGATAATTTCATAAGCTCAACTTTGTTACACTCCACATAGGTTCATCTTTAATCACCAAAGCTTTTTAACTTGACCTCTGTATTGGTGGACGGGGAGCTCGGGGACCATGGTAAACGATCTTTTGATAAAGAATCCTATGCTGCTAGTGGGCATCGGCGGCGCTGGAACCAAAATCGCGACCGCGGCAAGCGCGGCACTGGATTGCAAGTGTCTCTTGGTAAGCAATGACAGGAAGGACTTGATCCAGAATGAAAAGTGCAACTCGGTCTTTGTTGACTCTGGAGAATGGGTCAACCCATCAAGCCACAAGCTGCGCTCTTTTGTACAGATACATCAAGATAAAATTGCCTCATTAATGGAGGGATTTTCAACAATTATAGTTGTCTCAAACCTTGCAGGAAGAGCTGGCACTGCTATGGCTCCTCTCGTATGCAAGATGGCAAGGCAGTCAGGTTCTGTGATCTCGCTTGCCATCATGCCATTCAAGTTTGAAAAAGATAGAATCTTTAATTCTGGCACCGCGCTGAGGCGCGTACGCGAAACATCAGACTCGACAATCGTTCTTGACAATGACGCGTTCCTTGACAATAATCCAGATCTCTCAAAGGAAGAGTGCTACAGAATAACAAATAGCGCCATGGTCGAAGTCATTTCCTCGATTTCCACCGGCGGCGTGAGGCCAGAGATGAACATACTGTGCACAAGCAAAGCGAGCACGAGCTCAGAATTGTCGCTTCGCGACTCTGTGGCTATGCTGTATAACGACGTGTCAGATACAAGCACTGTAAAGAGGGCAATGGTGTATGTCATGGGCGGCGATCGAATTCCGGTTGGCGACTTGAACAAGCTGGTAGGCTGCGTACAGGGGATATTTAAAGAAGATGGGACGACTGAAGTGGCGATGTCTTCAATGGCTGCAACTGACGGCGTCCGCGTCCACCTAGTTGCTTCATCTCCTCAAAAGACAAGGTTTGACAGGTACGACCCGCTGGGCGAGATCATCCCAGACACGCTTGACTGGGACGAGCCTGATTCAGCGCCTGACATCAAGCTGGCAATCCCGAGCATAGAGTAAGTTATTATTACATTTCAACGACAGCTGCCAAGATGATATCCTGCGGCTGCAGGTGCATAGCGTGCAAGAGCCAGCAGCTTGAAAGCAACAGCTTTGTCGGACCCGACGGCTACGACGACATCCACCACACCTGCAAGTCCTGCGGCACTCATTTCAACCACCTTGACGGCGAGACGTATGCAAAGTGCGACATCTGCCACTTCCCAAAGTGATTATCTATCAACCAGTTTTTTGTGATACATGCTCTTGCAGGGCTGGCCTTCAACAAGCCTGACTTCTTTCATCTGCTTCTTGTCGTTAATCGTCAAAAGAAACTTGTAGCAGACCGGACAGACTTCGATCATTTGCCTGCTGCTTCTGTTTCGGTCGGCTTTTCTTCTTCCTTTGGCTGCTCTGCAGCTGCTTCCACCGGGGCGGCCTCTGGCTTCTTTTCTTCTTCGATAGATGCCGGAAGGTCTTCATAGAGCGAAACCGTAACTACCCCGTCTTCGTCCTTTACCATCTTTACTCTCACCTTTCTTGGCGGGTTTGTCTTGCCCCTTGACCATATCTGGCGGTTGAGGTCCTGGTCGAGCTTTACTTCGTCGCTCTTCATGTGCTTCTCTGCAAACTCGCGGACCATGTTGATGACCCTGTCAGTGCGCTTGTGTTGTGGTGTCAGCCAGGCCCTGCCGAGGTTTATAGTGTAAACGCGTGTAAGGTTTTCTTCAACTGTTGCCATTTTTTATCAACCTACATTTACGTCAGACCTGCGCCAAAGCCTGCGCTTGGGGTTGGTCCTGACTTTTCTGTTCGTCCTGATCACTACCCACGCCGGCACAGGGCGGTTCTGCCTTGTGCGCTTCATCAACCTGATCTTGCGCGAGGTGTTTTTCCGGGCAGGCATATACGAGCGTAGAATTGATTTTCTCCGCTTTTTAAGTGTTGGCGTGCTGGACCGTTTTATGCGTGTCTTGCATGCAAGTAACCCCGTAGTACGTGGAATGCTGAGCGTGGATTTTGCATAACGCCAAAATCTGACCACGGATTTTTGCATAATTTGAGCGTGAAAATGCATAATTGGAAAAAATGTTATGCAAAATCTGGTTAGCTGCAGTCATGTCAACCCTGCAGTTAGCGAGATTGGGTATTAAAGAAGTAATTTTGGGTAGAGTTTACTAAACTTGTTCTTTTATTGTCAGGATGGAACTAATTGATTTAGGAACTTTTGCCTAGCCGCGGGATCTAAAAGGAGGTTGTCTAATGCCGGGATTCGATAACAAAAATCTTTAGCAAGATAAATCTCTGAAGCTCTAGTTCCTATTGGAGCAGCCGTCCTTTATTCACAAGTTAAAAGCCGTAGCATATATTCTGAAGCACAATACCATGAATTGCTAGCCAAGCCGGATTATAGACGAGTATGACCTGAACGTCACCTCTGCCTTGCCTTCGCGTCCTGCCCCTGCAGTGACACCTGCCAGCCTCAACCTGTCGCCAACGGCCAGCTTGTTGACAGCTGCGCTCTGGTTCCGCCATCCGACAAGTCTTATCTCGCCAGTGTCATCGCCAATGAGGGTGGAGGTCACCGGCACTGTTTCGCCTGACTTTGTGTTCACGTCTGCAGTCTCGGGCGCCTGAAGCACGATTACCTCAATGACGTACGGGTCCTGCGACACCTGCACGTCCTTTATCTTTGCCTCGAATTTTGATAATTTTGGAAATGTAGAGTCGTCTTCTGTAATCCTAATATAAGAATCCTCTTTTGACAAGATTATAGAACTGCCAAATATCCGCGATGGCGCACACTCTATCATTGCCCCGGGCCTCAGCTGACCTGAACTCACAAGCGAATTGTCTATCGTGAGCGTAAGCGGCCTTCCAGCCCTGTCTGCTGCAAGGCACATGAAACTTCCCCTGCCGGTCTCCTCTCCAACCGAAATCACGCGCATTGGCATCACTTCGACATCTTCCTGCGCGCCTGAAAACTGCATGATGGTGCCTTCGTCGCCGTGGATTTCAAGGTCGCCACTGCCGTACTGCGGGTTGCCCTGCTTTACCTTGACCCCGATCAGGCGCACCTTTGCGCCGGTCTTGAAGACTTTGGGCATCCTTGACTCGTCGACATTCCATATCACCGCCCGGAGCGATCGCGTGTTGCCTTCGTTTGAAATTTGCAGCTGAAGCGATTTGCTCGCCTCTCCCCTTGGGTTTACAAAGTCAGTCACGCGCGGATTTGCGTTGACGACTCCAGAAACAACTGCGCTGTCAAGAGTACTGGTTATGCCGTCAACAGGAATTGCCAGCGAGTCAATAGTCGGGATAGTCGAGTCGTCGCGCACTGATTCTATCGCGCTATAGCTTCCAAGGTTGATTATAGGCTTGCCGTCAAGTCCGGCTCTCACGTAGCCTTTGACTATCTTGATGATGTCGCCGGCCTGCAAACCCATTTCGTCAGGGATCGCCACATGCTTGTCCCACAGTTTCACCTTCACCCTCGCATCCTTATCGTAGATTACTAATGTGCGGGTGGTAGATTGCTCGTTGCTTTCCTTCCGCGTGAACTTGTATATTGGGTAAATGTTCATTATCCTGCCGACGACCGTTACTTCCTTTGCCCCAATGTAGATATCCTTCAATCCTGACTGTATCTTTGGCACATTTTCAAACGACACGCCAAGGTCGGCTGCAACCAGAAAAAGCGCGCCCTGATCCGTCAGGTAGCCCGCACCGACTTTTCGCTTTTTTTCGTCGATCATGTCTCTTACCTGCTCGGGGTCCAGTTCGGGCTTTTGCCGAAGCAAAGTTTCTAGCATTCCTTTAAAATCGTGGGACGACAAGCTTGCTATGAAACCTCCAATCCGGAAAAACCATTGCCACTCACTTGCATATATCTCTTGAGAGGGAACAGTTTATCTAAAAAGCGCCTAATAATACTGCATGCAAGAATTCGACTTGATAGTCATCGGGAGCGGCTCGGGTCTGGACGTAGCAAACGCCGCCGCACTGCATGGCATGAAAGTCGCGGTGGTTGAAAAGGACAGAATGGGAGGCACCTGCCTGAATAGGGGCTGCATACCGTCAAAGCTGCTCATACACAGCGCCGACGTTGCGGAAATGATCAAGACTGCAGGGCTCTTTGGCATCAAGGTCGATGGCTTTTCTGTTGATTTTCAGAGCATCATTAGTCGCGCAAGTAGGATAGTGGATTCTGACTCTGATGGGATAAAAACTGCGTTTTCACAGATCGACAACCCAATACTGTTCTCTGTGCAATGCAGGTTCGTCGCAGAAAAGACAATCACAGTCGGCAGCGACACGATAAGAGCCGACAAGGTTCTGATCGCATCTGGCACCAGACCTGCGATACCGGAAATAGACGGGCTTGATGGGAGCGGCTTTTTGACAAGCGACGAAGCGCTGCGATTGGCAAAGCAGCCACGCGTGCTGACTATAATAGGCGGCGGGTACATTGCGGCAGAACTCGCGCATTTCTACGGCGCGCTGGGCACAAAGATCAACATTGTGCAGCATAGAGATTTGTTGATACCTTTTGAAGATAGGGAAGTTGCAGAGAAATTCACCGAGCTGTTTTCAAAAAAATACAGCGTGTACATTGACTATATCACCGAGCGCGTGAGCAAAAACAACGGCACATTCAACGTAAGGGCAAGGGACTCGTCAGGCAGGGCGATAGAGCTTGAATCAGACCAGCTCTTGGTGGCAACCGGCAGGGTGCCAAACTCTGACATGTTGGACCTTGGAAAAACCGGAGTAAGAACGGACAAAAACGGCTTCATTACAGTCGACAAGTACCTTGAGACGACCACAAGGGGGATATTTGCACTTGGAGACGCGGTGGGGCGCTACCTATTCAAGCATAGCGCCAACCACGAAGCCCAGTACGCATTCAACAACATCCTGCACCCTGACAGAAAAGTTGCTGTGGACTATATAGCGATGCCACATGCGATTTTCAGCTGGCCGCAAGTAGCCAGCGTCGGCTACACCGAGCAGGAGCTAAAGAAGGACAGGGTCAACTATGAAAGGGCGGTGTACCCGTACATCAATACCGCGATGGGCCATGCGATTGAAGACAGGGACGGCTTTGTCAAGTTCCTTGTGTCGAAAAAAGACGGCAAGATACTTGGCTGCCACATAATAGGGAGCGAAGCGTCAATCCTCATACACGAAGTGCTGATCGCGATGCGCCTTGGCGCCGGCATCGATAGCATCGCAAGGACGGTGCACATCCACCCCGCGCTTTCCGAGGTGGTTTCGAGGGCGGCTTCCAACATTGCATAAATTATACCGTGACGATGGAATGCTAGTTAATGGACGCCTGCATTTCTGTCTCTGACCTGCGCAAGAGCTACGGCTCTGTAAAGGCCGTTGACGGAGTTTCCTTTGAGGTAGAGTATGGAAAGGTGTTTGGCTTTCTCGGCCCCAACGGGGCCGGCAAGACCACCGCCATCCGGGTTCTCACGACTCTCATTCCTCCGACCTCCGGCGCCGTCAGGGTATTTGGGCAGGACATTGTCCGGCATTCAAAGGAGATCAAGAAGCGCATAGGGGTGGTACTGCAGGAGCCGAGCTTTGAAGCGAACCTGACTGTCGAGCGTGCGTTGGAGCTGTACGGCTTGATGTGGGGGGTGCCGGGCGAAAAGAGGCGCGACAGGGCGCGGGAGCTTGTCGAAAAGTTTGACCTTGAGTCCTTCAAGAGCATGAAAAACGACGAGCTGTCGATAGGCCAGCGAAGGAGGGTGCAGGTGGCAAGAGAGTTCATGCACGACATGGACCTTCTGTTCCTTGACGAGCCTACAGTGGGCCTAGACCCTGCGGCAAGGCGCACTCTACTAGATTACGTCAAAAAGCACGTGAA
>Ga0070741_10007043_pt1 | contig 23634 bp, 23 predicted proteins | sample Coa_R1_4_FD_66440 | JGI IMG/M metagenome (GOLD analysis project Ga0070741, IMG submission 66440) | Surface soil microbial communities from Centralia Pennsylvania, which are recovering from an underground coalmine fire - Coalmine... | ecosystem: Environmental > Terrestrial > Soil > Unclassified ...
ACCGGGACAACCGCGTATCGCAGAAGCATCGTGCCGGTAAACCGAGGTCGCACCAACCATCCAACGCCGCCTGACATCAGGACCTCGCCCGCAGCCTTCGCCGTGCTGGTCATCGAATCGAGTTCGTCGGCCACGTGCCGCTCGGCGCTGCGCCGAATCACCAACGAGAAAACTCCGCTCGCCACCCCGATCCCGACGAGGAGCCATCCGTCGAACCCAGTGCTGCTCTGGTTGGCTGCAGGGTTCGCAGTCGAGGCCACGACAAAGCCGTCGACCTCGACGAGGGTGACGTGACCGCGATAGACCTTGGCGGTGACGTCGGCGCCCGTGCGAACGTGTGGGGCTTCGGCAGCTGATGGCATCAGCGTTGCAGTAAGCGTGCCGTCAGAGGGAGTGTCGATCATGACGGCATCGCGCTCGCCATCACGGCTCTGACTCACTTCGACCGAAGTGATTCGGCCGGCGAATAACTGGTAGCAGCCGGCCGTGACCTGGGCGCCGCACTGCGGCGCGCTACGGTATGCGTTCGCATCTTGGGATTGGGCCACGCCCCAGATCAAGAACCCGGCGCCCATCGCGATGAGCAGGGCCGGAAAGAGCCAGGTGATGGCGCGCGCCAGACGCATGCGCGCGAACTATAAGGTTGGGCCGCGCGATCCGAGGCCGCGTTAACGAAGCCTCGTCAGCGCTGCCGGTGCTCCTCCGACATCTCGTCGATGCATACCGCCGCGCACAGCAGCAGGACGTCGTCCTGCCCCGGCGCGATGGCGATGCCGTACGTCTCGCGGATGGTGAACCACTGCTTGGAGATGGACGCGACCATCTGGCCGTCGAGAGTGATCTGGTATTCGTGGTTGAGGATGTCCCCCTGCGCCTCGAGCACGCGGCCGTCGTTGACCTGGATCTCGAAATGCTGGCGGAACAGGGTGAACAGCGCCTTCTTCACGGTCGCCAGTGGCGCCCCGCCGCGCTCGATGGTCATGGTCGGCCGGATCGCGATCAGCTTCGCTTCTATGGTCGCCAGCTCGTTGCCGGCGGGGTCCTGCAGCGCGAAGGTCTCGCGGATGCGCAGGACCTTGCCGTCGACCTTGTAGGCGTTCTCGCCTCGCTCGTTCTGGATCGAGAAGTCCTCACCGATCGAGAAGAGCTGGCGGCGCAGGAGGTAGCGGTTCCAGGAGTCGACGCTCATCCGGGCGAAGGATAGCCTTCGCGGGAATCTCACCGCTTCACAGGAATCGCCCAGCAATCTCACATCCGGCTGGGAATCGCGGGCCGAACCATGTGACTCATGCAGGAGAACGAAATGCGATTCACACCCCAGCGCCGCGACGCCGCGATGCGCCGCCTTCATCACATGACCGCGTCGATCCTCGGCGTGTCCTTCGCCGCAGCGGCCGTCTTCGGCGTCGTCGCACACGCCGTCATCCCCGGGGGGACGACCACCTTGTCTTCCGCGGCGACGAACAGCGGCTCCGCGAGCACGTCGACCTCGACCACGACATCGACATCAGGCACCTCGACCGCAGCGAAGTCGGCGAGCTCCGGGTCTGCGGTCGCCGTCTCCGGCGGGTCATAGTGAGATCGGTGACAGCGGAGCTCGGCCTCTCCGACGGGCGCGCCCTCGGCACCGGACTCCGGCTCATCACCACGCGAGCTGAGGCGATCGATCGGTGTCGGGCCGCGGTGGATGCGGTGCTGGCGAGCATCGACCTCACCTGCAGCCGGTTTCGCGACGACAGCGAGCTCCAGGCCGTCAACCGCGCGGAGGGCCGTGAGGTGACGGTGAGCCCGCTCCTCAACCAGGCCGTCGAGCGCGCGTTGTGGGCCGCCCGCTGGACCGAGGGTGCGGTCGACCCCACCGTCGGCACGGCGATCCGCCTCGCCGGCTACGACCGCGACTTCGCTGACGTCGCGTCGATCGATGCGCCGCTTCTGCTGGTCGCGCGTCGCGTCCCCGGCTGGCACGTCGTCCAGCACAGCGCTTCGTCACGCAAATTGCGCGTCGGCGCAGGCGTCGAGCTCGACCTCGGCGCGACAGCCAAGGCGCTCGCCTCAGACCTGGCCGCGGCGGCGGCGCTCGAAGCCGCCGGGGGCGGCGGTGTGCTGGTGAGCCTTGGAGGCGACATCGCCACGGCCGGCGAGGCGCCTGAGGGCGGATGGGCGATCCAGGTCTCGGACGACAGCGAAGCACCGATCGCCGCGGGCGAGGAGACCATCGCGATCACGCGCGGCGCGGTCGCCACGTCGAGCACCACCGTGCGACGTTGGACACGTGGCTCTATCGAGCTGCACCACATCATCGACCCCCGAACCGGCCTGCCCGCGCAGAGCCCGTGGCGCACGGCAAGCGTCGTGGCGCGCACATGCGTCGAGGCGAACGCGGCGTCGACCGCCGCGATCGTGCTTGGCGACGCTGCCGCCGACTGGCTCGCCGAGCGCGGAATCACGGCACGCCTCGTCGACGGCCAGGGCGAGATCAGAAGGATCGGCGGCTGGCCGGAGCCGGAGAACGCGGCATGAGCAGCCAGCTGCTCTGGTACACGACTCGCGGCACGGGTGCCGTCATGCTGATCATGTTCACTGCGTTCGCCGTCCTCGGCATCCTGGGCGCACGCCGCTTCGAGACGCCTGGCTGCCCGTGATCGTGCCGTTCAGCTCCTACTAGCGCACCTTCTGGCTCAGCCTCGGGACCATCGCCGGGGAGCTGTTCGCGGCGCCGACCGTGACCAGCCTGATGCGCGGAGGATGGGGCCACGGACGTGGCGCGCGAGCACAAGGCCGCGCATAGGAACCAGGTCGGCCGGCGCAGGCGGTCACGCCCAGCGCAGGCATGACCGTATTGCCGTCACACCGTCATCCGTTCATCGGACTGAGCCGGCCGGCTGTGCGCCGCCGAGGTCGCCGAGCCCATCCTCGCCAGGCTGCTTCGCGGCCCCGCCTCGACCTGGGCTTCGGACCGCCTGAACGCCGGGGCGCGAAAGGACCGCCCCACCTCCACCCCCTGCCGGACGAGGACTCTCGCCATGCCTATGTAACGTCCCGGTCGAAAAGACGGGGCGCCATATCGGCCGACCAGGCGCGCTGGATGGAGATCTCGATCCAGCGGTGGCGCCTCCTCCACATGAGCTCCGACAAGAGCGAACCGAGGCGCGCGAAGTAAAACATCTGGCATTCCCTCCGGCGACAGGTCTACGCCCGCCGCAGGGGGCCGGCAATCAGCACCTGGTCCCATGACCGGGACCGGCGTCACCCCACCAGCGGTACATCTGGCGGCGGAGTCCCGGACGCGGACTCGAAAGCGGCATGCGCCTGTTGATCGTGACGGGATCGCGGCCCGCTCAGGTTGCCTAAAGGCCGGGGCCGGCCGCCTCCGGCGCGAGCTCCTGGGAGCCACCCGCCGCCGTTGCGCGCATGCGCCGCCTTTCGTCCGACAGCTCGGCCGCGGAATGGAAGGCGAGCGCGGCGAGCACGACGGCGCCGGCGATGACCGTTCGCGCCTCCGGCTGCTGGCGCAGTACGAGCCACACCCAGAGCGGCGCCATGACGGTCTCGAGCAGCAGGAACAGGCTGACCTCGGGGGCAGGCAGGTACTTCGGTCCCAGCGTCACCAGCGCCACTGCGACCGGAAGCACCACGGCGCCGTTGAGGAACGCGACCAGCGCGTTGGGCGCCGAGATTCCGATGCCGGCGCCCAGGAACGGAAGCACCGGGATCACACCCAGAGCGCAGCCGGCCGCCATCGCAGCGAAGCGATCCAGGTTCTTCGACGAGCGGACGATCACCAGCGTCAACGAGATGCTCAGTCCGCCGGCGATCGCCCACAGGTCGCCGGCCAGCTGGGGCGTGCCGAAGCTGCCGGCGAAGATCACAGTCACGCCCGCCGCGGCCGCGAGCGCCGTCAGCCACGTCCTTCGCGGCAGGTGGTCGGCCACCAGCAGCTTGCTGAGAAGCGCGGTCATCAGCGGGGTGGTGGCCAGGATCACGAAAGCCTGCGCGACGGATGTCTCCTCGACGGAAAGCACGAAGGCGATGTTGGCGGCGCCGCGCAGCAGCGCGATCGCGAGACCGACCCATCCGAGCGTCAGAACCGCGCGCACGATGTGGCCTCGGCTCGCGATGCAGGTGACGGCGCCGAAACCGAGCGCGCTCAGCACGCCGCGCCAGAACAGAATCTGGGGCACGGGCATCCCCTGTAGACGGATCAGGAGCGCGTCTGTGCTGAAGATGGCGACGCCCGCGGCGACGACCACGAATCCCACGGTTCGGGTCGTGTCGCGGTGGCGCGGCATCGGGGACCTCCTATCCCGGCGGCGGATCAGCGGATTCCGCCTGTCGCGACCAGTCGTGGTTTCTGCATCAGATCGCTGTCAAACCGAATGGGCACCTTGGATGATCAGCGCTGCCGCGTCGGTGCTCTGCGCCGCCTGGCCTGATCGACGATCTTCTCGATCTGGCCGAGGTGGTTGTCGTCGTGCGACAGGCCCGAGATGAACTTGCCCAGCGCGTTCACCGGCGGGAACCCCTCGGGCGACGAGTAGTAGACCTCGAGATGCGGCTCGTCCGGCCACGCGGCCAGCATGGCGAGGCGCATGCGCCGGCTCTCCTCGATGCGGTGCCGCAGGTATTGCGCTGTGCGGGCCTGCCGCCACGGGATCTCGTATCGCGAGCGGCCCTTGACCTGAAGGCCTCGGGCGAGCGTCAGCGCCTGCGCCGCCTCCTCTTCCGACGACGCCGTCGTGTGGACGATGACGTGCCCGAGAGTCCAGGACAGGTTGACGTCCTCCGGGCTCGCAGCCCATTTGTCGAACGCGTCCGGATCGTCCGGCACGAACGTCGTGTCCTCGTCCTCGATCGCCGCGATCAGCTCCAGCTGGCGGTCGCACATCGCATTGGTGAGAGCTTCGAGATCTCCTCGCGTGAGGTTGTCGGCCAGGTCCTGGAGCGTTTTCTCCTTGCGGCGCACCGGCGTGAAATCGAGCATGTCGATCTGAACAGTAACCGCGAGCGAGTTGTTCGACGCCGCGCCACCTCTCGTGCAATCGCGAGTGTCCGGCCATAATGTCGCCGTGGCGGGTTCGAAATTCGACCTCGATCCGGTCGACCGCAGGATGATCGCGCTCCTCCAGAAGGACGGCCGCATCACCACGCAGGCCCTTGCCCGATCGGTCGGCGTCAGCGACGTGACCGCGCGGCGCAAGCTGCGCAGGCTGTTGGGCGAAGGCGTGGTCCAGATCGTCGCCGCGGTCGACCCGTTCCAGATCGGCTACGAGTCGCCGGTGATCATCTCTTTGAAGGTCGACCGAGCACGCGTCGATGAGATTGCCGAGAAGCTGTGCCAGCATCCTTCGATCCGGTATGTCGGCGCCGCAACCGGCAACTCCGACCTCATCGTCGAGGTCGTCTCGGCCTCCAACCACGAGCTGGCGGACTTCGTGCTCGGCTACCTCTCGACGATCCCGGGCATCCTGGGGACGGAGACCTCGCTCGTGCTTCGCATCTACAAGCAGAGCTGGGACTGGGGAGTACGCGGCATCGAGGAGCCGGCGCCGAAGCGGGCCGCCAAGAACGGGGAGCCGCCCTCGGCCGCAACGCCGAAGACGACCGGCAAGTCGAAGCGACCCGTCAAGAGGTGACGTCCGGCCCGACAGGTCTTGGCCTGCTTGGCCACCCCGACCTCGGATCGATTGCCGATGTGGCGCGCCGCGCCGAGGAGCGCGGCTTCGAATCCATGTGGATCTCGGAGACGCGAATCACGCGAGACGCGGTGACCGCAATGACGGCCGCCCTTCTCGCCACGCAAAAGATCCGCGTCGGAAGCGCCGCGATCAACGTCTTCACGCGCGGCGCGGGCCTGGTCGCGGTGACCTGGGCGGCACTGGCCGAGGCGGCGCCGGGCCGGGTGGTGCTCGGGCTGGGCGGCGGTTCGGCGATCCCGCTGACCCAGCAAGGGCTGCCCCACGACCACACGGTGAGCCGGATGCGCGAGTACACCGAGGCCGTCCGAGGAGCGTGGACGGCACCCGCTCCGTATTCGTACGGGGGCGAGTACGTCCGCTTCGAAGGATTGATGCCCGAGGTGAGACCCAAGGTCGTGCCCCCGGTCTACTTCTGCGTCGCGGGTCCGCGTGCGCTCGCGTGCGCGGCCAAGCTCGCGGACGGAGTCGTGTTCGACGCCTTCCTTCCACCGGGCTACGTGCGCTGGGCGCGTGCGACGCTGGACGCTGCCGCGCCGGGCGGCGCGTACCGGGGAGAGCTCGGAGGCGCCCTCGTGGTCAGCGTGGCTGACAGCGTCCGTGAAGGAGCGGCGCCGCTGCGCCCGATCCTTGCGAACTACCTGGTCAACTTCCCCGAGCTCGCGCGCATGACCGGCATCGACGTGGACCTGGTCACCCGCATGCAGGAGCGATTCGCCGCGGGCGGGCTGACCGCCGCGGGCGAGCTCCTCCCCGACGAGCTCATCGCGCGGCACGCCGTGTGCGGGCCGCCGTCGACGTGCCGCGAGCGCATCGATGAGTACCGCGAGGCGGGCCTTCGGCTGCCGATCCTGTTCCCGGACCCCGGCAGCCTCCGCCCCGCCATCGAAGAGCTGGCCGGCTAACTCAGCAGCTCGGTCTGGATCGCCAGGACGAGCCTGTCGACCGCGGCGTCGATGAGAAGGCGGCCGGTGGCCTCGCTCGATTCCGTCGGGTGCCACAGCACGCCGCTCTTCGGGATGAAGGCCGCGGGTGCCGGCACGACGTCCCAGGTCGGGTGACGCTCCGCCTGGTCGTCTGCGATGCGATCCTTCCGGACGAGCTCCGGACGGAGCACCAGCATCATCGACGTCTCCATGATCGAGGCGTGCTCCACGTCCCACCCGGGGAAACCGTTCGGGAAGATCTTCTTCAGCTCGTCAGCCGTGAACTCCGGCATCGGGTTCTCGACGATGAGGATCCGCGTGTCCGGATGCTTGGAATGCGTGAGGTCGGCCGCCTCCCACAGGAAGCCCGCGTTCTCGTAGTGCCAGTTCTGGATGCAGATTCGCTTGAATCCGTGGCGCGCGAGCGCCGAAGTGACCTCGTGCAGGGTGGCGATCAGCGTCGTGCCCCGCACCGAGAGCGTCCCCGAGAAGGACTCTCCGCCGCCGCTCAGCGCGCGGGACATCGCACCGAAGCGGATGGGTGGCGCGACGACGAGCGGCAGCTTCTTCGCCGCCTCGACGGCGATCGCCTGGGGCAGCACGCAGTCGGTGCTCAGCGGCAGGTGCGGTCCGTGCTGCTCTGTCGACCCGACGGCGATCACGACCGGCCGGTTGGCCTTGACGGCCTCCGCGACCTCCGGCCAGGTCATCTCTTCCATGAGCGGGCTGCCGACTGCCATCTGCCACCTCCTCGAAGCTGCCGGAGCGGAGGGGGAGCCGCTCCGGCACGCCGGAGTCTATCCCAACCGGTTGAGTTTCGAAAACCGATACTTGGCGGGCTCTCTTGTATCGGGTATAGTGAGCGCGGGCTGCTCCAGGTCAGCCGTTGGGAAAGGAGAACCATTCATGCAGCAGGACCGGCTCAACCTGCCATTCACTGGCATCGCAACCTTCGCCAAGGTCCCCTATCACGCGGACCTGTCGACGCTGGACGCCGACGTCGCGATCGTCGGCGCGCCGTACGACCTCGGCACGCAGGTGCGCTCCGGCGCCCGCTACGGCCCGCGCGGCATCCGCAACGCCTCGGTGATCTACGGGCTTCGCACGCCGAAGTACTACGACGCGGAGTTCGACGAGATCTTCCTCGACGGCGTACGCATCGTCGACGTCGGTGACGCCGACATGATCCACGGCCGGCCTGACGCCTGCCTCGCGAACATCGAGGCGACGACGCGGGCCATCCTCGATCGTGGCGCGCTGCCGGTCACGCTGGGCGGCGACCACGCCGTTCCCATCCCGATCATGCGCGCGTTCCACGACCGCGGCCCCATCTTCGTCGTCCAGATCGACGCGCACCTCGATTTCGTCAACGAGCGGTTCGGAGTGCGCGAGGGCCACGGCAACGTGATGCGGCGCATCTCCGAGATGAAGCACGTGTCGGGCATCGCGCAGATCGGCATCCGCGGTCCCGGCTCGAGCGACCCGTCCGACTTCGAGGACGCGCGGAAGATCGGCAGCATCATCGTCGGCCCTCGGGAGTTCCGCCGCGTCGGGCTGCAGGCCGTGCTCGACCGCATACCCAACGCCCCCAACTTCTACGTGACCATGGACTGCGACGGGTTCGACCCTGCGCTCATGCCGGGCACCGGGTCGCCTTCGCCGGGCGGCTTCTCGTACCACGAGGTGGTCGACTTCCTGCGCGGCATCGCGCTGAAGGGCAACGTCGTGGGTTTCGACTTCGTGGAGGTCGCGCCGATGTACGACCAGTCCGAGGTCACGGCCCAGACCACGGCGCGAGTGATCCTCGACTTCCTCGGCGCCATCTTCAAGGCGAGGGAGAACGCCGCGAAGAGCAACGGCGCAGGCGCAGCCGCCGCCAGGGCCTGACGGTTCACGTGACGGGGAGATGGCCGGTCCGCGGGAAGGCCGGCCATCAACTCGGACCGGCGAGAGTCTAGCCGTGGACGACCGCCGCCTCACCTCTTTTCTCCAGGACCTCGTGCGCATCGACAGCACGCCGGCGCGCGAGGAGGCGATCACGCACCGCATCGTCGACGAGATGAAGCACCTCGACTTCGACGAAGCCCATGTCGACGGCGCAGGGAACGCTGTCGGGCGCATCGGAACGGGCCACCCGGCCGTCCTCATCGACTGCCACATCGACACCATCCCGCTGCACCAGGTCGACCGCTGGAAGCATCCGCCGCTGGCCGCCGAGATCGCGGACGGCCGGATGTACGGCCTCGGCACGTGCGACATGAAGGCGTCGGCGGCCGCCTCGGTGTACGGCGCGGCGCGGCTCAAGCGGGCGCACGCGGGAGCACCCGGCACGGTCTTCGTCGTGTGCTCGATCGCCGAAGAGATGATGGAGGGCGCGGCCCTCGCCGCAACCGTGGAGCAGTGCGAGCCCGACATGGCGATCATCGGCGAGCCGAGCGACTTGAAGCTGTGCGTCGGCCAGCGCGGCCGGGCGAAGATCGAGGTCCAGGTCACGGGCCGTGGCTCGCACGCAGGCCACCCTGAGGTGGGCATCAACGCCGCCGAGAGGATGGCCGAATACATCGGCGCGGCGGCCCGCCTGGAGCATCCGACCGACGACAAGCTCGGACCGCGCATCCTCACCTGCATCGATGTGAAGTCCGAGCCATACCCCAGCGTGTCGATGGTTCCTCCGCTGTGCACGGCTCGCTTCGACTGCCGCTTCGGCCGGGGCGAGACGCCGGATTCGCTGCTCGAGATGATGCGGGGACTCAGCTCGGTGTGGTCGGGTCTCGCCGAGCCGCCCGGGCTCGACTGCCACCTGTACCTCACCGAGTTCGTGGCCAACCGCAGGCATTTCAGCCTCCCGGAGTTTGCGGCGGCCTGGTACACGGACCCGTCCTCCCCCATCGTCGGCGCGTGCCTTGCGGGACTCGCCGACGCGGAAATCGACCCGGTGACCTCGACCTACGGGTTCTGCACGAACGGCAGCCTGACGGCGGGCACGCTCGGCATCCCGACGGTGGGATTCGGGATCGCACGCGAGCAGGAGGCGCATACGGTCGACGAGTGGGTCAGCCTCGACAGCCTCTACCACGGGACGCGCGGCTACACCGCGATCGTGCAGAGGCTGCTGGGCCTCGACGTGGCGAGAGCCTACGCGGCGCGATGAGCCCCGAGAGCGGGCGCCCTGCCGTGATGGTCGGCGATCATCCGCTCTCGCTCGAGGAATACCGAAGGGTCACCGAGGAGGGTTTCGGTGCGCGTCTGGCACCCGAGGCCGCGTCGCGCATGGAACGCTTCCGCGTCTCGCTCATGAACCAGCTGGACAGCGGCGCGCGCATGTATGGCGTCAACACCGGCTACGGCGCGGATAGCACCACGACGCTTGGCCCGAGTGACATCCGCACCGTCCAGCGCAACACGATCGTGAGCCACGCGGCCGGCACGGGGCGCATCGCGTCGCCCGACGTCACGCGCGGAATGCTCCTCTTGAAGGCCAACGTTCTCGCCCAGGGCTACTCGGCCGCGAGGCCCATCGTCGCCAAGCGATTGCTCGACCTACTCAATCACGACATCCTTCCGGTGGTCCCCGAGCAGGGGTCTCTCGCGGCCAGCGGCGACCTGGTACCGCAGGGCCATCTCGCGGGTGCGCTGATCGGAGAAGGCGACGTGATCGCCGGAGGCACGCGCGTTGCCGCGTCAGAGGCTCTCGCGGCTGCCGGCCTGGAGCCGATCCGGCCCGAGGAGAAGGAAGGCCTGGCCCTGGTGAACGGAACCGCGTTCACCGAGGCGCTGGCGCTGTCGGCGACCCTGCGGGCGGAGCGTCTGCTCCGCGCCGCGGACGTGTCCGCGGCGACCACCCTGCAAGCCATGAAGGGATTCCTCGCGGCGTTCGAGCCACGCGCCCTCGAGCCTCGGCCGTTCGCGGGAGCTCTGTTGGTCGCGCGCAACATGACCAACCTGTGCGCCGAGTCCGAGCTGCTCGACCAGCCGCACTCGCGCGTGCACGACCCCTACTGCCTGCGCTGCGTGCCGCAGGTGCACGGCGCCTCGCGCGACGCGTTCGCGTATGTCAAGGGCGCGGTGATCACCGAGCTCAACGCGTTCACCGACAACCCGATGGTGTTCGAGGACGGCAGCCATCTCTCCGCAGGCAACTTCCACGCCCAGCCTGTGGGCATTCCGATGGACACGCTGACCGTCGCGATGGCAGAGCTCGCGTCCATCTCGCAGCGGCGGACGCAGCACCTGGTGGCGCCTGTGTACGACGACGGCCTGCCGCCGAAGCTCTCCCGCCACCCGAAGCAGGGCATCGGCCTGTTCATGCTCAACACGACGGCGTCCGCGCTCGTCTCCGAGAACAAGACGCTGAGCTTTCCGGCAAGCGTCGATTCCATGGCGGTCGACACGACCGAGGACCACGTGAGCATGGCGAGCGTGGCGGCCCGCAAGGCTCTGGCGGTGATCCAGAACACCGCGCACGTCCTCGCCGTGGAACTCATCTGCGCCTGCCAGGCGCTCGACCTGCAGGCGCCCCTGAAGCCGTCGGCGGCGATCGGCGCCGTGCATGCGGCGATCCGAGGCGCCGTGCCCTTCGTCGACGAAGACAGAGGCCTGCACGGCGAGATCACGACCCTGGCCGCGTGGCTGCTCGAGGGTGGCCTCGACCAGGCCCTCGAGCGCAGCCGCGTCGAGCTCGACTGAAGCCTCAGCTCCTCCCGTTGAGCCTGTAGAAAGGCTCGCCGCCGTCCACGGACCACTCGCGCAAGAACTCGCGCACCCTTGGGACCAGCGCGTCCGCCAGCTCCTTCCGCGCTCGATCGGCCGCTCCCGGTGCCGCCGCCAGGCTGCTCGCCAGCGAGCGCATGAGCGCGGCACGGTCCACCGTGGTGAACGCCCCGTCCTTATATATGACACGGCCGTCGACGATGACTGTCCGTACCGCGGAGGCTCGGCCTCGGTACAGCACGGCGTCGAGCACGGGCACGTCGGGGGCGAGGTAGGGCGCGGAGATCGCTTTCCAGTCGAGCAGGACGAGATCCGCCGCCTTGCCCGGCGCGATGGCTCCGATCCCGTCGCCGAAACCGGTGGTCAAGGCGCCGTTCTCGGTCGCCATCGACAGTACGTCGGCCGCAGACGGCGAGGGCGAATCGACGCCCGGCTCGCGGTGCAGGTTAAGCGCCATGCGCATCTCCTGCAGCATGTCGCGGTCGTCGTTGACGCCGGCTTCGTCGATGCCGATCGCCACCCGGACGCCGCGCCGCAGGAGCTCGTTCACCGGGGCGACGCCGCTGCGCAGGCGGAGGTTCGAGCTCGGGTTGTGGCAGACGAGCGTGCCCGTCTCGGCGACGAGGTCGATATCCGCCTCGCTCAGCCACACACCGTGGCCGAGCGTGAGGCCCTCGCCCAGGAGCCCGAGCTCGTGAAGGTGCGCGACGGCCGAGCGGCCCGTGCGGCGGCGCGCGTACTCCTTCTGGTACGGCGACTCGAGCAGGTGCATGTGCATGCCGGCTCCGTGATCGGTGGCGATGTCCCTGATCGCGGCCAGCCCTTTGTCGGAGACCCAGTGCAGGTTCTGCGGCGCCAGCTGGATGCGGATCCGTCCGTCCTTGTTGCCTCCCCAGCGAGACAGGACGTCGGTGAAGGAGGCGGCCAGCTGCTCTTCGATCGGGACCCGGTCGCTCCGCGGCATCGCGTCAAAACGCTCGCGCAGCGGGGCGGGCAGCGTGGCCAGGAACGAATCCTGGTCGAGGACCAGCGTGTCCTGCTCGACGATGCCGGACGAGAACGACACGCGCATACCCACGTCACGGTAGGCACGGAGGATGGCGTCGATCTCGCCGGCCCACGTCTCGGGTGGCGAGAACATGTGGCCGTGAAGGTGCTGCACGGTGGTGACGCCGCTGCTCACCATCTCGAAGGCCGAGTACAGCGTGTCCAGGTACGGATCCACGGACCTCGCCCCCAGGCGTGCTGCGATCCAGACCTCGAGCGGGAGATCGGGGATGCCGAGCTGGAACGGCGTCAGGCCAACGTGGTGATGCGCATTGATGAATCCCGGCAGAACCAGGACGTCAGGGCCGCCGACCACCTCGTCGGCGCGCCGGTTCGCCAGCTCGGATGCACGACCCACTGCCACGATCACGCCGCCGTCCACGTAGACCGCGCCGTCCTCGATCACGTCGAAGGAGCCGTTCGCGGCGCGACCGACGACGAAGCGTCCTTGGACGAGGGACGTCGTCAGAGGGCGGGACTCTTCCTGAGGCGCGGCAACACCTCGCGCCCGTACGTGCGCATCTGCTCGTCGAAGTCGTCCGTCTGGGCGTAGAAGTTGACATGCGTCACACCGAGGGCCTCGAGCCGGCGCAGCTTGTCTGCGCACTCGTCCACCGATCCGACGATGCACAGCCTGTCGACGACCTCGTCCGAGATGTAATTGGCGTGGTCGGCGCCCTGCACCACGTGCTTGTGGTAGTCGTACTCGCCGCGGTTGGCGACGATGGCGGCCATCTCCTGCGGCATGCTGTCGGGGCCGCTGTTGCGCATGACCTCGGCGATGTGGTTGCCGACGACAGCGCCCAGCGTCCTGACCTTGTCTCGTGCCTTCGCCCTGTCGTCGGACATGTACGTGGACGTGCTGATCACGACCGAGAGCTTGGCCGGGTCGCGTCCCGCCTCTCGCGCGCCGCGGCGGACGTTCTCGAGCGCCCACGCGATGAAGTGCTCGTCGGCGCATTCGATGATGACGCCGCTGCCCACGCGGCCGGCGACCTGCAGCATGCGAGGGCCGTACGCGGCGACGTGGACGGGCAGACTGCCAGACGCCCACTCGATCCTGACCTCCGAGCCGTCGACCGTCGCGGGCTCCCCGCTGCCCAGCCGCCGGATGAGGTCGGCGGCCTGCTCTGTGGCCGCGACGTTGGCGGGCCTGCGGTTCAGCACCCGCACGACGCTGTCGCCGCGCCCGAGACCGCACTCGACTCGGCCTCCGGTGATCTGGTTGAGGGTCGCGAACGCGCTCGCGACCACGATCGGGTCGCGCGACACCGGGTTAGTGACCATCGTGCCGAAGCGCATCTGCGGCGAGCGGCTCATGCCCGCGAGCCAGCCCATCAGGCTGTAGCACTCGTTCCAGATCACGTGCGAATCGCACACCCAGAAATAGTCGAACTCCGAGTCCTCGGCCAGCCGGAGGAGACCGAGCGCCGACTGTGCGGGGGGAAAGACGCTGATGATCCCGAACTTCATGTCGTGGCAACTCCCTCCCGCGCCCTGGCGCGGAGTGTGACCTTGTCGAACTTTCCGTTGGGCAATTGCGGCAGCTCGTTCATCACGACGAATCGCTTTGGAACTTTGTAGTTCGCCAGCCGCTCCCGCGCGTACGACTTGAGCTCGGCGAGGTCGAGCCCGCGGGCGTCCTTCGGCACCACGTAAGCCACGCCGATCTCGTCCCACAGCAGGTCGGGCGCCTGGACGACCGCCACCGCCGCGACGGCAGGGTGACTGCCGATCACCGCCTCGATCTCCGTCGGGTACACGTTGTAGCCGCCCGACTTGAACATCTCCTTGCGCCGGCCGACCATCTGCATGTCACCTTCGGGACGGCGCCGCACGATGTCGCCGGTGTGCAGCCACCCCTCGGAATCGAGCGCCTCCGCGGTGGCGTCCGGCCGGTTGAGGTAGCCCAGGAACAGCGAGCGGTCGCGGACCAGCAGCTCGCCCTCGGCCACGTCGCCGTCCGAAGAACTGTCCAGCGCCTCGAGCCGGACCTCGACGCCCGGGACTGGACGGCCGATCGTGCTCGAGATGGCCTCGAGCGAGGCGTCGCGTGCCGTCGCCGTGACAGCACCGCCGTGCGCCTCGGTGAGGCCGTAGCTCACGCTCATCACCGCGTTGGTGCGTTCGCGGTACGCGCGCATCAACTCGACGGACGCCGGCATGCCCAGCGCAATGGTCTCCAGGCTGGAGAGGTCGCAGCTCGCGAATTCCGGGGTCTCTTTGGCAAGGATGAGCATCGACGGGAAGGCGAGCCACAGGTTGAGCCGCTCGCGCTCGATCAAGCGCAGCGTCGCGCCGCCGTCGAAGCGCTCCTGGCAGAAGATCGTCCCGCCCGCGACCAGCGTCGTGACGCACTCGCACGTGAGCCAGCCCACGTGGTTGATCGGGTGCTGTGCCACGGTCCGCTGCTCGGTGAGAGCGCCGTACCAGTGCTCCCAGGTCAGCAGGGCGGTGCGAATCATCCCCGCCTGCGAGAGCAGCGCGCCCTTCGGCGTGCCGGTCGAGCCCGAGGTGTAGACGATCGAGCACGGAGCGGCCGGGTCCTGCCTGTGTGTCACGGGCCCGTTCTTGTAGGCGCCGGCGAGGAACGTGTCGAGCGCGATGGAGAGCCCTTTCGCTGCGCCGCCCCTGGTCACGATGGTGGCCTGGGCGAGTCCGTCCGAACGCAGCGCGAGGAGCTTGGCGTCCTGGTCGGTCTCCTCGCGCGAGTGCATGCCGAGCACAACCCTTGGCTTGGAATCTGCGACCACGAATGCCAGCTCGCGCGTCGTGTGCTTCGGATTGAGGCCGAGAAAGATCGCGCCGATCCTGCAGGCGGCCAGAAAAGCGATCAGGCACTCTGGGCGCGAGTGACCGAGCACGGCGACGACGTCGCCCGCGTGAAGGCCTCCGGCGCGAAACGCGCGGGCATAGCGGTCGACCTCCGCGTCGAGCTCCGGATACGTAAGGCGCATCGCGCCTCCGGCGACGGCCGGCCGGCCCGGGTGCTCCGAGGCGTGCTTGCGCAGGTACGCGTCGAGGGTCTGCAGCTCGGGCAGCGCCATCGCGCGCTCTTCAGTTGGTCCCATCCGCAGCTCAGCCCCGGCCGACGGCGTGCTCATGGCTCTTCAGCGCGTTGAGGGTCAGCGTGTCGGCGACCAGGATGGCGTCGGGCCGGCCCTCCGCCTCGACCACGTGGCGAGTCTTCACGAGGTAGCGGCCCGGATCCTTCTCTCGCGCCTCCAGGAGCTGGACGTGGTCGCGCAGCGGAACGCCGGCCGGGAGCGGCGCGTACCACCGCGCCCTGTCGAGACCGTAGTTGAACGCCGCCATCCAGTCGTCGGTTAGCACGGGCAGGCCAACCTGCGGCATGAAGTACGAGCGCAGCGCCAGCAGGTGCAGAGGATTCACCACCGTCGTGCCCCAGGGGCCGTGCTGCCGGTCCCACGCGGGATCGGAATGGATGGGTCCGGGCGCGCCCGAGAGCAGGTTGAAGACGTCCACCGACCGCTTGTCGATCACGGTCCAGGGCGTCGCGCCGAGCCACTCCCCGGATCGCGCGACCACGCCCTCGTAGAACTCCGCGCCGTGACTGCTGGAGGGCGCGATGGGACTGCCACCCGGTATGCCGGCAACGGGAGGGGGCCGGTCGTCGAGCACGCCTTCGAAGCTCGTGTGCCCGAACAGCACGGCCCCGGCATGCTCCGCCACCATCATCGGCCGCTCGGCGCCGGGGATCTGCACCCGGTGCGACGTACGGATGACGCAGGCGTCGCCACGGTCCTCGAGCGCGGTCAGGGTCACCGTCCACTCGGCCTTCGTGCCGACGGGCAGCGAGGAGACGAAGCGGACGCGCTCGAGGCCCAGGCTGAGGAAGGCGCTCCCGGGCCCGTCCTCTACCGGGACCCCGGCGGCAGCCAGCCGGCCGGAAAGGAACGACAGGACGTGGAAGCCAAGGACGATCGTGCTCTCCCACCCGCCTTCGAACGTCCAGCCTGGCTCGTTGTGCATGGGGTCGAGGTCGCCGATGAGGCACGCGAAGACGTCCTCTTCACGCTGCTCGACGGAGATTGCCGAAGGCTCGCCGATCGGCCGCCCGACCTGCCCCACGAGCCGCTCGACAGCCTGCCGGGCGCCGGTCAGCGTGGCCACGGCGACCTCCCGGCGGTTGCTAGCATCCCGATGCGATGAGCGACTCGGGCGTGCCGCCTAAGGGACGGGCGGCGGACGAGCCGGACTACGTCTCGCCCGACGGCGCCGAGATCCGTCTCATCCTGCGCCCGGAGGTCGAGGGCACGGTCCACCACAGCGTGTGTGAGGCGGTGTTCCGCCCAGGCCAGGTCTCCAGAGCGGTGCGGCACCGCGGTGTCGAGGAGTCCTGGTACGTGATGGAGGGCGAGGCCGACGTGTGGCGCAAGCCGCCGGGCGGCGAGGGCGCCGTCACGCGGATCGGCCCGGGCGATGCACTCGACATCCCGCCCGGGTTCGGCTTTCAGCTCCGGGTGACGAGTCGCGAGCGGCTGCGCATGCTGTGCTCGACCGCGCCACCGTGGCCGGGCCCGGACGAGGCGATCCCGATCGAAGGAGGCCTGGGTCCGCCGAGCGGCTGAGGACAGTCCTTTCGACCTCACCGTTTGCCGGCTGCCGCCGGAGCGCGGAGCCCGGCGCGCACGGCCTCCAGCCATTCGACGAGCGGGCGCTGGTCCTCCACCGGCGCGATGGCATGCGGGCTTGGCAGCAGCTGCTGCTCGACATGCGCCCGTGCGGCCGCCACGCCCGCCTTGAGAGGATCCACGACGGGGACGCCGACCGCGTCCTCGAGCTGGCGCGCGAACGGGTAGAAGCCGAAGCTCATGCAGCCGAGGAGGATCGCCTGGGCGCCCCCGGCGATCAGCGCCTTGCTCTCGACGACCGCGCGGCGCAGCGTCTCGTCCGGGTCGTCCACGAGGGCATAGAACGGCAGCTCGACCGCTCGCACGCCGGTGCACCGGCCGGTCGCGCCGAGCCAGGCCAGGTAGGCCTCGATCTCGGGGATGTCCGAGCCCATGATCGTGACCACGCCGAAGCGCTGCGCCGCCATCGACGCGAATGCGACCGAGGCTTCGGCGGCCCCGATCACCGGGATCCTCGCCACGGCGCGCGCCGCCCGCAGGCCCGGGTCGCCCCAACATCCGAGCAGCGCGGCGTCGAAGTCGGCCTGGCGCTCGATGATCTTGAGCAGGATCCCTGGCACGCAGCATGCGAGACCGACGGCATTCTCGTAGTAGTGCGCGGGACCGATGTCGATCGGCTCGACCGTGAACGTCGAGCCCTCACCCACCGCGGCCTGGCCGCCGGCGGTGAGCCTCGCGAGCTCATCCGCCGACGGAGTCAGGTCATCGACGACTACGTAAAGGAGACGCAAGGGATCAAGAACGCGCACCCGCGTGCGCCGGGGTCGCGTGCTGGGCAGTGTGCTCCGGAGCGTCCGCCGGATAGCCGAGCAGCTTGTACGCGTCCTTGCGACCGCGCACGATCGCAACGCCGATGATGTAGGCGCCCGCCGCGACCACCCACGACTGCAGGGTCGGCAGGCCGATGTTCGTGGTGCCGAAGCCGGACGTTCCGGGGATCAGGCCGCCGGTGTAGGCGCCGACGATGAGTGCGATCACGAGCGAGATCACGCCCACCCAGTTGATGAACGACGTGTTGGCCCAGCTCGTGACCTTGTGGGTCGGTCGCTTGAGCCCGAACAGCCGCGGCACGATGAAGTAGTCGACGGCCATGATCGTCGTGGCACACGGCACGAAGATGCCGCTGATGTTGGCGACGATGAAGAAGCTGTTCTGCACCGAGGCCATCTCGGCCGCCAGGATGGCGCCCGCGACACCGAGGATCAGCACGCTGAAGTAGCGGCGCCAGCCGAAGATGTTCTGCATGGCGTTGATCGACTCGTACAGGTTGCCGTCGTTCAACGCAAACTGGTTGACGAAGAAGACCACGACCCCGAGAGCGGTGAAGCCGAAGAGCGAGAACACGACGAAGAACTTCATCACCGCGCCGAAATCGGTCGTGTTGGAGAGCTCGGCCATCAGGTAGCCGGCCAGCGGGAACACCAGCGAGCCGACCAGGTAGCCGAAGCCAAGGGCCGGAAGGCTGTACGGCTTTTTCGGCTGCGCGTAGCGGAAGATGTCGGGCTCATTGCCCCACGCGGCGCCGCCGATGAGCAGCCCCATGATGATCGGGATCGAGGTCGTGACGGGACCCTTGGGAAGCGAGAACAGCACGTTGCTCGGCACCGCGGTGAAGCCCTTGATCATGGCGTAGAAGCCCCACGCGAGCAGGAGCGGAGCGGCGACGTACCGCGCGTACGCGGCGACACCCTGGAACCCGAACAGGTTGTTGGTGATCATGACGAAGCCGAAGATCGCCGCGATGACCGGCACGACGCCGTCGCCGAAGCCGAAGAGGCCCTGCAGGATCAAGGCGAGGAAGAACGCCTGGAAGCCGTACCACCCCATGCCCATGATGATCAGCAGGACGGAGACGAAACCGCTGCCGGCCCGGCCGTAGATCGTGCGGGTGAGCAGAGTGTGGGTCTGGCCGGTGAAGGCGCCGAGGTTTGCGGAGAGGGATCCGTACATGAAGATGACGACTGCGCTGAGGATGCCGGCGATGATCATGTCGGTCAGGCTCAGGCCCTGCGAGCGCGCGAGGTAGCCGGTGTACATGTAAGCCACGCTGACCTGGAGCGTCGCCCACAGCCAGAACATGACCCAGTTGGTGCGGCGCTTGTTGTGCGGGACCACGCTGGTCGTGTAGTCCTGCCCGGCGAGCGCCTCCGCCATCTCTCCGCCGAGATGCTCTATGTCGTGCTCCACCATCTCGGCTGCGGTATCGCCCGCGTGCGAGTGTGGACCGTGCTTCTGATCCATACCCAATTCAGTCCTCCCCGGCTCAATATATATCGGTTTTCGAAAGACAACCGGCAGGCAGATTACTGCCAGGCGAAGAAACTATCGCCTAATTTGGTCGAGTTGGCAAGTATGGCGTTGGGAACTTGCCGGTTCAGGCCGGCGTAATCCTGCCGGCGGCGACGAGAGCGATCACTTCGAACACGACGGTGGCCGCCAGGAGGGCGGTGATGGCCGCGTGGTCGTGCGCCGGGAGGACCTCGACGACGTCGAATCCCTTCAGATTGAGCCCCGCCAGCCGGCGGAGGACCGAGAGGCCGAAGGCGCTGGTGGGCCCCCCAACCTCGGGGGTGCCCGTCCCGGGCGCGAAGGCCGGGTCGAAGAAGTCGATGTCGAAGCTGAGGAACGCGGGCCGGCCTGCCACCCGTGACGTGATCGCCGCGGCCGCCTGGGCGGGACTCAGGTCGAGGAGGTCGTTCGTGGTGAGGACCTGGAACCCGAGACCCCTCGTCTCGTCGAGGTCGCCCGGCGCGTACTCGCTGCCGCGCAGGCCGAACTGGATGGAATGGGCCGTGTCGATCAGCCCCTCCTCGCAGGCGCGGCGGAACGGCGTGCCGTGCGTGTACTTGAGGCCCCAGTAGTTGTCCCAGGTGTCCGAATGCGAGTCGAACTGGACAAGGGCCATCGGGCCGTACTTCGCGTGCATCGCCCTCAGCTCGCCGAGCGCCACCGAGTGGTCGCCGCCGAGCCCTGCCGGCAGCACGCCGGCGTCGAGCAGGCTCCGCCATCGTTCCGTGATGGACTCGTAGGTGCGGTGAATGTCGCCCGGGATGGCGACGACGTCGCCGGCGTCGACCACCTTCAGCGCCTCGAACGCGTTGAGGCCGTGGAACTGGTTGGAGGGTCGGAGCAGGACCGAGATGTCGCGGATGGCCGATGGTCCAAACCGCGCACCCGGCCGGAAGCTCGCCGCCGTGTCGAAGGGGATGCCGACGATGGCGACGTCAACGCCTGCCGACTCCGGCTCGGGCTCGAAGGGCAGCCGCATGAACGTGCGGACGCCGGAGAAGCGTGGGCTCTGCGTCGCGCTCGGCATCTTCTCGCTCACGGCGGCGGTGAGTATAGATCGCGCCCGGAGCTGCCCTGCCGGCGCGGTGCGCGCGTAGCCTGGTGCCGTGGACCGCGAGCAGGACGCCGCCGACGCCGCGGAGGAGAAGGCGATCCGCCGGCTACGCGTCCGCAGGGAGCTCCGGACGGACCCGTGGGTCAAGCGCCTCGTCGCGATCGCCCTGGCCGGCTACATGGCCTTCTCGCTCGTGGCCTCCGCCGGCCCGGTCCAGCACCGCGCACCGGCGTGCCTCGTCCTTCCCCAGGTGGCGAGGCCGGGCTGCTGAGCTAAGCCTTTCGCCTCTCCCCGAGGAGCGATTCGTACAGCTCGACGGTCTTCTTGGCGAGCGCGGGCCAGCCGAAGACCTCGATCGCGCGGGCGCGGCCGGCCTTCCCCATGCGCTTCGCGTTTGCCGGATCGTCCATCACCTGCTCGATCTTCGCGGCCAGCGCGGACGCGAAGCCATCGGGGTCGTTTTCGTCGAAATCGACCAGGTACCCGGTCTCGCCCTCGACGACGATCTCCGGGATTCCACCCACCCGAGACGCCACCACGGCCGTCTCGCAAGCCATCGCTTCGAGGATCACGAGGCCGAAGGGCTCGTAGACCGACGGGCATACGAACACCGTCGCGCCGGTGTGCAGGTGGATCAGCTCTTCGCGCGAGATGAAGTGGTCGATCCACACGAGGTTGCCCTTTTCCCTGCCGATGCGCTCGGCGAGCGAGCGCACCTCGGCGGCGAGCTCCGGCGTGTCGGGACTGCTCCCGGCGACCACGACCTGGTGGCGAGGGTCCATCTTGAGCGCCGCGGCGAGCAGGTGCGGCAGTCCCTTCTGGCGCGTGATGCGGCCGTTGAAGAAGGCATAGGGGCGCGTGGGGTCGACGCCGAACCGCGCCAGCGTTTCGGATGACGGCTCGGGTTTATAGATCTGCGCGTCGATCCCGTTGTGGATCACATGGACGCGGGCAGGCTCGACGTCGGGATAGCACCGCAGGATGTCTTCACGGACGCCCTTGGAGACGGCGATCACCGCGTCGGCGGACAGGATGCTGGTGCGCTCGCAGAAGAGCGACAGCCCGTAACCCCCGCCAAGCTGCTCGGCCTTCCAGGGCCGCAGCGGTTCGAGGCTGTGGACCGTCATGACGTGCGGGATCGACCACATCAGCTTCGCGAGGTGACCGCCGAAGTTCGTGTACCAGGTGTGGCTGTGAGCGAGGTCCGCGCCCTTGGTCCCGGCGCCCATGGCCAGGTCGATCGACATCGCCTGCAGCGCCGCTGCCTCGGGCTTAGGTTCCTTCAGCGCGTCCCAAGCCGTGTAGTTCCTGACGCCGGCCTCCTCGCGCGGTGCGCCCCAGCAATGCACCGTGACATCGACCAGCCGGCGGAGCTCGCGCACCATGTACTCGACGTGCGTGCCGGCGCCGCCGTAGATCTCCGGTGGGTACTCCCGCGTGAGCAGGGCAATTCGTGTCTTGTCCGCCAACCCGCCGCGGATTGTAGGGTCGCGCGCCCCTCCAGGCTCCCGACCCAGCACGCCATGCGCCCTCGTCAGGCAAGGCGCGCAGGGTGATCACCCTCCAGCTCGCCCCTCACCCGGCGGCCTTCACCGCCTCGACGCGAACACGACTTGTGCCCGTGGTGGCTTCCTCGCGGCTTAACGTCACACGGAAATGAGCCAGATGACACCACCCGCGACGGCGCCATGATCGCGGTCTGCGGTGAAGCGCTCATTGACCTCGTCACGGGAAGCCGCGTGGGCGCGGCGCCCGGTGGCGGACCCTTCAACACCGCGCGTGCCCTGGCTCGCCTCGGCGTCGAGACATGCTTCATCGGACACCTCTCCACCGACGTTGATGGACGCCAGCTCGCTGAACGGCTGGCCGCGGACGGAGTGGATCTTTCGTTAGCGAGCTATGGCCCGGAACCGACGACGCGTGCCGTCGCGCGTGTCGATGAGGCGGGCCACGCCGCTTACGAGTTCGTGGTCGAGGGGACCGCTGCGCCCAACCTCACGGCGGCGATGCTGCCCGCCCGCCTGGGCGACGAGATCCGTGCCCTGCACATCGGATCGCTTGGCCTCGTCATGGAACCGATCGGGAGCACGCTGATGCAGCTCGCGTTGCGCGAATCCGGGCGCCGGCTGATCATGCTCGATCCGAACATCCGCACTGCCGTGCTCGGTTCGGGCGACTCGCATCGACGCCGCATCGACTCCCTGATGTCGATCAGCACTATCGTCAAGGTAAGCGACTCCGATGTCGAGTGGCTGTTCCCGGGACTTGGACACGAAGCGGCGGCGCGCGTGATCGTCGAACGAGGCGCGCGCCTGGCCGTCGTCACGCTTGGCGAGGCGGGCGCTTTCGGGGTGACCGCCGGCGCAATGGCACGAGTCACGGCGCCAAAGGTCAGCGTGGTCGACACGATCGGCGCCGGCGACGCCTTCGGGGCCGCGCTGCTCGCGTGGCTTCACGAGAGCAAGAAGCTGAGCGTGGGCTTTAACCTCTCCGATCGCGAGCTGACCTCGGCCCTCGAGTTCGCGTGCGAGGTCGCTTCGCTGACGTGCACGCGTGCCGGCGCCGATCCCCCTGACTACGAAGAGATCCGACGCTCGACCCGACGCTGAAGGTGGCCTGTCGCCGCACGAGCCCGACTCGTGCGGGTCCAATGGCCCTCGCGATACGCACCCGCGCCCGGCAAGCTCGGAGCAGGCGCACAAGAAATGGCTGCTCATGGAATCGTCAAGTTGAACCCGGACGCGGTGGAACGCGCTTACCTGAACAGCGGCGCACCGAGGCTGGGCTTCTGGTTTGCCGGCCTGACCGTGGTCGTCGCGACAGTCTTTACGGTCGTGGCGATCGCAACCCCGCCGAGAAGCGGGCCATTCTGCACCAGCGGCTGCATCCCGTCTCCATATACGGATGTGGCCCAGTTCATTCCCAACGACTACTTTTGGCTGATCCCCGGCATTTTGCTGGCGCCCGTCTTCGTGGGGCTGATGGCGAGCGTCAACTCGTACGCAACGGAGACCACCCGCGTCTTCGGTCGTGTCGCGCTCTCGCTTGCCGTCGTCTACGCGACGGCCATCACCGCCGATTACTTCATCCAGTTCACAGTCGTGGTTCCAAGCCTGCAGAGCGGCGAGACCCAGAGCCTTTCTCTGCTCACGCAGTACAACCCGCACGGCATTTTCATCGCGCTGGAGGTAATGGCCTACATGGCGATGGCTGCCGCGTTCCTCGCCGCAGCGCCCGTGTTCGCGGGAGGCAAAACCGAG
>Ga0070741_10007044_pt1 | contig 23634 bp, 11 predicted proteins | sample Coa_R1_4_FD_66440 | JGI IMG/M metagenome (GOLD analysis project Ga0070741, IMG submission 66440) | Surface soil microbial communities from Centralia Pennsylvania, which are recovering from an underground coalmine fire - Coalmine... | ecosystem: Environmental > Terrestrial > Soil > Unclassified ...
GGTCCAGAAGGTGCCCATGCCCCACAGCCCGGCAGCATCGTCACGCCAGAGGGTGAGCAGGGCGGTGGTAAAGGTGCCGCGCGGCCCGGCCCGACCTGCCGGCACGGAATCTATTACCGCTGCAGGCCGCCGGCTCGGGCCGCGGGGAGGTGAGGCCGGCACGCGACGTGCCGCCGTCGCCGGGCGCGGGCGAGGCTGGAGCGCATTGTAGGTGAGCGCGACGAGAGCCCCGACGGCCAGACCGATGAGCGCACCGCCCACCTCGTGCAGGTCCTTCTTATGCAGGCCGAGGATCGGCTGGTCCATGACCATGCTGTAGAAGGCGCCCAGGATGCCGCCGGCGGCGGCGCCGGCCACCAGCCGCCGCTGGAGCCGCCCCCCCTGCTCCCACAGGAGCGAGCAGATCATGAAGGTGCCGAAGATGAAGGCGGTGATGTAGGTCGATTCCTTGGTGGCGAAGGCCATCGCCAGGCCGGCGCAGAAGGCGTAGTACCACGGCCGCCCGCGATGGAGAACGTAGCCAGCGAAGCCGGTGGCGGCCAGCAGCGTCCACGTGGCGGTATAGCTATCCTCGCGCAGCATGCGTGCGAAGTAGGTGAAGCTGGGCGAGAAGACGAAGATCGCCACGGCAAAGAGCCAGCCGAGCGCGCCGAGCCAGCGCCGCCAGAAGAAGGTGAGCAGCACCAGCAGGATGCCGAAGGTGGCCGGGACGGCGCGGGCCGTCCATTCGGTGGCGCCAAAGAGCCAGAAGCTGGCGGCCACGGCCAGGAACTGGAAGGGGCCGTGCAGCAGTGGATTGTACTTATAGATCTGGCCGTGGAAGGTATCCCAGGCGAACTTGGCGTGCATGCTCTCGTCGTGGTGCATCGCCCGCACACCCAGACCATAGAAGCGAGTGAGGACGAGCGCTACCAGCAGCCCGCCCATAAGCAGGGCCTGCCAGTAGGTGAGCCCGAAGAGCCAGCGGCGGCTGAGCCACTCACGCGTCGATGGCTCGCGTCCCTCAGCCGCGACAGCCGCGACAGCCGCGACCGGTGCCACGGCTGCGGCCGGCAGCGCTGCCGGCCGCACCACCGGCGCCGGCACAACCTCGGGCGGCGCGGCCCCAGTGCCATTGCCGGTCGGCACCACCGGCGCACGGCCAAGCGGACGGCCCTCCGGCTCGGTCTCTTCGCCTCGCTGCTCGGTTCTGCGCTGCCTTGCTCGCGGGTAGCCGTCTGGCTCGGAGTCCTCGGCCTCGCCAGCCTCGACGCCCGTCGCGAGCATGTCCTCCCATGTCGTTCCGTCTTCGAGCACCTCATCGGGCGCCAGGTCGATCGCCGGTTCGGTGCCAGGCGCGTGGTCCGGCGGCGGCGTGCCCTCGGCGCGGCCGATGGGCCGGCGCGCGCCGGGCTGGTGGGGAAGCTTGGGGCTAGACACGGCTCCGTTACTCTCGCTCTCGGTCGGCTCTCGCACCGGCCCGCCGGGCACGGCGGCCGCGGCGGCGCGAGAAGGGGACGATCACATGCTCTATCTGTTCTGTACGCTCGGCTGAACCTCGTAGATGGTGACGCCGTCGCGCTGGTAGATGGGAACGACGCCGGGCAGCTGGTCGAACTTGGCCAGCCCGGCAGCGCTGTAGTAGGCGCGCTCTAAATCGCCAACGTAAATGTAGCGCACGTGGTACTTCTCCAGGAGCGGCACGACGCGGCTCGGCGAGGGGTCGTTGAACATCGTCTGCACGTCGCGCAGCCGCTGGTCGACCAGCGGCGCGTAGGTGCCACGCTGCTGCACCTGGTGCCAGCGCCAGCCGAGCACCGCCGGCAGGCCGGTGTACTTGGCGACGCGCGCGCCCCAGCGATACTCGGGCACCGAGGCCTCGAGCACCACCGGCGAGCCGCTGATGTGCTGCTGCATCCAGCGGATGGCCTCGAAGTCGGCCCAGAGCCGTAGTGTCGCCCCGCCCGGGTGCAGCGATGTGACCTCGGCGGAGGCATCGGTGAGCGTTGCGTACTGCATGTAGGCCATCCCGTCGAGGGTGGGCGGCAAAGCATTAAAGCGGTCGGCCAGACGGGCCGGCGTCCCTCCCAACGGGAAGGCCAGCGCCGCCAGCAGGAGCGCACCGGCGGCGCCGAGCCAGCACCATTGCCACCAGCGCAGCCCCAGGCCCAGATCGAGGCTCCAGGGGAGGGGCCGTGTGCCATCCGGCGTGCTCGCGGCCAGGGAGGGAAGCGCGAGCGCGCCGCCGGTCTCGCCGTCGCCCGTCCCGGCGGCGACCGGGTCTTCATCGAGCAGCCCGCCGCGGCGGTCGGAGCGTGCCGGCTCGGCCAAGACGGCGAGCACAGGCTGGGCGGGACGCATGGCCAGGAAATGGTCGAGCGTCCAGACCAGCGCCGCGGCCGAGACGAGCCCCCACATGATCCACACCTGCAGGTAGAACTTGAAGACGGTATTCATCCGCCCCACGTCGCCCTGCAGCGTGAAGAACTCGACGAAGATGCCGAGAGCGAGCCCAGTGGCGGTGAGCAGGCAGGCGAGCAGCAGCGCCGGCGAGTCGCGCCGCTCCCAGGCGGCGGCGATGGTGAGGGCCAGCAGGGCGCAGAGGAAGGCGATCAGCGTGAGGCCCTGCAGCAGCAGGCCGGCGACGAGCACGACGGCGGTGGTCAGCAGCAGTGCGTAGCCCATCGCCGGCGGCCGGCGGCTGACGATCAGGCGCGCCTCGAGCGCACTGAAGCGCTCCCAGGCGCCCAGCCAGCGCCAGCGGGCGAGGAGGTAGCGTCCCCACCCGGTCTGGCGCCAGGCGGGCAGTCCGAGCAGCAGCAGCAAGGTCACGAGCGCGAAGATGAAGACGCCGTGGATGATCAGGTAGTGGTCGAGCCGCGTCTTATCGATCGTCCAGAGGGTCACCGATGAATAGAAGGTCAGATAGTACTTCCAGAAGGGCCAGTAGAGCGGCCTGGCCAGCACGAGCACGCCGGCCGCCGAGAGGCCGGCACGCACCAGCCCGCCGAGGGTTATCCCTCTCTGGGCAGTGACCTCGGCGATCAGGAACGCGGCGGCGGAGAGGAGCAGGTAGGTTGGGAACTCCCAGCTATTGATGACATAGAGCGCGCCGACCAGCCAGGCGGTGGCCACGATCTCGACGATGCGTCGCCAGGTGAGCAGGCTCAATGCCCAGCGGAGCGGCCCCTCGGGGCCCGGCCCCCAGGAGAGCTCCGGCCCGCGCCGCCCGCCGTAGACGAGATTCAAGAGCCAGCCGAGCGCCAGCACCTGGTAGGGGAACGAGATCAGGTGCGCGTGCAGGTCGGAGAAGAGGAAGGTCCAGAAGGGGAACTCGTTGATGGTGTTGTTGGGGATGATGCGCGACGAGCGCCAGTAGTCGAAGGCCTGCAGGGGCCGGCCACCGACCAGCACCGCCCAGCCGCCGGCAATCAGGCTCAGTAGCCCATCCACGCCGGGAATCGACGACCCCACCGGCACCTGTCCAGCGCGGGCCAGGTCTTCCAGCAGCTGCGAGAAGCCGTCGAGGTTGCCGAAAAACGCGACGAGCGCGAAGCCGAGCAGCCCCGCCCCAAGCGCAGCACGTGCGCCGAGCCCGGGCCGGCCGCCCAGGCGCACCAGGTTGTAGGCGAACGAGCAGCAGCCCACCGCGGTCAGCCCGTAGAGCGATGGAATGGCCAGATTGAATGCGATCGAGGGGAGCACGCCGGTGAGCTTGGTCAGCAAGGCGACGAGCACGTAGCCGAAGTAGTAGTAGTTGAGGTAGCCGCCGGCGAACCAGGGGTCATACGGTGGGAAGTAGGTCGATTTGATGACCGCGTTGAGATACGAGAGCTCCATCGGCTTCTCGCCGCCACGCACCGGGTGCCAGAGATCGGGGTTAAACGCGCGCAGCAGGCAGAAGAAGACGAAGGCTCCCAGGAAGAGCGTCTCGCTCGCCAGCACCAGCCGCCGGTGGTCGTGCAGCCAGGCACGCCACTCGGTGCCGCACCGGCGCCAGACGGCAGCCGAGGCCGCGGCCAGGGCAAGGATGGCTAGCACGATCGGCGTGCGCGTCCAGGGTAGGAGCCGCACGCCGCTGAGCCACCAGGCCAGCCACGAGACGGCCAGCAGGCCGGCCGGCTTGGCCAGCCCGTAGCCGCGATCGGGCAGGTGCGTGCACAGGCGCCAGACGAGCGGCGCAGCGAGGAGCCCCAGCAGCTCGAGCACCAGCCACCATAGGAGTGGAGCCAGCCGCTGCTCGATTCCATCGGGGTTGAACATCGCCGACCACGTGCCGCCGGCGGTATCGGCGGCGCGCAGGTCCGGCGAGAGCATCAGATCCGGCTTGCCCACCTGGGCGGGCATGAGCTGCACCACATTGTCGAGCGGCACGGCCGAGAGGGTGGCGCGTACCTTCTCCGGCGAAAAGTCGGGCTGCTTCTGGAAGATCAGCACCTTCGGGTGGTCATAGACGGTGAACGCCTCTTCTGCCCGGTCGTCGTTGATCACCCACGGCCCGAGCTGCGGATAGCTGCTGAAGGTCTTGACCAGCTTGAAGCCGAGGTCGCCGGCAAAGAGCCGCCGATAGTACTCGGTGGTCATCGGATAGCGCTGGGGAATGCGCGGGATCGACTTGTAGAGCCGGTTGCTCGTGGTGTTGATGTAGTCTGAGGCGGCCAGCAGCCGGACGATGGTGTCGATCTTCTTCGCGTCGTCGGGGTCGTAGAGCGGGAGCGTATCGGGTGTCATCAGCGGCCCGCGATACTGCCCCGGATCGTAGCCCGGCAGCGGCACGGGGATGGGATCGTCCCAGTGCTCGTTGACCATCACCGTGCCCTTGGGCAGGTTCTGGTAGATCCACAGCGACGCCGCCACGCGTGTCGTCGGGCGGGTGTAGATGCGGGTAAAGGCGTAGGACCAGGCGGCACTGGCAAGGACGACGAAGCCGGCCAGGGCGGCCGCCACGTAGGGCGCCGCGCGTGCCAGCGCTACCGGCCGGTAGCGCTCTGCATGGTCGGTGGCACCGGGTACTCCGGTGGCCTCGATCGCCAGCGCGCGCCGGCGCTGTGCCCAGTCGTAGAGCGCGACCAGCAGCCAGGCACCCAGCAGAATGAAGAAAGGGTACGAGGGCAGCAGGTAGCGCATCGTCTTATTCAGCACTGAGGCGAAATAGACGAAGCACAGCCCGGCCCAGAAGACGACGAGCAGGTGCTGCCAGCGGCCTCGCCAGAGCACCACCGCGCCGGCGACCACGAAGCCGGCCCACACGGTGAGGCCGAGGGGAATGCCCATCCCCCAGGCGACCATGTGGCGCCAGGGGAAGAGCAGCGGCGTTGTGCCGGCCCATTGGATACTGGGCGGGAGATCGACGGTGCCGTCCTGCGTCTTCTGCTGGTAGATGATGTTGTCGAGCCAGCGCGGGTTGAGGTGGAGGTCGAAGAAGCCGGGCCCGCTAAAGGCGTAGGGCTGGAAGATGCGGAAGGTCAGTGCAGCGACAAAGAGCGCCAGCAGGCCCCCGACAATGGCCCGCGTGAGCAGCCCGCGCTCCCACAAGGAGACGAGCGTCGAGGTCGAGAAGCGTTGCTCGCCCACGCCGCGCCGCCAGACGAAGATGGCACCGGCCAGGGCGATGACCGGAGCGAAGAGAACCATAGAGAGCTTGGTTGCCAGCGCTAGCCCCAGGAAGAGCCCGGCGAGCGCGAACGAGCGCAGGCGCCCCGTCTCGGCGATATCGACGCAGCAGTAGAATGCGGCGGCGATGAGGGTCACCAGGAAGCTATCGAAGACGAAGAAGTGGGCCTGCTGGATGTGCATGACGCAGAAGGCGAGCAAGGCCGCCGCCAGCAGGCCGGTGCGCGCGCCGTACAGCCGCCGGCCGATCATGTAGAGCAGCGCCACGGTGGTGAGGTCGGAGAGGCCGGAGAGCATGCGGCCGAAGAGGTGGATGGTGCCGTAGCCCTGCTGGTGGAAGAGGCCGCCCAGCCAGTAGACGGCGAAGAGCGGGAACGTGCCGTAGACGAAGAAGCCGAACCCGACGTTGTGCGGGTTCAGCCCTGAGCGCGCCGTATCGAAGTAGTAGCTGAGCAAGCTTGCCGGCTGGAGCTGCGCCGGCCCGTTGGGGGCGGCCCGCAGCACGATTCCCGGCCGGAGCGCATCTTCCACCATAGTGAGGAAGCGCTCGTCGGGGTGGAGGTGCTGGCCGCTATCCCAGTCGATACCGGTAAAGCGAAAGATGGCGCCGGCCACCAGGATGAGGGCGAGCACCGCCCATTCACGGTAGTGGGCCCGCACTGCCGGCTTGAATGCAGCGAGCGCGGGCAGCGCCGGCAGATAGTCGCGCAGCCGCGCCGCGGGTGCCTCTTCCGGCTCGCCGGCATCGGGCAGCCACGTGGCCGGAGTCTCATCCGCAGCTGGTGCCTCGCCGCCGGCTGGCACATCTTGCGCAAGGCCGGGGTGGCCGGCTGGAGCCTCGGCAGCAACGCCGGCTGAAGGGGAAGGCGGGTGCGGGTCGGTAGCAGGCACGTGGGAGCGCTCCGCGGTCACGAAGGCTAGAGTAGCAGACTGGCGGCGCTAGCTCTTGCGAGCGGTGAAGAAGTAATAGGCACCGTCGGGCACCGCGATCTGCGTCGTGAACCGCACCAGCAGCCGCTCGAGCCAGCGCTCCCACGGCAGCACCGCTCGCTTGCCCGGCCAGAGCACCCACCGGCCGGTCAGGCGCTTGGAGAGCAGGGTCGGCGCGCCATAGTAGTGGCTGAGATCGAAGACCGCCATCGCGCTTGGACGCAGGTACGAGGTCCATGCTTCGACCACCAGGCCGGCGGCGGCTAGGCGGCTAATCCACTCGTCGCGCGCATAGGTGTGATAGTGCCGCGAGATGCGGTTAAACCACCGGCCATAGGCAGCAGCCGGGTGTTCCAGGTGCAGGCGCCGCAGCGCCTGTGGCCAGAAAAGCGAGCCGGCGAACCGCTCGCTCGGCACGGTAATCACCAGCCTCCCGCCCGGCCGGAGCACGCGAGCGATCTCGTGCAGCGACGCGTCGAGAGGCGGAATGTGCTCCAGCACGCAGTTGCTGACCACGCTGGCGAACGAGCCACCGGCGAACGGCAGCGTGGCGGCGCTGGCGATCAGCACGGCGCGATACGCGCCGGTGCGCCGCGCCTCGCCAGCGCTGGATGCGTCTGGATCGATCCCGGCGTCGGCCCGCGTGCTCAGGCAGGCGGCGGCGAAGTGTCCATCGCCACAGCCGACATCGAGGATCGGGGGCTCGAGCGGCACGCTCCCGACCAGCAGGCATTCGACGGCGCGAATCAGTGCGCGGTGCACCGGCAGCGTCGCCAGGTGGTGGCGGACGACCTGTGGCGCGCGGGCGAGCAGCGCCGGCTCCGGCCGCACGAGTGCCGGTGCGTCTCCACCGGACACACTGGCTAGACGCTCCACGCGAGGCGGGCCGGGGGGCGTGCTCATGGCAATCCGGGCTATCCGGCGGTGGCCTTCACGCCCGGCTTGCGCCCCAGCGCTGCCGGCGCGGGAGCCGCACCGCCTTCGGGCAGGGGCTCAGGCTCGTGACCACGCTGCCACAGGCGGCCCAGACGATACCGGCCGCTGTTGAGCCCCCAGATGAGGATCGCCGCGCCGGCCAGGGTGAAGCTCCCGAAGCCAAGCACGTGGAGCGCCAGCGCCACGCTCAGCCCGCTGGCGGGCGGCACGCCAAAGAGCTGCAGGGTGAGTACGGCGATGGCCTCATAGACGCCGATGTAGCCCGGCGCGGAGGGCACGGTCATGCCCAGGTTAGTGGTGATCAGCAGCAGGAGCGCGGCGGTGACCGGCACTTCGATATGGAAGGCGCGTAGCAGGCAGACAATGGTCAGGAGCGCGAAGCTCCAGAGGGCCACGGTGAGGGCGAGCTGTAGCGCCAGCAGGCGCGGCTGAGCCAGGCCCGTAGCGGCGCCGAGTACGGCGCCGGCAAGGCGCGAAAGCTGCAGGCGGCGCACCAGCGGCAGTGGGTCGAGCGTGCCGGCGATCCAGGTCACCAGTGGCCGGCGCGCGCCGCTGAGCGCGAAGAAAAGCACACCGAGCGTGCCGAAGACGAGCGAGCCGCTCACGCCGGCGGCGGTGACCCACTGCGGGAGCGGCATCGCCAGGGTCAGCGTGCCGAGCAGCACGAGCAGCAGCAGCACGTCGAGCAGCTTCTCGATAAAGATGGTGCCCAGCGCCCGGCCGGCTCCCACACCATCGGTCTGGCCGATGAGCGTGGCGCGCGCCAGCTCGCCCACGCGGCCGGGCAGCACCGTATTGAACATGTAGCCGATCAGGCTGGCCGAGCACGCACCCCAGAGGCTCACGCGGTCGTCCGGCAGGAAGAGGAGCTGCCACTTCCAGCAGCGCATCCAGAGCGAGCCGCCGATGGTGGCGAGTGCCGGCACCACCCACCGCCAGTCGGCGGCAGCGAACGAGCGCCCGGCGGCGGCGAGATCGATGCTCCGCAGCAGGAGGGCAATGCAGGCGGCGCTGATCGCGCCGCCCAGCAGCAGCGAGCGCCACCGGATCGCGCTGGCACGCCCGCGCCCGATCACACCGAGCTCCGATCCCGCTGCGTCGGCGGCGCCGGCGGCGCAATGGCCGATGCGGCGGCTTTTGCCCGGCCGTCGGGCAGGGGCTGGGCCATGCCCTGGCGCGGCTCGAAGGGGAAGCCGGCCAGCTCGGCATACCAGCGCTCGTAGGCGTCGATCGTTCGCTCGGGGCGAAAGACCTCGTGGGGGTCGCGCTTGGGGTGAAGGTAGCGCTCGCGTTCGAGAATCACCTTCGCCAGCGCGCGCGCCAGCCCCACCTCATCGTGCGGGCGGACCAGCTCACCCATGCCGGTGATGCGCACCGACTCGCGCACGCCCGGCAGGTCGGTGGTGACCACCGGTGTGCCGCAGAGCATGCTCTCCGACTGCCACATGCCCCACGACTCAGTGGAGTTGGTGCTCGGCACGCTCACCACGTCGCACATGCGGTAAAAGTGTGGCATCTCCGCTATGGGCACGTTGCCCAGGAAGGTGACGTGCTCGCGCTGCTGCTCGATCAACGGTCGGCATTCCTCATAGAAGGTCTCGCCCATGACGTGCTGATACTCACCGGCAAAGACCAGGTGCGCGTTCGGCACCTCGCGGCGCAGTAGCGGCAGGGCACGGAGCAGCACGTCGCCGCCCTTGTCCGCGGCAAAGCGCCCGGCGAACCCGATGATCTTCTTGCCCTCCAGCCCGAGCCGCGCCCGCCAGGCGCGAGCGCGCTCATCGTCGGGTTGGCCGATCATGATCGGCGGGTAGACCGCCTCCACCTTATGGCGGTAGAGCGAAAGAAACCGCGAGTACGCCGCGTAGTCCTCGGAATAGGTGATGATCTTATCGGCCAGCCGGCCGGCGTAGCGCATCTCGGTATGCATCGCCGCCTCGATCGCGTCGTTGAGCAGGCCAAACGGCAGGAAGATGTCGCAGTGGTGCGTGATCAGCACCGGCTTGCCCATCGACTTGGCGATGCGGGTGGAGATATAGGCGTCCATCAGGCCCGGCAGATGGCGGTGGAAGATATCGTGTTGGGCGAGCAGCCGGCGCAGGTCGTGCCAGAAGAGCGGCATCACTGCCCCTTTCCGAAAACGGAAGAGCACGCGGCTGCGCACCACGCGCACGCCGTTGATCCACTCCTCCAGTGGCGTATGCGGCTGATGGTGAGCGCACAGGATGGTCACGGCGTGCCCGCGCTGCACCAGGCCCTCTGCCAGCCGCTGGGCATAGATAGTCATGCCGCTGATGTACGGCAGGTAGTAGCCCATGAACATGAGGATGCGCAGTGGCCGCGTGCGCGGTGCCGGGGCAGGCTGAGCCAGCTGGTCCATCTGGTCTATCCGATCCATCCGGGCAGTCATGGGGCAGTCAGGTGCGCAGTGGTGTTGGGCGGCACGCGCACGGCGACGAACCAGGGCACGTTGCCGGCTTCGGGAATGGTAAAGACCTGCTGGATCGCATTCGGATACCACTGGGTGAGCGCAGCGAGCGAGGCGCGATCGTCCGGCTTGACGATATAGAGCCGCTCGCGCGGCACGCCATCGTCGCGCCGCGCGTCATCGACGCTGGCGATCAGCGGCTGCCAGCGAATGTCGCCGGTTTCGATCGCCACCAGGCGCGTGTCGAACCAGTAGGCGCCGGGCAGGATGTGCACGTCCTCGCGGCGCCCGCCCATGGCCAGAAAGCCATTGATCACTGCCGCCACGTGCGTCGTATGCTGCGAGGCGGCGGCGTGCTGGCGGGCGTAGACGTCGAAGTACTGCAGGAAGTCGATCCGCAGCGCAAAGGCCAGCGTGGCGGCAAGCGCGGCGCCGGCCAGCACCCTGCCCAGCCGCCCGCCCAGCCAGCCAGCCACCTGCCGGAAGAGCAGCACCAGCGGCAGTGTCACCAGGATGATCACCACCGGGATAGCCATGCCGCTGCGCACCGTGCTGGGGTTCTCGGCAGGATAGGCGAGGCTCAGGATCGAGGGCAGCAGGCCGAAGAAGAGCAGCGTGAGCAGATAGAGATAAGGAAGCTCTCGGAAACGCCAGAGCCGATAGAGCGCGTAGACGCAGCCGAGCGCGAAGAAGGCGCCGCTGACCGGATCGAGCAGGCGCTCATTGGGAATGGTATTGACCCACACCACATCGCCGCGCCAGTTGAACATGAGCAGTGCGTTCTTCACGTTCTCCAGGAAGACGTGCACCACGTTGCGCGGCGGGCCGGCCAGGCCATCGCTACCGATGCGCGAGAGCCCGCGGTAGAGGAACATCTGGGGATTGTCGTAGGCATAGCGGGCCAGCGGCATGAAGACCAGGCCGGCCGCAACGAAGAGCAGCAGGCTATCGACCACCAGCCGATGCACGCGAGACGGCGGCGCGCGCCGCCAGACGTCGGCCATCAGCGCGATCCCCAGGCAGGTGGCCACCGCCAGTGGGGCCAGACGCAGCGAGGTATAGGTATGCTGCGCCAGCCCCAGCGCCAGGCCGCAGAGCAGGAAGTCGTTGCGCCGCCGGTCACGAATGGCCTTGAGCAGAAAGTACATCGTGGCGGCGCCGAAGGCTGGCGGAAAGGGAAACCGCAGCCCCACGCGCGCCACCTGCCAGAGCCAGCGCGAGCCGGCCAGCACGAGCGTGGCCAGCAGCGCCGTGTGCGTGCCGAAGAGCAGGCGCGCCAGGAGGAAGGTGAACGGCAGCGTCCACCACGCCACGAGCGCTGTGCCCAGCTTCATGGTGAGATAGCTGATGCCGGTGAGCGGCGTCATGAGGGCGATGAGGTAGAACTGCATCGCCTCGCGGCCGGTGTTTCTGGGGAAGAAGATGCGATGCTGGCCATCGAGCACGTCGCGCACGTCGAGCAGCTTCTCGGCGTGGTCGGAGGTCATCTCCTTGGGTACGTCGCCGATGCGGTAGTAGAGCAGCGCGGCGCCGAAGATGAGGATGGCTGCCAGCGCCATGCCCGTCCAGGGCAGGCGCAGCACCAGCGCTGGCCCCGGGCGCCAGCGCCGCAGCTGGCCGGCGACCTGCTGCACGCGATCGGCGACGAGCTGCCACCGGCTCCTCTGCCTCACCTCCAAGACAGCCGGTGCCATGTCCCAGCAGGCAAAGAGCCAGAGCGCCACCGAGGCCACCCAGGTAGTGACGTTGAAGGCGGTGAACCGATTCCCGCCGCAGGCCAGGAAGGTGATGATCCCTAGGCCAAGCGCGGCCATGGCCGGCCGCGGCGAGATGGGCAGGGGACGCGAGCGTGGCCTGAGGTGCTCCATGGCCCGGCTCCCGGCGCCGGCAGCAGCGGCTTCCTGCGCACCCTGGATGTGGCCGTTAACCGCCGGTGCCGGCGGCGTGGGTGCAGCCTCCTCGGCGCGTGCCAGCGGCCCGCGCCAGATGAGCAGGCCAGTGTGCGCGGCCAGGAGCAGGCCGGCAAGGAAGACGGCTGCCGCTGCACCGAAAGCCAGCAGCGCCTGCTCGCCCGAGGCGCCGTTGACGACGGCGCGCTGCGCTCCCAGCGCGGCCGCAGCGCCAGCCACGAGCAGGCCGGTCGCCGTGCCGCCGCTACGGCGGCGCGCGTGCGGCGCGGCGCGCACCCAGGCCGGCTGGGCCGTGGCCGGCGCGAGGCGCGGCTCAGCGGCGATCGAACCGGCATGCGCCGACGGCGTTGAGGGCTCCGGTGGAGGCAGCATCGCGCTGGTCATGGGAGCGATATGTTTCGAGAATCGAGCTATCGGGCCATCCCTTGGGTGGCACGCGCCGCTGCGGGCGGCCTCAGGTCGTGATCAGCTCGCTTTCGCTGGGCGAGGCTGCCGGAGACGAGGTGTCGGCCATGGTGGCCGGCGCCCGATGCTCCTCAGCACGCGGCTGTACGGCCGGGGCCGGTGGCCCTCGGTCCAGCCAGCACCACAGCGTGAGCGCCATTCCCGCCATCAAGAGTGCCAGACCCAGCGGCACATCCCAGGGTCGGTACCTGAAGGTAATAGTATGGCTTCCGGCCGGCAGGTCGACCGCCAGCCACCGGCCGGGCTTCAGCGTGGCCGGCCGCCCATCGATGGCGACGTGCCATCCAGTCCAGCTATTCTCCTTCACCGTAAGCAGGCCGGCCTGTGGCGCTGCGCAGCCGACATCGATATCGCCTCCCAGCCCATGGGCTTCACAGATGGTGAGCTGCCCGGCGGCGCTGCGTACGGTAGCGTACTCGCGCTCGGCGGCCACGACGGGATTCTCCGGAGCATAGATGGGCACGCCGGCGATCTCCATCTTCAGCGCCATGCCTGGAGGCGGGCCGGCGCGGTTTGCCTCGAGCAGCGGATCCGGAGGTGCGTGTCCGTTCCAATGCCCCGATTGCGCAACATTATTCAGCTTCAAGCTCATGGCGATAGCGGGCTCGATCCAGTACTGCTCACCGAAGGGCGAGTTGACCCACTCGAGCGTTGGAGTCCTAAGCGCCTCGAGCACTTGGGCGACGTCGACTTGTCGGATTGTTGCGATCCAGTGCTTCGAAAAAGCCTGTACGTCAGCGAGCGAGAGGATGATGGGTAGAGCGAGGAGCCAGGAGACGTGGAGTGAAGCGGTTGCCCCCCCTGATTGGCTCGCTTGGGCGGCAGCTCCACTGCCGGCAATGCTGAGATTGAGTTGGGGCCATTTCGATCGAATAAGCCGGTCTAGGCCAAACCCGGCGAGCGCGAGCAGAGGCGGTATCGCCAGCCCTGCAATCAGCGCCGGATGTCGTAAGCCAGCCACCTGCTGACTGACCAATGAGTTCGGAGCCAGATGAGCCGTAAGCCATCGCAACGGCGCTGCACTTGCGATCCATAGTGCCAGAAGGGCAAGCGCTGCGAGAAACAGCGCCTCGCGGCGCCGCGAATTGGTTGCAAGCGCCGTGTGAAGGCCGTAGAGGGCAAGGAGCACTGGAATCCAGCCGATATAGTGTGCGTAGAGATAGGGGTAAGGAAGCTTTTGCAGCGAATCCGACATGTAGTACTTGACATCGCCTATCACCAGATTGAGTGGGATATACGCAAAGGGTTGTGCGCTCGCGAAGACCGGATCAGTGTCCTTGCCAAAGTTTGGGAGAAAGTGCAGTAACGGAACGAGCAGAGGGCCGGCAAGCAAGAGAGCGATTCCAGCAGCCAGGGCAAAGCGCCGCACAAACAGGAGCAGGCGTGCACGCTCGATTGGAAGTAGGCATACCACCACGGGAAGGACGGCGACAAGGCCGAGCTGCATATACCCTTGGCCCGCGACCAGGGCAAGACCGAGTACGGCACCGAGCATGGCGGCATGGCGCCTTGTGGGGGCCCGGCAAAGCGCTACCAGCGGCGGGAGGGCCAAGGCACAAGCGGCTGTCGAGAGTACGATGCCGAACGCCCCAAGCTCCATGCGCGCGCTCAGGTGGCCAGCTGCCACCGCTATGGCGGCACTCCACAGCCGCGCAAGTCGAGTGAGCCCCAGTTCGCGCCCCAGCCACCATTGCGCCACGCCGCCCATGAAGAAGGCACCAACGAGGCTAGCCTTCGAACCATTGACAACACCCCACCACAACGTGGTCACGATAACTAGTGGGCGGAGCATGCTCCCATGTGGATCGGCGAAGGCCGGACTGCCGCCTTGCTCGCTGCCGTTCCACAGCGCGCACCAGCCACACTGTTCTGCGCGTATCCAGAGGTGGTGTGAGCGGATATCCGACAGATACTCACGTCCAGCCGGTACCACCATCGGGTCGAAGTTCAGGTACGGCCGCGTGATCACCAGCGTCCAGGCAAAGAGGAGGCTCAGCTCGCCCAGCGCCGGCAGCGTAGCGGCCAGCGCGGCGTTCGGTATCCGCCACGCGCGCACGCTGGCGATGAGTGTTGCGAGCTCGAAGCTGCGCACCGGCCAGGTCCGGCCGGAGCGAGGAACGGCTTCCTGCATCAGCTCCCCTTTCGCTTCATCATCTCTCTCGGGGACGGTAGATCGAAGCTCGCCCCCATCTCAGCTACTCTCGATGCTCGCCGGAAGAGGCTGCCGATCGGCGTGCCGGCCGCTCGCCTCTTTCAGAACCCGGTACAATATAAGTTCCTGGCCCATTGCGCGCCATTGCTGCGGCGTGCCCGTCGCGCGCCGTGCGGTCGAGACCTGCCGGTGCCGTGAGTGTCCGGCAGTTGCGCGGTTGCGGGCCAGGATTGAGGAGTTCGAATCCCGTATGGTGGCAGAAGTTCTTGCTCCATTGCCTGCTCTTGCGCACAGCTCGGCCCGGGTCTCGCTTTCGCCGCGCGCCCCTGGCAGCCTGGCCGACGCGCCCGGCGTCGGCACCGGCCGCCTCTGGTTCGGGACGGCCCGCGAACCGCTCCCCATGCCCAACCTGATCGAGACGCAGCTGCGCTCGTTCGAGTGGTTCAAGAAGGAAGGGCTCAAGGAGCTGTTCGCCGAGATCTCGCCGATCACCGATTTCACCGGCAAGAACCTCGAGCTGGAGCTGACGGTGCCCGACGAGCCGTTTGGCGAGCCGAAGTACAGCCAGGACGAGTGCCGCGACCGCGACATGACCTACGCGGCACCACTCTACTGCGAGGCGCGCCTACTCAACAAGCAGACCAAGGAGATCAAGGAGTCGCGCATCTTCATGGGCGACTTCCCCATCATGACCGAGCACGGCACCTTCATTATCAATGGTGCCGAGCGGGTCGTGGTCAGCCAGCTCGTCCGCTCCCCGGGCGTGTATTTCACCGCCGATGAGGATCCGGCCACCGGCCGTCTGCTGTTCGCCGCCAAGCTCATTCCCAACCGCGGCGCCTGGCTCGAGTTCGAGACGAGCAACAAGGACATGCTCACGGTCAAGGTCGACCGCAAGCGGAAGATCCCCGTTACCACGCTGCTGCGGGCACTCGCCCCGGAATATGGCACCGATGAAGCGCTCTACGACCTCTTCCGTGACGTCGACGACGACCCCGACCACTCGTTCATCGAGAGCACCATCGGTACCACGGTGCGGCGCGACCCGGCGCGCAGCCACCAGGAAGGGCTGGTGGAGATCTACCGGCGCCTGCGCCCCGGTGACCCGGCCACACCCGAGAACGCGCGCTCGCTCGTCCATTCGCTCTTCTTCAACCCGCGCCGCTACGACCTTGGCCGCGTGGGCCGCTACAAGCTCAATAAGCGGCTGAAGATCGTCGGCCGTACCGAGCGCACGCTGGTGCCCGACGACCTGATCCAGATCGTCAAGCAGCTCATCATCCTGAACAAGGAGCAGGGTCGGCCCGACGACATCGACCACCTGGGCAACCGGCGCATTCGCGCCGTGGGCGAGCTGATCCAGAATCAGTTCCGCATCGGGCTGCTGCGCATGGAGCGCGTGATCAAGGAGCGCATGACCATCCAGGACCCCGAGACAGCGACGCCGGCGGCCCTGGTGAATATCCGCCCCGTGGTGGCGGCGATGAAGGAGTTCTTCGGCGGCTCGCAGCTCTCGCAGTTCATGGACCAGACGAACCCCATGGCCGAGCTGGTCCACCGGCGCCGCCTCTCGGCTCTGGGGCCCGGCGGCCTCTCGCGCGAGCGCGCCGGGTTCGACGTGCGCGACGTGCACGAGAGCCACTATGGCCGTATCTGCCCGGTGGAGACGCAGGAAGGGGCCAACATCGGGCTCGTCGGCGCGCTGGCGACCTACGGCCGGATCAACGAGTATGGCTTCATCGAGACGCCTTACCGCCGCGTGGTGCGTAGCCTCAAGCTCACCGCCGCAACCGGCCCCGAGGAGCTGGTCGGACGTATCCTGGTCGAGCGGGCGCGCGCGGCGCTCGGTGGCGCCGACGTGCCCATTGGCCAGCCGCTCGATGAAGCCGGCGCCCGGGCGGTGCTCGCGGCCGCGCAGGGGAAGGAGATCGATCTGCCGGTGCAGCCATTCGTCACCGACGACGTGCTCTACCTCTCGGCCGACGACGAGGAGCACTACGTGATCGCCCAGGCGAATACGCGCCAGGACGAGTACGGCAACATCCTGGAGACGCGCCTGCCGGTGCGCTACGAGGGGCGCTTCCAGGCAGCTGCCGTCGAGCGCGTCGACCTGCTCGACGTCTCGCCAAAGCAGATCGTCTCCGTGGCAGCGGCGTGCATCCCCTTCTTGGAGCACGACGACGCCAACCGCGCGCTCATGGGCGCCAATATGCAGCGCCAGGGAGTGCCGCTGCTCACCCCGGAGGCACCACTCGTCGCCACCGGCGTGGAGGCGCAGGCGGCGCGCGACTCGGGCGCGGTGGTGCTGGCCAAGGCGCCCGGCACCGTAACCAAGGCGACGGCGACCGAGGTGGTCGTCTTCGGTGACGATGGCCAGGAATACCGCTACCCGCTGCGCAAGTTCGTGCGTAGCAACCAGGGCACGTGCATCGACCATCGCCCGATCGTCAACAAGGGTGATCACGTCGTGATCGGGCAGCCGCTCGCCGATACGATGTCCACCGACAATGGCGAGCTGGCACTGGGCCAGAACGTGCTGGCGGCGTTCATGTTCTGGGAAGGCGGCAACTTCGAGGATGCCATCCTCATCTCCGAGCGCCTGATCCAGGAGGATAAGTTCACCTCGATCCACATCGAGAAGTACGAGGTCGAGGCGCGCGACACCAAGCTTGGCCCAGAGGAGATCACGCGCGACATCCCGAACGTGGGCGAGGATGCGCTCAAGGACCTGGACGACGACGGCATTGTCTACGTCGGCGCCGAGGTGCGTGCCGGTGACATCCTGGTGGGTAAGATCACGCCCAAGGGCGAGACCGAGCTCACGGCCGAGGAGCGCCTGCTGCGCGCCATCTTCGGCGAGAAGGCGCGCGAGGTCAAGGATTCGTCGCTGCGCGTGCCGTCGGGCGAGTACGGCAAGGTGGTGGAGGTGCGCCGCTTCTCGCGCGATAAGGGCGACGAGCTTCCGCCTGGCGTCAACGAGATGGTGCGCGTCTCGGTGGCGGTGAAGCGGAAGATCGGCGTGGGCGACAAGATGGCCGGGCGCCACGGTAACAAGGGGGTGATCGCCCGCGTGCTGCCGGTGGAGGATATGCCCTACCTCGAGGACGGCACGCCGGTGGATATCATCCTGAGCCCGCTCGGCGCCGCCTCGCGCATGAACATCGGCACCATTCTGGAGACGCACCTGGGCTGGGCGGCAGCCGCGCTCGGCCTGAAGGTGGCCTCCCCGGTGTTCGATAGTGCCAAGGAGCACGAGATCGAGGCGCTGCTCGAGCGCGCCGGCCTGCCCAAGAGCGGAAAGACCGTCCTCTACGACGGCCGCACCGGCGAGCCGTTCGAGCAGGAGGTCTGCGTCGGCTACATCTATATGATGAAGCTGCACCACCTCGTGGAGGACAAGGTGCACGCCCGCTCCACCGGCCCCTACTCGCTCATCACCCAGCAGCCGCTGGGCGGCAAGGCGCACTTCGGCGGGCAGCGCTTCGGCGAGATGGAGGTGTGGGCGCTGGAGGCCTACGGCGCTGCCAACATCCTCCAGGAGATCCTCACCGTCAAGTCCGACGACATCGTGGGGCGCGTCAAGACCTATGAGGCGATCGTCAAGGGCGAGCCGATCCAGGAGCCGGGCGTGCCCGAATCGTTCAAGGTGCTGGTGAAGGAGCTCCAGAGCCTGGCCCTCAACGTCGAGGTGCTCAACGAGAACGAGGAGCAGATCCAGTTCATCGAGGACAGCTCGGCCGATACCCTGCCCGAGCTGGGGATCAACCTGGAAGGGCTGGAGGACCGCGAGTAGCCTGGGCCGGCTGCTATCCGGTGCTGCCGGGCGCGTGGGCCAGCCGCGCGCCCGGTCTGCCGGCTGCCGGTGCCCTCACCTGACGCTGGGCGGCCAGTGGCAGTTGGATCAGCGCGTCCTTTGCCGCCGTCACCAGATCGAGGTGCTCTTATCTAACGCTGGGCTCCCGGTGGCAGTAGCCCAGGAGCCCGCTAGCCGCCGGCCACCGGCTCCAGGGCGGCCTCGCCGATGCGGTGAATGGCGAACTCCTGGTGGCCGATGATCTCGGCATTGGTGAGCCGCCCGTTGCAGACCTCGATCATCAGTCGGTAGAGCGCTCGCCCCAGCTCCTCTTTGGTGGCCGTGCCCTCGATGATGCCGGCGGCCGAAAAATCGATGTTGTCCGGCATCCTGGCTACGGTGGCCGGGTTGGCGCAGACCTTGATCACCGGATAGATGGCGTTGCCCAGCGGCGAGCCTCGGCCGGTGGTGAAGAGGCAGACGTGCGCTCCGGCCGCCGCCTTGGCCGAGACCGACACCGCGTCGTGTCCCGGCGTATCCATGATGTACAGCCCCTTGCCGCTGGGCCGCTGGGCAAAATCCAGCACGCCCTGGATCGTGCTGGTGCCGCCCTTGTAGATACAGCCCAGGCTCTTCTCTTCGATAGTGGTGAGCCCACCGGCCATGTTGCCGGGGGTTGGATTGCCGCCGGCGACGGTGGCGCCCACGGCGTTGGCTGCCTTCTCCACGTTGGCCACGATCTCGATGATCCGCCGCGCCACCGCCTCGTCCTTGGCCCGCCGCGCGAGGATGTGCTCGGCGCCCAACAGCTCCGTCGTCTCAGAAAGAATGACGGTGCCGCCGGCGGCGACGACCATGTCGGAGACGACCCCCACCGTTGGGTTCGAGGCCAGGCCGGAGGTAGCGTCCGAACCCCCACATTCGGTGGCCAGGATCAGCTCGCTCACCGGCACCTCGGTGCGCTGGGCCAGGGCGAGGCGCGCCGCCAGCTTCTGGCCGGCTTCCACCCCGCGGGCGATGGCGCGCACCGAGCCGCCATTCTCCTGAATGGTCAGCGCCTCGATCGGCTTGCCCGGCGCACGCCGGCGGGCTTGCTCGAGCACCCGCTCGGCCTCGCCCGTCTCTGGGCTGAGGCCGATGATCACGGCGGCGCCGACGTTGGGGCTGGCAGCGGCGCCGGCCAGCACGTGCTCCGTCAGCGCACGAGCCCGCGGCGTCTCGGTGCCGTCGTCCATCAGTCCCACGGCCACGGCGCCGGGAATGAGGGCGGCGACGCGCCGCGCCACCGTATTCGCCGCCGCCACGGCGGGAATGATCACCAGATGGTTGCGTACTCCCACCGACCCATCGGGCCGCCGGAAGCCAAAGAACGAGGTCGGAACACCATCGAGCAGGTCGGCCATGGTGTGAGCTTATCACTCAGCCGGCCGCGAGGCACGCCTTGTCTTTTACCGGCCTGTTGTCCCACACTATGCACTTGCTGGGCAGTCTCTCGTAGACACCCGAGAGAGGTATCGACGAAGGAGCACGATCCCTGTGCTTCGTCCATCATGGTGCGGGTCTTTCGCCGGCGGCGCTGGCGCTGGTCCCGCCGCGGGCGTTCGCCAGGCGGCGCGAGCGCAGCAGGGATGGCCGTTGCGCCGTGCTGCTTGGCGTTCAGGCTACAACAGGCCAGGAGGTCGGAGATGACGGTGCGCATTGGTCTACTGGGTAGCGGGTTTGTCGCCGAGTTCTATCTGCAGGGGCTACAGCACGCTGCTAACTGGGAGATCCCGGTGGTCTATTCGCCGCACTACGAGCACGCGCGCGCCTTTGTCGAGCGCTGGCATCTCGGCGGCGTGGCAGCCAGCCTCGACGATGTGCTCCGGCGCGGCGATATCGACCTCGTGCTGCTAGCCGTGCCGAATGACGTACACAAGGATCTCGCCATCGCCTGCGCGCGTGCCGGCAAGAACATGGTCTGCACCAAGCCGCTGGCGCGCACGGCGGCGGAGGCCAAAGAGATGCTCGACGCCGCTGAAGCCGCCGGCGTCATGCACGGCTACGCCGAGACGGAGGTCTTTAGCCCGGCGGTGGTCAAGGCCCGGGAATTCATCGATCGCGGCAGCATCGGCCGCGTGCTGACCGTGCGCTCGCGCGAAGCGCACGCCGGCCCGCACATGCCGTGGTTCTGGGACAAGCGCCGCGCCGGCGGCGGCGCGCTGCTGGACATGGGCTGCCATACGATCGAGGCCGCACGCTATTTCATCGGCAAGGAGGTGCCGGTGGTGGAGGTCCTTGCCTGGGGCGACCGGCTCTACCACCACGACAAGACGGAGGCGGAGGATAGCGCCGTGCTGCTGATGCGCTTCGCCGATGGCCCGCTCGGCCAGGCTGAGCTCTCCTGGATCGCCCGCGGCGGACTCGACCTGCGCAACGAGGTCTACGGTACCGAAGGCACCATCTTTACCGACGTCACGCGCAGCACGCCCATTACCGTCTTCTCGCGCCCGGGAGCGGGCTACGTCGTGGAGAAGGCAGAGTCGGAGACGGGCTGGCTCTTCCCGCCGGTCGACGAAGCCTGGACCTACGGCTACGCAGGCGAGATGCGCCACTTCGTCGAATGCGTCGCCACCGGCCGGCGCCCGCGCGAGACCTTCCACGACGGCTACATCGTCAACGTGATCCTCGACGCGGCCTATCGCTCGATGCAGACCAAGCGGTGGGAGCCGGTGGCGTATTGAGGACGCAGGACCAAAGACCAAGGACCAAGGACGGGAGATGAGCGATGATCCTGGCGGAACGTTCGCCTTCCGTCTTTGGCCCTTTGTCCCAGGGGAGAGCGAGGGATGGCATGACGGCAGAAGGCGGTGCGGCCCTGGCCTATCTTGAGGCAGCCGAGGCGATCGTTCGCCGCGTCCGCGAGACGCAGATGGCGGCCATTGCCCGGGCGGCGCAGATCTGCGCTGGCTCGATCGCCGCCGGCGGCCTGGTGCACCTGTTTGGCACCGGCCACTCGCGCATTCCGGTGGAGGAGCTGTTTCCGCGCTACGGCAGCTTCCCCGGCTTCCATCCTATCGTCGAGCTCTCGCTGACCTACCACAATCAGGTGGTGGGGGCCAACGGCCAGCGCCAGGCGATGTTCCTGGAAGGGCTGGAGGGATTCGGCGCGGTGATCCTGCGCAACTTTCGCTTCGGGCCGCACGATAGCTTCATGCTCTTCTCCAATAGCGGCACGGGCGGCGTGGTGGTCGACGTGGCGCTCGAGGCCAAGCGACTCGGCATGCCGCTGATCGCCGTGGTGTCGATGGAGCACTGCGCCGCCTCGCCCCCGAAGCATTCCTCGGGCAAGAAGCTGCCGGACGTGGCCGATCTGGTGATCGACAACTGCACTCCGGCGGGAGATGCGCTCGTGCGCGTGCCCGGCCTCGAGTACCCGGTCGGCCCCGGCTCGACCATCGGCTACGCCGCGGTGGTCAATGCGCTCAAATGCCTGATAGCGGCCGAGCTCAGCCAGCGCGGCCAGCCGCCGCTGGTGCTGACCAGCAGCGTGCTCATCGGCAGTGAGGCCTCCGCCGCGCTCTTCAACCGCACCTACGACGAGTACAGCACACGCGTGGCGCGGCTGTACGATAGATCCCATGGCTGAGCGCGGGCTGCCGCTCACCGACCGGCTGCGAACCGCTCCAGGGCTCGGCTTGGAGGCGAGAGAGAGTATGGCTGAGCAGGTGCTGCTCCCTACCAGCGTTATCGGCTCGTGGGCGTGGCCGGCGTGGCTGCACACGGCGCTGGCGGCGGCCCAGCGGGGCGAGTATGGGCCCGACGACGTGGCCGAGACGCTCGACGATGCCGTGGATCTGGCCATTCGTGACCAGGAAGATGCCGGCGTGGACATCATCACCGACGGCGAGATGCGCCGCGCCGGCTTCTTTACCGCCTCGTTCTACGGGCACCTGGCCGGCCTGCGCGAGCTCCCGCAGCGGCGCAAGGTGGGCGTGGTTGGCCACGACCAGCGCGAGAGCTACGAAGCAGTGGAGCCGCTGGCGGCACCGAATGGGCTGGGGCTGGTGGCCGAGTACACCTACCTGCGCCGGCGCACCACCCGCGCCGTCAAGACCACCTGCCCTGGCCCCTACACGCTCGCCGGGCGGATCAAGGGCGGGAGCGTCTACCGCAATCGCATGGAGGTAGCCCACGCGCTCGCGGCAATCATCAACCGCGAGCTGCGTGCACTTGTCGAGGCCGGCGCCACGTTCATCCAGCTCGATGAGCCGTCGTATGCCGTGCACCCGGAGGCGCCGCGCGAGTTCGTCGACCTCTTCAACGCCACCGTCGCCGGCGTGGAGGCCAAGATCGGGCTACACCTCTGCTTCGGCAACTTTGCCGGCCGGCCGGTGGCCAAGCGCACCTACCGGCCGCTCTTCCCGCACATCCTCGACGTGCGTGCCGGCCAGCTCGCGCTGGAGTTCGCCAATCGCGAGCTGGCCGAACTCGAGCTCTGGCGCGAGTTTCCCAGCGACAAGGAGCTGGCCGCCGGGGTGATGGACGTGAAGAACTATTACGTCGAGACGCCAGAGGACGTGGCCGAGCGCATTCGCAAGGTGCTGCGCGTCGTCAAGCCGGAGCAGCTGGTCATTGTTCCGGACTGCGGCCTCTCGCAGACGGCGCGCTGGGCAGCGCGCGCCAAGCTCAAGGCGATGGTGGATGGCGCCAGGATCGTCCGGCGCGAGCTGGGCGGGTGATGGAACCAAGATCGTGCGGTGCGCGTGGGGTGTCCCCAGCGTGCCATCGGGGCTGAAAAGAGAAAGGAGCAGGCTGAGCCATGAGAATGCGGGCAGCGCTTTCGGTGGAGCGGGGCGGGCCGATCCGCGTTGAGGAGGTGGAACTGGCCGATCCGCGCGAAGGGGAAGTGCAGGTCAAGATCGTCGCCAGCGGCGTCTGCCATAGCTGCCTGCACGCCGCCGACGGTAGCTGGACGCACATCCCGCTGCCGATCGTGCTCGGTGATGAGGGCGCGGGCATCGTCACCGCCGTGGGGCCGGGCGTGCGGGGCGTGCGCGAGGGCGATCACGTCATTCTTTCCTGGTCGCCTGCCTGCGGGCTCTGCCACTACTGCGCCATCGGCCGTCCGGTGCTCTGCGAGCGCCGCCCGGCCAAGCCGGGCACGCTGCCCGACGGCACCACCGGCCTGCACTGGCGCGGGGGCACGCTTTACCGCTTTGGCACGGTGGCCAGCCATGCCGAGTACACCACGATCCCTGAATCGTGCGCTATTCCCATCACGCGCGACATGCCGCTGGAGACCGCCGCGCTGATCGGCTGCTCGGTGATGACCGGCGTCGGCTCCGTGCTCAATACGGCGCAGGTGCCGGCGGGGGCCAGCATGGCCGTCTTTGGTGCTGGCGGTATTGGCCTCAACGTGGTGCAGGGTGGCGCGCTCGTCTCGGCC